>Ga0182741_1002320_pt1 | contig 22490 bp, 27 predicted proteins | sample eDN5th37CBELigOP_FD_128874 | JGI IMG/M metagenome (GOLD analysis project Ga0182741, IMG submission 128874) | Enriched Organic Plus compost microbial communities from Emeryville, California, USA - eDNA 5th pass 37_C BE-Lig OP (version 2) (version 2) ... | reverse complement strand
GCGGCAGCCGTAGTCCTGAACTGCCCCATCAGGTTCAGCAGATCCTGTCCGGCCTCCTCAAGCCTCCGCCTGGACGCGCTCGGCGCCGTATTGGCAAAGCAGCCTGGACCTTCCCGATCAACATAGCGCCGGAGCAGGCCGCCATCGATCAGCGCATGTAGCGCGGGATGAAACCGCTCGAGCTCGCGCGCAAACTTCGAAATCGTCTCGACGACGATCCCGAGCCGGGTCAGGCTGCGCATGGCTCAGCGCAGCGCGGTCGAGTCAATGCGCTGGCGGCTGGTATCGACGGCAAAGGCACGCACCAGGCGATCGGTCAGACGGCGGAACAGAACCTCATCGAGTCCTTGCGCAATGAAAAGACGGCGATAATTCCGCAAGGTCTTCTCACAGAAATAGCAATCCGCCTCGGTGCGTACATCCAGGGCATGATGCCAGGCCATATTGAAGGCCAGCGCCTCGACCGTGGCCGCATCGCTCAGGTCGTGCAATTGCTGCAACAGCAGAACGCCGATGACGATGTGAAAATCTTTCGATGGACGGCCCATGCGCTCATCAAAATGAGGCAACAACTCATCGATCGGAAGCTCATCAAGAAGATGATGGCGGAACACCTCAGCCCAGGACCGATCCAGCAGTTGGCGCCGCTTCTCGCCCAATTCCGGCCAGCGCTCGAACAAATCACCGGTCCGCCTGTCACGCAATGTAATCATGCTCAAGCATAGACGCTTCAGCACCCGAAATGAATCGACTTTTTACCGCCCCGTCGATTTTGGGTGACGAGGCTGATCAGGCGACGCTGTTTGTCGGCATCGGAATGACCTCGCTGCCGTCCTTAAACCTGACACCGGCGATCACCTTCGGCAACTGGCCTGCCCCATAGGCTTGAGTCTCCTAATGCCCGGCGGCCCCGGTCAATTCCTCAGTGCCGATCTGTCCATCTCGTGGGGCGCACTCCAACCATTAGGGCAACTCCGCCAAAACTGGACAGTACGGTGGCGAACCAGTGACTAGGCCTTTGGTCGAAAATTGCCGAGGTTTGAAGATCGGTCTGGCAAGAGGCCCGCACGGGCTCATTCGCTTTGCCGACTAGATTGTTTGGAACATCCCGCCCGGTCGTCCGCTTAACATAAATTAAGAGGAACAAGAATGGGCCGCCCTGCACGCCCGAACTTAGTGACAAATGCCCTCGAACATCAGCAGCCAAGGAACGTCAAACGAGTAGACCGACAGCGGGCACGGGTGTTGCCTGGTTGGTTCCAGTGTCATACGGTCTGCGCTTGTCAGCGCACTAGTGTCACACACCACGGGCCAAGCTTGACCTTGGACCCTTCATGACGACAGTTTGTGAGGAACAATGACGATCACCAGGCGATTCAGCTACGCCCCACCGGACAAGGCAAACGAGCTCTTCGAGAAACTGCTTACCACGTCCGACAATGCAGTCAAGACCCGGGAGCGGCTCCTGGCAGACCTGAAGGAAGAGTTGGAGCTTCTCGCCTCCTTGCAGAAGGAGCACCTGTTGCCGGTGCTGAACCGGAATGGCATGCAAGATCTCGCGCGAGACGCCATCACCGACAACCAGGAGACGGCCGCGCTATTAGGCAGGCTGGAGAGCATGCCGAAGAATAGTGCTGAGTTCCTCAAGAAGGTGACTGAGCTCCGACGATCCTTCCAGCAGCAAATTCATGACGACCGGAGGGAACTGCTTCCCGCCGTGCTCAAGGTGCTGAGCGACGAGGAAGCGAACGCCATAGCCGAGACAGTGGAGGATAAAATGGTCAACATCGACGAGATGAAACGAGCTGACGCACGACGGACTCGTGAGCAGGCGGAATCCGTGCAGCGGGTGAAGGAGGACATGGCCGACACCATGAAGGCTGGTGTCGAAAGCGCCCAGACCATGGCTCAAGCCATACAGGACGCGGTGGCTAACAGCTTCGGTGCCTTGTCAGAGCTGGCCCGCTGCTCAACGGCGCAGGCCCTGCCGATGATGGGACACCCTATTGAGGGCGAACCTCAAGGGTTGACTGAGGAGGCAGCGCACAACCTGCGCGCCATGGCCCAGTCCAGTACGGCCTTGGCGTGGGGGCTCCAGGAGGTGTCACGCGAGGTAGTCATCCGTAGCCAGCACCGCCTACAACGCAACCTTGACGGCATGCAGGCGCTGGCCCGTTGCCGTTCGATGAGCGACTTCGTCCAGGTGCAGAGTTCGCTTCTGCGCGACAACCTAGAACAGACGGTGGAGAACAGCCGGCGTTTTGCCGAGCTCACGCTCCAGATGACCGATGAGGCCACTAAAACCGCGACCGTGCAGGCCGAGAAAACCGCCAAGCGTTTCAATCGCGCGGCCTGAGCAGTGATTGCCTCAGACGGAATGCTCCCGGCTCCAATCCAGGAGCATTTGATCAGCCCGAAAGTAATCAGCGGCATCGACAATGAGGGCTACGTGGTCGGCCTGCTCGTTGAGCCAGCATGTATGACGGATCTGTCGCAAGAAGTTGTTTCAGAGTTTCAGCTAACCCTGCCTAGCTCAGCGGCGGAGAGTAGCGTGTTCAAGGCAGACATTTTGATCAATCGGTGATCCTGCTCTGCCTCCGCTGGGACCTGGCCTACAGTTTCAGCCTCCGAAATCCGGAAGAGATCATGGCTGGGCGAGGGATCTCGGTCGACCATGCGACGGTGCATCGCTGGGTCATCTGGTACTCACCCGAACTGCTGAAGCGGTTCAATCAACGAAAGCGAGCCGTCACCGCCAAGTGGCACGTTGACGAAACCTAAATCAAAGTCTGAGGGCATTGGAAATATCTCTATCGAGCCATCGACAGCAATGGCAACGGTTGTGTCGCAAACCTGGAGAAGGGACAAAGAAAGAGACAACCACTCGCTAGCGCGTTTAGGCAGCGAGCAGTTCGAACTGCTCTGCGAGCGACGGCTGTCGATTGCATGCGTATTTCGACTGTTGCTTGCGCACCCTGTAAACCATCTCGATTCTATCTGGATCACATGGGCAGTGACCGCAGACTGGAAACCGAGTTCGGACCCGCCTCTTTATGACACAGTGGTCCTGCTCGATGCGATTGTTCAAGTAGCGACTTTGCCGAATCCGGATCGGCTTCAAGTCCTGTCGTGAGTGATCCTGCGGCCGGTTCGTCGCATCACATCACAGGATAGGATCGATCCCCGGTTGGTTTGACTGCCATCGATCACAATCCTCTCAGGGCGGCCATGCCGCTTCAGTGCCTTGTGCAGGAAGCGCTTGGCGGCCGTGAGGTTTCGGCGCTCGCTGAACCAGAACTCGACCGTGTCGCCGTTGCTATTGATCGCCCGGCAGAGATACCGCCACTGACCGCGGACCTTGATGTATGTTTCATCGAGATGCCATTTGCCCGTGACACAGCGCTTGCGTCGGTTGAACTGCTCGAGCAGGGGCGGAGCATAGTGGATGGTCCAGCGATGATTAGGTGTGTGGACAACGGAGATCCCACGCTCGGCCATCATCTCCTCAAGGTCCCGCAGGCTCAGACTGTAAGCGAGTTACCACCACACACACAACAGTACTGGAACAGGACCCGATCAAGTCCACGGGACAAGGGAGGAAGAACTCTGAGCCTGACCGGGAATATCGGTTGGGAAGGCCGATGGTAGGACAAGAGCCAGTAGCGGGACCCGTTCGCTCTTCATGCCACTATCTGAAATGAAGATCCTATACTTAAGGAGCTGAATTGCTATAGGGTAACCGCCCCAGCTTGTGAAAATTCGTCGTCGATCATCAACAAGAGCGCAAGCCGAAGAATCACCTTCCCTGCCGCATTGCGGACGCTGATGATGAAAGTACGACGATCGCCATCAGGAAAAGGGTCTCGACCCATGTCGGGCAGAGCTCTCCGCGCCTCCGCTTTGGCGGCGGCGATGCTTTCCAATTCTTGCCCAATGTCATCCGACAGAAGGTTGACGCCATCATATGTGTCGAAGAAGAACCGTGGCATTAACGCCCCCTAGAACGCCGGGATAGGACCTACTAACTAGTTAACTAAGTCCGTCGTTGGATGTTCAGGTCGGGTTAGAACATTTCAGCACTCCCGACGTGCAGGCCGGGCTTGCCGGCACAGGGCTGAATTGCTCCAGACGTTAAGCCCTGCCCTGAGGCACGGCATATTCCAGTTCAATTTCCTCACTGAGGCCGATAATCCACCGAAGCGTTTCGATGTGCTCGGCTGCTTCAATGAAAAGCGCCTGGGCTTCTGCGGGGTCCATCCCCTCGTCACGTTCCGAGGCAGCCTTGAGTCGGTCAACAATATCAAAGCCGGGCATGCGATCCTCCTCGACCGGAAGAGGATTTTAGCTTCAATGCTCGTACCGATCCAGATGGCTAACGACCCTACCTAGCCGCGGGCATCGGCATCCACCCCCGAATGTGCTCGTTCAGATAGACATTGGATCCGTCTGGGGTCGTGAACACCCGCCAGAAGCTCCTGCCGGCGGCTATGCTGCTGGCCGGCTGGCTGGCAAGCCGAAGGAATCGACTGCCGCCTGGCACGGGCTGACAGCTTGGGCGCTGACTGCGCTGGTGATTTTCTATCTTCTGACCACCACTGTCGGCGGCTTGCTCGGTGGAGCTTAAAATACGGTCACGAGCGCACTCGGCGGGGTGAGCCGCACGGTTGGAGCCACGGCTCAGACTGCCGTCCAGGCGGCAGCTCCATCTCTGTCACAGGCTGCGAATCCGTTCGGTGCCATCGAGACGCAGATCCGGACCGCGACGGGCAGCAATGACCCGGCGATGCTGAGAGATGCGGCGACAGCCGCGGTCCGGGCAGCGCTCGCTGGAGATCAGGCTCAGGCACAGGCTGCCCGCGAGCGCGCGACACAGGCATTGGCTCGTGCACAGAATATCCCAGAAGACCAAGCTCGTGCGCAGGTCCAGCAGTATGAGCAGCAATACCAGCAGGCGGTCAGCCAAGCCAGGCAGCAGGCCACCCAGGCCGCCGACACGGCCGCCAAGGCGGTCTCGCGCGGCGCCTTGTTCGGATCCTTGGCACTCATTCTCGGTGCGATTGCCGGATGGTTTGGCGGTCGCACGGGCACTGTATACCCAACACTGACGGACGCGACCTTGGCTGCTGCAGCGCATACAGGCTCGACCGGGAGGACAGTACATAGCGGTGTTGAGGTTGAGGGTAGCCACCAAACTCCCGTGAACGAACCTGTCAGACGGGCGTAGATCTCCGACGCTGAGCGGCCAAGATCCGTAGGCCTACCGGTCAACGAGCGCGTGTTTGATGCCCTCGAGATGCTCGGTCGCCAACTTCAGGTGAAACAGGATCTCCCGATCCAGGTTGTTGCGATCCCGCATGTGCCTGTCCGCCTCTCGCAAGGTCGCAACGGAATCGGCGATCGCGGCATTGTCGGCAATCGTCAGGGACGGCACCACGACATCTCTGGCCGGGGGCGGAGCGGTCTTGAACAGGCCCCGAAGATACGCCCAAGCCGCCACCAGAAAGAATCCAATGAACCGGAGGCATCTGATCTCGCCGCACTGCCGCAACGGCTCCGGCGACTGTCAGGAAATCCCGACCTCTTTCCCTCCGTCTTAATCAGGCGACAAGATGAGCCGGCCAGTGCTTCAAAATTCATCTTCATTCGGCCATATGGCGCGCAACTTACAGCGAGATGGTGACCTATGAAAGATCAACGCTTCCACTTGCCCTCATAGCGAAACTCCGGGGCCGACTTGATCTGATTGAGGTCGGCGTTCATCACCGCATGCCATTTATTCTCGCCCTCCATGTACCGGATCGATATCGATGAGGGATCAACGGCTACATATCTTTGCCCGACACCCAGAACTTCACCGACCGACAGCACGATGCCGGAGATCTGGCCGCGCTCAAAGACGATGTCCTCGATCTTACCCATCTCCTTGCTACTGGCATTTCGGACATCCAAACCGATCAGCCTCGAGCTGAGAATGGCATTGTTATTGACCGTGATGAACTGCGGCGCACTGGACGCGGAGCTATGGCGGAAAGTGGGTGATGCTGGTTTGAGAAAGGCGGCGTATCGAGGCGGGTGTCGAGCCTGCCAGAACCTCTTCGAGAGAGCGATACGCCATGAACGAACCTACCAATGTTTTGCGCCTGCGTCAGCCTGACGAGATCAACGATCCCCTGACCGATATCCTCCGGGCGGGCGCCCGCAAGCTGCTGGCCCAGGCCATCGAGATCGAGGCCGAGGCCTATCTCGCCAGCATGCGCGAGCTGAAGCTGCCGGATGGACGCGAGCGCCTGGTCCGGCACGGCCATGGGCCTGAGCGCACGATCCAGACCGGCATTGGCCCGGTGGAAGTCCGCCGGGTCAAGATCCGCGACCGCGGCGCCATGGGCCAGGACCGGATCCGCTTTTCCTCGGCGATCCTGCCGAAATGGGCTCGCCGCACCCGGAGCCTGGATGCCTTGCTGCCGATCCTCTACCTGCGCGGGCTCTCGACCGGCGACTTCCAGGAGGCTTTGGCAGCCTTGCTCGGAAAGGACGCGCCGAACCTCTCACCTTCGGTAATCGCCCGGCTCACCGGCGAATGGCAGGGCGAGTACGAGCGCTGGCAGGCGCGTGATCTCTCGGCCCGGCATTACGTCTACGTCTGGGCTGACGGGGTCTATCTCCAGGCCCGGATGGAGGATCAGGCCGAATGCATGCTGGTGCTGATCGGGGCCACCCCGGAAGGCAAGAAGGAATTGGTCGGCTTCCAGGCCGGCGTGCGCGAGAGCGCCCAGAGCTGGCGCGAGCTGCTCGTCGAGATCAAGCGAAGGGGCCTGTCCATTCCGCCCCGGATCGCGGTCGGGGACGGAGCGCTCGGCTTCTGGAAGGCGCTCGACGAACTCTTCCCCGGCACGCACCATCAGAGGTGCTGGTTGCACAAGACCACCAATGTCCTCAACAAGGTGCCGAAGTCCGTGCAGCCGGGCATGAAGGCGGCGCTGCGCGAGATTTATCTTGCGCCTACCCGAGCTCAGGCCGAGGTGGCCGTTGATCTGTTCGAGCAAGCCTATGGCGCGCGCTACCCGAAAGCGGTGGAGTGCGTGCGCAAGGACCAGCGGGCATTGCTGGCCTTCTTCGACTGGCCGGCCGAACACTGGATTCATCTGCGAACGACGAACCCGATTGAGAGTGTGTTCGCAACCGTGCGGCACCGAACCGTGCGCACCAAGGGCTCACTGTCGCCGACCACCGCCCGGCTGATGGTGTTCAAGCTCGTGATGGCAGCCGCGAAAAGCTGGCGTCGGCTGATGGGCGAAAACCAGTTGCCCAAGGTAATCGCCGGTGTCAGGTTTAAGGACGGCAGCGAGGTCATTCCAATGCCGACAAACAGCGCCGCCTGATCGGCCCCGTCACCCAAAATCCGTCATAGCTCCTGGACGCGGCGGGAGTGCCCTGAGCGTGAGCGATACTGGCAAAACTGAAGGCGGCGAGGAGAACCATAGGAGCTGAACAGTGCATCGCATTCATCCGTGAAGGGGCCGCCCAATGTCAGTCTCGTTGAGGATAGTGGCCGATTTAGGAGGATCATCCGAAGTGGTCTCCCTCACCGGACTTCCGGCTCAGGGGGTGCGCTCATGCCACAGGAACGATCATCGGCTCCAAATGCTTGCTTCTGGTGACGGTGATACGCATCAGTTCTCAGGAGAGGGTCATGGACAAAAATCGCATCAAAGGCTCAGCGACACGCACGGGCGGCAAGATCAAACAGACTGTCGGCGATCTGACGGGGGGCTCCAAGCTCCAAAGCGAAGGCAAGATGGATCAGGCCAAGGGTAAGGTCCAGAATGCCGTCGGCAACATCAAAGACGCGCTCAAGAAGTAAACCAAGCTCAGCTTGGTCTCACCTCCACCTACCGCGATCCGGCTCAACCGTAACCTGCATCGTGGTTCCCCCGTGGGATCCAAACGTAACCCGCTTCCTTGTGGGAAGATATGTGCAGGAAGGCCTCGCCCTTGCCGTCCGCCCGCGCCAAGAAGCCGGATTGCTTTCTTCGTGTCGAACCACGCCACCGTTCCTGTGACCGTCAACGGGAGACCTAATCCGTTCCACTTCCTTTGTGATGTGGCTCGGCGGTGCCAGCCGCCGCGCGATTTGCAGCCTCCATGAAGGGCATCGTCAGGACCGTCTCGTCCGCAATCTCAATGGAGATCTTGTCCCGGGCTATCTCAGGAGGCAGGTCACTCCAGAGCTCCTGGGCTGATTTCAGAGCTTCCGCGTGAGCTGCTTGCACATTGGGTAGGACCTAGAGGCTGTTATGGACTGCGATGTAGTTTACCGCCTGTCGTAGCATAATGCAGACCAGTCAATGACATGCAGGTCGGCAAGAGTTTGAGGTAATCTCTCGTAATCGCGTACGAGCCGGCGAAACCGGGTAGCCCACCCGAAGGTTCGCTCGACGACCCATCTACGTGGCAGCAGCACGAAGCCGCGCTTGGCCTCAGGCAACTTGACCACCTCCAGCTCAATGCCATGCGGCCCGGGCCGCCGCCGCGGGTTTCTCGCCCGTATAGCCCTGATCGACATAGGCCAGCTCAACACTCTCGCCGGTGGCCACCTGCATGGCTTGGGCCAGCTGTCCCACCTCAGTCCGATCATCAGCCGTGGCAGGCGTGACGTGAGCGGCCAGGAGGTGACCGAGGGTGTCGACGGCCAGGTGCAGCTTGGAGCCCTTCTTGCGCTTGGCGCCATCGTACCCGGCACGCGCTCCGCTCTCGGGCGTGGAGCGCAAGGTGCGGCTGTCGAGCACGGCGGCCGAGGGCTCCTCGGTGCGACCAGAGACCAGGCGCAACACAGCGCGGAGGTCGTGCGCCACCTCCTCAAAGCAGCCGGCGTTCAGCCGGCGCTGAGCCTGCTGGTACACCGCAGCCCAGGGCGGCAGGTCGTTGGGCATCCAGCGCCAGGGTGCACCCGTCTTGATGATGTAACGCAGCCCGTTGAACACTTCGCGCAGGGAGTGCTCGCGCTGGCTAGCCTCCTCGGGCAGGAGCGTCAGGTACGGCGCCACCAGCGCCCATTCTTCATCGGACACATCAGAGGGGTAGGGTTTGCGAGTAGAGGTCATCCTGCCAGAACGACAATGACAGCAAGACGGGTCCATAACAGCCTCTAGCATTCCTCGTCCCGTTTGAAACCGTTCGGGTCACGGAAAGGAAAGAAGAAGCGGGGCATGGGTGCTCCGACGCTTGCGGACAATAGCTACTAACGCCGGGGGCCTCCCTCCCTGTACTATAAGGGCTTACTCCTCGGGCCGCCTATGTTTCTGGGGCGCCGATCCCCTCACCCATCCTGTAAGGCCTCGCGATGATATCCCTCCAGTGACAGCTTGCATCTGCCCTGCATAACCTGTCGCATACAGGACAGATCAGGAAAACGTTCGCGGTAGTCTTGGGTCGCCACCCAGCCATTGCCTTCCTGCATGACGCTCACCAGCGACACGACGGCCGCGTGCGGGAAGTAAGCCTAGCAGATAGGATCGCCAGGTTCATACAGCACCTGACTGTGCTCCAATTCGACGAGGTCGAGATAAGGCTCAAGGGCCGCAAAGTGCTCCGCTTCCAGGCCAGCTAGGAGCCAGTTCGGGCGATCATCAGAGTCGAGAGCCTTCGCCATGACTGAGTCCCGTTCACGCGGATGAGTGAGGATCGCCTCAGCGCATGTGGTTTCCACAACCGGCCTACCCAAAGGTGCTGCTGTGAGCCGTTGAGGGATATGGCGCTCAACAGCCTGTGAGCCCCGAAGGTCTCTTCATGGTAACCTGAGACGCTAGCGCTCTAGCCCGAGCGCAGCAATTCCTCACATAATAGGATGTTCCGAAGGAGCCGGGAATTCCAGTGCCCGGCTCAATCCGGATTTTAAGCGATGGCTTGATGGCACGAATAGGCGGACGAAAGCTAATGCCAATGCTGGAGCGGTGGATTCTTCACGGAGCTGACGTGGTCAGCTCCGGCGGAGCGCTGCGGATCGTAATGCCGAGTCACGCGAGCCCGATGCCGGTCGCGAGATGATGCGCTTGTCCCGCCTACACCCCACGTATAGCCGCGGCTCCCTGCTTAGAGACTGGCCCCAAAGTCCGGATGGCCGGAGAGCCCGCCGCGGCAAACGTCTCATCCGATCAACGTATCGGGTGACGCCAGCACCACGATGGTCATTCTGACGTGCCGAAGTCTATGATCCTTCGAGAAAGTGTCCCAGGACTTTCAGCGGGCGCACCCGATCACAGACGATCTTCAGGATCGCCAGCATCGGAACGGCCAAGATCGCGCCGGGCACCCCCCACATCCAGAACCAGAATACCAGCGACAATATCACCAGAACGGGGTTCAACGTGAAGCGCCGTGCCAGAAGCATGGGTGTCAGAGTTTCGCCCTCAACGAGGTGAATGCTGAGATAGAGGGCTGGCGGCAGAAGAGCCCACCATAAGCTGTCGAAGCTCAGCATTCCGGCGAGAAGAAAGATGCCGATCCCAAACAGCGGCCCCAAGATCGGAATATAGTTGAGCAGGAAGGCTGTGGCACCCCACAAGAGAGGATCTCCCAGCCCGCAAAGATACATCACGGTCGCGGTTGCGACTCCCACCGCCGCATTCATGGCCGTGATCGTCACGAGATAGGCAGATATGTCTTCCTCGATCTGCTGAGAGATGTCGACAGCTTGCCGCTTGTCGCTGAATTTCGGCAGAATTTCGACCATGCGCCGAAGGAAGAGATCGCCCGACACCAACAGAAAGTAGAGCACCAGAATGGTCGTAAACAGGCCATCGAGGATGGACCGCGTTCCGGCGAACAACGCATTTGTCAGGCCAAGATCGCGGCGAACCGCAATGGTGGCCCCCTTTGATCCGGAAGCGTTGGCCGCCTGCTCGGTCTGCTCGATAACTTGCTGCACCGCTTGGATCGGCCCCTTGAGAACCACCAGGTGGGCTTCGAGGCGCGGTATGCCCTGCGGCAACCTTTCCGCCCAAGTCGCGGCGGGGATTGACAAGGCCGCTACAGCACCCACGATCGTTCCGGTCACCAGCAGGATGGCTACGAGCGCTCCAACGGCCCGAGGGAAATGCATACGCTCCAGGAGACGCACAGCGGGTTGCAGAAGCAGCTTCAACACGAAGGCGAGCACGACAGGGAGGATGATCGCGCTTGCCACGTAGAGCGCCGCCAGGAAGGCCAACGCGAAAAGTCCACCGAGATAGAACGTCTGCGGATTGGATGGCAGCGGCATCTCTGCCTCGTCGGAGGTCTCCATCGGCACGGCATGCGGCTCCGGCGGCTGATCATCCTGGACGGGTGCCAACGGGGGGCGCTGCGGTGGCGTTGAGACGGGAACCATGGCCGTTCTCCCTTCCGGAGCGTGAGCATGTCCCTGTGTCCACAGTGGACCATACCCGGTTTCGTCGCCCCTTGCTAGAAAAGCCGTTCCCAAGGTGCGACCCCGACGACGTTCAGCGCGCGCCCGCCCGCCGACCAACGCTTCGGCTCGATCCTGTGCCGCCGATCGGCACAGGATCGAGCCTTGCGTCCGGTCAGTCGACGTAGAGGTGCTGAACATGGAAGGCTTCACCTAGAGCAAGGCATCGTCAGTGAACTTTGCGGCAGCGGTCTTTCCCGCCAGAACCGCCTGTCATCGCCAGTCTGCATGGCTCTGAAATCGATCTCTAGCCTGGGCCGTCCGATCCGGAGCCGCTCTTCGAGGAGGCAGCATTGGTGCTGTCGCTTTTACTAATATCGCTAGCGCCTCCTTCACCCTTCAGCTCACGCTCGGCTTGGCGCCAAAATTCCACCTCGTTGCCTTCTGAGCACCGCGTTTCCTCCAAAGCTCGAAGGCGCGCTGTCTTACTTGGTCCTCGGTGAAATTGGTGCTCGGCTCCATTTGCGTTTCCTTCATTCGTTTTCTTCCTGGAAGTAAACAAGCCAAGCCGTGCTGCGCGTCCTCAGCTATGGATATTTGCATGAGCTCAGCCACTCACCAGCGGATGCATTGGTGCTCGCGGCTGCTGATGAGAGTTCAATCGGCGAGGCCGTTCACCACAGAGGCGGCTCTTCGTGAGCTGCTGTCAATTCCTGAGGATCGACCCTGACCGCCTGCACCGAGGCGTGGTTCCCTTGACGAAGTGGCAGGTAAATGGTGGTCGCAACTCGCCGGTAGGCCAGGAACGACGGTCCCTCGATCAGTTCCTCGTCAATGTCGATCGTGTATGCGCCGGCGGGCTGTAAGCCATCAACAGCCATCAGTGAGAACGGGTGATCGAAATTAATGGTTTTTCGTGTCGTACGCATGAGTTGCTCCTAAGCCGCGATCTTCTCGGTGCAATCTTTGGCAACCTGGCTCGCGCCTTCCGTGGTGCCTGGCATCGTCGGCCCCCGTTCTTCAAGACCATATCGCCTCTGCTCCAGGACAAGGCGCCTTGATTGCAGCAATGCGCTCGGCAAGCTGGGGATCGCGCTTTGACTGATCGACGCAGATCAGGGACAAAGCCGTGACCACAGCGGTTTTTCACTGATCAGAGGCTATCGTGCGGACGGTTCCGCTGGTCACCCAACCGCCCCAGGAGAACCCGACGGTGCAAGAGCGGCAGCGCACAGGCGGCGCCGTGTAGTCCAGGCCTCAGCCACTCTGGGGTCTGCATAGGGTTTTCTTGGGGCGAATTAATCAGAAGTCTATGCATTCTCACAAATCAGCATAACACAAACAAGTAGCTTATTTGGTTTTTATTTCGCCTTGTGGCCCTGTTTATTCAGGCGGCAGAGTTCCATATCTTACTAAGGATCGACGTGCATGTCCGTATACCGCAGACACTCGCCGCCACACGGGCATTGCAGCTTCGGTTGAGCTTGGCCGAGGTCGTTCATTGAGGCAACTCTGCATTGAGGAGGGCGCCATGAGATTCCTGATTCAGTTCAAACGGTTTCGACGCGGTGTTCCCGAGGTCATCGGAACTCTGCCTATTACTGCTGCCGATGGTGCCGCCGCTTTGGCATTCGCCCGGAGCCCCGCCGGGATGAGACGCTGGCCAGTGCGGACCGATGCTCTGCGTGTGATGGACGATGGTGGCCGCACGCTGCTCGATTGGACAGTGCCGGTAGAGATTGCGCAGCCGGTGACCTATTCACCCAGACCTGTCCCGGCTAAGGTTGCCGGTAAAGAACCGCGCCCAGCGCCTCTCATGCCGGCCGAGCACCCGGAGGAGATCCCATCAACGCCCGCCCGGGGTCTGCACCGTTTTGCTGTGGGACAGGCCGTCTCTTACGCGGAGGACGGCCGGCCCGAGGTCTGGAAAGGCGGCTATGAGATCGTCAGGCTCGATGATCCGCGCGACGAACCGCAATACGCGATCAGAAGCGCAGATCAGTCGTATGACCGGATCGTGCGTGAGCACGAACTCCGCGAGGATCTAGGCGCCCGCGCTCGTGGCCGTTAAGGCTCCATCTCCGGTTTCCGTCTGGTTCGGTCAGGAACCTGCCCAAGCTGCCGTGGAGGCATGACGTAGCCGAGCCGTGGCTTCACGAAGGAAAGTGAGCGAGACATGATACAGGACATCCTCAGTTTGACGAAATCCATCATCCGCAAGTTTTGGGGTGCGTTGGCGCCTGCCCCAGCTCCCGTCGTGAAACCACGACCGCAGCTCAACGGAAGGCGAGGCTACGGAGACGACAGCATCAAACTGCCCGACTGAGGTCTGAGAGCACAGCTACCCAGAGGGAGGCCTGCTCATGAATCTCTCACTGCTATGCAAAAGCCTAGGGGCGGAACCTGTCAGTCACAGGAACTGGGCTCTCGCGACCCTGTTTCGGGTCAACCTGTCCCGTCACAGGCCAACTCGAAGAGTCAGAGATAATACTATGGCGCTCGGGGCGCCTCGTTTCCCGGCGGATATTTTCCAGCTCATTACGGGTATGTTCCATCTATCGCCGGACTGCCACAATGTCGCGGCGCAGTTCCTCAATCGTGCGCATAATCTGCTGAGTAAAATCCCTTAAGTCACCGCGAGTGATCGATGCGTCCGTGCGGTCTTGCTGAACGCTCACGCAATCCGGCGTGCCGTCACGGCGGTAGCGCAGGCTCAGGGTATCTTCCACCTTGAGATACACACACACCGGGTGTCCGGGTCCCGCCACGTTGATGGCGGAGGCTCTTGTGTCGTTGCCGAGGTGGCGAGGACCAGCAGACCTGCCATGATTGCGATTGTGATCATCAACCCTCCCCCTGAAGAGGTGGGGGTGTGCGCGGAAGTTCATGATGGTCCAGGAGGCACTGCCACAATGAAAGGGCAAAGTGTCCGCTATAGACATGAGGCTCCCGTTGCCTGCACGGCGGGCCGGATCACGGACTGTCTCTTACCTTGACTGAGGCTTCAGCACTCCTGGTCTGGAGATGGTTGTTCCCGGAACATGGTGAGACCGCTGGTGTTACTCTGAGGGCAGCCTTGGAGGTTGATATGAAGGACCAAGAGATAGTGATCTCTATCATCGTCAACGCGATCCAATTCACTCTCCAGCACGCGCAGAAGGCTCCCAATCAGCCCGACGCTGTCATATCGACCGAGGAGCGGGTGGAGATCGCAAGAGCAATCTTAACCGAGCTTTCTGAACAAGGATTCGAGATCACACGAGCGTCGTCGCAGCCCCGCTAATCTACCGCCGGACGAAGAGGGTTCAGTAAAGATCGCTCCTTTAGAAGGGTACATCCCTATGAACACGAAAACTCGACCAAGCCTGCCCAAGGGCAAGCCCAAGAACGGCATCTCACAATGGGACAACGAGGGAGGCGCTCCTTCGTCCGGCGATCGGTCACGAAAGCACGGTGGCGGGACCGAAAAACCCGAAAAGCCTGCCAAGAAGGCCTCCTGGTCTCGCAGGAGATCCGACAAGGAATTCAGACCTTCTGGGCCAGCATCGTGAACTCAACGTCGCTGGTGGTCTTCTCACGGGAGAGACTGCACCTCGCCTCGGCTCTCCCGATGAATTCTGACGTGGTTCGAGACGCAGATGGCTCTGCCGCCGTCAGCCGCAGTCAGGTTGCCTCCGCCATCTGAACCGAGTGAGGCGCGGGACCGGGGCATCATGATCCTGATAGCGCAGGTGGGATCCTCCCGCCTCCGGCGGTGTTTGCCGGTCCCGCGGATGAGCGGTGTCTCCGGACGCGATGTTACGGCGATCGGGTCAGACATGTGATTGGCCGACGTGATCCGCCATGTTGGCTCCGCGAGATCCGAGCGGCTTGGATGGGCCTTCCGTGCTGTCTTTGGCAGTCTGGTGTTCCATCTCGGCGTTGAGCGCGGCGCCGAGCAGGACAATTACCACCGACAGCCAGATCCAGATCATGAAGCCTACGCCAGCGCCAAGCGAGCCATAGGTTCTGTTGTAGCTGTCGAAGTTGGCGACGTACCAGGAGAACAGCATCGATGCCGCTAGCCAGAGCACGGCCGCCATAGCGCTGCCCCAGGTCACCCAACGCCATTTGGCATCTTCGCGGCTTGGGCCGTAGCGGTAGATGACGGCCAGCCAGGCAAAGACGGAAACGAACAGGGCGGGCCAGCGCAGAATGCTCAAGAGCCGTCCGGCCGGGGTCACGAAGCCCATGAAGGTGAAAGCGACAGGCGCCACCACCACCGCGCTGATGGCCAGGATAACAACCCCAACCATGCCGAGCGTGAGCAGGAACGTCGTGGCGTAGAAGCGCAGCAAGCTGCGCTTCTCCTTCTCGCCGTAAACTACATTGAGCGCATCGAAGAGGGCCGCAACGCCCGAGTTCGCGCTCCAGAGCGCCACTAGAAAACCTACTACGAAGGCAAGGCTGAGCGTGTCGCTGTCCTGGGCGATGATCAGGCCGATCTGCTGGCCGATGAGCTCCAGCACTCCGCCGGGCAGAATCCCGGCGAGAAGCGACAGGTGACCCCTGATTGCGCTGGCATCGGCAAAGAGCCCGTAGAGCGATACGATTGTGGCAACGGCTGGGAACACCGCCAGCAGGGCAAAGAATGCGACCCCACCTGACGTGGACAGGATCCGATTCTCTGGGATCGACCGCACCATGCGCCAGAAAATGTCCTTCCAGCCCCGCGCCGGGATCTCCCCGGGGTTGTTGGCATCGCGTCCCCGGCCAAGCTCACTGGCGCGGGCCCGATCGTCCGATGAATCGCCGCAGGCCGCCTTCTCGCCGACGCTGGAGCGCCAATCCTCTGCCGGTTCATTCATCGGAGCCATGCTATGTTGATCAGGGTTCGGCAGAATATCAGGTTCGCAAGCTCCTGGCCGCTCCAACCCGACGCTTCTCGGTGTGGTGGACCGCCGCGAACATGGTGCCGATCAGTGGAGGGATCAAGGCTCTGGCCATAAGATCGCCAACAGGCGCACCGATGGCTTCGCCGCTGAAACTACGGGTGAAGGAGACCAGGGCAGCGGCACGAATCCCCGGGTTGAAAGGGAGTACTCTTCTGCTGAGATTGATCATGCTTGTACATTCTTTCTTTGAGGAATCTGAGATCCTCGGGCGGATTCAAAGTCGACAGATGTTGTAGGACAAAGCTCCATGAGCGGTGATAGGCGATCACGAAGGGATTGTGGCGTCGGCATCGGTCAGATGAGATTCGAGACCCTGTACGGTGTAAACATGACAGCAGGACGGATCAGGAACTCGCGCGGGCTCCTTCTCCGCAGCGCGGTCTAAGGCAGAACGATGACGCAGGACCAGACCTTCGCCTTCGCCATACTGGCCGGAATGATGGCTCTGTTCGTTTGGGGGCGGCTGCGCTACGACCTTGTCGCTGTTCTGGCGCTCCTGGCTGCGGTGTTCACCGGCATCGTGCCGCATAAGGTAGCCTTCTCCGGCTTTGGGGACGATATTGTCATCATTGTCGCGAGTGCGCTCGTCGTCAGCGCCGCCGTCGCACGCTCTGGCGTGATGGGGGCGGCCATCCATCGGGTCTCGCCTTACATCACCTCGGTGCAGAGCCAGATTGTCGTTCTTGTGGCAGCGGTCACGATCCTGTCCGCCTTTGTCAAAAACATCGGCGCGCTCGCGATGATGATCCCGGTGGCATTCCAAATGGCGCGTCGCTCCAATGCCTCCCCCTCGCGCTTTCTCATGCCGATGGCCTTCGGGTCTCTGCTCGGCGGTCTGATCACCCTTGTCGGCACGTCACCAAACATCATCGTCTCCCGTGTGCGTGAGGAGTTGACGGGTCAGCCTTTCGGCATGTTCGATTTCACCCCGGTCGGCCTCGGCCTTGCGGCGGTAGGCGTGGCGTTCCTGGCCTTCGGCTACCGGCTTCTGCCCGGCGGTCGCAAAGCTGCTGGGACCATGGACGAGGCGATCAACCTCACCGATTACATGACAGAAGCTCGTGTTGCTGCGAACTCACCGATGATCGGGAAGACGGTCAGCGACCTGGTCAAGCTCTGTGACAGTGAGGTTCTGGTAACGGGCCTCGTTCGGAACAAAACCGAGCATACGACGCCTCTGCCGGATGCTGTCCTCCACAAAGACGATATTGTTCTCCTGGAGGGCGACCCAGACGCGCTTGAGCGGGCCGTCGCCCGCGCTCACCTGAAACTTGAGGGGGAGGACCGCCCCACGCAAGGCAGGGGGGTCGATGAGGAGATCGGAGGAATCGAGGCTGTCGTCGGACCGACCTCGATGTTGATCGGCCAAACGGCCAAACGCATGGCATTGCACGAGCGGTTCAACATCAATCTCCTGGCCGTCAGTCGCAGCGGCGAGCGGTTCACCGAGCGCCTGCGCGACATCACCTTGCAGACCGGCGACGTTCTCGTGCTGAAGGGCGATCTCACCCGGCTTCCGGACAAGCTGATTGAACTCGGCTGTCTGCCGCTGGCCGAGCGCGAAATCCGCTTGGGCAATGTCCGGAAGGGTCTTGTCCCCGTGGTGGTCCTGGCGAGCGCCATGGGGCTCACGGCCTTTGGCGTGCTGCCCGTTGCCACCGCTTTCTTCGCCGCCGCCGCCCTGATAATCCTGCTCGGGGCACTCTCGCTCCGGGAGGCTTACGAAGCGGTCAATTGGCCCATTCTGGTGATGCTCGGGGCGCTGATTCCGGTCAGCGACGCCATCCGCACGACCGGTGGGGCCGATCTCCTCGCCGGATGGCTGTCGCAGCTTGCCAGCACGCTCCCATCCTACGGCGCACTGGCGGTGATCATGATGACAGCCATGGCCGTGACGCCGTTCCTGAACAATGCGGCCACGGTGCTGGTGATGGCTCCCATCGCAGTGACTTTTGCCGGACAACTTGGCTATAAACCTGACGCCTTTCTCATGGCGGTTGCGGTCGGTGCAGCCTGCGACTTCCTCACGCCGATCGGGCACCAGTGCAACACACTCGTGATGGGGCCGGGCGGCTATCGCTTCGGCGACTACTGGAAGCTGGGGTTACCACTCTCCTTCATTGTGATTCTGATCGGCGTGCCGCTCATCCTGCTCGTGTGGCCGCTGACCTAGCCGGCAGGATTGTTGCGCTCAGACGTGAGCGGAAACCGCACTTGAATCCGCGTCCTCCGATCCCCCTCAATCGCCAAGGTGCCGTTAAGACTACGAGCCATGCCTTCGATCAGGCGCATGCCCATTGATCGTGTGCGCCGTGTGGCGGGAAGACCCACGCCGCTATCCTCAATGAAGAGGAGCACATCCTCTCCCTGACGGTGCAGCCCGACCCGAATGGTGCCGCGCCGCTTGTCAGGGAAGGCGTGCTTGAGCGCGTTGGTGATTGCCTCCCCCCGCGATCAACGCCACGATGGTGGCGCGATCAACGTCCAACGTGATCTCATCGGCGTCGCTCGTGAGGTCTATGCGCTGGTCTTGCGGGCTCCGGAGATGGCCGAAGTTCCGGCATAGCTCCGTCAGGTAGCCTGCCATATCGACCGCTGCACGTCGTTGCTGTCCTGCCTGTAGAGAAGCTCGTGGATGCGGGCGAGATGATCCAAGCACTGGATGGCATTCTCCAAGGCTTCCGAGATCTCGGGATTGCCCTGCCGTCCGATCTGAAGGCGCAGCATCGAGATCGCCATGGCAATGCTGTTCTTGGCCCGGTGGTTGACCTCATGCAGCAACACGCTCCTTTGGCTCAGAAGCTGATCCTTCTCGCGGATGCTTTCCGTCAAGACCGCTTCCAGAGCCTGCCTGCGATTAACCTCATTCTGGAGCGTTTGGGTCCGCTCCTTGACCCTTGTCACCAGGACCTCGTTCGGGCGCTGGGTGCGACGCTCGGCTCTGACGCGGCGGGTGAAGTCCCAGAACGACGCAAAGTGCTGGATAATGCACCCCTGCTCATCATGCATAGGGTTGACGAACTGCGCCGCCCAGACGTCACGGCCATCTTTGGCGCGAAGCAACACCTCAAGGGTGAGAGGTTCGTCGGCTTGCACGGCAGCCCGGATGAGCCTCTCGGCCTCAGGGCCGGTGTCGGGACCGGTCAGAAAGAAGTAGTTCCGGCCCGGAACCTCCTCACGGGGATAGCCGAACAGGTCGACGAAGGACTGGTTCACATAGATATAGAGGCGTGCACGAGCGGATTCCCCATTTGGGCGCCCCAATGACGGGTAACACCGGATAGAGGTTTGCAACTAACCAACGCCGATCAGAGCCAATTCTGCTTGCAACGGGAGAGCCGTCCATAGAGAAAGTACGTGACCTCTGTCACACCAATCGAACAGATCGCTTCTGCGACTGTCCGGCCCTGCGCGGACAGCACGTCAACCTGCCGCAGCTTCGCGACGATTTCCTCGGCCATGTGCCTCTTCTTGCCCATCTTCAGTCCTCCTTCGGCTCATAAGCCATACTTCAGGGGGATCACTTTTCAGGAGGCAGACCAACCTCGCGCGCTTCCCATCAACGCGGCCGGCGGGGTCGGATCTGTCGGCTTTGATTACCTCGATGCCGGCGCCGGCTTCACGGTCGGCCGCGCCAATCTCTTCTACGACACTGTGAGTGACGAACTATAGCCGGTTACGTGTACTCCCTGCCTGACCATTCCCAGATCCGGACACCGGATGGGGCCTTCATTCCGGTGAGCGATGAGAATGCGGATTACATCAACTTGCGCGATGCGGGCGTCAAGGTCGCGGGATACGGGCCTCCGGCCCTGGTCCCGCCGCGCTCGGTCGCCATCTGGCGGGCCTGCACGATCATGAAGGGCACGCCCCGGGAGGGCAGGACCCTGTTCGATGCGGTGAAGGCGTTCATCGCCGGAATGACGGACCCGCTGTAAAAGGCGGCCGCTGAAGAAGCCCTGGAGCGCGGCGCCCTATTCGTCCCCATAATTGCAGCCGGCGTCGGGATCGGCGAGTCGGCGCATGACCAGCTGATTCTCCAGGCCGCGGCTCTGCCGGCTTCGAGGATGGTCGCCCTGGCCGAAGGAAGGCCTGTCAGACATCTCGACCAGGGCGTGGACGACAGAAGGTCGCTGCCTGAAAATAGACATGCTTTCCTGTTCTGCAATTGCGATTAAGTACTATTGCAATTAAAATTGAGACATCTCACAGAAAGTGGTCTAAGGATTACTTGTGAGCGCGTCTTATGCCCCCGGCGCGCTTCCAGCATACAACTTACAGCCCCGCTTAATAAGCGGGGTTGTTCTTTGCCACATCACGAGGGCATCATGGCCATTGAGGCATTCGGGCGGCCCTTTCGCTGGTCCTGAAGCATCAGGGCGGCTTTGTGGATCGTCCTGCCGATCCTGGCGGGACCACGGACCTGGGCATCACCATCGGCACGCTGTCGAAGTGGCTCGGCCGGACGGCGTCTAAGGCCGAGGTGAAGGCTCTCACACCTGAGAAGGCCGCCCGATCTACCGCAAGGGCTACTGGGATGCGATCTGGGCAGATGATCTAGCGGTCGGGGTGGACTGTTGCACCTTTGACGCCCCAGAGAATTCCGGGCCGAAATGGCTTCAGAGGGTGGTTGCCGATGCGGCTGACGGCACTGTCGGCCCTCTGACCATCAAGGCGACCAAGGAGCTTCGGCAGTTCCTGAAGTTCTTTGGTCTGGATCTGTGACGGTGATATTCCCATGCCGGATCAGAAGCCTGACAAGAAGTGATCTGAACTTCGGACGGTGTTTGCTGTACCTACCGAGGGCATGGTTAGAATGCCCATACCGGATCAGGGTTCGTCTCGCCGATGACTCTTGATCATGAGCGTACAGGCGGCGAACACGCCTGCGATCAGGAGGACCGCGATCAACGCCTGGGAGAGCATTACATGAAGCCCAGGATCACTGCCACGCAGAACAGCAATGCCAGAGTCGCAACAAGGAGCGCTTCGTTTTCGCAAGAAATGTAGGATAGGATTATTTTTCTCAAAATGTATTCATAATTCTGTTGGAGTATACACTCTTTTCTAAGACAAGTATATATTTGTTTTAAATTGAAATTTAGTCTCTTCGATCGAAGAGAATCGCAAGTCTGTGGCGTGCTCCAAGAGATTGAAATCTTTAAATCTAGCTACGGCGCTTCTCTGAACTCCTTGGACCTCGCGTGGATTATGTGCCCGGCGGGGTCCGATTGCTGCGCCGGCAAGTGGACAGCCGCCGTCCGATATTTGGAAGAGTGGCATGGGCCTCAGGGTGCAATAGAAGGTTTTCTTGATCACCTTTGATACGCCACGGGCGCGAACGGCAAGCCTCCTCTAGTCCCCATGGCTAGGGTAGACTGCAGTCTCTGATCAGAATGAAAGCGGAGGGCGCTGATGGACGAGGTGGCTCAACTCGCTCGGCAGTTGCTGGACAGCGGCGTGACGAAATTGTCCGAACGCGAGCAGCGGGTAATTCTCCACATTGCCAAGCGTTCGCATATCGCTCGAGATGTGAACAGTGTTCTCGAAGAACAGCAGACACTGGGTGAGCGCTTGGCGGATCGGGTCGCTCGGTTTGGCGGCTCCTGGACCTTCATCACAATCTTCACGGGGATGCTCATCGCCTGGGCTGTCGTGAACAGCCTTGCCTTAGCCAACTTCGGCGGGGGCTTTGATCCTTACCCCTACATTTTCCTGAACTTGATCCTGTCGATGGTCGCCGCGCTCCAAGCCCCTGTGATACTGATGTCTCAGAACCGCCAGGCCACCAGGGACAGGTTGGCCGCGAGCCTGGATTACGAAGTTAACCTGAAGGCAGAGGTTGAGATCATGGCCCTGCACGACAAACTTGACCGCATTCGCGTCGAGCATCTCGAAAGCTTGCTTCAGGATCAGACGCGGCGGGTTGAGGAGCTAGACAAGCTGGTGCGGGCAACCCTCGCGAAACCGCTCTCGAGCTGACCTGCACCGAATTTGGTCTTTAACGTACTAGTGGTGTAAGTTAGAAGTTCGCTGACAGAAGCGTTTGGCGCTGTCGAGGATGTCGTCAGCCGTTTTGGTCCACACGAACGGCTTGGGATCTGCATTGCTCGCCTCGATGTAGCGGCGGATCGCCATCTCCAAGGCATGCGTGCTGCGAAAGGCGCCCCGCT
>Ga0182741_1002319_pt1 | contig 22499 bp, 15 predicted proteins | sample eDN5th37CBELigOP_FD_128874 | JGI IMG/M metagenome (GOLD analysis project Ga0182741, IMG submission 128874) | Enriched Organic Plus compost microbial communities from Emeryville, California, USA - eDNA 5th pass 37_C BE-Lig OP (version 2) (version 2) ... | reverse complement strand
CGGCGGCGATCCCGGAATCGGCAAGAGCACCTTGCTGCTGCAGACCCTGGCCTACCTGCCGGAAGGGCTGTCGGCTCTGTATGTCACCGGCGAGGAGTCGTTGCGTCAGGTGGCGCTGCGCGCCGGGCGGCTCGGTGTGCAAGGCGACCGGCTCAAGGTTCTGGCCGAAACCTCGGTCGAGGCGATCCTCGACGTTGCCCTGGCCGAGGCGCCGCAGGTGATGGTGATCGACTCGGTGCAGACCATCTACACCGCGGCGCTGCAATCTGCGCCCGGCTCGGTGGCGCAGGTACGGGAGAGTTCCGCCCACCTGGTGCGCTATGCCAAGCAGACCGGAACCGCGCTGTTCCTGGTCGGCCACGTCACCAAGGAAGGCACGCTGGCCGGACCGCGCGTGCTGGAGCACATGGTCGACACCGTGCTCTATTTCGAAAGCGAAAGCGGCTCTCGCTACCGCCTGCTGCGTGCGGTGAAGAACCGATTCGGCGCCGCCAACGAGTTGGGCGTGTTCGCCATGACCGACGGCGGGCTGAAGGAAGTCGCCAATCCCTCCGCGATCTTCCTGTCGCGCCACGACGGCGAGGTTTCCGGCAGCGTCATCACGGTTACCTGGGAAGGCAGCCGGCCGCTGTTGGTCGAGGTGCAGGCGCTCGTGGCGGACAGTTCGCTGAGCAATCCGCGCCGGGTGGCGCTGGGGCTCGACGGCAGCCGGTTGGCAATGCTGCTGGCCGTGCTGCAGCGACACGGCGGCGTCGCCACCTTCGGCCAGGACGTGTTCCTGAATGTAGTCGGCGGCGTGCGCTTGACCGAGACCGCCAGCGACCTGCCGGCCTTGATCGCAGTGTTGTCCAGCCTGCGCGATCGTGCGGTGCCTTCCGATACCGTGGTGTTCGGCGAAGTGGGGTTGGCCGGTGAAGTGAGGCCGGTTCCCAACGGCGAGGAGCGGTTGCGCGAGGCGGCCAAGCACGGCTTCAAGCGGGCACTCGTGCCGAAGAAGAATCTGCCGCGTCGTACCGCCGGCCTGGGCGATATCGAGATCGTGCCGGTGCAGCGACTGGGCGACGCGATCCAGGCGGTGTTCTAAGCCGCCGCCGGCACCGGCCCGCCTGGATCGTCGCTTAACTACCTTGGGGCGCGGTGCTTAGCTCGCGCCATCGCCGGCCGCGTCGCGCGCGTCGGCCGCTTGCAAGGTGTTCTCCAGCAGCGTGGCGATGGTCATCGGGCCGACTCCGCCCGGCACCGGCGTGATCCAGCTCGCCCGGGCCGCCGCTCCCGCGTACTCCACATCGCCCACCAGGCTGCCGTCGGCGCGGCGATTGATGCCGACGTCGACCACGATCGCGCCGGGCTTGATCCAGTCGCCCGGCACGAACTCCTCGCGGCCGACGGCGGCGACCACGATGTCGGCGCGGCGCACCTTATCGGCGAGGTCGCGGCTGCGACTGTGGCAGATGGTCACCGTGCAGCGGGCATTGAGCAGTTCCAGCGCCATAGGGCGGCCGACGATGTTGGACTGGCCGATGATGACCGCGTCCAGTCCTTCCAGCTCGACGCCGGTGCGGGCCAGCATCGTCATCACGCCGTGCGGGGTGCACGGCCGCAGGCCGGGCAGCCGCAACGCCAACGCGCCGATGCTGGCGGGGTGGAAGCCGTCGACGTCCTTGGCCGGAGCGATCCGCTCGATCACCCGCTGCGCGTCGATCTGGGCGGGCAGGGGTAGTTGCACCAGGATGCCGTCGATCGCCGGGTCATCGTTGAGCTTATCGACCAGGGCCAGCAGTTCCGATTCCGGCGTCTCCGCCGGCAGGTCGTAGGCCTGCGACAGGAAGCCGACCTCCTCGCAGGCGCGGCGTTTGTTACGGACGTATACCTGGGAGGCGGGATCCTGCCCGACCAGCACCACGGCCAGGCCCGGTCGGCGTTTTCCCTGAGCGACCCGCTGCGCGACGCTATCGCGCAAATGTTGCCGAAGGTCTGCTGCGATAGCCTTGCCGTCTAGGATCTGGGCCGGCATGGGAACTCCTTGTTGCGGAAGCGAAAAGGGGATGGCGAGGGCCCGCGATTCTCGCACGCGCCCGATACCGGGACAAGGCGCGGATAATCGAGATGTAATCTCCTGATTGACGCCCGCCCGAAGCCTGGCTATTATTCCGGGCCTCCGCACCGGTCGGAGCGGCGAACTGCACGGCTTCAGGGCAGCTCCACGGGGTGTAGCGCAGCCTGGTAGCGCACTTGCTTTGGGAGCAAGGTGTCGGGGGTTCGAATCCCTCCACCCCGACCATTCAAGTCCGCTGCGAGCTGTTAGGCGGAGCGGTACTCGAAGGGCTCGGTTGAGGTGGGGTGGCCACCGCGGGACATTGATCGCCGGCTAGGCGCCCGTGGCTCAATCGGATAGAGCATCGGCCTTCTAAGCCGGTGGTTGCAGGTTCGAGTCCTGCCGGGCGCGCCAACTCCCGGCAGTAGCGCGGAGAAGTTGGCACGGTTATAATGGCGGGCGTAGCTCAGTTGGTAGAGCCCCGGTTTGTGGTACCGGTTGTCGTGGGTTCGAATCCCATCGCTCGCCCCAGTTTTTCGGGCCGTTAGCTCAATGGTAGAGCAGTTGACTCTTAATCAATTGGTTCGGGGTTCGAGTCCCTGACGGCCCACCAACACCGAAACGGCCTGCAGACAGCTGCAGGCCGTTTTTTTTGCGCTCAGCCGGGTTTGGCATGCGGCTCGCTTGCCCTATACTGTCGCGCTCGATTCCTCGTCCTGCGAAAGTGGCGGAACTGGTAGACGCGCTGGATTTAGGTTCCAGTGGGGTAACCCGTGAGAGTTCGAGTCTCTCCTTTCGCACCATACATACTTGTGCCAGGCGTGCTTGGTCACGGCCTGGTGGTCGGCATTCACCGCGATTGAGGTCTGCTAGATGCAAGTTTCAGTTGAGACGACCCAGGGTTTACAGCGCCGGATGACGGTTCAGATTCCGTCCGAGCGGGTGGACAAAGAGGTCGAGTCGCGGCTGCGGAACCTCGGCGGCCGGGTGCGAATCGACGGTTTCCGTCCGGGCAAGGTCCCGTTCAAGGTCATCCAGCAGCGTTACGGCGCCCAGGTTCGTAGCGAAGTGCTCGGCGAGGTGCTGGAGCGCAGCTACTCCGAGGCCGTGGCCCAGCAGAAGCTGCGGCCGGCCGGTATGCCGGAGATCGAGCCCAAGCAGATGGAAGCGGGGCAGGACATCGAGTTCGTGGCCACCTTCGAGGTGCTGCCGGAGTTCGAGGCCCAGGGCGTTGAAGGCCTGGAGATCGAGCGTCCCACCGCCGAGATCAGCGACGCCGACATCGACGACGTGATCGAGAACCTGCGCAAGCAGCGGACCACCTATTCCGCTGTCGATCGCGCCGCCGCCAAGGACGACCGCGTGCTGGTCGACTTCGTCGGCGAGATCGAGGGCAAGCCCTTCGCCGGCAACGAGGGGCAGGACGTGCCGGTGGTGATTGGATCCGGCCAGATGCCGCCCGAGTTCGAACAGGCGCTGGAGTCGCTGAAGACCGGCGACAGCAAGGACATCGAGTACACCTTCCCCGAGCACTTCCCCGATAAGGAAGTGGCCGGCAAGACTGCCGTGTTCAAGACCACGGTCAAGGCGGTCGAAGCGCCGCAACTGCCCGAGCTCGACGACGAGTTCGCCAAGCAGGTCGGCGTGGCCGAGGGCGGGATCGCCGCGCTGCGCAGCCGCGTTGCCGAGAGCCTGGCCAGCCAGCGCGATCAGGCCGTCCGCGCCCGCGTGAAGCAGCAGGTCATGGCCAAGCTGGTCGAGGCCAATCCGATCGAGCTGCCGAAGGTGCTGGTCGACGGCGAGATCGACTTCCTGCGCAACCAGGCCAAGCAGCGCATGCAGGGCGGCGGCGTGCAGGGCGAGATCGATCTGCCTTCCTCGTTGTTCGAGGACGAGGCGCGCCGGCGCGTTGTGCTCGGCCTGGTGATCAACGAGATCATTCGCAAGAACGGCATCAAGCTGGATCAGGCGCGCCTGCGCAAGTCGCTGGAGGAAATCGCCGCCGGCTACGATCAGCCGCAGGAAGTCATTCGGTACTACACCCAGAACCGGAAGCTGCTCGAAGGTCTTGAGGTGGCGGTGCTCGAGGACCAGGTCGTTGACTGGGTGCTGGAGCGGGCGAAGGTCGAAGACAAGCCGACCAGTTTCAAGGGCCTGATGGGTGGCGAGTCGGCGGAACAGGGATAAGGCGGCCTAAGGAGTGGAGATGAATCTGAAGCGAGAACTGGACAAGGTCTACGCGACCGGCCTGGTCCCGATGGTCGTCGAGCAGACGGCGCGGGGAGAACGGGCTTTCGATATCTATTCGCGCCTCCTCAAGGAGCGCGTGATCTTCCTGGTCGGCCAGGTCGAAGACTACATGGCCAATCTGGTGATCGCCCAGCTCTTGTTCCTGGAGTCGGAGAACCCGGACAAGGACATTCATCTGTACATCAACTCTCCCGGCGGTGTGGTCACCGCCGGGCTGGCGATCTACGACACGATGCAGTTCGTGAAGTGCGACGTCAGCACCATGTGCATCGGGCAGGCCGCGAGCATGGGGGCATTCCTGCTCGCCGGCGGCGCCAAGGGCAAGCGTTACTGTCTGCCTAATTCGCGGGTGATGATTCACCAGCCGCTGGGCGGATTCCAGGGCCAGGCGACGGACGTGGACATCCATGCCCGCGAGATCCTGGCCATGCGCAGCCGGCTCAACCGTTTGCTGGCGCACCACACGGGCCAGCCGCTGGAAGTGATCGAGCGGGACACCGAGCGTGATTACTTCCTTGGCCCGGAGCAGGCGCAGGAGTACGGTCTGGTTGACGCGGTGCTCAAGGATCGCCAGAGCCTGGCGCCGAAGGCGAAGTAGTCGGGGAACCTTTCCCGCCGGGAACCTTCGAAGTCTTTAAATGGTTTCCGATTACTCCTATTCCTTTGTCTTGACATGCGTTAGCCGGGCTCTGCCCGGCTAGGCAATACCCCGCCGAGAGAGGCGGCGTACCCCAGGTTCATTTGCTTGCGCGCGCTGGAAAATGCAGGCAAGGTTTGAACAGTCTTTACTACCTTGAGTCGAGGGTAGGCCATGACCGACAGAGATAGAAGCAGAGGCGACGACGGCGGCAAGCTGCTGTATTGCTCCTTCTGCGGCAAGAGCCAGCACGAGGTGCGGAAGCTGATTGCCGGGCCGTCCGTCTTCGTCTGCGACGAATGTGTCGAGCTGTGCAACGACATCATTCGCGAAGAGATGCAGGAGAAGTCGTCGGCGGCCGGATCGAAACTTCCCAAGCCTCACGAAATCAAGGCCGTGCTCGACGAATACGTGATCGGGCAGGAGCCTGCGAAGAAGATCCTGTCGGTCGCGGTGTACAACCACTACAAGCGGTTGGAGCATGGCCAGGCGCGCGACAAGGATCAGGTGGAGCTTTCCAAGAGCAACATCCTGCTGATCGGTCCCACCGGTTCGGGCAAGACGCTGCTAGCGGAGACGCTGGCGCGCCTGCTGGACGTTCCCTTCACCATCGCCGACGCCACCACCTTGACCGAGGCTGGTTACGTCGGCGAGGACGTCGAGAACATCATCCAGAAGCTGTTGCAGAAGTGCGATTACGACGTCGAGAAGGCGCAGACCGGTATCGTCTACATCGACGAGATCGACAAGATCTCGCGCAAGGCCGATAACCCGTCGATCACGCGCGACGTCTCCGGCGAGGGCGTGCAGCAGGCGCTGCTGAAACTCATCGAGGGCACCACGGCCTCCGTTCCGCCGCAGGGTGGGCGCAAGCATCCGCAGCAGGAGTTCCTGCAGGTGCAGACGCACAACATCCTGTTCATCTGCGGCGGCGCGTTCGCCGGTTTGGAGAAGATCATCCAGAACCGCTCGGAGCGGGGCGGTATCGGTTTCGCGGCGGAAATCCGCGGCAAGGAGCAGGAGAAGTCGGTCAGCGACCTGCTGATGACCATCGAGCCGGAGGACCTTATCAAGTACGGCTTGATTCCGGAGTTCGTCGGTCGACTGCCGGTGGTGGCGACGCTGCACGAGTTGGACGAGAGCGCGCTGGTGCAGATTCTGCGCGAGCCGAAGAACGCCATCACCAAGCAGTACCAGAAGCTGTTCGAGATGGAAGGCGTCGAGTTGGAGTTCCGCGAGGACGCGCTGCGCGCCATCGCCCGCAAGGCGTTGGAGCGCAAGACCGGAGCTCGCGGCCTGCGCACCATCATGGAGCAGGTGCTGCTCGACACCATGTACGACCTGCCGTCGATGCTCAACGTCAGCAAGGTGGTCGTGGATGAAGCGGTGATTCGCGGCGAGGCCAAGCCTTACATCATCTATACCAACGCAGAACAGCCCAAGGCTGCTTCCGACTGATCGGACGACGGGCGTCGCTGTCGGCGGCGCCCGTCGTTTCTCTCCCTTCCGTTTTGCGTTCTCTCCGCCCCTGCTACCATCGACGGCATAGCTGCGGATTCGCGGCATCAATTGAATGGCCCGTCCACTAGCCGCATCTCGTGCGGATGGGCTTTTGGGGCTCGTCATGCGCCCCCTACCAATGTTGCGAGGAACTCCTTGATGGAGCACAGAGACCAGCCATCCGAGATCGCCAGCCGATCCGTCGCCGCCATGCCGGCCCTGCCGCTGCGCGACGTGGTCGTGTATCCCCACATGGTCATCCCCCTATTCGTCGGGCGCGAGAAGTCGATCCGCGCCCTCGAGTCGGCCATGGAGGCGGACAAGCGGATCCTGCTTGTGGCGCAGCGCAGCGCGGAGGTCGATGATCCGAGCGAGCGCGATCTCTACGACGTCGGCACCGTCTCCACCATCCTGCAAATGCTCAAGCTGCCCGACGGCACCGTGAAGGTGCTGGTCGAGGGCGTGCAGCGCGCGCGGATTCTCACTCTGGACAACGAGCGCGGCTTCTTCACCGCGCAGCTGGCGTTGCACGACGAACAGGATCTGAGCGACGACCGTGAGCTGGAAGTGCTGAGCCGGTCGATCATGGGACTGTTCGATCAGTACGTGAAGCTCAACAAGAAGGTTCCGCCGGAGATCCTGTCTTCGCTGGCCAGCATCGAGGATCCGGGTCGGCTCGCCGATACCATCGCGGCGCACATGGCGCTGAAGATCGAGGAGAAGCAGCGCATCCTCGAGGTCGAGAACGTGCGCGAACGGCTCGAGCACCTGATGGGCCTAATCGAGGGCGAGATCGACGTTCTCCAGATCGAGAAGCGCATTCGCTCGCGCGTCAAGCAGCAGATGGAGAAGAGCCAGCGCGAGTACTACCTCAACGAGCAGATGAAGGCCATCCAGAAGGAGCTCGGCGAGCTCGAGGATGTGCCCAACGAGATCGAGGAACTCGAGCGCAAGATCCAGAAGGCCGGCATGCCCAAGGATGCGCGGCAGAAGGCCGAGGCCGAGCTGAACAAGCTGCGGCTGATGTCGCCCATGTCCGCCGAGGCGACGGTGGTGCGCAACTACCTTGACTGGATGGTCAACCTGCCCTGGCGCAAGCGCACCAACGTGGTCCACGACCTCAAGCGCGCCGAGGAGATTCTCGAGGCCGATCACTACGGCCTGGAGAAGGTCAAGGAGCGTATCCTCGAATACCTCGCGGTGCAGCAGCGCGTGAAGAAGCTCAAGGGGCCGATCCTGTGCCTGGTCGGTCCTCCCGGCGTGGGTAAGACGTCGCTGGGTCAGTCGATCGCGCGCGCGACCAACCGCAAGTTCGTGCGGATGGCGCTCGGCGGCGTGCGTGACGAGGCCGAGATTCGCGGCCATCGCCGCACCTATATCGGCTCGCTGCCCGGCAAGATCATTCAGAACCTGTCCAAGGTCGGAACCCGCAACCCGCTGTTCTTGTTGGACGAGATCGACAAGATGGCGATGGATTTCCGCGGCGATCCGGCATCGGCCCTGCTCGAGGTGTTGGATCCCGAGCAGAACAGCACCTTCGCCGATCACTACCTCGAGGTCGATTTCGATCTGTCGGATGTCATGTTCGTGGCGACCGCCAACACCATGAACATTCCCGGGCCGCTGCTGGATCGTATGGAAGTGATCCGCCTGGCCGGCTATACCGAGGACGAGAAGATCAACATCGCGCAGCGCTATCTGCTGCCGAAGCAGATGAAGGCCAACGGGGTTCGCGACAACGAACTCGAAGTGAGCGAGAACGCGATCCGCGATATCGTGCGCTTCTACACCCGCGAGGCCGGCGTTCGTAACCTTGAGCGCGAGATCGCCAAGATTTGCCGCAAGGTGGTCAAGGCGGTATCGCTCAAGCCCAACGGCAAGCGCATTTCGGTCACGCCGAAGAACCTGGATCAATACCTCGGCGTGCGGCGCTTCCGCTATGGCATGGCCGAGGAGAGCGATCGCACCGGCCTGGTCACCGGCCTGGCGTGGACCGAGGTCGGCGGCGAGTTGCTGACGATCGAGTCGGTCGTGGTGCCCGGCAAGGGCAAGATGACCTACACCGGCCAGCTCGGCGACGTGATGAAGGAGTCGATCGAGGCGGCGCGCACCGTCGTGCGTAGCCGTGCCGCTGTGCTCGGCATCGAGCCCGACTTCTTCGAGAAGCACGACCTGCACATCCACGTGCCCGAGGGCGCTATCCCGAAGGATGGCCCGAGCGCCGGTATCGGCATGTGCACGGCGCTGGTGTCGGCGGCTACCCACATCCCGGTCAAGGCCAGCGTCGCCATGACCGGCGAGATCACGCTGCGCGGCGAGGTGCTGCCGATCGGAGGGTTGAAGGAGAAGCTCCTGGCTGCCCACCGCGGCGGCATCCAGACCGTGCTGATTCCGGAAGAGAATCGCAAGGATCTGGCCGATATTCCCAAGAATATCCTCGGCAAGCTCGACGTCCGTCCGGTTCGCTGGATCGATCAGGTGCTGGACGTGGCATTGGCCTCGGCGCCGACGCCCTTGGCCAAGGTCGACGAGCCCGCGGAACCGGAGAAGAAGGCCGGCAAGCGGGCCAAGAAGCAGGGCGAAGTTCGGCCGCATTAACGCGGCGCCGAACCGCCGCAGGAACGACCGCCGAGGCCGGTTTTACCGGCTTGGCGGCGCGTTGACAGCGCTAAAACGGCCCTGCTATAACCAGAACGCCGGCGCGCCGCAAGCCCAAGCGGCCCGCCGGTTTTGCTAAAGGGCTCAGATCGGATCCGCTCACTTCGTCGGTTCGGTCGAGAATTTATCGGGGTGGGGGTGTCGAGCGGCCGCGAAGTGGCTAGGATGCTTGTTCTGGCTGGGTTGGACAGCTAGGATAACGCCAAGCTCGGCATGAGTGAGATTCACCGCCAGCTTCCAGGAACATTCGCTGCTACGGCGGCGCCGGAGGCAGGCGCAGATGAAAAACAACACCAAGGGGACATACGGTAATGAACAAGTCGGAACTGATCGAAGCTGTAGCGCAATCTGCTGACCTTTCCAAGGCCGCTGCTTCTCGTGCGGTGGATGCGGTGGTTCAGGCCATTACCTCCGCGCTGAAGGAAGGTGATCAGGTCACGCTGGTCGGCTTCGGCACGTTCTCCGTGCGTGAGCGCGCTGCTCGCTCGGGCCGTAACCCGCGCACCGGCGACAGCATCAAGATCAACGCTTCCAAGGTCCCTGGTTTCAAGGCTGGCAAAGCGCTGAAGGACGCTGTACAATAAGCGTCCTCTCGCGGGTGGTTAGCTCAGCTGGGAGAGCGTCGCCCTTACAAGGCGAATGTCGGGGGTTCGAACCCCTCACCACCCACCAAAGAGTTCGGAGCGGTAGTTCAGTCGGTTAGAATACCTGCCTGTCACGCAGGGGGTCGCGGGTTCGAGTCCCGTCCGCTCCGCCACACTTGCAAACAAAAAGGGCGCCGCATGGCGCCTTTTTGTTTTGCGCCGCCCGCAGGAGTGGGCGGTGAGGCTTATAACGACAGGATCAGCCCATCATGTTGACTGCGATCCGTGAACGCGCCAAAGGCCTGTTCGCTTGGCTTATCGTGCTGGCTATCGTCGTACCCCTGGTTGTAACGGGTGTTTACAGCTATGTCTCCGGTCCGCAAGGGACCGAGGTCGCGATCGTCGACGGAACGCCGATATCGGCGGACGCCGTCAACAACGCTTATCAGCAGCAGCGTCAGCGTTTGCAGCAGATGTTCGGCGGTCAGCTGGATCCGTCGATGTTCGATGATCGGCTACTGCGGCGCGAAGCGCTGGAGCGCCTGATCAACGAAACGGTTCTGCGCCAGTACGTGGAAAAGCATGGCTATCGCATCAGCGACGCCACGCTCGCCGAGATCATCTATTCGCAAGAGATTTTCCACGACGACGGAAAGTTCTCGCCGACTCAATACCAAACCTTGCTCAAGGCGAACAACCTGACGCCGCGTGGCTATGAGGCGCGCGTTCGCGCGGCCGAGGCCATAAACCAGATCCAGGCCGGCGTGCAGGGCACCGACTTCGCGACCAAGACCGCGATAAGCAAGCTGCTGAGCTTGCAGCGGCAGGAGCGGGAAGTCGCCTATCTGACTGTCGACGCCGACGCGTTCCGCAAGGACACGACGGTTTCGGACGACGAGGTGCAGGCGCACTACAAGGCTAACCTCAACGCTTTCCAGCGTCCCGAGCAGGTTCGGCTCGCTTATCTCGAACTTGGCCCGGAGCAGGTCGCGGATCAGATCGAGATCGGTGACGACGAGCTCAAGGCCCGTTATGAGCAGGAAAAGGCCCGGTTCACCGAGGAGGGCCATCGCAAGGTTCGACACATTCTGTTGTCGCTCGGTCAGAGCGCGGGGCAGGATGACGTCGCGAAGGCGCGCGAGCAGCTGCTGCAGTGGCGCGAGCAGATCATGCAGGGCAAGACGGATTTCGCCGCGCTCGCCAAGCAGCACTCCCAGGATCCGGGGTCGGCGCAAGCCGGCGGCGATCTGGGCGAGGTTCGGCGCGGTGACATGGTGGCGGAGTTCGAGCAGGCCGCGTTCAGCCTCGAGCCCGGTCAGGTCAGCGAGCCGGTGCGTACCCAGTATGGTCTGCACCTGATCCAGGTGACCGAAGCGACGCCGGACCAGATCAAGTCCTTCGACCAGGTTAAGGACGCCTTGCGCGCCGAGCTGGCGGACGAGCGGGCGGGCAACCTTATCGCCGATCTTTCCAACCGCCTCGCCAATCTCGCCTACGAGCATCCCGATACCTTGGAGCCCGCGGCGAAGGAGCTGGGCCTTAAGATCCAGGAAACCGACTGGATCGGCGCTCAGGGCGGTCGGAGTGGTATCACCGCGAACAGCGAGGTGCTAGAGGCGGCATTCAGCGACGAGGTGTTGCAGAGCCGTCGCAATAGCCAGCCGCTGGTGCTGGATAAGAATCGCCACGTCGTCGTGCGCGTGATCGACCACAAGCCCGCCGAGACCAAGCCGCTGGAGGAGGTCGCTGGTTCCGTGCGCGAGCAGTTGCTGCGGCAGAAGCTGGCCGCGCGTGCCAAGGAGCTAGCCAATCAGTTGCATGAGCGTGTCACCAAGGGCGAGGCGCTGGATGCGCTGGCGCAGACCGAGGGGGTTACGGTCAGCGCGCCGGGCTTTGTCTCGCGCAACGCCGAAAGCGTGCCGGTGCAGGTTCTGCAGGCGGCGTTCCGGTTGCAGAAGCCGGTGGAAGGCCAGGCCTCCGTCGGTACCGCGGAGCTTGGGAACGGAGACGTGGCCGTCGTGAAGGTGACCGCGGTGCGCGATGGCGAGGCGAAGGATGGCGGCGAACAGTTGGCCGAGCGTATGGGCGATCAGTTGCAGGCGCTCAACGCTGGCGCGGCCATGGATGCCTTCATCAAGGCGCTACGCGAAGAGGCCGATGTGGTGATTCGCGAAGACCGGCTGTAACGGGCCGGGAACGGAAAAAAGGCGGGCACGGCCCGCCTTTATTATTGCCGCCGCCGCGGCCTTAGTCGAACTCGACGCCGCCGAGGCCGACGATGTGAAAACCGGCGTCCACGTGCAGGACCTCGCCGGTGACACCCAGCGCCAGATCCGAGCACATGAAGGCGGCCGAATTGCCGACTTCCTCGATGGTGACGTTGCGCCGCAGCGGCGCTGCCTTGGCGTTGAACTCCAGCATCTTGCGGAAGTTGCCGATGCCGGATGCCGCCAGCGTGCGAATGGGGCCGGCCGAGATCGCGTTGACGCGGATGCCGTCCGGGCCCAGGTCGTAGGCCATCTGCCGGACGTTGCCCTCGAGGCTGGCCTTGGCCGGGCTCATGACGTTGTAGTTCGGCAGCGCGCGCTCGGCGCCCAGATAGCTCAGGGTGAGCATGGCGGCGTTGCGGCCCTTCATCAGGCGCCGGCCGGCCTTGGCCAGGGCGACGAAGCTGTAGCTGCTGATGTCCTGCGCCATGGCGAACCCGGCGCGGGTAACGTTGTCGACATAAGAGCCCTTCAGTTCCTCGCCGGGGGCGAAGGCCACCGAATGGACGATGATGTCGATGCTGCCCCAGCGCTGCTCGATGGCGGCGAAGGCGGCGTCGATCTCGTCGTCCTTGGTGACGTCCAGGGGCATGACGAAATCGCTGCCGAGATCGGCGGCGAAACCTTCGACGCGCGGCCGGAGCTTGTCGTTGGGGTAGCTGAGCGCGATCTCGGCGCCTTCGCGCTTCATGGCCTGGGCAATGCCCCAAGCGATGGAGCGGTCACTGGCGACGCCGACGATCAGCGCCCGCTTGTCTTGTAGGAATCCCATGATGTATCCGAATCCTGTCCAGAAGTGGATTACGCTGTCGGTTCCGCGGCTTGGTCAACGCTGCTCTATCTGGCGCGACCGCTGGAACCCGAATACGTTACTGAAAATCCCAATGGCCGCCTAGGCAAGTCACGGCTTTTTGACCCGGCGGACGGCGCAGTGTAAACCTAACTCCAGCCGGGATGGCTTGAACGATGCCGACAAGAAGGAGATTCGGTTGCTTCACCGCACGCTGTTCGTGCTCGTCCTGACCCTGCTGCCGCTGGCCGCCGGTGCGTGGGAGCATGCCGTCGCCATGCACGGCCAGCCTAAGTATGGGGCCGACTTCAAGCATTTCGACTACGTCAATCCCAACGCCCCCAAGGGCGGTACGCTGCGGCTGTCGGCGATCGGCACCTATGACAGCCTCAATGGTTTCATCCTGCGAGGCAGTGCTGCCGCGGGTTTGGGGCTGATGTACGACACCCTGACCTACCACGCGCTGGACGAGCCGTTCACCGAATACGGATTGTTGGCGGAGGCGATCGAAATCGCGCCCGATCGCACCTCCGTGAAGTTCCGCCTGCGTCGCGAGGCAAAATTCCACGACGGCAAGCAGGTTCGGCCCGAGGATGTGGTGTTCAGCTTCAATGCCCTAACCAAGCAGGGCCACCCGATGTACCGGGCGTACTGGGCGGACGTGACCTCGGTCGAGAAGGTCGGTCCGCGCGAGGTGATCTTCCGCTTTCGCGATGGCGAGAACCGCGAGCTTCCGCTGATTCTCGGCCAAATGCCGGTGTTGCCCGAGCACTACTGGAAGGACCGCGACTTCACCCGGACCAGCTTCGAGATTCCGCTCGGGAGCGGCCCATACCGGGTGAAGCAGTTCGATGCCGGCCGCGCCATCACCTATGAACGCGATCCCGACTACTGGGGCCGCAACCTGCCGGTGAACCGGGGGCGTTACAACTTCGACGTCATCCGCTTCGACTACTACCGGGACGGCATGGTCGCGCTAGAGGCCTTCAAGGGCGGTGCGTTCGATTTCCGGCTCGAGAACATCGCCAAGTCGTGGTTCACCGCCTACAACGTGCCGGCGGTGAAAGACGGGCGCGTTCGTCGCGAGGAGATTCCGCACGAGAATCCGTCGGGCATGCAGGGGTTCTTCATGAATACCCGCCGCGAGCTGTTCAAGGATCCGAAAGTTCGGCAGGCGCTGAACTACGCGTTCGACTTCGAGTGGACCAACGCCAACCTGTTCTACGGCGCGTATACCCGCTCCGAAAGCTACTTCTCCAACTCCGAACTGGCCGCGCGCGAGCTCCCCAGCGCCGAGGAACTGAAACTGCTGGAGCCGTTCCGCGACCGGCTGCCGCCGGAAGTGTTCACCCAGGTCTACCGGACGCCGACCACCGACGGCAAGGGCGTTTCGCGCGAGAACCTGCGTACCGCCAGCCGCCTACTGCAGGAGGCGGGCTGGGAGATCAAGGGCAGCCAGCGTGTCCACGTAGAAACTGGGCGGCCGATGAGTTTCGAGATCCTGCTCTACAACCCGTCGTTCGAGCGGGTGGTGCTGCCGTACGTGCGCAATCTCGAGCGCCTGGGCATACGCGCCAACGTGCGCATGGTCGATCCGGCGCAGTATGAGGAGCGTCTGAAACGCTTCGACTTCGACATGACCGTGCACGTCGTCGGCCAGTCGTCCTCGCCCGGCAACGAGCAGCGCGACTACTGGAGCTGTGAGGCCGCCAAGACCGACGGCACCAACAACATCGCCGGGATCTGCGATCCGGCGGTGGATGAGCTGATCGAGAAATTGATCGCCGCGCCGGATCGGGAAAGCCTGGTCGCCCGCGCGCGGGCGCTCGACCGCGTGCTGCTGTCCGGCCACTATGTGGTACCGCACTGGCACAGCAAGGTTTGGCGCGTCGCGTACTGGAATCGGTTGGAGCACCCCGGTACGCCGCCCAAGTACGGTGCGCCGCCGGTGACCGATGTCTGGTGGGCCAAACCTCAAAACTAGGGACGTTCCAGCCGATGGCCGCCTACGTCTTACGCCGGCTCTTGCTGATGATTCCGACGCTGTTCGGGATCCTGCTGCTCAATTTCGTCATCGTGCAGTTCGCGCCGGGTGGGCCGGTGGAGCGGATCATGGCGCAGTTGGAGCGGCCGGATGTCGGCGCCACGGCGCGCATCAGCGGCGGCGGCTCGGAAACGGCCACCGGCGGCGAGAGCCGCTATCGCGGCGGGCGCGGGCTGCGCGAGGAGTTGATCGCCGATCTCGAGCGCCAGTACGGCTTCGACAAGCCGGCGCACGAGCGCTTCCTCAAGATGCTGGGCGACTACGCCACCTTCGACTTCGGCGAGAGCTTCTATCAGAACCGCACGGTGCTCCAGCTGATCGCCGACAAGCTGCCGGTGTCGATCTCGCTGGGCTTATGGACGACGCTGCTGGTGTACCTGATCTCGATCCCGCTCGGAATCAAGAAAGCCGTGCGCGACGGCACGCCCTTCGATTTCTGGTCCAGCGCCGTGGTGATCATCGGCAACGCCGTGCCGAGCTTCCTGTTCGCGGTGTTGCTGGTAGTGCTGTTCGCCGGCGGCTCGTTCCTGGATTGGTTCCCGTTGCGCGGGCTGACCTCGGAGAACTGGGACCAGCTCAGCTGGCCGGCGCGGATCGCCGACTATTTCTGGCACATCACCCTACCGGTACTGGCCATGGTGATCGGCGGTTTCGCCGGCTTGACCATGCTCACCAAGAACTCCTTCCTGGAGGAGATCAACAAGCAGTACGTCATGACCGCGCGCGCCAAGGGGTTGAGCGAGAGCGCCGTGCTGTACCGGCACGTGTTCCGCAACGCCATGCTGATCGTCATCGCCGGCTTCCCGTCCGCCTTCGTCGGCATCCTGTTCACCGGCTCGCTGCTGATCGAGATCATCTTCTCGCTGGACGGGCTGGGACTGCTCGGCTACGAGGCGGTGGTGTACCGCGACTACCCGGTGGTGTTCGGCACGCTGTTCATCTTCACGCTGATCGGCTTGGTGCTGAACCTGATCGGCGATTTGGCGTATGTCGCGGTCGATCCGCGCATCGACTTCGAGCGGCGGGAGGTGTGAGATGGCACTGAGTCCGCTCAATCGCCGCCGCTGGCAGCAGTTCAAGGCCAACCGGCGCGGCTGGTGGTCGCTGTGGATCTTCACCGTGCTGTTCGTGCTCAGCCTGGGCGCCGAGCTGATCGCCAACGACAAGCCGTTGTTGGTGTCGTATGACGGCGGCTTCTACTTCCCGGCCTTCGTCGCCTATCCGGAGGTGACCTTCGGCGGCGACTTCGCCACCGAGGCCGAGTACCGCGACCCGTTCGTGCGCGACCTGATCGAACAGAAGGGCTGGATGCTGTGGCCGCCCATCCCCTACAGCTACCAGACCATCAACTACCACCTGAATCAGCCGGCGCCGTCGCCGCCCACGGCCGAGAACCTGCTCGGTACCGACGATCAGGCGCGCGACGTACTGGCGCGGCTGATCTACGGCTTCCGGATCTCGGTGCTGTTCGGGCTGGCTCTGACCGTGTTCAGCTCGATCGTCGGCATCCTGGTCGGTGCCGTCCAAGGCTATTTCGGCGGCTGGGTGGACCTGTTCGGGCAGCGCGCCATCGAGATCTGGTCGGGCCTGCCGGTGCTGTTCGTGCTGATCATCCTGTCCAGCATGGTCGAACCCAATTTCTGGTGGCTGCTCGGCATCATGCTGCTGTTCAGTTGGACCACCCTGGTGTCGGTGGTGCGCGCGGAATTCCTGCGCGCGCGCAACTTCGACTACGTGCGCGCCGCGCGCGCCTTGGGTTTGCCGGACCGCACCGTGATCGTCCGCCACGTGCTGCCCAACGCCATGGTCGCCACCATGACCTATCTACCGTTCATCCTCACCGGCGGCATCACCGCGCTGACCGCGCTGGATTTCCTCGGTCTGGGCCTGCCGCCGGGATCGCCGTCGCTCGGTGAGTTGCTGCTGCAGGGCAAGAACAACCTGCAGGCCCCGTGGCTGGGAATCACCGCCTTCGTGGTGCTGGCGGTGATGCTCAGCTTGCTCGTGTTCATCGGCGAGGCGGTGCGCGACGCGTTCGACCCGCGCAAGACCTTCCAGGAGGCCGGCGCATGACCGCACCGTTGCTGCAAATAGACGATTTGGCGGTGAGCTTCGGCCGCGGCGAGGGCGCGGTGCAGGCGGTCAAGGGCGTGAGCTTTACCCTGGACAAGGGGGAAACGCTGGCGCTGGTGGGCGAGAGCGGCTCGGGCAAGTCGGTGACCGCCATGTCCATCCTGCAACTGCTGCCTTATCCGCGCGCGCATCATCCGCGCGGCAGCATCCGCTTTCAGGGCCAGGAGATGGTCGGGGCGCCGGAGCCGGTGCTGCGCGGCATTCGCGGCGACCGCGTCGGCGTGGTGTTCCAGGAGCCGATGACCTCGCTCAATCCGCTCCACACCATCGAGCGGCAGATCGCCGAGACGCTGCTGCTGCACCGCGGGTTGTCGCGCGCGGCGGCCCGGCAGCGAACCCTGGAGCTGTTGCGACTGGTGCGTCTGCCCGATCCGGAGAAGCGCTTGGGCGCGTTCCCGCACGAGCTGTCCGGCGGACAGCGGCAGCGGGTGATGATCGCGATGGCGCTGGCCAACGAGCCGGACCTGCTGATCGCCGACGAGCCCACCACGGCGCTGGACGTCACCATCCAGGCGCAGATCCTGGCGCTGATCAAGGATCTGCAGCGGCAACTGGGCATGGCGCTGCTGCTGATTACCCACGACTTCAACGTGGTGCGCAAGATGGCCGACCGGGTCTGCGTGATGCGCTACGGCGAGATCGTCGAGCAGAAGCCGACCGAGGCCTTGTTCACCCAGCCCGAGCATCCGTATACCCGGCAGCTGCTGGCGTCCGAGCCGACCGGGCAGCCGCGGCCGGTGCCGAGCGATGCGCCGGAGGTGCTGCGGGCGGACGACGTGCGGGTGTGGTTCCCGCTCAAGGGTGGCGTCATCCGCCGCGCCCGCGACTACGTGAAGGCGGTGGACGGCATCTCCCTGCAAGTGCGGCGGGGCGAGACGGTCGGCGTGGTCGGCGAGAGCGGCTCGGGCAAGACCACCTTGGGGCTGGCGCTGCTGCGGCTGCTGCGTTCGCAGGGTGCGATCCATTTCGACGGCCGCGCCATCAACGAGCTGTCGGCGCGCGCGCTGCGGCCGCTGCGGCGCGAGCTGCAGATCGTGTTCCAGGATCCGTACGGCAGTTTGAGCCCGCGCATGTCGGTCGGCCAGATCGTGGCGGAGGGGCTGGAGCTGCATCAGCCCGGCAGCAGCCGGGAGGAGCGCGAGCGGCTGGTGGCGCAGGCGCTGGAAGAAGTGGGGCTCGATCCGGCGCTGCGTCATCGTTATCCGCACGAGCTGTCGGGTGGCCAGCGGCAGCGCGTGGCCTTCGCCCGTGCCTTGGTGCTCAAGCCCAAGCTGGTGGTGCTGGATGAGCCGACCTCGGCGCTGGACCGTTCGGTGCAGGCGCAGGTGGTGGAACTGCTGCGCGACCTGCAGGCCCGGCACCAGCTGGCGTTCGTGTTCATCAGCCATGACCTCAAGGTGGTGCGGGCCTTGAGCCACCGTATTCTGGTGATGCGGCAGGGGCGGCTGGTGGAGGCGGGCGATGCCGAGCGGGTCTTCACCGCGCCGCAGCAGCCCTATACCCGCGACCTGCTGGCCGCCGCCCTGGACATCCTGCCGCCGGCGCGCGAGAGCGAGTCCGTAAGTGTCTGAATCGCTGGCGGCCTTCTGGTATCCTTAGCGCCCCTTTCGGGAGCAGCCATACGCATCATGGATCCGGTCATCGCCCTGGTGGGTCAGCCGAACGTCGGCAAGTCGACCCTGTTCAATTTCCTCACCCGTAGCCGCGACGCGCTGGTGGCCGACTATCCCGGCCTGACCCGGGACCGTCAGTACGGCCGCGGCAAGGTCGGGCCGCGGCCGTATCTGGTGGTCGACACCGGCGGCATCGCCGGCAGTCCCGAAGGCGTCGAGCTCGGCATGCAGCAGCAAGCGCAGCGCGCCATCGCCGAGGCCGACGCGGTATTGTTCCTGGTCGACGGTCGGAGCGGGTTGTCGGCCGCCGACGAGCAGTTGGCCAATTGGCTGCGCCGCACCGGCAAGCCGGTGTACCTGGTGGTGAACAAGGTCGATGGGCTGAGCAAGGCCACGGCCATGGCCGAGTTCCACCAGCTCGGTTTCGCCGAGGTTCACGCCATCGCGGCGGCGCACGGCACCGGCGTGCACGCGCTGATCGAACACGTGCTCGCCCGCTTTCCGGCGGAGGAAACACCGGAGGAGGGGAAGGCGGAGGATGACCGCGACCGGATCGCCGTGGCGCTGGTCGGACGGCCGAACGTGGGCAAGAGCACCATGGTCAACCGGCTGCTCGGCGAGGAGCGGGTGCTGGTGTTCGACATGCCCGGAACCACCCGCGACAGCATTTACATTCCCTTCGAGAAGGACGGCGAGCGCTATACCCTCATCGATACCGCCGGCGTGCGGCGCCGCGGCCAGGTTCACGAGGCGGTGGAGAAGTTCAGCGTCATCAAGACGCTGCAGGCGATCGAGCAGGCCAACGTGGTGATCATGGTGGTGGATGCCCAGGAGGGCATCACCGAGCAGGACGCCACCCTGGTCGGTCATGTGCTCGACGCCGGCCGCGCCATGGTGCTGGCCGTGAATAAATGGGACGGCCTGGATCCGGCGCAGAAGGATCAGGTCAAGCGGCTGCTCGAGGTCAAGCTGGGCTTTCTCGACTTCGCCCGCGTGCATTTCGTCTCGGCCCTGCACGGTTCCGGCGTCGGCCTGCTGCTGGGGTCGGTGCGCAAGGCCTACGAGGCCGCCACGCGCAAGATTCCTACCCCGCAGCTCAATCAGGTGCTGGCCGACGCGGTGACCCAGCACGCCCCGCCGCGGGTGCACGGCCGCCGCATCAAGCTGCGCTATGCGCATCAGGGCGGGCAGAATCCGCCGATCATCGTCATCCACGGTAACCAGGTCGAGGATGTGCCGGCGGCCTATCAGCGCTATCTGGTGAACGTGTTCCGCAAGGCCTTCGATCTGGCCGGCACGCCGGTGCGGATCGAGTTCCGCAGCGGTGAGAACCCGTTCGAGGGGCGCAAGAACACGCTCACGCCCCGTCAGATCGCCCGCAAGCGGCGCCTGATGCGCTTCGTCAAGCGCAACAAGTAGGCATCAGGCGCGTAGCAGTAGCCGGAAACCGAGGAAGGCTGCCGTCGCGCAGCCGGCTTGCACGTACAGCATCGGCCACACGCTGCCGTCGCTGCTGATGCCGGCGAGGGCGGCGAAACCGGCGGCACCCATCATCTGCAGGAAGCCGAGCAGCGCCGCGGCCAGACCCGCGCGGGCACCGTACGGCGCTATCGCCCCGGCCACCGCGTTCGGGACCAGCAGGCCCGCGCCCAGCGTAAGCAGGATCTGCGGCGCGATCACGCTGCGCAGCTCCAGCCCCCAGTACCAGCACGCCAACGCGGTCACGATCGCGAACGTCAGCACTAGCGAGATGCCGACACCGGCGAGGCGGCGCGGTCCGACCCTCGTCACCAGCTGGCGCGATACGGCGATGCCGATGATGAAGCCGGACAGAATCACGCCGAAGATCAGCCCCATTTGGCGCGCCGACGCGCCGAGCAGTTCCCGCACCACCAGTGGCGCGCTGGAGACGTAGGCGAACATCGCGCCGTATACCAGCGCCATCGGCAGGGCATAGCCGAGAAATGCCCGATCGCGCAGCGGCGCGACGTAGTTGCGCAGCAGATCGTCCAGCCCGGCGGCGCGCGCGGCCGGCGCGGGGTTGCTCTCGCGGAAGCGCAGCAAGACCAGCAGCGACAGCAGGATGCCGAGTAGCGCCAGCGGTGGGAAGGGGGCGCGCCAGCCCCAGTGCTCGGTAATGAGGCCGCCCACGGTCGGTGCCGCGGCCACCGCTATTGCCAGCGCCAGGGTCATGGTGGCGAACAGCCGAGGGATCTGCGGCAACGGAAAGCTGTCGCGGACGATGGCGCGCGACATGACGAACGCCGCCGCCGCGCCCAGGGCCTGCACGCTCCGCGCGAGCACGAAACCGTTCGCCGAGCCGGCCAGGGCGCAGCCCAGGCTGGCGGCGGTGAACAGCGCCAGTCCGCCGAGCAGCACCGGGCGGCGGCCAATGCGGTCGGACAACGGGCCGAACAGCAACTGCCCGATGCCGAAGGCGATCAGGAACACCCACAGGGAGCCCTGAGCGTGGGCCGCGCCGACCTGGAACTCGCGCGCCAGTTCGGGCAGCGCCGGCAGGTAGAGCTGGCTGGAGATCTCGCCAAGCGTGCCGAGCACGATCAGCAACGCGGTCAGCAGCGGGACCGTGCCGACGGCGGCGTAGTCGTGAGCCGTGGTCTGCGACGATGCGGCATGTGCCGTGATACCGGTTCGTTCGGTCATGCCGACGCCCTCCCTGTGCTGACGGTACGAACGAGGAACTCGCTGATCGCGCCGATGACGCCGGAGTCGCGAATGATGCGGCGATGGCCCGGTCCGTCCACGGTGAGCAGGGTCGCCTGCGGCCAGGCCTGACGTAGCGCCACGCTTGCGTCGTAGGGAACCTCCGGATCCTTCAAGTCGTGCAGGATCAGGCCCGGATGCCGCAGCCCGCTCCGCAGCGCGGGCAGGTCCATGCTGTCCAGCGGGGCGCCGATGCGGCTCTCCACCAGGCGCAGGAAGCGCTGCCGCTCGCCGTCGTCCATCCGCCCCATGCGGGCGAAGCCTTCCAGCACCCGGCGCAGCGATACCGGGCCGGCGATGTGAACGCTGGCGCGCACCCGCAGGCCCTGGGCCAGAGCGTGCAGCGTTGCCGCGGAGCCGACCGAGTGGCCGGCGACCGCGTCGACCGGGCCGAGCTGCGCGGCAACGGCGAGCGCGGCCCGGCCAATGTCGACGACGTTGGTGCTGTCGCCGTCGGATTGGCCGTGTGCCGGCGCGTCGAAGGCAACGACCTGCAGACCGCGCTGGCGCAATTCACCGATCAACGTGCTCCAGTGGCTGGCGCGGCTTTCCCAGCCGTGCACCAGCAGTACTCGAGGCCCTTCGCTACCCCAGCGCCAGGCGGCCAAGCGCCGCCCATCGTGCGTGACGGTGTGGCGGTGGTCGGCTTGGCCGAGGAAGGCGAGTTCGTCGTCCGTCTGTGGCGTCCGGCGCGGCCGGGTGAACAGGGCCAGCGCCTGCTCGGCGCTCAGCGTGTCCGGATGCCGTGCGACAGGTACGGAGGCGGTTTGCTGGTCCATCGGTTCGCTCCCCTGTGTGGTGGATGTGGTTAAAGATGTCATCCGTCATCTAAACAGATGACGATCATCATCCATTGAGGCGCCGACGTCAAATCTCTATAGTCCGGGGTAGGTGGATCGCTTAAGGCGATCGAGGAAACGAGGTGGATCGATGCGGCGCTCCAAGGTGGAAGCGGCACAGACGCGGGAGCGGATCGTGGCGACGGCGGCGCGCTCGTTCCGCGAGCGCGGCATCAACGGCATCGGCGTCGCCGACCTGATGCACCAGGCCGGCTTGACCCATGGCGGTTTCTACAAGCATTTCCCGTCGAAGGACGCGCTGGTGGCCGAAGCCTGCGCCCAGGCGCTGGAGCAGAGCTGCGGCGGTCTGGCCGAGATCGCGCGCAAGGCGCCGGCAGGTAAGAAGCTGGCGGCGGTGATCGATGCCTATCTGAGTACCCGACACCGCGATCATCCAGAGGACGGCTGCGCGATCGCGGCGGTCG
>Ga0182741_1002318_pt1 | contig 22505 bp, 22 predicted proteins | sample eDN5th37CBELigOP_FD_128874 | JGI IMG/M metagenome (GOLD analysis project Ga0182741, IMG submission 128874) | Enriched Organic Plus compost microbial communities from Emeryville, California, USA - eDNA 5th pass 37_C BE-Lig OP (version 2) (version 2) ... | reverse complement strand
CGGCTCACCGCCGTGGCCCTGGTCCATCGCCGCCTCTATCGCGCCGACCAGATCGAGACGGTCGATCTGGCCCGCTATGTGGAAGAGCTGATCGACGACCTGCGGCTTTCCCTGGGCGCGGAGTGGGACGGCATGTTCTCGCTGCAGCTGTCGCCGCTGCTCGTGCCGACCGATCAGGCGGTCACGCTCGGTCTCGTGCTCACCGAGCTGGTGATCAATGCGAACAAGTACGCCTATGGGGGGCGCCCCGGCCCGGTCGAGGTTTCCCTCTCGCGATCCGACGCACGGCTCAGGCTGATCGTGGCCGACAATGGCCGAGGACGTCAGGGGCAGGCCCAAGGCTTCGGCAGCCGGATGATGAGCGCCATGGTCGCCCAGCTGCAGGGCGAACTCGCCTATGAGGACAACGAGCCGGGGGTGCGCGCGATCCTCACGGCTCCCCTCGCGCCCTAGCGATCGCGGCGCTTGACCCAACGGCGCCCGGCGCCGCAAATGACCGGCGTCAAAATCAAACATGTGTTTAGAGGGAGCGCCATGGGCGAACTGTTCGACCTGACCGGGAAGGTCGCCGTCATCACCGGATCCTCGCGCGGGATCGGCAAGGCCATCGCCGAGCGGATGGCCGAGCATGGCGCCAAGGTCGTGATCTCCTCGCGCAAGGCCGGGCCTTGCGACGAGGTGGCCGCGGCCATCAACGAGAAGCATCCGGGCGCCGCGATCGCCGTGCCGGCCTCGATCTCCTCGAAGGAAGACCTTCAGCGGCTGGTGGACGAGACGACGAAGGCGTTCGGCAAGATCGACATCGTGGTCTGCAACGCGGCGACCAACCCCTTCTTCGGGCCGATGTCGCAGATCAACGACGACCAGTTCCGCAAGATCCTCGACAACAACATCATCGCGAACAACTGGCTGATCCAGATGGCCGCGCCGCAGATGCGCGAGCGCAAGGACGGGGCGGTGATCATCATCTCCTCGATCGGGGGCTTGCGCGGCTCGACCGGGATCGGGGCCTACAACATCTCCAAGGCCGCGGACTTCCAGCTCGCCCGCAACCTGGCGGTGGAGCTCGGGCCGGACAACATCCGGGTCAACTGCATCGCGCCGGGCCTGGTGAAGACGGACTTCGCGCGCGCCCTATGGGACACGCCCGAGGCCGAGAAGCGCTCGAGCGCCAACAACCCTCTGCGCCGCCTTGGCGAGCCGGACGACATCGCCGGCGCGGCCGTGTTCCTGGCTTCCAAGGCCGGCTCCTGGATGACCGGCCAGTCGATCGTGGTCGACGGCGGCTCGACCTGCTGATTTAGCGAACCGGAGAGAGCGTGCGGGCTTTGGCGAGGCGGGCCACCCCCTCGTCCAGGGTCGCGTCGCTCTTGGCCAGACAGAGCCGCAAGATATTGAAAACGTGGTCCTTTTCGTAAAGGGCCGATACCGGAATGGTGGCGACGCCAGCCTCCCGAACGGCGCGCAAGGCGAATTCGCGATCGCTTTCGGAAACGCCCGAGGCCGCTAAATCCACGTTCAGGAAATAGGTCCCCTGCACCGGCAGGGTGACGAAACCCTCGCGCCGCAGGCCCTCGGCCAGACGGTCGCGGGAGCGCTGGAGGGCCAAGGGCATGGCCTCGAACCAGTCGCCGCTCTCGTCCAGTCCGAAGGCCACGGCCGCCTGCAGGTTCGGCGGCGTGGTGAAGGTGAGGAACTGGTGGGTGCGCGCCAGGGCGCGGGTCAGCTCCGGCGCGGCGCAAAGGAAGCCCACCTTCCAACCGGTCAGGCCGAACATCTTGCCGGCCGAGCCGATCTTCACGGTGCGCTCGCGCATGCCCGGCAGGGCCATCAGCGGGATGTGCCGTGCGCCGTCGAAGATCACCTGCTCCCAGACCTCGTCGCAGATGGCGACGGCGTCGTGGGCGACGCAGAATTGCGCCAGCAGGGCGAGGTCTTCCCGCGGCAGCACCACGCCGGCCGGGTTGATCGGATTGTTCAGCACGACGAAACGGGTCTTGGGGCCGAAGACGGCCTCCAGCATCGCCCGATCGAAACGCCAATGCGGGGGCGACAGTCTGACGAGGCGCGGGACACCGCCTGCGCGCCGGATCAGCGGCAGATAGGCGTCATAGAGCGGCTGGAAGACCACCACCTCGTCCCCCGGTTGGATGAGCCCCAGGAACGCCGCTGCGAGCGCTTCCGTAGCGCCTGAGGTGACGGTGACCTCGGCCTGCCAATCCAGATCCAGGCCCTGGGATCGGTGGTAGTGCGTCGCCACGGCCCGGCGAAGCTCGGGCAGGCCGGCCATGGGGGGATATTGGTTGTAGCCGTTGAGCACCGCCTCGGCGGCCTTGGCGCGGATAGCCTCGGGGCCGGGATCGTCGGGAAAGCCCTGACCCAGATTGACGGCGCCGAGTTCCCGCGCCAGGCCGGACATCTCCTCGAAGATGGTGGTGGGAAGGCTTGCGAAGATCGGATTGGCCATGACGCTTGCCTAGCACAGCCGAGGAGGAGATATCTTCCCCATGCGGATCGCGCCTTTCGAACCCCGCCACGCCGAGGCCTGGCGCCGGCTGAACGAAGCCTGGATCTCCAAGCACTTCACCATCGAGGCCAAGGACCGTGAGGTGCTGGACGACCCGGTCGGGAAGATCATCGACAAGGGCGGCAGGATCTTCATGGCCGAGGCGGCCGGCGGCGAGGCGATCGGCTGCGTCGCCCTGATCCCCATGGCCGACGGCGGCTTCGAGGTCGCCAAGATGACGGTGGCCGAGACGGCCCGCGGGACCGGTCTTGGCCGCCAGCTGATGCAGATCTGCATCGAGGCGGCGAGCGCCGCGGGCGCGCCGCGGCTCTATCTGGAGACGAATTCCAGCCTGGCGCCGGCGCTGTCGCTCTATCGCGCCATGGGTTTTACGGACCTGGATCCAGCCATGCGACCGCCGAGCGACTATGCGCGTTGTGACGTCTGGATGGAACGTCCGCTCTAGCTTGAACGAATGAGGAGGGCAGATGGGGGCGCCGCCGCCGCAAGCGCCAAGCTTGGGTCGGTCCCTCGCCTACGGGGGCGTCTCCCTGCTCCTGGGCCTGACGCAGGGCCTCGGCTTCAACCTGGTGAACAACAACCTGCCGTGGATCCAGGGCTCGCTCGGGGCCTATCCGAACGAGGCGGCCTGGCTCTCCACCGCCTATACGGCCACCAACGCCACCATCGGCCTGCTGGCGATCAAGTTCCGCTTCCAGTTCGGCCTGCGGCTGTTCGGCGACATCGGCCTTGGGCTCTTCATCCTGGTGGCGGTGGCGCACCTCTTCACCAACGACCTGCGCTCGGCCATCGCGGTCCGAGCCGCCTCGGGCGTGGCGGCGACGGCGCTCTCCACACTCGCCCTGCTCTACATGATCAACGCCGTGCCCCAGGAGCGGCGGGCCTTCGGGATCGCCCTGGGCGTGGGTTGGAGCCAGCTGGCCGCGCCGCTCTCGCGGCTGGTCTCCTCCGATCTGCTGGAGATCGGCCAGTGGCACGGGCTTTACCTTCTCGAAATCGCCATGGCGCTGTTCTGCCTGGCGGCGGTCAACCTCGTGCGCCCGCCGCCCATGCCCAGGGTGAAGATGTTCCAGACGCGCGACTTCCTCACCTTCGTGCTCTTCGCACCCGGCATCGCCCTCCTGTGCGCGGTCCTGGCGCAGGGGCGGTATGTCTGGTGGTTCAACGCGCCGTGGATCGGCTGGGCGCTGGCCCTGGCGATCGTGCTTCTGGCCGCGGCCATACTGGTGGAGCTGCACAGGGCCCAGCCGCTGTTGCACATCCGCTGGCTTTCCAGCGCCGACATGCTGCGCCTGACGGTGATCATCCTGCTGTTCCGCATCGTGCTCTCCGAACAGGGGGTGGGCGCCTTCGGCTTCCTGCAGGCCATGGGCGTCAACAACGACCAGATGCGGGACCTCTCCTGGGTCATGTTCTGGGCGACGCTGGCGGGGGTGATCGGCGTGGCGGTCACGATCAATCCCGAGCGCGTGTCGACGCCGGCCCTGATCGCCCTGCTGCTGATCGCGGGAGCGGCGCTCTACGACAGCCGGGTGACCAACCTCACCCGCCCCGAGCAGATGTATCTCAGCCAGGGCCTCATCGCCTTCGCCAGCGCGCTCTTCCTGCCCGCGGCCATGCTGGCGGGCTTTTCCCGCGCGCTGAAGCAGGGCCAGCAGTTCATCATCTCCTTCTCGGTGATCTTCAGTTCCGGCCAAAGCCTCGGGGCGCTGGCTGGATCGGCCTTCCTCGGCACCCTCATGACCATCAGAGAGAAGGCGCACTCGGCGGCCATCGTCGAGCACCTGGTGCTCACCGACCCTCAGGTCGCCGCCCGCGTCAGCCAATACGCCGGCGCCTATCGCGGGGTGCTGACCGACCCGGCGCTTCGCCAGGCCGAGGGCATGGCCCTGCTCAGCCAGCTCGCCACGCGCGAGGCGACGGTGCTGGCCTATGCGGACGTGTTCCGGGTCATCGCCGGGCTTTCTCTGCTGGTCTTCCTCTATCTTCTCTTCCTGCGCCTGAGAGAAGACGCCCGCGCCCGCGCAGCGGCGCTCAAGCCGCAGGAGGCCGCCTGAGGTGAGCGAGACTGTCGAGATCGAAGCCCCGCCGCCGCGCCGCCCGTGGTCGCGCGCCGCCATTCCCGTGGCCGTGGCGGCCTTGGGCGGGGTCCTGCTGGTGCTGTTCGCCTGGCGGCTGCCCCCCTTCGACACGGGGGTGGAGAGCACCGACAACGCCTATGTGCGCGGCTATGTGACGACGATCAGCCCAAGGCTCGACGGCTATGTGGCCCAGGTCCTGGTCAAGGACTTCATGCCGGTGAAGGCCGGCCAGACCCTGGTGGTGATCGACGATCGCAACTACCGCCAGGCGGTGGACCAGGCGCGCGCCGAACTCGCCGCCCAGAAGGCCACCCTGGCCAATTCCGAGCAGCAGCGTCGGCGGGGAGAGGCGAACATCAGCCTGGTCGGGGCGGAGGCGCAGAGCGCCCGCGCCGCCCTCGCCAAGGCCCAGGCGGACTACAACCGGGCCGCGCCCCTGGTCGCCCAGGGTTGGCTCGCGCCGACCGAGCTCGATCGACTGAGGCTCGCGGTCCAGCAGGCCCAGGCCTCGGTGGTCCAAGCGCAGGCGCAAGGCCGTGTGGCGCAGGAGGACCTGACCTCCGTCGGGGTCAACCGGGCGGCGCTGGAGGCCAATGTCGAACGCGCGGAGGCGGCCCTGAAGCTCGCCGAGATCAATCTCGCAAACACGCGCATCGTCGCGCCCACCGCCGGGCGGGTGGGGGAGGTGGGGGTTCGCGTCGGGCAGTACGTCTCGCCGGGGACCCAGCTCATGGGCCTGGTCCCGAGCGAGGTCTGGATCACCGCCAATTTCAAGGAGACCCAGATGACCAACGTCGTGGTGGGGGATCCGGCGCGGGTCAGGATCGACGCCCTGCCCCAGGCGGACCTGCGCGGCCGCGTGGAGCGCATCGGGCCGGCCACCGGGTCGGAGTTTGCGGTGATCAAGCCGGACAACGCCACCGGCAACTTCACCAAGGTGGTGCAGCGGCTGCCCGTGCGCATCGCGCTCGAGCCGGGCCAGGAGGCGACGGCGCGCCTGCGGCCCGGCATGTCGGCTGTGGTGAGCATCGACACGCGGGCGCGCTGAGGCTCGGCGGGGCGGGCGGCTAGTGCGGCCGATCGGCGATCCCCTCGCCACCCTCCTCTTCCTCCAGCAGAGCGGCGTTGTCGCCGGTGGCGGAGAGGCGGACCTGTTCGCCCTCGACGGCCGCCACGAGCGCCGCGGAGATGTAGTGGTGATGATCGCCGTGGGAGCCGCTATCGGCGCGGGTCAGCTTGATCCGGCGGCCTTCCACCTTGTCCACCGTGCCCAGATGGACGCCGTCGGCGCCGATGACTTCCATATGCTCTCTGATCGCCGAAAGGTCGGCCATGGCTTTGCTCCTTGTTCAGTTGCGGCTCGACGCGCCAGCCGGCTTCCGCCCCACCAAGGCAGGCGATGCGGCGGCGAGCGCGGCTGCGGCGGCGAGGAAGGGCTGCGCGATCAATCGCGGCCGCTCAGGTCAACCGCTGAAGGAGCGGCCTGTTCCTAAGGCCAAGACGCAGAACCCACTGGCGGCGGCGGTGAGGGGCCGCGATGGCGTGGCGGGCGCCTAGTGCTCGACGGCGTCGAGGGCCGCGCCCAGGGTGCGGCGAGTGACGGGCTTGCCGAGGAAGCCCACGGGCTCGATCTCGGCCATGGCGCGGCGGAAATCCTCGGTGATGGAGCCGGAGACGAAGAGCGAGCGCACGCCCAGGCAGGTGTAGAGCTTGCGCGCCAGGGCGCCGCCATCGGTGTTGCGGGCCAGGCGGATGTCGACCAAGGCCAGGTCGGGTTGGTCGCTGGAGGCGAGCGCCCAGGCGGTGCCGGCGTCGGCGGCTTCGGCCACCACTTCGTGGCCCATGTCCTCCAGCAGGCTGACGATGTCGAGCGCGATCAGCGCGTCGTCCTCAACCACCATGATACGCATGGCGCAGCTCAGCTCCTCGGGAAAATCACGGCGAAAGACGCCCCGGATGCAGGTTGTTCGATCTCAAATCGGCCGCCTAACTGTCTCGCCAAAGCTTCGATCGCCCGCATGCCTAGACCCCGCTTCGCGGTTGGCGAGAAGTCTTTCGGAAGACCGTCGCCATCATCCCCAACACTCAAACGGTAGAGCTCGCCGTCAGTTCCGAACCTTACCGTGATCTTGGAGGGCCTATCCGCTGGGCAGCCGTACTTCAAGGCGTTGGTTATCAATTCATTCAGTATAAGGGCCAAAGGCACCGCCTGCCTCAGGTCGAGCTGGGCCTGCTCGATCTTGGTTTCCAGTTCGATATCCTCGCGGCCGAGGGAGTCGACGAGGTCGCGGGCCAGGGTCTCGGCGTAGCGTCCGGCGTCGAAGGCGCCGACCGTGTCGCCGGACTTGTAGAGCTGTTCGTGCACGCGCCCGACGGCCATGATTCGGTCGAGGGTCTTGTCCAGCGCCTCGCGGGCGTCGGCGTGTTCGACGGAGCGGGCCTGCAGGCGCACGACGCTGGCGATCTGCTGCAGCGAATTCTTGACCCGATGATTGACCTCGTCGAGCAGCAGGGTCCGGTCGGCGAGCAGGCGGCGCAGGCGCTCGGCCGCGTCCGCCTCGGCCTCGCGGTCGAGGCTGATGTCGCGCAGGGCCTTGATGAACAGCAGGGCGAGAATGGCCGCGAAGATCAGCAGGGCGGCCAGGATCACGCCGCGGACGACGACCACCTGCCTCGCCCGCGTCGCCTGCAGCCGGGTCTCTTCGAGTTCCAGAGCCTGGGCGATGCGGCGGACCCCGTCCATGGCGGCCACGCCCTCGCCGCGCATGATGATCTGGATGGCGGCGCCGGGGGAGCCGGCCTGCCGAGCGGCGATGGTCTCGTCGATGGTGGCCAAGCGGATCGCCATCAGGCCACGGAGCTGGTTCAACCGCTCCTGCTGGTCGGGATTGTCCCGGGTGGAGGCCTCCAGGGCGGCGAGCCGTCGCGCAGCCTCCTCCCGCGACACCTGCACGCGGCGCGTGAACTGGGAGTCGCCCGTCAGGATAAAGGCGCGCTGAGCCGATTCGGCCTCGGTCAGCGCCTGACGCAGGCCATCGATATGGCCGCGCACCTCATGGGTATGGATCAGCAGGCCCGCGGCGCGGTCATACCAGATGAACGCGCCGCCCAGGGCGGCGAAGGCCAGGAAGAGGGCCGTGACCGTGACGGCGAGCAGGCGGAAGCCGCGCTCGCGGGCGGCCAGACGGCTCGCGCCGTGGGTTCCCGGAGCTTCGCCGCCGTCGGCCACTAGTCCTCCTTGACGCGGCGCTTGCGGAAGGAGGGATTGAGCACCTGCTTGCGCAGGCGGATCGACTTGGGCGTCACCTCGACCAACTCGTCGTCCTGGATGTAGGCGATAGCCTGCTCCAGGGTCATGCGCCGGGGCGGGGTCAGGCGGACGGCCTCGTCCTTGCCGGAGGCTCGGACGTTGGTGAGCTGCTTGGCCTTCATCGGATTGACGTCGAGGTCATCGGCGCGGCTGTTCTCGCCGATGATCATGCCCTGATAGGTCTTCTCACCGGCGCCGACGAACATGGTCCCGCGCTCTTCGAGGTTCCATAGGGCGTAGGCGGCGGTTTCACCGTCCGAATTGGAGACCAGCACGCCCTTGCGGCCAGCGTCGATCACGCCCTTGTAGGGTTCGTAGTGGCTGAACACGCGGTTCAGAACACCGGAACCCCGGGTGTCGGTCAGGAACTCGCCCTGGTAGCCGATCAGCGAGCGGGACGGGGACATCAGGCTGATACGGGTCTTGCCCGCGCCCGAGGGGCCCATGTCCTTCAGCTCGGCCTTCCGGGCCGAGAGCTTTTCGATGACGATGCCGGTGAACTCGTCGTCCACGTCGATCATCACTTCCTCGATCGGCTCCATACGCTCACCGGTTTCCGGGTCGGTCTGGAACACCACGCGGGGACGGCTGATCGAGACCTCGAACCCTTCGCGGCGCATGCTCTCAATCAGAACGCCGAGTTGCAATTCCCCGCGGCCGGCGACTTCGTAGGCGTCCTTCTCGGCGGTCTCGGTGACGCGGATGGCGACGTTGGACTCCGCCTCCTTCAGCAGGCGGTCGCGGATGACGCGGCTCTGCACCTTGTCGCCCTCGCGGCCGGCGAGCGGGCTGTCATTGACCGAGACGGTCATGGAGATGGTCGGCGGGTCGATCGGCTGGGCGGGGAGGGCGTCGATGACCTCCAGGGCGCAGAGGGTGTCGGCGACGGTCGCCTTGGAAAGGCCGGCGATCGCCACGATGTCGCCGGCGTCGGCGCCGGCGTCGACCGGCTGGCGCTTGAGGCCGCGGAAGGCCAGGACCTTGGTGATCCGGCCGCGCTCGATCTCCTTGCCGTCGCGCGAGAGCGCCTTGATGGCCAGGCCCGGGACGGCCTTGCCCGCCTCGATGCGGCCGGTCAGCAGGCGGCCCAGGAAGGGGTCGCTCTCGATCAGCACCGACAGCATCTGAAAGGGCTCATCCTTGCGGGACTCGGCCTTGGGCGGGGGCACGTGGTCGACGATGAGGTCGAACAGGGGCGAGAGGTCGTCGTTGGGCTGGGACAGGTCCAGCGTCGCCCAGCCGTTCTTGCCCGAGGCGTAGATGTGCGGGAAGTCGAGCTGTTCGTCCGTCGCGCCCATGGCCGCGAAGAGGTCGAAGGCCTCGTTCAGCACCCGGTCGGGATCGGCGTGGGCGCGGTCGACCTTGTTCAGGCAGAGGATCGGACGCAGGCCCATCTTCAGCGCCTTGCCGAGCACGAACTTGGTCTGCGGCATGACGCCTTCCTCGGCGTCCACCAGCAGGACGCAGCCGTCCACCATGCCGAGGATGCGCTCGACCTCGCCGCCGAAGTCGGCGTGGCCGGGGGTGTCGATGATGTTGATCCGGGTTTCCCCGGCCTTGCCGTTCCAGAGGACGCTGGTGCACTTGGCGAGGATGGTGATCCCCCGCTCGCGCTCCTGGTCATTGGAGTCCATTGCGCGTTCCACCGTCGCCTCATTGGCTCGGAACACGCCGGACTGGGCGAGCAGTTGGTCGACGAGCGTGGTCTTGCCGTGGTCGACGTGGGCGATGATGGCGATGTTGCGGAGCGACATTGAATTGGCTTGGGGAGGCCCTATCTGGGGGAGCGCGCGCTTTTAGGCGACGCAAGGGGTTTTAGCCAGCGCCTTCTCGCCGCGGCGCCGAACGTCGATATGGCGCCGTTGTGCGATGCAGCAAACCCTATTGGCGTCGCAGCCGCCAAAATCTCGCTGATTTGTAACGGAATTTTTCGGCGCTTTCAGAAAATGTGAACGGCGAAGCACAAAATCGCTTGTTGTTTTGTGCGTCGCACCGTATAAGTTCGAACTGTGAGGCGTCGCTGACGCCTCTGCCCTTCCTGGGCGTTTCCTCCCTAATGAACTGCCGGGTCCGCTTGGACCCGGCTTTTTTTTGGCCTGAGCGCGGGGCCGTTATGCCCCGGCGCCGGGGAGGGAGCTATCGCCCGTTCGCGACTCCGTGTAAGAACAGAGCATGAACCTGGACGCCCTCCTGCTCGCCCTTCTGGCGGCCCTGCTCGCCGCGATCCCGCTGCTCGCCTGGGCGCTGATGGAGCGCGCCCGGGCCGGGCGGGCGGAGGCGCGCGCCTTCGAGCTGCAGGAGGCGGCCGCGCGGCTGCGGCTTCTGGAGGAGCAGGAGGAGAAGAACGCCGCCTTCCTGCAGGCCCAGGCCGCCGCCGCCATCGCCGAGCAGGTGATGAAGCGCGCCGACGAGACCTTTCATAATAGAGAGCAACTGGCCCAGGCGCGCCTGGAGGCGCAGCTGAAGCCGGTCGCCGAGACGCTCGCCAAGTTCCAGGAACAGGTGGTCGCGGTCGAGAAGAGCCGCGCCGAGGAGACCGGGGGGCTCAAGGAGCAGATCAACCAGCTGCTGCAGGCCTCCACCGCCACCCAGGCCGAGGCGCGCAAGCTCTCGGCCGCCTTGCGCCGGGGCGCGGGCGTGCAGGGGCGCTGGGGCGAGCAGACCCTGCGCAACGTGCTCGAGGCCGCAGGCCTGCACAACCGCTACGACTTCGACGAACAGACCTCGACTGACAGCGAGGAAGGCCGTCGCCGGCCCGACGTGACCGTGCGTCTGCCGGGCGGGGCGGTGTTCGTCATCGACGCCAAGTGCTCGCTGAACGCCTTCCTCGAGGCGCAGGACGCAGCCGACGAGGGCGCGCGCGAGGCGGCCTATGTGCGTCACGCCCAGAGCGTGCGCGCGCACATGCATGGGCTTTCGGCCAAGGCCTATTGGGACCAGTTCAGCCAGGGATCGCCGGACTTCGTGGCCATGTTCATCCCGGGCGACAGCTTCCTGGCCGCGGCCTTGGAGCGCATCCCTGAGCTGATGACCGAGGCGATGGACAAGCGGGTCCTGGTGGTGACGCCGACGACCCTCTTCGCCCTCTGCAAGGCGGTGGTCTATGGCTGGCGGGTCGAGGAGCAGGCCGCCAACGCCCAGGAGATCGCCAAGCTCGGCCGCGACCTCTACAAGCGCCTGTCGGTGATGGGCGGCCACGCCGCCTCTGTGGGCAAGGCCCTGGAGCAGGCGGTGGGCAAGTACAACGCCTTCGTGGGCTCGCTCGAGACCCAGGTCCTCACCCAGGCCCGCCGTTTCGAGGATCTGAAGGTCGACCACGAGATCAAGGCCCTGCCGGAGCTCGCTCCGGTGGAGACCGGGGTGCGGCCGCTCGCAAAGCTGGCGAGCGAGCCGGAAAGCCACGAGCCGGGGCGTCTCGCCGCCTTGACGTCCAAGATGCGCTGACCTACCTGCGTTCTCATGGCGCTACGTGAGATCCTTGTCGTTCCGAACCCCGTCCTGAAGCAGGTGTCCCAGCCTGTGGAGAAGGTCGACGACGAACTGCGCGCGCTCATGGACGACATGCTCGAGACCATGTACGACGCGCCGGGCATCGGCCTGGCCGCCATACAGATCGGCGTGCCCAAGCGAGTCATCGTCATGGACCTGGCCGGTCCGGACGAGGAAAAGGCGCCGCGTTATTTCGTGAACCCGGAAATCCTCTGGCGCTCGGAAGACACCGCCCCCTACGAGGAAGGCTGCCTGTCGATCCCCGAGATCTACGACGAGGTCGAGCGGCCGGCCCGGGTGAAGCTGAAGTACCTGAACTATCAGGGCGAGGAAGTGATCGAGGACGCCGACGGGCTCTTCGCCGTCTGCATCCAGCACGAGATGGATCACCTGGAAGGGGTGCTGTTCATCGACCACCTGTCGCGCCTGAAGCGCGACCGGGCGGTCGCCAAGGTGAAGAAGCAGGCTCGCGCCGCTTAAGATCCGCCGGGCAGATCGGGGGCGAGCGGCCGGGCCGTCGCCCCCTCAAAGACCTACTTGTTTTCCGGCGCGGTGGCGTCGTGCACGGCGGCCTTGGCGTCAGCCGCGGCCTTTTCGGTGGCCGTCTTGGCCTCGGCGGCGGCGTCCTTGGCCGCAGCGCCGGCGTCGGCCGCAGCATCCTTGGCCGCAGCGCTGGCGTCCGCTGCGGCGGCCTTGGTGTCGGCCGCCATTTCGCCGGTCGCCTCGCGCGCCTCGGCGGCCGCCTTCTCGGCGGCGGCCTGGGCGTCGGCGCTGGCCTGATCGGCGGTCTCCTTGGCCTTGTCCTGGGTCGCCTGCGAGCAGGCGGTCAGGGCGAGGCCGGAGACGATCGCGGCCGCGATGAAGAATTTACGCATCGATGGTGTTCTCCCTACCCGAATGCCTCTGGAAACGGCGAAGCTTGGCGGAGGTTCCTAAAATCCCTCCGTCTCGCTACATGCAGCCTTGATGCGTATCGCCTTCCTGGGAACCCCCGATTTCGCCGTCGCCGCTTTGGCCGCCCTGGTCGAGGCCGGGCATGACGTCGCTTGCGTCTATTCGCAGCCTCCGGCTCCGCGTGGGCGCGGCCAGGCGCTGAAGCCCTCGCCGGTCCACGCCTACGCCGAGGAAAGGGGTATTCCCGTGCGCACGCCCGCCTCGATGCGCGCCCCAGAGGAAGTCGCGGCCTTCGAAGCCTTGGAGCTGGATGCAGGGGTGGTGGTGGCCTTCGGTCAGATCCTGCCGGCCGAGGTGCTGAACGCCCCAAGGCTCGGCTGCTTCAACCTGCACGCCTCGCTCCTGCCGCGGTGGCGCGGCGCGGCCCCCATCCAGCGGGCCATCATCGCCGGCGACCGGGTGACGGGGGTCGAGGTCATGCAGATGACCGAGGGCCTGGACGAGGGGCCGGTGCTCGCCTCCGAGACCGTGCGCATCGACGCACTGGAAACCGCCGGAACCCTGCACGACCGCCTGGCCGCGGTCGGGGCCGACCTGCTCGCCCGCACCCTCGGCGCCGTCGAGCGCGGCGAGGCTATCGCCAAGCCGCAGGCGGAGGAGGGCGCGACCTACGCCAAGAAGATTCGCCCCAAGGAGGCGCGGATCCGCTGGGACCGGCCCGCCGCGGAGGTGGATCGCAAGATTCGCGGGCTTTCCCCGTTCCCCGGCGCCTGGTTCGAACTGCCGACGCCCAAGGGCCCGGTCCGGGTGAAGGCGCTGCTGTCGCGCCTTGAGGACGGCGAGGGCGCGCCGGGACAGGTGCTGGACGATGCGCTGCTTGTCGCTTGCGCGCAGGGCGCGGTCCGCCTGCTCCGGGTCCAACGCGAGGGCAAGGGGCCGCAGGACGCCGAGGCGTTCCTGCGCGGCGCCCCGACGCGCGCCGGCGTAGTGCTGTCCTGATGCCGCGCTACCGCCTGACCATCGAGTATGACGGCCGGCCCTATCGCGGCTTCCAGGCGCAGGACGACCTGCCGTCGGTGCAGTCCTCGATCGAGCGGGCGGTGAAGGCCTTCAGTGGCGAGACCCTGCGCCTGCAGGCGGCCGGCCGCACCGACACCGGGGTGCACGCCACCGGCCAGGTGATCCATATCGACCTGGAGCGCGAGTGGCGCCCCGAGGTGGTGCGTGACGCGATCAACGCGCATCTCGTGCCCGAGCCGATTTCGGTCTTGGACGTCGCGGTGGCGGAGGGGGACTGGCATGCGCGCTTTTCGGCGACGGAGCGGCGCTACATCTATCGCATCCTCAACCGCAAGAGCCCGCCCGCGCTCGATCGCGGCCGGGTCTGGCACGTGAAGAAGCCGCTCGACGCCGAGGCGATGCACGCGGCCGCGCAGGTGCTGATCGGCCATCACGACTTCACGACCTTCCGGCATATGCAGTGCCAGGCGAAGTCGCCGATGAAGACCCTGGACGTGGCCCGCGCCTGGCGCGAGGGCGAGTACGTCCTGCTGGAGTTCGCGTCGCGGTCTTTCCTGCACCGGCAGGTGCGGTCGATGACCGGAACCTTGGCCGAGGCCGGGATCGGCCGCTGGAGCGCGGGCGACGTGCGTCGGGCCCTGGAGGCGCGGGACCGTAAGGCATGCGGCCCCGTCGCGCCGGCCGATGGGCTCTACCTCACGGGGGTGAAGTACGGGGATAGTTGACCGCCTCGCCGAAGGACTGGTCCAGACGGCGCTTGACGATCCAATCGCCCAGCAGGTCGAAATAGCCGGGAGCGTGGGTCCCGGCCAAGTCGCCCGTCTTGAGATCGGCGACCTCGATGATCCCGTGGTCGGCATTCGGAAAGACAGCGATGTCGATCCGCGCTCCCTGATCCTGCAACCTGCGGAGGATTTCCAGGCTGGTGGCGCTGGGCGCCTCGGTGTCCAGGCCGGCGAGCACCCAGAGCGAGGGCGTGGCGCCGATTGCGCGCAGGGTCGGCTCAGGATCGTAGTTCAGATCGATGGCGAAGCTGAACGCCTCCCGGAAGGACCCGAGCTGGTCGGCTGGCGTCGCGGTCAGCGGGCCGGTATAGTCCCCGCCGAGGCCGGCCTTGAACCAGGGTTCGTTCCCGTAGAGCGCCTTCAGCTGCTCCATTTCGTCCAGGCGGCTCTGGGCGAAGTGCGAGTCGATCACCCGGGTGGTTGCCTTCTGGAGAATTTCCGCCTTGGCGATGGCGTCTGGATCGAAGCCCTTGGTCGCGAGGACCTGCAGCATCTCCTGGCGGTCTTCCTCGGCGGCGCTGATCGCCAGGCCGTAGCTTACGACGACGAAGTCCACTGCGCTCAGTTCGGCTGCGAGGGGCGCGACCCAACCGCCCTGGCTTTCTCCCATCAGGCCGATCGGCGTCCCAGTCGCAGCTCGCTGGGCTCGCACCGCCGCCAGCGCCGCGTTCATGTCGCTCGCCAGGACCTTGAAGTCGGCGGTGTAGACACCGGTCGAGCGGCCGGTGCCGCGCTTGTCGAAGACGAAGACTCCAATGTCCTTAAGCGGCAGGAGATATTGCACGAAATTGTTGGCGACCGCGGAATCTCGGCCCGACCCGTACTGCAGCACGACGATGGCCTTGGGCTTGCGATCTTCGGGCAGGTGCAGCTCGCCGTAGAGCGCTTCAGCTCCGTTGTGAAATCGGATCGGCGTGACGGACTGGACGATCCGACGGCCCTCGCGCCCGTTCAGCCGGATCGCGCCGGCATTGCAGTCGCCGAAGCGGATGCGGACCTGGACCGGGCTGCGGCTGCTCCATCCCGGTCCGGATTCGAAGCTTCCATCGACGGCGGGGAAGAGGCGGCCGGAGCGACCGTCGAGGAATCGGTAACGAAGCGCGTCTTCGCCGGAGGCCGAAATGACGACTTCGGCGCCGTCGGAGAGGCGATAGGCGCCGATGTGGCAGGCGAAGGCGGGCTGGTCGGCCTGCGCCGCGGCGGGGGCTATGACGGCGGTCAGCGCCAGGACGGCGATCGACTTAAGGAACATGCCGGCAAGGTGTTGGCCGGCAACGGGCGCATCAAGTGAAGGCTGTGTAATATCGTTCGATCAGGCGCTCGTAGACGCGTTGGAGGCCGTAGATTTCCTGGACCGGGGCGCGTTCGTCGACGGCGTGCATGGTCTTGCCGACCAGGCCCAGCTCCACGACCGGGCAAAGGTCGCGGATGAAGCGGGCGTCGGAGGTGCCGCCGCTGGTGGAAAGTTCGGGCGAGACGCCGGCGACATCCTGGACCGCCGCGGCGACGATGTCGGTGAAGGCGCCAGGCTCGGTGAGGAAGGCTTCGCCGCTGATCACCGGCTCCACCTTGATCGCGCCCGCAAAGTCTTGGCCGGCCTTGGCCGCCTCGGCCTCGATCCAGGCGGCGAGGTCCGCGCCCTTATGGGCCGGATTGAAGCGGATGTTCAGCCGCGCCTTGGCCTGGGCCGGAATGACGTTTGTGGCGCCGTTGCCCACATCGATGGTGGTGACCTCGAGGTTGGAGGGCTGGAAGCCGGTATAGCCTTCGTCGAGGACGTGGTTCTGCAGGGTGGCGAGCAGGTCGATCAGGACCGGAATAGGGTTGGCGGCGCGGTGCGGATAGGCGACATGGCCCTGCTTTCCCTCGACCGTCAGCCAGACATTGATCGAGCCGCGGCGGCCGATCTTGATCATGTCGCCGAAGGTCTCGGCGCTGGACGGCTCGCCGACGACGCAATGGTCGATGATCTCGCCCTCGGCCTTCAGGGCTTCGACGACCATCTTGGTGCCGTGGGTCGCCACCCCCTCTTCGTCGCCGGTGATGAGGAAGGACAGGGAGCCCTTCACCTGGCCTTCGGCGATGGCCTTGGCGGCGGCCGCGGCGAAAGCGGCCACGGCGCTCTTCATGTCGACAGCCCCGCGGCCGATCAGCATGCCGTCGACGATGTCGGCGGCGAAAGCCTCGCGGCTCCAGGCGGCGCTGTCGCCGACGGGCACCACGTCGGTGTGGCCGGCGAAGCAGAGGTTCGGCCGTGCGGTTCCGTAGCGCGCGTAGAGGTTCTCGATCTCGCCGAACCGCATCCGGCGGCAGGAGAAGCCGAGCGTCTCCAGGGTGCGCTGGACGAGGTCCATCGCGCCTTCGTCAGCCGGGGTGACGGAAGGGCGGCGAATGAGTTCCTGGGTCAGTCGGACGGCGTCGAGCATGGTCCAGGCTGGTAGCCGGGCGCGGCCGCCACGGCAACCTTCACGCCTTCGGGTTGGCGATCTTGGTGCTCCAGGCCGAGGCGTCCCAGAAGAGCGGCTTCAGGTCGGCGAAGAACTCCTCGGCGTCACAGGCCTCGCCGAGGGCGTAGAGGCCGTCCGGCTGGCGCACGAGGTAGCCGCGCTCCACGAGGGCGAGCAGCTTGCGGCGGGTGGTCTCGCGCGGGATCTGGGTGATGTCGGAAAGGCTGAGGGCGTTCAGGCCGCGATGGCGCCGGAAGGTCGGCGGTGGGCGGGGCCCGCGGGGAAGCGTCTCCGAGATCTCGGCTAGCAGGAAGACGAGATAGAGGAGGCACTGGTCCAGGTCGCCGTCGAACCGCGCCCGCACCCGCACCAGGGTCGAGGCCAGCTGGTTTCCCCACCGATAGAACAGCCGCATCGCATTCTGTTCGAGGAACCGCTCGGCGGGCTCTCGGGCGACCGCCTCGTCGCCTTCGTCGTTCGCAGCCGTGACCATCGCAGCGAGGGAAAGCGCAGAACTCATCGCTTTTGACCCTGTCCTAAAGGTTTACTCGGCTCTATCAGTGTAATCACGCAGATTAAGTGCGCCTTAGTGCAGCAATTCGCCCTGTGGACGAGTTGCGAGCTCTAGAGGAACGTCTGCGCCTACGTGGAAGGTGATTTGCACCTCTCGAGTAAGGTAACTTTTGCCTAGTCTCGCGAGAAGCGAATGCTATGGTTAACGCGTCGATCTCCTGATTCGATTGCTGGTTTCCTGTGGATAACGGCGCGCGGCCCGGACTTGGCGGGTCGGCTTTCCGTCCAGTCTTGGCCCAAAACGAGAAAAGCCGGCTCCGAGCGGGTCGGAGCCGGCGAATCACGTGGTCGAACAGCGGCTTAGCGAATCAGTTCGCCGACCGTCAGTCGCGCAGGAGGTCGTTGATCGAGGTCTTGGCGCGGGTGCGCTCGTCCACGCGCTTGACGATCACGGCGCAGTAGATCGAGGGCAGACCCTCGCCGAACGGGCTCGGCATCGAGCCGGGCATGATCACCGAATAGGGCGGCACCTCGCCCTGGAAGACCTCGCCGGTCTTGCGGTCCACGATGCGCGTCGTCGAGGTGATGAAGGTGCCCATGGAAAGCACGCTGCCCTCGCGGACGATCACGCCCTCGGCGACTTCCGAGCGGGCGCCGATGAAGCAGTTGTCCTCGATGATGGTGGGGTTGGCCTGCAGGGGCTCCAGCACGCCGCCGATACCCGCGCCGCCGGACAGGTGCACGTTCTTGCCGATCTGGGCGCAGGAACCGACCGTCGCCCAGGTGTCGACCATGGTCCCCTCGTCGACATAGGCGCCGATGTTCACGAAGGAGGGGGTCATGATGACATTCTTGGCGATGTAGGCGCCGCGGCGAACGATGCAGCCCGGCACGGCCCGGAAGCCGGCGGCTTCGAAGCGCGCGGCGTCCCAGCCGGTGAACTTCAGCGGGATCTTGTCCCAATAGGGGTGCGGCGCGTCGGCGTCGATCAGCTGGTTGGCGCTGAGCCGGAAGGAGAGAAGGATCGCCTGCTTGGCCCACTGATGGGTGGTCCAGACCCCGTCGTCGCCGCGGCTGGCCACGCGCAGGGCGCCGGAATCGAGCTGAGCCAGGGTTTCCTCCACCGCCTCGCGCACCTGGCCCTGAGTGGAGGTGTTCACGCCGTCGCGCGCCTCCCAGGCGGCCTCGATGACGGACTTCAGGTCGTTGTGGTCGGCGGGCATCAGATCACTTCCTTCAGGCGCGCCGACTTCAGGAACGGCGCAAGCTTCGCGGTTCTATGTTTGACGTAGGGCGCCGTCGAGGAGAGGGCGCGGCCGCCCACCAGCACGGTGGTCATGCCGAGGTCGGCGGCGGGCTTCAGGTTCGCCTCGGAGTCCTCGAAGAACGAGGTGGCGGCCGGATCCAGCCCATGGGCGTCGATCATGCGCTGGAAGCCGAGCGGGTCGGGCTTGGGCGCGTAGCCGAACGAGCCGATGTGGAAGACGTGGTCGAACAGCTGGCGCAGGCCAAGGTGGCTCAGCACCCGCTCGGCGTGCTTGTCGTCGGCGTTGGTGAAGATGAGCCGGCGGCCGGGCAGGCGGCTCAGCGCCTCCAGGAGATCGGCGTCCCGGGCCAGGACCTCGAGCGAGAGATCATGGAAGAGGGCGTGGAAGTCAGCCGGGTCCACGCCGTGATGCAGCATCAGGCCCTTCAGGGTCAGGCCATGCTCGGCCAGATAGGTCTTCTGCAGCCGGTAGGCGTCCTCTCGCGGCAGGCCGGTGACCTTGACCACGAAGTCGGTCATCCGGCCCTCCACCTCGCGCATGAACCCGGACTCCTCGGGATAGAGGGTGTTGTCCAGGTCGAAGAGCCAGGTGTCGATGTGCGAGAGGTCGGTGCTCATGCGCTGATGAGCGTTCCCGACCCATGCTCGGTGAAGAGTTCGGTCAGCATGGCGTGGGGGCGGCGGCCGTCCATGATGACCACGGCTTCGACCCCGGCCTCCACCGCGGCGATGGCGGTCTCCAGCTTGGGGATCATGCCGCCGGTGGCCACGCCCGAGGCGATGGCCTCGCGCGCCTCGGCGATGGTCATCTGGCGGATCAGCTCGCCCTTGGCGTCCAGCACGCCGCGGACGTCGGTCAGTAGCAGCATGCGCTTGGCGTTCAGGGCGCCGGCCAGGGCGCCGGCCACGGTGTCGGCGTTGATGTTGTAGGTCTCGCCCTCTTCCGAGACGCCGATGGGCGCGACCACCGGGATGTAGTCCTGGTCGGCGTAGATGAGCGCCTCGATCAGCTTGGGATCGATGGCGGTGGGCTCGCCCACATAGCCGAGATCGACCACCTGCTCGATCTGGCTGTCAGGGTCCTTCTTGGTGCGGACGGCCTTTTCGACCGTGATCAGCCGCGCGTCCTTGCCCGAGAGGCCGACGCCGCGCACGTCGGCTTCCGCGCCCGCCAGGGTGATCCAGTTGGCGATTTCCTTGTTGATGGCGCCCGACAGGACCATTTCGGCCACCTCCATGGTGGCCTCGTCGGTGACGCGCAGGCCGTCGATGAAGGTCGACTTCACCCCCGCCTTGTCCAGCATGCGCGAGATCTGCGGTCCGCCGCCGTGGACGACCACGGGATGCACGCCGAGCATCTTCAGCAGGACGGAGTCGGCGGCGAACAGGCGCGCGACGCTCTCCTCGCCCATGGCGTGGCCGCCGTATTTGATCACCACGACCTCGCGGTCGTAGATCTGGATGTAGGGCAGGGCCTCGGCGAGGGTCTTGGCCGTGGCCCAGCCCTGTTCTTCGGCGTCGTCGGTCAAGGCGTCAAACCTCCTGGAGACGGGCGCGAGGGACGCCGTGACCGGCCCCCGCCTGTGGGGTGTCGCACCCTTGTTGGGCGCTCCGATAGCGGACGCGAAAGCCCCTGTCACCGCCTCGACGCGACGCACGCAGCTAGGTAGCGTCGCGCTCAGCTTTGTTGGGGGAAATTCCATTGCGTTTCGAACTGCTCGCTGCCGCCCTGGCGGCGTCTTCCCTGGCCGCCAGCGCGCAGGCCGCAACCGTCGCCGTCACCGCCGACCGGCTGCTCGACGTGACGAGCGGCAAGCTGATCGACCGGCCGCTGGTCGTCATCACCGATGGCCGCATCGTCTCGGTCGGACGGCAGGGCGATGCGGTCCCGGCCGGCGCGCAGCAGGTGGACCTGGCCGGCGTCACCCTGCTTCCCGGCCTGATCGACATGCACGTCCATCTGACCTCATCGCCGCTCTATGGCGGCTATACCGGCTACCAGTTCTCCGACGCCTACTGGACGGCGATCGGCACGCGCCACGCCAAGGACACCCTGGAGGCGGGGTTCACGACGGTGCGCAATGTCGGCTCGGCCTTCTATGGCGATGTCGGCCTGCGCGAGGCGATCGACAACGGCTTCATCCCGGGACCCAGGATCGTGAGCGCCGCCTATTCCTTCGGGGCCACGGGCGGCCATTGCGACGAAACCTTCTTTCCGCCGTCCATGGACCAGAAGGCGCCCTACAACGCCGACAGCCCCGACGAGGCGCGCCGCTCGGTCCGCACCCTGCGCAAGTACGGCGCCCAGGTGATCAAGATCTGCGCCACCGGCGGGGTCTTCTCCCGGGGTGATGCTCCAGGCGCCCAGCAGATGACCGTGGAAGAGATGAAGGTCGTCGCCGACGAGGCCCATATGGCCGGCATGAAGGTCGCCGCCCACGCCCATGGCGCGCCGGGGATCAAGGCCGCGATCCTGGCCGGGATCGACACCATCGAGCACGCCAGCCTGGTGGACGACGAGGGCATCCGCCTGGCGGTCCAGCACGGGACCTATTTCGGCTTCGACATCTACAACACCGACTACACCCAGGCCGAGGGCAAGAAGAACGGGGTGCTGGAGGAGAACCTCCAGAAGGACCGCGACATCGGCGAGATCCAGCGGCAGAACTTCCGGAAGAGCCTGAAGGCGGGCGTGAAGCAGATCTATTCCACCGACGCCGGGGTCTATCCGCACGGCGACAACGCCAGGCAGTTCGCCGTCATGGTGCGCTATGGCGCGACGCCGCTGCAGGCCATCCAGGCGGCGACGGTCAACGCCGCCGAGGCCCTGGGCCAGGCCAAGGACGTCGGCCGCGTCGCGGTCGGCGCCTATGGCGACCTGGTCGGGGTCGCCGGCGATCCGCTTTCCGACGTCACCGTGCTGGAGCGGCCGGTCTTCGTGATGAAGGGCGGCGAGGTCGTGAAGCGCCCCTGAGGCGGAAAGCCTAGAGGGCCACTTCCGGCAGCATGGTCGAGAAGTGGTCCTCCACCGCGCGGTAGCATTCGCAGGCCAGGCGCTCGAGGCCTTCGCGGTCGGCGATCTCGATCCGCCCGCGCTCGCGCCGCACCACGCCCTTGGCCTCCAGGTTCTGGATGACGGCGGTCACCGTGGTCCGCTGGACGCCCAGCATCTCGGCGAGGCTCTCCTGGGTGAGCTGGATGATCTGTTTCCCGGCCCGGTCGTGCGCGGCCAGCAGCCAGCGGCAGCAGCGCTCCTCCGCCGAGTGCAGGGCGTTGCAGGCCACCGACTGCATCATCTGGGCGATGAGGGTGTCGGCGTAGCGCGAGAAGAGCTCGCCGAAGCGGGGCGAGGCGCATTTGGCCTCCTCCAGCACCGCGGTCGGGACGACGAAGGCCGAGCCGGCGATCTGCACGACGGCGCGGCCGAAGGCCGGCTTGTCGCCGGCGCTGACGATGCCTCCGACGGCGCCTTCGCGCCCGACGGTCGCGGCCTCGATCTCATGACCATCGCGGGTGACGATCAGCATGGAGACCATGGTCCGATAGGCGGGAAAGTGGGTGACGACAACGTCCTCTCCCGGCTCGAAGAGGACCTGGCCCCGTTCAAGCGGAATGAATTCCAGGTGCTTCTCGACCCGCTCGAAATCGGCTGGCGCGATGGCGGCCAGGAGGCGGTTCGCCGCTCTGGGAGCTGCGGGATTGGTCTTGGAGCCAAGGGGCGGCTCGACGGCGACGCTCATGCGACCTCCTGTTTAGGCAAAGCTTGAACGCAACAGTCGGCCGAACGACGCACGGCCCCGCTCAAATTGTGCGGCCGACGACTTCCTTCACGATCTCGCCGGCGCCGCCGTAGGTCCGCTGCACCCGCGCATCGCGCCAGAGCCGGACGATAGGATACTCGTTCACGTAGCCGGCGCCTCCATGCAATTGCAGGGCGGCGTCGCAGCCCCCCGCCAGTGCGACGTCAGGACGGGGATATCTCGCAGGCCTGCATGATCTCGGCGCGCAGCTCGGGGATGCCCAGGCCCTTCTCGGAGGAGGTGGCGAGCACGCGCGGGAAGGCCGCGGGCCGCTTGGCGATGGCCGCCTCGGTGCGCGAGCGGATGGCTTCCACCTCGGCGGGCTTGAGCTTGTCGGCCTTGGTCAGGATCACCTGATAGGAGACGGCCGCG
>Ga0182741_1002317_pt1 | contig 22506 bp, 20 predicted proteins | sample eDN5th37CBELigOP_FD_128874 | JGI IMG/M metagenome (GOLD analysis project Ga0182741, IMG submission 128874) | Enriched Organic Plus compost microbial communities from Emeryville, California, USA - eDNA 5th pass 37_C BE-Lig OP (version 2) (version 2) ... | reverse complement strand
GACGACGTCGCCCTCGCCGCCGTCAACACCAACTACGCGGTGCCGGCCGGACTCAATCCGAACACCGACTCGCTCATCCGCGAGAAGACGACCTCGCCCTACATGAACGTGATCGCCGTCGCTTCGGCGCGCAAAAACGAGCCCTGGGTGGCGAAATTGATCGCGGCGTATCGCTCGCCCGAGGTGAAGGACTTCATCGACAAGACCTTCAAGGGCGTCGTCGTCACCGACTGGTGATCCATTTCTGCGAGCCCGTGGACCCGGGCTCATCCTCCCGGCCTGCGGCGGTCCTCGGACCGCCGCTTTTTTTATCGCTCGGCCGCTGCCCAGCCGCTCCGCCGCGACGGCCGCACCGCGCCGCGCAGCAGCCTGCGGCCATAGCTCATCAGGTAAACCCACCGGCCACGCCGGATCGCCCGCTCCACGGCGGGATCGACCGCGCAGGCAATCTGGATCCACATGGCTCTCGCTCCGTCTCGATGCGAACTGGCGGACGGACCATTGCGCCTGTTCCAGCAATGAGGCAAATTTATTGTTCCAATTGAAACGATAAGAATTTCTCATATGCGTGGATTGAACCTCGATCAGCTGCGCACCTTTGCCGCGGTCGTCAGCCGCGGAAGCTTCTCGGCCGCCGCCAAGGAGCTCAATCTCAGCCAGCCGGCCGTCAGCTTGCAGGTCCGGGAGCTCGAAACACGGCTCGGCGTGCGCCTGGTCGATCGTCTGGGCAAGCGCGCCTTCGCGACTCCGGCCGGTGCCGATCTTCTCGCCCACGCCGAAAGCCTGTTCGCCGAGGTCGACCGCACGCTCGCCACCATGCGCCGTCACCGCGAGGGAGGTCTCGGACGGGTCCGGATCGGCACGTTCACGTCGACCTTGACCTATCTGCTCGTACCGGTCCTCGGCCGTCTGCGCCGGGCGCATCGCGGCCTGGACATCGCCATCGAGACCGGCGCCAGCGACGAATTGATCGAGAAGGTGGTCCGCAACGAACTCGACCTCGGCCTCGTCATGCTGCCGGTGCTCTCACCGCTTCTCGACGTCGTTCCCGTGCGCGAGGACGCCATCCTGGGGGTGTTCCCGACCGCGCTGGCCCCGGCGAAGGCGGCCGTTTCCGCCGCGGACTTCATCCCGCACACGCTTATCCTCGGCGACCAGCGCACCCGGCTCGGCCAATTGTTCCGCGACTGGCAGGCGGCCCAGGGCGTGACTCAGAGCCCGGCCATGGAGATCGACAATGTCGAGGCGATCAAAGGGCTGGTCGCCGCCGGCCTCGGCGTCTCGGTGATGCTGTCGGAAGCCGTCGGCCGGCCCGTTCCGGACGGCATTGCCGTTCGCCGCCTCACTCCGCCGCTCACCCGCACCCTGGCGCTGGTGCAGCGGCGCGACAAGCCGGCCGATCCGGCCCTGACCCTCGCCCGCGAGGCGATCCTGACCCTGCGGCCCGGCAAGACGGCGCGGGGACGCGGCCGCGCGCCGCAACGCGACTGATCGTTCTGCCCTCTTGTTGCCGCGAGCCGCTCCTAAGAGCACGCGCCCCACATCGAGAACGATGATGCGCCCGCACCTGCTCGCCGCCCTGCTGCTCGCTTTGCTCGCCGCCTTCACGGCATCCCGTCCCGCGGCCGCTCAGGCGCCGCAACTCGACCCCTCTTTGCAGATCGGATGGGAGGTGAAGAACCGCTTCCGCCTGTTCCGCACCGAGCGCGACTTCCAGCTGCACGTGCAGGCCATGCGGCTCGGCGGCAGCGTGCTCGGCGCCGAGATCCTGTTCGCGCGCGAGACCGACGGCCGCGGCTGGGCCGCGGCGATGCTGCCGCGCCTGTGCGTCGACGGCACCGGCCGCACCACCGAAACCTGCGAGCGCGATGGTGTCCGTGAAAACTACCTCGCGCCGGCCGATCACCGGATCGGCGCGCGCCTTGCCGGCGACGCCGCGCCCGGCTCGCTTTGCGTGTGGACTTTCGAGGACGGCGACAGCGCACCGCAGCGCTTCGACCTGCCCTGCGAGCAGGAGGTCGGCCTGCGCGTGCGCGCCGGCCGGCCGACCATCGCCACGGTGGACGTGATCGCCCCGCAGGGCGGCACCGCCCGCCGCGCCGTCGCCGAGATCTTCGTCCGCGACCTGCTGGTGGCTGGGCTCGGCGATTCCATCGCCGCCGGCGAAGGCAATCCCGACCGCCCGGTGCGGCTGGCGGACGAAGGCTTCTGCTTCCGCCGCCTGATCACCGGCGGCCTCAGCCAGTACTACCGGCCGGGACGCGCCGATTATCGCGGCAACAGAGCCTGCGAGATCGTGCCGGGCACCCCAAGCGACTTCAACGCCTGGGCCCGCCTCGGCGCGCGCTGGCTCAGCAATCCCTGCCACCGCTCGCTCTACGGCTATCAGGTGCGCGCCGCGCTCGCTTTGGCCGTCGAGACGCCGCAGGCGGCGGTGACGTTCCTGCCGCTCGCCTGCACCGGCGCGACCATTGCCGACGGCCTGTTCGGACCGCAGAGCGCCCGCGAACTGCGCTGCGGCAACGTCTCCTGTCCCAGCAGCATCCCGGCGCAGCTGTCGCAGTTGCAGGCGGCGCTGCAGATGGCCCGCAAGAGCCAGCCCGGCCGCACGGTCGACCTGATCTTCCTCACCGTCGGCGCCAACGACATCGACTTTTCCGGCCTCGTCGCCGACGTCATCATCGATTCCAGCGCCGAACGCGTGCTGGCGCAGCGTGGCGGCGTTCTGTCCTCGGTCGACGACGCGCAGGAGGCGCTCGAACGGCGATTGCCACGCGACTTCGCGCGCTTGCGCCAGGCGTTGAAGACATTCGTCGGCGGCGACCTGCGCCGCGTCGTCTATGTCACCTACGGCAACCCGGCGCTGGCGCCCGACGGCAGCCCGTGTCCCGGCGGACGCGACGGCTTCGACGTGCATCCGGCTTTCGGCGTCAATGCCGAACGCGTGCGCCGTGTCGCCGGCTTCGTCAGCAATCGTTTCCTCCCGCGGCTGAAGAACCTCGCTCTGTGCGAGGGTGGCGTGATCTGCAACGATCTGTCCACCGACCGCATGACCTTCGCGGACGCGCACCAGCCGGCCTTCACGGCCCACGGCGTTTGCGCCCGCTCGCCGGCCGATCCACCGTTCGATCGCGCCTGTTTTGCGTCTGATGGCGAGAGCTTCACCGCCGATCTCGCCGCAGCGGCGCAGCAGCCCCTCGCCTGCGGCGAAGCAGTCTCCGAATTCCGCGCCTATGCATCGCGCGCGCGCTGGATCCGCACCGCCAACGACAGCTATTTCGTCGCCATGACCTTTCCGGAAGGCGTCGCCGGCGCGATGCGGCCGAACGACCTGCACGACGCGACCTGGGGCATTCTCAGCGCCGTCTATGGCGGCGCCATTCACCCGACCGCCGAAGGCCACGCGGCCATGGCCGATTCCGCCCTTGCCGGCGCGCGCGAAGCGCTGGGGCTGCAGCCGCCGGCACCGGTCCAGGCGATTGCGCCGATCATGCCGATGCGCTGACCGCGCTCGCGCGGGTCACGTCGCGCGGGTCACGTCGCGCGTGCCACGCCGCGGAAATGAAAGCCGATCGGCCGCGGCGTGCGGGCGAGATAGAAGCGGTCGATCGCTTCCACCGCAAACCCCGCGGCCGCGATCAGCGACACCGCGTCGCGGTTGAGATTGCAGCCGCAGCCGAGTTTCCGCCACAGCGGGTTGAGGCGGTTCTGCCATTGCACGACCCGCGTCTCGTCCGCGCGCCCATGCTCCAGGAACAATAATCGTCCCGTCGGCTTCAACACCCGGCGCAGCTCCTGCAGCGCTTTCGCCGGATCGTCCACTGAACACAGCGTGTAGGTCAGCACGGCAGTGTCGGTGCTGTCGTCGGCAAGCGGAATGGCTTCCGCCGGCGCGCGCAGGATCATCACCGGCACCGGGCTGTCGCGGCGACGCCGCTCGCCCAAAGCCACGAAGCCTTCGCTCGGATCGATGCCGATCACCCGCTTGACCTTTGCCGGATCGTAAAGCGGCAGGTTGAGGCCGGGGCCAATGCCGATTTCCACCACCACGCCGCGCGCCTGCGGCACGATCTTCCGCCGCTCGTCGGCAATATGGTCGGCCGCACACAGAGCACTGACGAGGCGCGGGCCGATATAGCGCTGGTACAATCCCATCGCATCGCTCCTTCGCGCGTGCCTCATGAGTGCGGCTTCCGCCCCGAAGGTTCGATGTGGCGGCAGATGACGATTACGCCACCCCGAGCTTGCGCTGCAGGCTGGTCGACGACGTTGTGTACTGGAACACCAGCTTTTTATCGGGAAATACGTAGCGATGCGCCTTTTGCGCCATCAGCGCCGCTTCGTGGAAGCCCGAGAGGATCAGTTTCAGTTTGCCGGGGTACCAATTGATATCGCCGATCGCGAACACGCCCGGGATGCTCGTCTCGAACGCTTCGGTATCGACCAGGACGAGAGCACCATCCTTCAGTTCGAGGCCCCAGTTCGCCACCGGCCCGAGCTTCATCGTCAGGCCGAAGAACGGCAGCATCGCATCGCAGGCGATGTCGAACGCCTGCCCGTCGGGACCGCGGCACACGGCCTTTGCCAGCACGCCGTCGGCGCCCTCCACCGCCGTCACCTGCCCGATCCGCAGATCCATCGCCCCGTCCGCCACCAGCGCGCGCATCTTGTTGACGCTGTCAGGGGCCGCGCGGAACTCGTCGCGCCGGTGCAGCAGCGTCAACCGGGCCGCCACCGGCTGCAGATTCAGCACCCAGTCGAGCGCGGAATCGCCGCCGCCGACGATCAGCACGTTCCGGCCACGAAACGCCTCGATCTTGCGCACGGCATAGAAGACGGAGCGGCCCTCATAGGCCTCGAGCCCGGGGATGGGCGGTTTTTTCGGCTGGAACGAGCCGCCGCCCGCGGCGATAACGACGACCTTGGCCTCGAACACCGTTCCTGCATCCGTCGTGACCCGGAACAGCGGATCCCCGATCGGCTCGACCCGCTCCACCACTTCGCCAAAATGAAACGTCGCGCCGAACGGCGCGATCTGCTTCATCAACCCGTCGACCAGTTCCTGCCCGCTCACGACCGGCAGAGCTGGAATGTCGTAGATCGGTTTTTCCGGGTAGAGCTCGGTGCATTGCCCGCCGGGCCGGTCGAGGATGTCGACCACATGCGCCTTCATGTCGAGGAGGCCGAGCTCGAACACGGCGAACAGGCCGCAGGGCCCGGCGCCGACGATCACCACATCGGTCTTGACCGCTTCGCTCATATCGCTCGCCCATGAGGCCACCGATCGCGCATGCCGATCCTGCCCGTTCCGGGGGCTCGTGGCCAGACCCGCCCTTGCCGAGCGATCCCGCCCTGCGTATGGCAGCCGCCGGAGGTGCCTCGTGAACGATTCTCCTGCGCGACCCGCGCGCGCCAAACCGCCGGCCTTGGCCGATTTCCATCACCTTTATTCCGACACGGTGCGCCACGGCGACACCGACGCGGTCGGCCACGTCAACAACGCCGTCTACGCCACCTATTTCGAGACCGGTCGCGTTCAGTTCACCGACGCGCTGTTGGCGGACGCCGGCGCCGTCGACCTCGACACCGTGCTCGCCCGCATCGAGATCGACTTCGTCAGCGAGTTGCACCCGCCGGCGACGGTGCAGATCGGCGTCCGTGTCGGCGCGATCGGCCGCACCTCGATCACGTTCGAGCAGGCCGTATTCTGTGGCGAGCGCTGCGCGGCGGCCGGACGGGCCGTCGTGGTGCTGGTCGACAAGGTCAGCCGCAGGCCGTCCCCGCTGCCGGCGTCGATGCGCGCCCGCCTTGAAGGCGGACGGTGACGCGACGTCTCAGGCCTGGCGTTCGGGCGTGTGCACGACCAGCCCGTCGAGTTCGGCCGTCACCTTGATCTGGCACGACAGGCGGGAATTGGCCCGCACGTCGTAGCCGAAATCGAGCATGTCCTCTTCCATCGGCGACGGCTCGCCGGTGCGCTCGCGCCAAGCTTCGTCGACATAGACGTGGCAGGTGGCGCAGGCGCACGCGCCGCCGCATTCGGCCTCGATCCCCGGCACGCCGTTGCGGATCGCCGTCTCCATCACGGTCGAGCCGATCTCTGCCTCGATGGAGCGCGCGGTACCCTCGTGGTCAATAAACGTGATCTTCGGCATGTCAGCAGGATCGGTCGCGGCGCGGCCGCATGGAGCAGCCGGAGATGGAAAGGAACTGGAACGCGCCGCCGCAGCGGCGGGCATCTCATCCCTCATATAGGCTCGCTGCCCGGGGCGCCAGAGGGCGGGCGGTTCAGCGCTGCAGCAGCCCCGCGATCGCTTCGCGCGCCTCGTCCACCGCCACCGCCAGCGCCGCCACAGCCGCCGGCAGATCGGCCGGGCTCAGCAGAGCCGCGCGTTCGACGGCCTCGGCCGCACCGGCGACCCGCCACGCACCGATGCCGCGTGACGATCCCTTCAGCGCGTGGGCCAGATCGGCGATCGCCGCCATGTCCGCGCTGCGGATCTGGCCGACGACGGCAAGCGCCTGACCATCGAACAGATGCAGCACCTCGCGTTCCACCGCCACGTCACCCAGCGTCATGCGCGCCAGATGGACGAGATCGATCGGGCGCTCCTGCGCGTCCGGCGCGCGGACGGTGGCGGTGGCCGTGACGGTCATGCGGTCGGTCTCCGGATTCCAGATCGTAAGCGGCGGGGCAGCGAGGAGGCCGGCCCGGCGCAACCGGACGGCGCGTTAACAAAACCATAGGAATGGTAAAAAACAACCTAACGGCAGGCTCAGCTCTGCCGCGGCGGCTCCCGGCCGAGCACCTGGTAGCCCGCCGGCGTCAGCTTGCACACCAGCCAGTTCGGCTTGAGCGGGTTGGCGAACCAGGGTTCCGCCCAGCCATGGGCGATGCAGGCCTCGATCGTCGCCCGCGGCACCTCCCGCCCGTCCCGGTCGAACAGCGGCAGCTTGCCGCCCGGCTGGCTCAGGCCGCGTTCCAGGTAACGCCGTTGCGGATCGGTCGGGCGCGGCCCCGGTCGCGCCTCGGAATTGCCTGATTCAGTGGCGTTTTTGGTCAGATCGGGCCCGCCGTCGCTGCTCATCACGATCGCCCCCGGCGTTAACGATGATTAAAAAGTGGTTTCCAATCACGGTTTCTTTCCGGCCTTTCGGCCGATAGGATAATCACGCGGCAGTCCTAAAGTCTTTCGGCACCCTGTGCCCCCGACTGCTCGGAGGGGATTACGACGATTTCCGCACGCGTGACGGAACCGTTGGCGCCAGCCTGCGGCCCCGTCTTTGGTTCAGAGTAGGGCGCGAGGCGACCGGAGCATGGCAAACAACCCGAAGAAGATGAAGGATCCGACGGAAGCGGCGCTGTCGGCGATCCAGGAGGCTCTTAACTTGCGGGACCCGGGGGCAAGCGCCACCCCCACACGTGCAGCTGAACCGGCCCGGTCCGGCGCCCCCGAAGCGGCGCGCCAGCCCGCCCAACCCGAGGTGGCGGGTCCGCCGCCGCGTGTCGGCCCTCCCCCCGCGCCCGCCCAGGCGCGCACTGCTCTGTCCGAGACCGAGCGCAGTTCCGCCGATCTGCCGCCGCCGTCGCTGTCGGACGAGCAATTCCGCCGCGCCGCCAATGACGACCGCCAGTCGGTCGGCTATCTGCTGCAGTCGCTGCAGCGCCGGCCGAGCCGCCGTCCCTATATTGTCGCGGCGCTGGTGTCGCTGCTGTGGGCCGCTGCCGGCGTCACCCTCGCCTCTCTTTATTATGGCGCCGAGACCAGCGCCCTTCTCTCCGGCAATGGAGCCGCGGCGCCGCAGCTGTTCGCGCTGGCCGCCGCCATCGTCGTTCCGGTCGCATTCTTCTTCGTGCTGGCGCACATGATGGTGCGGGCCCAGGAGTTCCGCCTCGTCGCCCGCTCGATGATGGAAGTGTCGATGCGGCTCGCCGAGCCGGAGACGATCGCCGGCGAATCCGTGGTGTCCGTCGGCCAGGCGATCCGCCGCGAGGTCGCCGCCATGGGCGACGGCGTCGAACGCGCGCTCGCCCGCGCCGCCGAGCTCGAGACCCTGGTGCACAACGAGGTCGCGGCGCTCGAGCGCTCCTACAACGACAACGAGGTCCGCATCCGCGGCCTGATCAACGATCTTGCCCATCAGCGCGAAGCCCTGCTCGGCCAGGCCGAGCAGGTCCGCAACGCCATTTCCGGCGTTCATGTCGGCCTCACTCAGGACATCGCGTCCGTCACCGAGCTCGTCTCGTCGAGCATCAACGACGCGGCCCAGCGCATCACCCGGGCGCTGGCGGAAAAGGGCGAGCACATCACCCTCGCCCTCGGCCGCGCCGGCGATTCCATGATCGACGCCATCGGCGACCGCGGCGGTGACCTGCTCGAGCAGCTGACGCGCACGGGCGACGAGGTCCGCACCACGCTCGATTCCGCCAACAGCCGACTGATCTCGGCGCTGACCTTCAAGACCGACGAGCTGACCGACAAGCTCACCGAAATGTCGGGCGAGCTGGCTCAGACGCTGTCGGACCGGTTCGACAACATCACCGAGGGGCTGGTCAATCGCACCCAGACCCTCGCCGACACGATGCTGCAGCGGACCGAGGCGATCCACGCCGACTTCGCCGATCGCGCCGCCTCCATCACCAGCACGCTGGTCGACCGTTCGCAGGAACTGACCAACGCGCTGATCGACACCGGCAGCCAAGTCGCCGAGACGATCGTCTCGCGCGCCGAGGAGGTCAACAGCACGATGAAGACGACGGGCGACTCCCTGCTCGTCGATCTCAGCCTGCGCGGCGGCGAGGTCGTCTCGCAGCTCGAGGAGACCGGCGCCCGCATCGTCGACGCCATCGTCACCCGCAGCACCAGCGTCAGCGACACCTTCCGCCAGTCCGCCGACCAGCTCGCCGAGGTGATCAATGCCAAGGGCGACGCCGTGCGCGAAATGCTGGGCGAGCGCCTTGCCGCGTTCGAGGAAGTGTTCAACAGCAGCGGCGCCGACCTCGCCGGCCGCATCGCTGCCGACACCGCCTCTCTCGGCAACGCCATCAACCAGCATCTGATGACGTTCGACGACACGGTGAAGAACTACGGCGATGCGCTCGTCGATCGGCTCGGCCAGCGCACCACCGATCTTTCCGAGGCGCTGCGCGGTCACATCGAGACCTTCGACGCCCGCGTCACCACGCGCAGCGGCGAAATGGCGGAACACCTGCGGCTGCACATCGACGAGATCGACAACCGGCTCAACGTCCGCGCTGCCGAGATCACCGATACGCTGCGCAGCCACATTGACGACTTCGACAACCGCGTCAGCGGCAAGGTGATCGACGTCACCGAACGCCTGCGTGCGCACATCGACGACTTCGACACCCGCATCACCGGCCGCAGCATCGAGATCACCGAGACGCTGCGGACCCATCTCGACAGCTTCGACGAGCGCGTCGGCAACCGTGCCGACGACCTCGCCGCGGGCCTCGACCAGCGCCTCACCCGTCTCGAGGAGGGCCTCGACGGCCGCACCCGGAACCTGACCGAGGCGCTCGGCGGCCGCATCCTCGAAGTGGCTCGCACCATCTCCGATGGTGGCCGCGAAGTCGTCGACGCGCTGGAAGCCCGCGTCGGCGAGATCACCGGCACGATCAACGCCCGCAGCGCCGAGCTGGCGGAAACCCTCGCCAGCCGCGCCGAGGAGGTCGACCGCACCCTCGGCTCGCGGGCGCTGGAGATCGCCTCCAATCTCGACGACCGGATCAACCGCTTCGAGCAGCTGCTGGTCGGCCGCGTCGAGCAGGTCACCACCGAGGTCGAGATGCGCGGCACCGCCGTCGCCGACCTCATTTCCGGGCGGATGGAGCAGCTCACCGCCAGCCTCAAGAACAACGCCGAAGACATCGAGCGTTCGCTGGGCTCGCTCGCCGACACCACCGGCGCCGCCGTTCGCTCCAGCGCCGAGGATGCCGAGCGCGTCCTGAACCTGGTCGCCTCTTCCACCACCGCGGCGATCCGCACCAATGCCGAAGCGGCGGCCCGCTCGCTCGACGAGGCCGCGGCGTCCGCGACCAACCAGATCCGTGTCCACACCGGCGAGGCCGTCGAAACGCTCGCCGCTGCTGCCGGATCCACCACGAGCCGCATCCGCACCGATGCCGAGGAAGCGGTGCAGTCGCTGTCCTCCGTCGCGGTAGCCACCACCGACCAGATCCGCAACAACGCGCAGGATGCGGTTGTCTCGCTGACGAGCACGGTGACGAGCACAGCCGACGCGATCCGTTCCAGCGCCAGCGACTCGGAGCGCATCCTCAACGCGCTGTCGATCGGCGTCGCCAACGTGCTGAAGCAGAACGCCGGCGAGGTCGAACAGACTCTGCTCGGTGTCGGCGCGGAAATCGTCCGCAGCTTCACCACCACCACGGACGAGGTCTCGGCCACGCTCGGCTCGCGCACCGAGGAACTCACGCGCCTGCTCGACGACCGCGGCGGCAATCTCGTCCGCCTGCTCGACGAGAAGGGCGCGCGCTTCGCCGAGGAGATCACCCGCTCGACCGACCGGACGATCGCGGCGATCGAAACCCGGAGCCATGCCTTCGCCAGGTCCGTCCAGGCCAGCGGCGCGGAGATCGCCCGCATCGTCGGCGAGGCCGGCGACGCCGCCGCGAGCTCCGTGTCGCGCACCTTCGAGGAGCTGCGGAATTCTGCCACCGCGGCGATCGAGGAATCGCAGCGCACCGCGAGTGCCGCGGTTTCGGAGATGCTCGAAACCCACAGCATGCTGCGCACCGACACGACCGCGTTGTTCGAGCGCCTGCGCGAGGCGAACAACCTCCTGCAGGAAGTGCTCAGCGGCGCCACCAACAACCTCGGCACCATCGAGTCGGCGCTGTCGGCGCGTGTCAACGAATTCGTCGGCACGATGAATCAGGTCGCCGACCGCTCCAGCGCCAGCAGCAAGAAGATCGACGAGCACATCAAGTCGTTCCACGCGGTGGCCTCGAACGTTCTGCGCGACATTTCCCTGCTGGCGCAGAACTTCGACAGCCACGGGCGCTCCCTCGCCTCCGCCGCCGAGCTGCTCGAGCAGAGCAACCAGCGCATCGAGGAGACCTTGGCCGAACGGCGCCAGTCGTTCATGTCGCTGGCCTCCGACCTGGAGGCGCGCACCAGCGAACTCGACGAGCGCCTGTCGCGCTTCTCCAACCTGCTCGAGGAATCCTTCGAGTCGGCCGAGAACCGCGCCCGCGACATCGCCCGCGTCATCGCCGAGGCCAGCACCGACGGCAGCCGCGCGGTGGCCGAGCAGTTCGCCCGCGTGCGGGAGACCTCGGAAGAGGAGCGCCGCCGCACGCTCGAAACGCTGCGTGGCATCTACGAGGAGGCCAACAGCGACAACCAGGCCCTGTTCCGTCAGGCCACGGAACGCTTCGCCGACATCGTCCGCGACATGAAGCAGATGGCCGCCGAGATGCAGCGCGAGCTGGACACGACCCGCTCCGAGCTGCGGCGCGGCATCCTCGAACTGCCGCAGGAGACGGCGGAGAGCGCCGCCCAGATGCGTCGCGTCATCGTCGACCAGATCGAGGCGCTGGCCGAGCTCAATCGCATCGTCGCCCGACACGGCCGTGGGATCGATGCGGCCGAGCCTGCGCGTCGGGCCGCGTCGGAGGCCGCGGTGGCGAGCAGCCGCACGGCCGAGGTCGCCCGCACCGCGCTGACGCCGCCGCGCCAGGAGCCGCCGCTGCGGCCGACCCGCGCCGAAACCGCGATCACGCCGCGTCCCACGGCGGCACCGGCCAACCCGCCCCTCCCGCCGCACGGCGACAACCGCAGCGGCTGGCTGTCCGACCTGCTGACCCGCGCCTCGCGCGAGGAGGCGCCGCCCGCCCGCACGGAAGAACGGCCGATCCGCCACACGATCGAGTCGCTCGATTCCCTGTCGGTGGACATCGCCCGCATGATCGACCACGACACCGCCGTCGAGCTGTGGGACCGCTACAAGCGCGGCGAGCGCAACGTCTTCACGCGCCGCCTCTACACCATGCAGGGACAGCGCACGTTCGACGAGATCCGCAAGAAGTATCGGGCCGACCGCGAGTTCAAGCAGACGGTGGACCGCTACATCGGCGAGTTCGAACGGCTGCTGGACGAGGTCTCGCGCGACGACCGCGGTTCGGTCGTGGCCCGCACCTACCTGACCTCGGAGACCGGCAAGGTCTACACCATGCTGGCCCACGCCGCCGGCCGCTTCGAGGGCTCGCAGGGCTGAACCACGCGGACATGGCGACAAAAACAAAGGCGCGCCGCCGGGCGCGCCTTTTTCTTTGCGCGCTCACGCCCGACCCGTGTTGCTCGGCACTGTCTTGTTGAAGAAGGGCGTCAGACGAGGCGGGTCGCCCAGGTCACCAGTTCGGTGACGACGCGCTGGAACGCCTCGTCCAGCGCCTGCATCGCCGCCGGCCCTTCCGTCGCCGCCGCCGGCACCTGCGCCCGGAACACCCGCGCGGTCACGATCCGACCCGACCGGTCCGCCACCACCTTGACCGACAGTTCCACTTCGGCGGCCGGCGTCGCCCCCGCCGCGACGTTGAACGCGCGCACGTCCACAACCAGCTGATAGTCGGCGGCGAGCCGATCGCTGGGACGGCCCACCGCCTTCAGCCGGCTGGCATTCTCGAAGGCTTGCAGGATCCGCGCCTGCAGCAGCTTCGGCAGGCGGTCGCTCCACTGCACGTTGGACAGGTAGGCGACCTGACCGCTGGCCGGCCGCACCATAATCTTGTCGCTGTCGAGGACCGAGAGCGCCGTCGGTTCCGGAATGATCAGCTGCCCGCGCGGCGCGCCGGCCGCGACCGGAAAGTGCCGCGGCACGCTGAGGTCATAGGTCGGCGGTGCCGACGAGCCGAACAGCGACGCGCACCCGGCGCTCGACACGGCCAGGGCGACCGCAGCTCCGATTCGGACCGCGCGGAAAAGACGGCCGGACGAAGTCACGCGATTCCCCTTCCCCGACTCGCCTGTGATTCCTCAGCGCCGTCCATTGTATTCAGGGATGTTGCTGCCGCTACCGCCGAATATCACACGCGACGGGTTCCGGTCGAAGTTGCGCACAGCTCGTTCAATCTCCGTCAGCGTGCGGCGGCCGTCATTGGCGAAGGCTTCGACCTCGCGCATGCCCGTCGACGTGAAGCGGGTGATTCCCGCCGATATCTCCGCCGTGCGCTTGTCGAGATTGTCGCTCAGGCTGCGAATCGATTTCGCGGCCGCGCCGATGTCGGCGATGGCCGCCTTCGTGTCCGGGCCGTTGGTGAGCGAATCGAGCCCGGCCAGGATGCTGTCGATCCGCTCCGAGTTCTTCGCCAGCGTGGCAGTGAAGGCCTCCACGTTGCGGATCGTATCGCGCAGAGCGGTCTGGTTCTCGACCAGGATGCCGTCGACCCGCTGCAGCAGCTTGTCGGCGCGGCCCATCAGTTCGCGCGCGCTCTGGGCCACGTCGGCGGCGGGCTCGGCCGTCAGCGTCGGCAACTCGCCCTTCGCCGTGGCGATCGGCGGGGCATCGGGCCGTCCGGCCCGCAGCGCCACGGCACCGATCCCGGACAGGATCTGGTACTCGATCGTGGCCCGGGTGTCGCTGTTGACCGGCACGTTCTCGTCGACCGAAATCGTCACGGACACCTTCCGCGGATCGTCGCGATCGAGCCGCAGATTGACCACGTCGCCCACCTTGAGCCCGTTGAACAGCACGTCGGCACCGGGCCTCAGCCCCGAGACCGACCCTTCGAACAGCACCCGATAGGCCGTCCGCGACCCGCTCGTACCGGTATTGGAGAACCAGTAAACGAACCCGAACGCCGCCACGATGGCCGCCAGAGTGAACAGGCCGATCAGCAGATAATTGGCTCGGGTTTCCATGCCGCTGGCCTCCATGCCGGCGTCGCCGGGCTTCAGCCCATGACCGCGCGCGCCCGCTTACCGTGGAAATACGCCTTTAGCCAGGGATGTTCCGAAGCGAGCATCGTCTCGATCGGCCCGGCGGCGATCACCTTTCCGTCGGCGAGGGCGGCGATCCGGTCGCAGACGGTATAAAGGCTGTCAAGATCGTGGGTTACCATGAAAACCGTCAACCCTAAAGTGCGTTGCAGCGTGCGGATGAGGTCATCGAATTCCCCCGCCCCGATCGGGTCGAGGCCGGATGTCGGCTCGTCGAGAAAGACGATGTCGGGATCGAGTGCGAGGGCCCGGGCCAGCGCCACCCGCTTGATCATGCCGCCCGAGAGTTCGGACGGATAGCGGTCGCCCACCTCGGGCTTCAGCCCGACCATTTCCAGCTTGGCCATCGCCACGTCGTCGAGCAGCCGGTCGGACACGTCGAGATATTCCCGCATCGGGAACTGGACGTTCTGGCGCACGGTGAGCGACGAAAACAGCGCGCCCTGCTGGAACAGGATCCCCCAGCGCCGCTCGATCGCCCGGCGCTGCTTGAGGCTGGCGCGGCCGAGATCGACCCCGAGCACCTCGATCGTGCCTGCCCGCTTCGGGATGAGGCCGATGATCGTGCGCATCAACACCGATTTGCCGCCGCCCGAGGCGCCGACAAAGCCGAGGATTTCGCCGCGCTTCACGTCGAGCGACAGCCCGTCCAGCACCCTCCGGCTGTCGAACCCGACCACCAGGTCCCGGACCCTGATCGCCACTTCCCGCGTCTCGGCCTGCATCGCTACATCCCAATCGACGCGAAGAAAATGGCGAAGAAGGCGTCGAGCACGATCACCAGGAAGATCGCCTTCACCACCGCCGCGGTGGTCTGCGCGCCGAGCGACTCGGCGCTGCCCTTCACCTGCATACCCTCGACGCAGGACACGACCCCGATGATCAGCGCCATGAACGGCGCCTTGATCATGCCGACGACGAAATGGTCGAGCGAGATCGCGTCCCGCAGGCGGGCGATGAAGATGTCGGGATTGAGCCCGCCATAGAGCCAGCTGACGAGGCCCCCGCCGTAGAGCGCCGACATCGAGCCGAGGAAGGTGAGGATCGGCAACCCGATGATCAGCGCGATGATGCGCGGCAGGATCAGCACTTCGACCGGATCGAAGCCCATCGTGCGCAGGGCGTCGGTCTCCTCGCGCATCTTCATCGAGCCGAGCTCCGCCGTGTAGGCGCTGCCCGAGCGGCCCGCGACCATGATCGCTACGATCAGCACCCCGACCTCGCGCAGGACCAGGATGCCGACCATGTCGACCACATAGACGTCGGCGCCGAAGCGCCGGAAGTGGAAGATGCCCTGCTGCGCGATCACCGCTCCGATCAGGAACGTGATCAGGATGATGATCGGCACGGCGCGCCAGCCGACGCGGTCGAGATGATGCACCACCGAGGTGAGACGAAACGTCGCCGGCCGGACAAGCACCCGCAGCAGCGCCACCATCACGGCCCCGAACATCAGCACGATCTGCACCAGATCGTGGCCGACCATGACCATGGTCCGGCCGATCCCCTCGATTCCCGAACGGATCGCACCGGCTTCGCGCCGCCGCGGCGGCGGCTCGCGATTGGCCTGCTGCACCTCGTCGAACAGGTCGCGATAGCGCTCGTTGAGGCGAACGACCTGCGCCTCGCGCTGTGCCTGCGCGTTGTCCCGGACGATGCGCTCCAGCAGCCACGCGCCGAACGTATCGAGCCGCTCAATGCCCGCGGCGTCGATCTCCACCCGGCTCACCCGCTTCTTCGGCACCCGCACCTTGGCGATCAGCCGTTCGAGACGCGCCGCGTGGTCGGCCGTCCACGGCCCCCCCGCCGCGAGCCGCAGCCGGTCGCCCTCGATGGTGCTGGTCAGGAGAGGCTCGCCGTTCACTAGGAACTCCGGGTGCAACCGCGCCGCAGGACTCGGCCGCAGCCGCAATGTATCATCCGCGGACCGGCTCCTGCTGCCGGACATCTGGCATGCGTCCGGCCGCCTTGAGCCGGGCGGTCCGTTTCCCTCATACTTGAGGCCACTCCAATCTGTCGAGAGCGGCGCCTGCCCCATGGAAATCCAGAAGCCCTACCTGCTGTTTCTTGGCGATGCACGGGACGAGCTGGCCGCCAAGACCGCGTTCGGCATCGTCGACTGGCGGCGCGACTGGTGCGTCGGCCAGTTCCGGCTGCCGGGCTGCAAGGCCGACCTGGGCCTGCCCGATCTCACCATCGCGGAGGCCCGCGGCCGCGGGGCTGCCACACTGGTCATCGGCGTCGCCAACGCGGGCGGCGTGTTGCCTGACCACTGGGCCGAACCGATCGTCGCCGCGATCGAGGCCGGGATGGATGTGGCGTCCGGCCTGCATATGCGCCTCGGCGACAATCCGGCGATCGCGGCCGCCGCCGCGAACCATGGCCGCAGCCTGTTCGATGTGCGCCATTCGACTCAAACCTTCGCCACCGGCAAGGGCACCAAGCGCCCGGGTCGGCGCCTGCTGACCGTCGGCACCGACTGCTCCGTCGGCAAGAAGTACACCGCGCTGGCGCTCGAGCGCGGCATGCGCGAGCGCGGCCTCGACGCGGACTTCCGCGCCACCGGCCAGACCGGCATTTTCATTTCGGGCCGTGGCGTCTCGGTCGACGCGGTCGTCGCCGATTTCATCTCCGGCGCGGCGGAATGGCTAAGCCCCGCCGCCGCGCCCGAACACTGGGACGTGGTCGAAGGCCAGGGCTCGCTGTTCCATCCCTCCTTTGCCGGCGTCACGCTCGGCCTGCTGCACGGCGCGCAGCCGGACGCCTTCGTCGTCTGCCACGAGCCGACACGCACCCACATGCGCGGCGTCGCCCACCCGATCCCCAGCATCGGCGACGTGATCGACCTCACCGTCCGCTGCGGCCGGCTCACCAATCCCGACATCCGCTGCGTCGGCATTGCCATCAACACGGAAAAGCTGAGCGAGGCGGAGGCCAAGAAGGTCCTCGCCGATGCTGCAGCCGAATACGGCCTGCCCGCGAGCGATCCGGTGCGCTTCGGCGTTGCGCCGATCGTCGACCGCATCGTCGCCGAATTCGCCGCCCGCTGACGGCCACGTCATGTCGCCCGTTCTCGCCGCCCGCATCGAACGCTGGCCCATCGCCGGTTCCTTCACCATCAGCCGCGGCACCAAGACCGAAGCGCTGGTCGTGGTCGCGGAAATCTGCGACGGACACCTCAAGGGCCGCGGCGAATGCGTGCCCTATCCGCGCTACGGCGAGACGGTCGAGGGCGTGGCCGCGGCGATCGACGCCATGCGCGAGAAGGTCTGCGACGGGCTCGACCGCGCCGCGCTGCAAACGGCGATGCCGGCGGGCGCCGCCCGCAACGCGCTCGACTGCGCGCTGTGGGATCTCGAGGCCAAGCGCGCCGGCCTGCGCGCCTACGAACTTGCTGGCCTGCCGATGCCGCGCCCGCTCGTCACCGCCTACACGATCTCGCTCGGCACGCCGGACCAGATGGCGGCGCGCGCGGCCAAGGCCGCCGACCGCGCCCTGCTCAAGGTCAAGCTCGGCGGCGACGGTGATCCCGAACGCATTCGCGCCGTGCGCGGCGCCGCGCCGAACGCGGAACTGATCGTTGACGCCAACGAAGCCTGGACGCCGGAGAATCTCGCCGCCAACTTCGCCGCTTGCGCCGAGGTGGGCGTCACGCTGATCGAGCAGCCGCTGCCCGACGGGAACGACGCCGCATTGGCGACGATCGCGCATCCGATCCCGGTCTGCGCCGACGAGAGCATTCACGACCGCGCCTCGCTCGCCAAGCTCGCCGGCAAGTACGACGCCATCAACATCAAGCTCGACAAGACCGGCGGCCTGACCGAAGCCCTGGCTCTGGCGGACGCCGCCAGCCGTGCGGGCTTCACCATCATGGTCGGCTGCATGGTCGGCACCTCGCTCGCCATGGCCCCGGCCATGCTGGTGGCGCAGCACGCCCGCTTCGTCGATCTCGACGGCCCGCTGCTGCTCGCCGCCGACCGCGAGGAGGGCCTCGACTACGACGAGAGCCTGGTCCATCCGCCCACGGCGGAACTCTGGGGCTGAACGGCTAGGCGGTGGCCCCGCGCGGCAGCGCCCACACCAGCGCCAGACCGGCGATCGCGGCGAGCGCCATCGCCCCGTAGGCGGCAGCGCCCAGCTGCTCCACCAGCACGCCGGACACGCTCATGGCCAGAGCCATGCCGGCACCGAGCGCGACCGACAGATAGGCTTGCGCCGACGCGCCCCGCCGCTCCGGCGCCACCTGCCCCATGAACTGCACCGCGCCGAGATGGGTGGCGCCGTAGGAGAGCGCGTGCAGGCATTGCAGGACGGGCAGCAACGCCGCCGGCGGATCGAGCGCCATCGCGCCCCACCGCAGCACCGCACCGATGGCGCCGAGGCTCAGCAGCCCCGCCGGTCCGATCCAGCGCGGCAGCGCGCCGGACATCGCGAACAGGCCGATTTCGGCCAGCACGCCCAGCGCCCACAATGCGCCGATCGCCATGCCGCCATAACCTTCGGCCGTCCACATGATGATCGAGAAGCCGTAATAGATGGCATGGCTGGCCTGGATCAGGCTTGCCGCCAGCGCCACGGTGACGAAACGCCGGTCGAGCAGCGGCTGCGCGGCGGGGGCCGCGCTTCCCGCCGGGAGGGCTTCGAGCGGCGTGAGCGCCAGCGACAGGAGCGCGGCGACGGCGAGCGAGGAGACGATCGGCCAGATCAGATGTACCGGCGCGATCAGGATCAGCATCGCGCCGCCGCCGAGATTGGCGATCATGAACGTTACCGAGCCCCACAGCCGCACCGGACCATAGGCGCCCCCGCGCGCACGCAGCCCCTTCAGCGCATAGGCATCCGCGAGCGGCACCAGCGGCGTATAGACGATCGATGCGAGCGCGAGCGCGGCTGCGATCCAGAAAACGCCCTGCGCCACCCCCACCAGCGCATAGCCCGCCGCGCTCAGGAACGTGCAACCGATCAAAGCCGCGCGCAGGCGTCCGTGCCGGTCCGCCCAGGCGGCCACTGCGGGCATCGCCGCGAGCCGCACCACCATCGGGATCGCCAGGACCAGGCCGATCGCGGCCGCGTCGAGCCCGCGTGCCTCCAGCCATTTTGGGAAGAACGGCGTCACCAGCCCGATCGCGACGAAAAAGGCGGCGTAATAGGCCGCGAGCCACAGCGAGAACCGGTCGTTAACCATCTTGGAAGGAGCGGCTGTCATTAAAGAGGTCGTCACGATTCGTGCGGCAAGGTCGAGCGCTAGAGCTTACAGGCATTGGCAAAATGGCGATGATTCCTGCGGCGATGCCGCTCAGCGAGAGCGACTACGAAGCCATCGAATCGGCCGTGATGGAAACCGTGCGCGGCCGCTGGTTCCTGGCCGAATATGCCCGGCGCAACCGTCACGCCGACACGGAAATGCTGCTGAATGCGATCAATCGCATCGAGCAGGTCATTTCCGGCGAGCGCGCCGCCCAGTCTGTCGACCGCATCCGTTTCGACCTCGTCGACATGGCCAAGGCGATCGCGCGCACCAAGGCCGAGATCGCGGCGATGAAGCCCGACGCCGATCACCAGGGCAAGTTCGGAGAAGCCACCGAGGAGCTCGACTCGATCGTTCAGGCGACCGAGCAGGCGACCTCCGACATTCTGGCGACCGCCGAGCAGGTGCAGGAGATCGCCTGGACCATGCGCGAGCAGGGTGTCGAGGCCGAGGTCTGCGATCTGCTCGATGCCAAGGCGACCGACATCTACACCGCCTGCTCCTTCCAGGATTTGACCGGGCAGCGCAGCCGCAAAGTGATCCAGGTGCTGCGCTATCTGGAAGGCCGCATCAATGCGATGATCGATATCTGGGGCCTCGACGGCGCCGTGACGGCGGAAACGGCCGAGGCGGAAAAGGCACGCTCGGGCGAACAGGCATTGCTCAACGGCCCCGCCCGTCCCGGCGAAGGCCTCGACCAAGCCGACATCGACCTCGTCATGGGCCCCGCCGTGCGTGCCGCGCAGGTCGCGGCGGCCATGCGCGAGGACCTCGCCTTCATCGAAATCGACGTGTCCGACGTGGAGACGGTCGAACTGGAGCCGCCGGCCGCGGCCGAGCCCACAGAAACCCTCGATCTCGCCCCGGCGCCGCCCCTGCAGCCAGAACCGCCGCTGCAGTCCGAGCCGCAGCCGGCCGCTCAGGCCGAATCGGCACGCCCGGCGCGCACCGCCGCGGATCCGCTGGCGCCGATCATGGCAATGAGCGACGAGGAACGGATCGCCCTGTTCACCTGAGCCGCAAAGCTGCGCCGCTCACGCCGCGATCAGGCGGTGGAACAGATTCGGGTCGACATTGCCGCCCGACAGAACCGCGACGGCGACCTTGTCGGTGACGTCGATCTTACCGGAGAGCAGCGCCGCCAGCGCGACCGCGCCGCCCGGTTCCACCACCAGCTTCAGTTCCCGGAAGGCGAACGCCACCGCGGCGGCGACCTCGTCGTCGCTCGCGGCAACGCCGTTGCCGATCAGCGTCCGTGTGATCTCGAACGTGAGCGTACCGGGCATCTGCGCCATCAGCGCGTCGCAGATCGATCCGGTGGTTGCGGCGTTGGCCTCGCGCTTGCCGCTGCGGAATGAGCGCCGGTGATCGTCGAAATCGGCCGGCTCTGCCGTATACAGCATCGCACTCGGCACCCGCGCCTTCACCGCCAGCGCGATCCCCGCCGCGAGCCCGCCGCCGGACGCATTGATGGCGACGATGTCCGGCTGCAGCCCCAGCGCCGCGAGGTCCTCGACCAGTTCGACCCCGGCCGTGCCCTGTCCGGCAATGATGAGCGGATCGTCATAGGGCGGCACCAGCACCGCCCCGCGCTCGGCGGCGATCCCGCGGGCGATCGCCTCGCGATCCTCGCGGCCACGCTCGTACAGCACGACTTCGGCTCCGTAAGCCGCAGTGCGCTCACGCTTCGGCGCCGGTGCGTCCTGCGGCATCACGATCGCGGCCGGCATGCCGAGAAGCCGCGCCGCGGCGGCCACCCCTTGCGCGTGGTTGCCCGAGGAAAACGCCACGACGCCGCCTCCCCGCTGTTCCTGCGGGATCGCCGACAGGCGGTTGTAGGCACCACGGAACTTGAACGAACCGGTCCGCTGCAGCGTCTCGGCCTTGAGGAAAACCCGTCCGCCGGTCATCGCGTCGATGACGGGCGACGTGATCAAGGGTGTGCGCAACGCCACGCCGGCAATGCGCCGCGCCGCCGCGTCCACGTCGGCGGCCGTCGGCGGGGCCGCGGTCTTCGACGGTTCGGAAGGTGATGACATCATCGCCGGAGCCTAGCGCCGCGGCGCCCGCGCCGGCAAGCGGTCAAGCCGCGATCGTTGCCGCGGCATCTCCCACCGTTTCCCCACGCCTGGCCACGCGGGTGACGTTGGCCACGAACAGCCGCGCGCTCGCTTCCCAGGAATGGCCGACCGCGAAGGCACGGCAGGCGGCACGCGGCACAGCCAGCGCGCGCAGACAGGCGGCTTGCAGGTCCTCGTCGAGCGCGCCGACCGGTGCGTCGCCGATCACGTCGCGCGGCCCTGTGACCGCAAAGGCAGCGACCGGCACGCCGCTCGCCAGCGCCTCCAGCAGCACCAGACCGTATGTATCGGTGCGGCTCGGAAACACGAACACGTCGGCCGATGCATAAAGCGCTGCCAATTCCTCGCCCTGCTTCGCGCCGAGAAACAGCGCCTGCGGGAACCGCGCCTGCAGCGCGACACGGGCCGGTCCGTCGCCCACCACGACCTTGCTGCCGGGAAGATCGAGCGCGAGAAACGCGTCGAGATTCTTTTCGACCGCGACGCGGCCCACCGACATGAACACCGGGCGCGGCACCCCGAGATCGCCACGCGGCCGCGGCCGGAACAGGTCGGCGTCGACCCCGCGCGGCCACAGCATGACATTGCGGAAGCCGCGCGCACCAAGCTCCCCGCAGAGCGCCGGCGTCGCCGCCATGACGCCGGCGCCGGCACGATGGAACCGCCGCAACCAGCGCCAGATCCAGTCCTCCGGCAGCGGCAGCCGCGCCGTGACGTAGTCGGGGAAGCGCGTGTGGAAACTCGTCGTGAATGGCAGCCCGCGCGCGAGACAATAGCGCCGCACCGCATGGCCGATCGGCCCTTCAGTCGCGATATGGATGACGTCCGGCCGCACCGTCGCGATCCGCTGCGCGATCGCGCGCGCCGCCGGGATCGCCAACCGCAGTCCTTCATAAAAAGGCATCGGCACGCTCGAGAAGCCGTCCGGCGTGAGGAAGGAGATCGTCACGCCAAGCCGGCTCGCTGCGCGCGCGACCTCGTTCAACGTCCGGACGACGCCGTTGACCTGCGGCTGCCAGGCGTCGGTGGCGATCAGGATATGCGTCAAGCGGCCCGTGCCTCCGCAACGGCCGGCAGCGGCTCCGGCGCGCGCTGCCGCGATGCCCAGCGAATGATCTCGAACGCGCCGTCCGCGTGCTCGGCCACCGCGGTGCAGCTTTCGACCCAGTCGCCGCAATTGATGTAGCGAACGCCG
>Ga0182741_1002316_pt1 | contig 22507 bp, 19 predicted proteins | sample eDN5th37CBELigOP_FD_128874 | JGI IMG/M metagenome (GOLD analysis project Ga0182741, IMG submission 128874) | Enriched Organic Plus compost microbial communities from Emeryville, California, USA - eDNA 5th pass 37_C BE-Lig OP (version 2) (version 2) ... | reverse complement strand
TGATGACGCTGCGCGGGCGCGTGGGGCAGTGGCTCAAGCTCGTGCTGCCGTCGCTGGTGGACCGGATCGCGGCACGGGCGATCGCCACCGGACGATAGCGGCGCCGTCACCGCGCAGCGCGCTGCATGGCGCACAACGTGCACACCTCGGGGCTGCCACCACGGAAGTATCGCAGCTCCGTCGTCACGACATGCCTCATCGTCACTTCATCGACCCACACGCGCGCCGCTGGACCGTGTGGGACGTTCGCCCTGCGCGCGTCGAGCAGGATCTCGAGCGTCAACGTCCGTCGTCCGATGCGACGGGGGAGCGACGCAGCCGTGCGCGCGGCACCCCCTGGCGCGGCGGGATCGCGCTCGAGGGGTGGCTCTGCTTCGAGTGTCCCGGGATCAAGCGGCGCCTCACGCCGATCCCCGCGGGATGGGAGCGGCTGGGCGACGAGGAGCTGGCGCAGCTGTGCGAGCGCGCGGCGAGCGTGGACCGCCGCGCGCGGCTGCTCGAGGAAGGGGGGACGAGCACCGACCGGTGAGCCCGCACGGGCTCATCGACTGTGCTTGAACATCAGCTCGACCAGCTCGTCGTACATCGCCTCCGCCTTCGGTTCCCCGCTGCGGATCGCCGAGGCGGCGCAGTGCTTCAGGTGATTGCGCATCAGCTCGCGCGCCACGCTCCGCAGCGCTTCGTGCACCGACGAGACCTGCGTGAGCACGTCCGCACAGTAGCGATCCTCCTCGACCATCTTCTGCAATCCGCGGATCTGCCCTTCGATGCGGCGGAGACGTTTGATGTTGCGTTCCTTGATCGCGGCGTCCACGCGCACGGCCTTGCGTCCGCCTTCGCCCTGCGTGCCGCAGCCGCACGCCGCCGTCGAGTTCTCGAGCTCCATGGGTGATCCGGCCTCCGCCGGGAAAGTGATCGTGGTCCGACGCGCGTCGTCGCGCGCGAGGCGAGGCGGTCAGTGTCCGAGCCGCGCCGTCCTGAGACGCAGGCTGTTCCCGACGACGCTCACCGAGCTGAAGGCCATCGCCGCGCTCGCGAGGATGGGGCTCAACTGCACCCCGAACCACGGATAGAGCACGCCGGCGGCGATCGGGATCCCGACGACGTTGTAGATGAACGCCCAGAAGAGGTTCTGCCGCATCGTGCGCATCGTGCGACGCGAGAGGGCGATGGCGTGCACCGCCGCCTCGAGGTCGCCGCGCATCAGCACGACGTCACCCGCTTCGGCGGCGATGTCGGTGCCGGTGCCGATGGCCATGCCGACGTCGGCCTGCGCCAGCGCCGGCGCGTCGTTGATGCCGTCGCCGACCATGGCGACGATGCGCCCGGCACGCTGCAGCCGCCGCACCTCGTTCACCTTTCCTTCCGGCAACACTTCCGCCACCACCTCGTCGATGCCGGCCCGCTCGGCGATCGCCTCGGCGGTGCGCCGGTCGTCGCCGGTCAGCATGTGCACGCCGAGTCCGAGCGCGTGGAGCCGAGCGACCGCCGCCGGGGCGTCCGGCTTGATGGGATCGGCGATCCCGAGCACCCCGGCCGGCCGCCCGTCGAGCGCGACGAGCACGGGGGTGAACGCCCGGGCGGCCTGGCGATCGGCGGCGTCGAGCAGCGGCGCCGGATCGATCCCGCGCTCGCGGAGGAGCGCCGCGTTGCCGACGAGCACCGCGTGGTCGTCGATGGCGCCGGCCACGCCGCGCCCGGTCACGCTCTCGAAGCCGCGGACCGCCGAGATCGCGAGCCCGCGCTCGCGCGCCTGCCGCACGATCGCATCGGCGAGCGGATGCTCGCTCGCGCTCTCGAGGGAGGCGGCGAGCCGGAGCAGCGCGTCCTCGTCGACGCCGTCGACGACGTCGATCGCGACGACGGCGGGGCGCCCTTCGGTGATCGTCCCCGTCTTGTCGAGCACGACGCTCGTGACGTCGCCGGCGCGCTGCAGCGCCTCGCCCCCCTTGATGAGCACTCCCAGCTCGGCGCCGCGCCCCGTGGCGACCATCACCGCGGTCGGCACGGCGAGCCCCATCGCGCACGGACAGGCGATGATGAGCACGGCCACCGCAGCGGCGAAGGCGCGCACGGCGGGAGCCGCGTCCGCCGCGACGTACCAGACGACGAAGGTGACGACGGCGAGCGACAGTACCACGGGAACGAAGATCGCGCTGATGCGGTCGGCGAGATGCTGGATGGGCGCGCGCGACCCCTGCGCGTCGCGCATCAGGCGGACGATGCGCGCGAGCACCGAGTCGGCGCCGAGCGTCGTCGCCTCGTAGCGGAAGCTGCCGGTGCGATTGATCGTGCCGCCGATGACGGGACTCCCCGCGCGCTTGGCGACGGGGAGCGACTCGCCGGTGAGCATCGACTCGTCCACCGCGCTCTCCCCCTTGAGCACCCGGCCGTCCACGGGAAGCCGCTCCCCCGGCCGCACGACGACGACGTCGCCGCGCACGACCTGCTCGACGGGGAGGTCGGCCTCGACGCCATCGCGCACGACGCGCGCCGTCTTGGGACGGAGATCGATCAGCTTGCGGAGTGCGGCGGAGGTGCTGCGCTTCGCCCGCGCCTCGAGCGCATTGCCGGCGAGCAGGAGGGCGATGATGATGATCACCGCCTCGTAGTACACGTCCGGGGCGACCCCTCGCGCGAGGAAGAACCCCGGCGCCAGCGTGGCGAGCAGGGAGTAGAGGAAGGCGGCGCCGGTGCCGACGGCGACGAGGGTGTTCATGTCCGCCGAGTGGTGGCGGAAGGCGCTCCAGGCCCGCACGTAGAAGTGCCGGCCGGCCCACCCCATCACGGCAACGGTGACGACGAGCAGGCTCCAGGCGATCGCCGCCCGCGGGAGGTCGTAGAGCCAGGGGAGGGCGCGGTGGAGCGCGGGATCGAGCACCCGCGCCGCCCACCGCATCACCGGATCGGCGACGCCCGCGTGCGGATCCCCCGCCGCGCCCGCGCCCGGCATCGACATGAGGGGCATGGAGACGACCATGGCGACGACGCCGGCGGCGCCGCTCAGGAGCGCCTTGCGGCGCAGCTCCCGGAACTCCTCCGCCTGCGCGAGGTCGCGCGCCTCCTGCTCCTCGAACGCGGTGCGCGCGGCGGTCGGCAGCTCGGCCTCGTAGCCGGTGCGCCGCACCGTCTCGACGAGCGCCTCGGGGGAGACGGCGGTCGGGTCGAACTCGACCGTCGCGTTGGCCATCATCAGGTTGACCGAGGCGTCGGTGACCCCCGGCGTCCGCGCGAGCGCGCGCTGCACCCGCGCCTGACAGGCGGCGCAGGTCATCCCCGAGACGGGGAGGACGATCTTCTCCGGTGCGTTCATTCCGCGATCACCTTGCCGCGCAGCATGCTCATCCCGCAGCTGAACTCGTAGGTCCCCGGGCGCGCCGGGGTGAACTCGACGGCGGTCTTCTCGTTGGCCGGGAGGAACCGCCGGATGCCGAAGTCGGGGAAGACGATCTCCTCGGAGCAGGGGTTCGTCTCCCGGCGATCGAAGACGAGCCGCACGGGGGCACCCGCCTTGACGCGGATGCTGGCGGGCTCGTAGCCGCCGCGCACGAGGATGGTGGTGGTCTGCGGGCCGGCACCGGTGGCGGTGGCCGTCCCGACCGCGCCCTCGGCGCGGAAGAAGTACCAGTAGATCCACGCGATCGCCCCGGCGCCAGCGGCGACGACGAGGAGCTCGTCCAGCGCGAGCATCTCGACCTCCTGCCTAGGATGCGATGCGGGCCGCGTAGCCGACGGCGCGGATCGCCTCGATGACCCGTTCGGCGGCCGGCGTCCCCGGCTCGACGTACACGGTGCAGCGACCGAGGGCGACGTGGTCCACGACGACGCCGGGGACGGCGCCCGCGGCGCGCGCAACCGAACGGATGCACCCCTCGCAATGCATGCCGGCGACGTCCAGGGTGACGGGTTCTCGTGGCGTTTCGAGCGTCGATGACATGAGACCGGTGGGTTGCGGGTGGATACCCCTCCTGGGTATGCGGAAGGATAGATACCCCTCCCCCCTATGTCAACCGTCGCCGGGCGCCCGTCCGCGGACCGTTGATGGTTGACTCAGGCAACCATCTCGTCGACATTGGCGGACGACCAGACCGGAGCCTTCCATGCACGCAGACCACCCCCAGGTCGCCGCCGTTCGCCGATTCAACCGCTTCTATACCGGCATCATCGGCGCACTCGACGAGGGTCATCTCGACAGTGAGTACGTGCTGGCCGAGGTGCGCGTGCTGTACGAGATCGCCAACCGGAGCGGGCCGACGGCGGCGGAGCTGTCGCGCGACCTGCGGCTCGACGCCGGCTACCTGAGCCGGCTGCTCCGGCGCTTCGAGGAGCGGGGCTCGTGGTCCGACGCCCCTCGGCGACCGACGGACGCCAGAGCATCCTCGCGCTGACGGAGGGCGGGGCGGCGCTCTTCGCGACCCTCGACCGGCGCGCGCACGACGACGTGGCAGCGCTGCTCGCCCCGCTCGGCGAGGCGCGGCGCCGCCGGGTGGTGGAGGCGATGCGCACGATCGAGGAGGCGCTGCGCCCGGCGACCCCGCTCCCTCCGGCACCCTTCGTCCTGCGTGCGCATCGGCCGGGCGACATGGGGTGGGTCGTCCACCGGCAGGCGGTGCTCTACCACCGGGAGTTCGACTGGAACGAGCAGTACGAGGCGCTGACCTCGCGCATCGTCGCCGACTTCCTGGAGCACTTCGACCCGTCCCTCGAGCGGTGCTGGATCGCCGAGCGCGACGGCGAGCTGGCCGGCTGCGTCTTCATCGTGAAGCATCCCGAGCGCCCCGGCGTCGCGAAGCTCCGCATGCTCTACGTCGAGCCGTGGGCGCGCGGGAGTGGTCTCGGCCGGCGGCTGGTGGCGGAGGTGACGCACTTCGCGCGCGCGGCGGGATACCACACGCTCACCCTCTGGACCAACAGCGTCCTCGTGTCGGCGCGCCGCATCTACGAGGCGGAGGGCTACCGGCTGGTGTCGGAGGAGACACACCACAGCTTCGGGAAGGACCTGGTGGGACAGTACTGGGAGCTGCCGCTGGGCGGGGGAGGCGACGCCGCGCGCTGAGCGCGCACGCCGGAACCATTCGCCGACGCGCCGGGATTGGTGGGGCATCGACAGCGCCGCGGCCGTCGTGGCGCTGCGCATCCCCATCCTCGGACTCTCGTCGCACCAGGAGGCCAGTTCCATGCGTGTACTTCGCCGTCTCGTCGTCCCCTCCCTGCTCGCGCTCCTGACGGCCTGCGGTGGCGGGACGACCGATCCAGGAGCAGGGGGCGGGGGCGGAGGCGGCGGGGGCGGTGGTGGAGGCGGGGGCGGCGGGGGCGGCGGCTCGACCACCAACAACATCTCGGTCCGCGACAACTCGTTCTCCCCGACCTCCACGACGGTGCCCCCCGGCACGACGGTCACCTGGACGTGGAGCGGCAGCGTGGATCACAACGTGACCTTCAACTCGGGCGCGAGCTCCCCGTCGCAGACGTCGGGCACCTTCAGCCGCACCTTCCCGACCGCGGGCACCTTCCCGTACAACTGCACGCTGCACGCGGGGATGAGCGGGACGATCGTGGTGCAGTAGGTCTCGCTCGGCGGTGGGCCATGGGCCCTCGGCCCTCGGCCGTGGACGCGTCATCACTTGCCCTCGGCCGTGGACGAGTCATCATTTGCCCTCGGCCGTCGACGAGTCGTCATTGCCCATGGCCGTCGGCCCCAAACGATCCATCCACGGCCGAGGGCCCCCGGCCGATCGCCGACGGCCGACGATCTCCATGCCCGAACTACCCGACGTCACCATCTACGTCGAGGCGCTCCGGCGCCACGTCGGCGGCGAACCGCTGCTCTCCTACGCCATCCGGAGCCCGTTCGTGCTGCGGACGGTGGCGCCCTCGCTCGACGCGCTGCTCGACCGGCCGGTGCGCGAGGTGACGCGGCTCGGCAAGCGCATCGTTCTCGGCTTCGACGACGAGCTGCGGCTGGTCGTGCATCTGATGATCGCCGGGCGGTTCCGCTGGCTCCCGGAGGGGGGACGGACGAAGGCGCCGGCGCGGCTCACGCTGGCGGAGCTGCGCTTCCCGAACGGGACGCTGCTCCTCACCGAGGCGGGGACGACCAAACGCGCGTCGCTGCATCTCGTCCGCGGCCGCGAAGCGCTCGCGTCGTTCGATCGGGGCGGGCTCGAGGTGCTGGACGCATCGCTCGAGGCGTTCGCGGCCCGGCTCTGCGGCGAGAACCACACCCTCAAGCGCGCCCTCACCGACCCGCGGATCTTCAGCGGGATCGGCAACGCGTACTCCGACGAGATCCTGCATCGCGCGCGGCTCTCGCCGCTCAAGCTGACGACGAAGCTGGACGAGGAGGAGATCGCGCGCCTCCACGCCGCGACGCGGGCGGTGCTCGACGAGTGGACGGCGCGGCTGCGCGCGGAGACGGGCGACGGCTTTCCCGAGAAGGTCACCGCCTTCCGCGACGAGATGGCCGCGCACGGGCGCTACGGCAAACCCTGCCCCGACTGCGGCACGCCGATCCAGCGCATCCGCTATCGCGACAACGAGACGAACTACTGCGCTCGCTGTCAGACCGAGGGGCGCCTCCTCGCCGACCGCGCGCTGTCGCGGCTGTTGAAGCAGGACTGGCCGAGGACGATCGAGGAGCGGGAGTAGGGGCTGGGGGCTGGGGGCTGTCGTCCCGAGCGAATGCGAGGGAGCTGCTGCATCGGCCGAGGGCGAACGATCGGGGGCCGGGCGGCGGACGCAGCGCGCAGTCGCACGCACCGACTCGGATTCCACGTGCCGCCACCTGGCCCCGACAGTCGCTCGCTCCGCTCGCGACTGCGGGGTGACACCGGCACCTCCCCCGCCCCAGCCCCCTAACCCCTCCTCTCTCGCCCCTACTCTCTCGCCCCTCTCGCCAGCACTCGCCCCGCCCGCGCGTCGACGAACTCGGCGTCGCGGATCGCGAAGCGGCCGTTGACGATGACCTGTTGCATCCCCTCCGCGACCTGGTGGGGGGCTTCGTAGGTCGCGCGGTCGCGCACGCGGGCGAGGTCGAACACGACGACGTCGGCGTAGGCGCCCGGGCGCAGCACGCCGCGATCGGTCATGTTGTAGACCGTGGCGGGGAGAGAGGTCATCGAGCGGATCGCCGCCTCGAGCCCCACCACGCCGTCTTCCACGACGTACTTCCGGAGCTTGCGGGAGAAGGCGCCGTTCCCGCGCGGATGCGGCATGCCGTTGCCGAGGGTGATGAGATCCCCGTCGGACGACGTCATCGTCCACGGCTGCCGCATCAGCCGCGCGATGTCCTCCTCGATCATGTTGAACGAGACGACCGAGACGCCGCCCTTGTCGAGCAGGGCGAGCGCCGTCTCCACCGCGTCCTGCTGCCGCGCCCGGGCGGCGTCGGCGAGCGTCTTTCCTTCGAGGGTGCGATCCGGGCCGTAGCTCGCGATCTGCAGCCGCGCCGCGCCGCCGCGCCGCGCGAGGTTCTCGCGCATCTCGGCGACGATCTTCGCGCGCTGCGTCGGGTCGGCGAGCCGCTCCTTGAACGCCGCGTTCCCTCCCGCCTGCGCCCAGCGCGGCACGAGCGCCGCGGCGAGCGAGGTGGAGGACGCTTCGTACGGATACTGGTCGGCGAACACCTCGATCCCCTCGGCGCGCGCGCGCTCGATCCGCTGCACGACCGGTGCGGAGAAACCCCACACGTTCGGGCCGAGCGCCTTGACGTGCGTCACCACCCCGCGCGTCTTCGCGTCGCGGGCGACGGTGATGACCTCCTCGACCGCGGCGAGGAGCCCGATGGTGTAGTCGCTCTCGTCGCGGATGTGGCTGACGTAAGGGGCACCATACTTCGCCGCGACCTTCGCGAGCGCCACCAGCTCGTCCGTCTTCGCGAAGCTCCCCGGCGCGTAGAAGGGACCGCTCGAGAGCGCGAAGGCCCCCTCGTCCATCCCCTTCTGCACCAGCGCCTCCATGCGCTGCATCTCCGCCGCCGTCGGCGCGCGGTCGGCCGAGCCGATGACGGCGCCGCGCACGCTGCCGTGCGGCACCATGAGCGCGACGTTGACGCCGATGCCGTTGGCAGTCAGCCGCTTGCGCTGCTCGGCGAGGTCGGTGGACCCGCCGCCGTCGGGGTTCACGAAGACGGTCGTGAGCCCCTGCGCGAGGAGCTGCTGCGCGCCGCCGAGCTGCTTGTTGCCGGCGAGCGAGCCCCCGGCGTGCGAGTGCGTGTCGATGAAGCCCGGCGCGACGTAGAGCGACTCCGCGGCGACGACCGTCGTCGCGGTGGCGCCGCGCAGGTCGCCGATGGCGGCGATGCGGTCGCCGCGGATCCCGACGTCGGCGCGCACCCAGGGGTTGCCGGTGCCGTCGAGGACGCGGCCACCGCGAATGAGGATGTCGAAGCGCTGCGGGGCGGCACCCTGGGCGCCGGCCGTGGCAGCAGTGGCGATCAGCAGCGACGCGCCGAGGGCGCGGCGAAGTAGCGACTGGGACATGGGCGACGGGAGGCGGGGGGGGACGGACGACAGCCGAGCGCGTGGAAGCAATCCCCGGTGCACGGGATCGGCAAGCGGCACGTTGGAAGATCCAAAAAAATGGTTGCGCGCCGCTGTTCCTGCTGTCACGTTTTGCCCCGTTCGATCAGGTCGCAGGTCCCCTCCCGCCACAAGCATCACGTCTCCGAGGTTCATGATGCGACTGCGCAGCTTCCTCTCCAGGCTCGCGCTTCCCGCGCTGTTCGCCATCGGCGTCTCGCCGTTGGCGGCCGCGGCGCAGCAGGGCAGCGTCACCGGACGCGTCACCGACGCCTCCACCGGGCAACCGATCGCCGCGGCTCAGGTGAGCCTCGTCGGCACCAACATCGGCACACTCACCAACTCCGACGGGCGCTACACCATGCGCAACGTCGCGGCGGGAAGCCACGTCGTGCGCGTGCTGCGCGTCGGCTTCGTCGAGCAGCGACAGCCGGTCACCGTGGGCGCGGCGCAGCAGGCGACGGTCGATCTCGCGCTGCGCCCCGCGCCGATCACGCTGAGCCCCGTGGTGACCACCGCGACGGGCGACCAGCGGCGCGTGGAGGTCGGCAACGCGATCGCGAACGTGGACGCGGCGAGCATCGTGCAGCAGCGCGCGATCACCGGGATCGCGGACGTGCTCACCTCGCGCGCCGCCGGCGTGATGGTGGTGCCGGGGAATCAGGTGGGCGCCGGGACGCGCGTGCGGATCCGCGGGCTCTCCTCCTACTCGCTGACCAACAACCCGATCTACGTGGTCGACGGGGTCCGCGTGGAAGGAACGACGGGGTCGTCGTCGGTGAGCGTCGGCGGCACCACGGCGAGCCGCGTGAACGACCTGAACCCCGAGGAGATCGAGTCGATCGAGATCGTGAAGGGGCCGTCGGCGGCGACGCTGTACGGCACCGACGCGGCGAACGGCGTCATCGTGATCCGGACGAAGCGCGGCGTGGCCGGTGCGCCGCAGTGGACGTACTACACCGAGCAGACGATGGCGCGCGACGAGAACACGTACCCGACCGCCTATCGCGGCTGGCGCAACGGCTCGACCGCGTCGAACACCACCCAGTGCTTCCTGACGCAGGTGGCCTCCGGCGCCTGCACGCAGGACTCGGTGACCTCGTACAACCTGGTGGCCGACAAGGAGGCCACGCCCTTCGGCATCGGCTATCGCCAGCAGCACGGACTGCAGGTGCGCGGCGGCAGCGAGACGGTCCGCTACTTCATCTACGGCGAGTGGGAGAGCGACGACGGCGTCACGAAGGTGCCGGAGTTCAGCAAGCGGTGGCTGGCGGCGCGCGGGCTCTCGCTCCGCCCGGAGGAGGAGAACCCCAACGGGCAGACCAAGATCAGCACCCGCGCGAACCTCAACATCTCCCTCCCGCGCAACGCGGAGCTGTCGGCCAACGTCGGCTACATCAGCTCCGACATGCACCTCCCGCAGTCCGACGACTCCGGCTTCCGCGGGATCGCCCCGGAGATCTACGGCGGCCCCGGCTTCAAGTACAACCGGCACCCCATCACGGGTGACACGCTCTACGGCTGGCGCCAGTCGTCGCCGCAGGACATCTACCGGAACTACACCAGCCAGGCGATCGAGCGGTTCATCCCGTCGCTCTCCCTGAACTGGAGCCCCATCGGCTGGCTCGCGATGCGCGGGAACGTCGGTCTCGACTACATCTCGCGCAACGACCAGCAGATCTGCCGCTTCGAGGAGTGTCCGGTGAACGGGCAGGACCGCCTCGGGTGGAAGACGGACAACCGCGCGAACTTCTACACCTACACGGTGGACCTCGGGGCCACCGCCACGCGCCAGCTGACCACGTCGATCAACTCCAAGACGGCGGCCGGCTTCCAGTTCACGCGCAGCATCTTCGACGTCAACGGCGCGACCGGGACGCAGCTCCCGCCGGGTGGCACGACGGTGTCCTCGGGCGCCATCGCCAGCGCCAGCGAGGGGACGGACGAGACGCGCACGCTCGGCGGCTACGTCGAGCAGTCGCTCGCCTTCGCCGACCGGCTGTTCCTCACCGGCGCCGTGCGCTCCGACCGGAACAGCGCCTTCGGACGGAACTTCAAGACGGTCTTCTATCCGAAGTTCTCCGCCTCGTACGTGATCTCGCAGGAAGGGTTCTTCCCGAAGTGGGGGTGGGTCGACCAGCTCCGCCTCCGCACCGCGTACGGCGCCTCGGGGGTGCAGCCGGGGACGAACTCCGCGATCCGGTACTTCTCCTCGTCCACGACCGCCGGCGAGAGCGGTGACCAGCCCGCGCTCGTCCTCACGGCACTCGGCAACGACAACCTGAAGCCCGAGCGGTCGGCGGAGCTCGAGATCGGGTTCGACGGGAACTTCTGGAACAACCGCATCTCGACCGAGCTGACGTACTACGACAAGAAGTCGACCGACGCGCTCGTGAGCCGGATTCTCCCGCCGTCGCTCGGCACCGGGAACACCTCCCGCTTCGAGAACCTCGGCTCGGTGCGCAACTGGGGGTGGGAGATGCTGGTCAACGCGCAGCTCCTCCAGAAGCGCGCGCTCGGCTGGGACGTCACCATCAACGGCTCGTCGAACAGCAACGAGCTGGTGAGCCTCGGCGACGTGCCGCCGATCATCGGGACGACGACGCGGCAGGTGCCGGGGTACCCGCTCAACGGCCACTGGCAGCGCGCGCTCCTCGGCTACAACGACGCGAACGGCGACCGGATCATCGTCCGCAGCGAGATCCAGGTGTCGGACAGCGTGGTCTACCACGGCTATGCCGTGCCGCGCCACGAGGTGGCGGTCACCAACGGCTTCGACTTCCTCAACCGGAAGCTGCGCCTGGCCGCGATGCTCGACTACAAGGGCGGCCACAAGACGTACAACAACACGGAGCGGATCCGCTGCGCGAGCCGCAACAACTGTCGCGGGCTGATCGATCCGACCGCGCCGCTCTTCGAGCAGGCGCGCACGGTGCTCGTGCGCGAGCTGGGCGTCCAGTCCGGGTTCTTCGAGGATGCGGACTTCATCCGCTTCCGCGAGCTCGCGCTGACCTTCACGCCGTCGGACAACTTCGTGAGCCGCTACACGCGCGGCCGCAACGCGACCATCACGCTCGCGGCGCGCAACCTCGGGATCGTGTGGACCAAGTACACCGGCGTGGATCCGGAAGCCTTCGGCACGACGGGCGACGCGCCGTCGGAGTTCCAGGCGTTCCCCCCGCCGACGTACTACTCGCTCCGCTTCACCTTCGGCCTCTGATAGGACGGAATCCTCCATGTCGCTTCATAGACTCCTCCACGCGAAGGCGTTGCGCGTGACGGGACTGGTGGTCGCGGCGGCGGCGCTCGCGTCGTGCTCGGTCCCCGAGATGCTCGAAGTCAACGATCCGGACATCATCAACCCGGCGCAGGTGTCCTCCCCCGCCGGCGCCACGGCGGTGAAGAACGGCGCCTTCGCGCGCCTCGCCGCGGCGACCAGCGGCGACGAGAGCCTCTTCCTCCTCGGCGGGCTGTTCACCGACGAGTGGATCAACGGCGACTCGTTCATCGAGCGCTGGCAGATCGACCAGCGGTCGGTGGTCTACAGCAACTCGTACCTGACCGCGGCGTACCGGGTGCTCCACCGCACCCGGTCGTCGGCCGAGCAGGCGATCCCGCTGCTGCAGCAGTACATCCCCACCGGCCCCAAGGCGGACATCGCGGAGATGTACTTCGTGATGGCGTACGTCGAGAACCTGATGGCCGAGGCCTTCTGCAGCGGGCTGGTGTTCTCGAACACCCTCACGCAGGAGTACGGCACGCAGATCACGACCGCCGAGACGTACGCGCTCGCGCTCGCGCACGCGGACTCGGGGCTGGCGCTGGTGACCGGCTCCAGCGAGGCGGACGCGCGCGTGCGCAACGCGCTCGCCGTCACCAAGGCGCGCATCCTCCTGAACCAGGGGAAGGGGAACTTCGCGGCGGCGGCGACGGCGGTGTCGCAGGTGCCGACCAACTACGGCTACCGCATCTTCCACTCGGTGAACGCGAGCAGCAACCAGTTCTGGTCGCTGAACATCAGCGCGCGCCGATACAGCGTCGCGGACCGAGAGGGGGGGAACGGACTCCCCTTCGTCTCGGCGAACGATCCGCGCATCCCGACGTGCGTGGGCGGCACGGCCGGGTGCCCGGTCACGCAGACGGTGCGCGACGATGCGGGGTCGCCGATGGTCGCCCAGCGGCTGTGGACCGACCGGCTGACGGCGGTGGACATCGTGAGCGGGGTCGAGGCGCGGCTCATCGAGGCCGAGGCGATGCTGAACGCGAACAACCCGGCCGGCGCGCTCGCGAAGCTCAACGAGCTGCGCGCGACGGTCACGGGGCTGGCGCCGCTCACGGACGCCGGCACCCCCGAGGCCCGCGTGACGCAGCTCTACAACGAACGGGCCTTCTGGCGGTTCGGGCGCGGGACGCGGCTGGGCGACCTGCGCCGCCTGGTGCGCGAGTACGGCCGGAGCGCGACCGCGGTCTTCCCCACCGGTGCCTGGCACAAGGGGAGCGGGAGCTACGGCCCGGACGTGAACTTCCCGATCCCGCAGGCCGAGGAGAACAACCCGAACGTCACGTCGAGCGGCGGGATGTGCCTCGATCGGAGTGCGTAGGGCGGTTCGACGGCGGCTCGACAGCTCGAGAGCTTGACAGGAGTGCGAGAACGGCGTCGTCAGAGGGTGGTTCCTCGGACGACGCCGTTCCTGTCGTTCCGCCGGAAACCGGCGTCCGACGGCCCCCGATCACAGCGCCTTCGCCGTCTCGACCGTATCTCGACATCACCCCTCATCCAGGAGATCGTGCCGATGCAGCGTCGGACGATTGCCGTTCTCGCGCTGGTGCTCGCACCAGCGAGCGCGGTTTCCGCGCAGAGCCAGGACCTCGCCCAGCGCGTCGAGATCCTCCGCACCGCCTACGGCGTGCCGCACATCCGCGCGCAGGACCTCAAGGCGGCGTTCTACGCGCTGGGTTATCTGCAGGTGGAGGACTACGGCCCCAACATCGCCCGCGGCCTCCTGCGCGCGCGCGGCGAGTACGGGCAGTGGTTCGGGCGCGACAGCATGGAGAGCGACTTCTCGGCGAAGCAGACGTACGCGATCGCCGTCGCGCGCTATCACACGCTCGACCAGGAGACGCGCGATGCCTACGAGGGGTTCGCCGAAGGGGTGAACCGGTACATCGCGAAGCACCCGAACGAGTTCCCGGCCGGCTTCGCGCCGCAGTTCACCGGCTACGACGTCGCGGCGCGCGATGTGGGGGGCGCGTCGCTCGCGGCGGCACGGCGCTTCCTGGCGCGGTTCACGCCGCGCGGGCAGCGCCAGGGCGTCACGCAGGCGGCCGCCGACCCGTCGAGCGAGGGGGAGGAGCCGCTCGTTCCCGGGGTGGACCCGATCGAGGAGGGGTCCAACGCGTGGGCGTTCGCGCCGAGCCGCACGAAGTCGGGGAAGGCGATCCTCGTGCGCAACCCGCACCTCGCGTGGACGTCGGGCTACTACGAGGCGCACATGACGGTGCCGGGGGTGCTCGACTTCTACGGCGACTTCCGCATCGGCGGCCCGTTCGGCGTCGTCGGCGGCTTCAACAAGGATCTGGGATGGGCGACGACGAACAACTCCCCCGACCTCGACGAGATCTACGCGCTGGACGTGGATCCGGAGCGCGCCGACCACTACCTGTTCGAGGGAACCTCGGTGCCGCTGCAGCGCGAGCTGGTCACCGTGACGTACCGGAACGGCCCCGGCTACTCGACCGAGACGCGCGAGATGTGGCGCACGCCGCTCGGGCCGGTGCTGCACCGTGACGGCGGCAAGATCCACGTCCTCAAGGCGGCGGGGGACGGGGACCACCGCGGAGGCGAGCAGTTCCTGCGCATGATGCGCGCGAAGTCGCTGGCGGAGTGGAAGGACGCGATGCGCATCCGCGCGCGGATCACCTCGAACTTCACCTACGCCGACCGCGCCGGGAACATCTTCTACGTCTGGAACGCCTCCATCCCGTCGCTGCCGCATCCGAACGGCGGGGACACGAGCGCGGTGCCGGCGCGGCGCTCGAGCGAGGTGTGGACGCGCTACGTCCCGTTCGACTCGCTGCCGCAGCTGCTCAACCCGAAGGGCGGCTACGTGCGCAACGAGAACGACCCGCCGTACCACACGAACCTCAAGCAGGTGCTCGACCGCGCGAAGTACCCGGCCAACTTCCCCGAGCCGAATCTCTCGCTGCGCAGCCAGCACTCGCTCACCCTGCTCGACAACGACCGCAAGCTGAGCCTCGAGGAGATCGTCGCGCTCAAGCACTCGTACCGCATGCTCCTCGCGGACCGGGTGAAGCCGGATCTCGTCGCGGCGGTGAAGGGATCGTCGCCCACCCCGGAGGTGGCGGCGGCGATCGCGGTGCTCGAGCAGTGGGACAACCGCGCGGCGCACGACAGCCGCGGCGCCGTCCTCTTCGAGAGCTGGTGGCGGCGCTACTCCGAGGGGCAGCGCCCGGAGTCGCTCTACGTCGAGACGTGGACGCCGGCCCGGCCGATGGCGACGCCGCGCGGGATCCGCAATGCGGCGCGCGCGGTCGACGCGTTCGCCTGGGCGGTGACCGACGTGACCCGCCGCTACGGCCGCGTGGACATCCCCTGGGGCGACGTGCACCGCGTGCGCGTCGGCAAGGTGGACGAGCCGGTCGGCGGGTGCGCCGGCGCCATGGGATGCTTCCGCGTCCTCAACTTCCGCAACGACCCCGACGGCAAGCGGTCGGTGATCGGCGGGGACGGGTGGGTGATCGCGGTGGAGTTCGGCGACACGCCGCGCGCCTACTCGGTGCTCGCGTACGGCGAGAGCAACAAGCCCGACTCGCCGCACCACGACGACCAGGCCGCGCTGTTCGCGAAAGGGGAGATGAAGAAGGTGCTGTTCACGCCGGCGGAGGTGGACGCGGGGGTGATCGCGCGGTATCGGCCCGGCCTCGATCGCTGACCGATCGACGTTCACCAGAGAGACGCGACGGGCGCGAAGAGGATCTCTTCGCGCCCGTCGCGTCTCTGGGGTGATGCCGTCCGGCGCTAGCCGCGCTTCACGACGGTCCCCCTGGTCACGCCCCCCTCGCCCACCGCATCGACGGTGAAGTAGTACGTGACGCCCGCGTTCAGCGCGTTGATCGTCAGGCGGTCGACGTCGCCGACCTCGTAGCTCGAGTAGAGCTTGTCGGGGGAGAGCCCGAAGCGGACGACGTAGCTGCGGGCGCCGCGCGCGCGCTGCCAGGTGAGGGTGACGCCCCGTGTGTCGCTCGCCCGCGTGACGGCGAGCCCCTCGACGCGCGCCGGCGCCGGCATGTCGCTCTCGCCGAAGACGCGGAGATCGCGCAGCGAGAACGTGCCGCCGGCGGCGGCGGCCCCCGCGTTCGTCACGCGCAGCCAGCGCGCGACGCGCGGCGTGTCGAGCTGCACGTAGTCGTGCGGCACCTCGCGCGTGTTCGCGCTCCGGTCGAGCACCATCGTCCACGTCGCGCCGTCGACGGACGACTCGAGGCGGTAGCGGTGCGGCGTCGCCCCCTCGCGCATGCGCGCGCGGGTGCCCTGCTCGCCGAAGTTCACCTGCACCGCCGCCACACGCGCCGGCCGCCCGAGGTCGACCTGGAACCACTCCCCCGCGTCACCGGTCGCGGCGCTCCATACCGTGCGCGCATCCTCGTCCACCGCGAGCGCCGGCTCGTGCCCCGGGAGCGCGGACGACGCCGTCGCCGACTTCCCGCCGGAGAGGAGCATCCACCCCACCAGGTTGCCGTCGAGCGGCGCGCGCTGCACGCCGGGGACGAACTGCGGGTAGTCGCCGAGGTAGCTGTCCATCCGCATCACGCCGTCGGCGTCGAAGCCGGCGGGAAAGAGCCCGAGCCGCCGCTCGAACTTGTGCTTCACCGCGATGACCATCGTCGTGATGCGCCAGTAGCGCCCGTCGTAGTCGCGGAAGGTCCCGGAGTGCCCTGCCCCGCCGATGAACCCGCCCGGCTTGTAGGAGAAGGGGCTGTACGGCTGATAGGTGAACTCGCCCATCGGCGACGTCGAGGTGTAGACGCCGTCGCTGTAGGTCTTCCACACGGTGCCCGGCGCCGCGTACTGCAGGTAGTAGGTGCCGTCGTGCTTCGTCATCCACGACCCTTCGACGTACGGGGCGATGCGGTACCCCTCGACCATGTTCGCGCCCAGATGCTCGGCGCCCGAGCGCTCCCAGCCGTGCGCCGCGTAGTTCGCCTTCATGAGCTGCACCGGGCCGCGCACGACGCGGAACGACTGCGCCGGGTCGAGCTCCACCGCCGAGATGCCGCCGTCGAGCCCCGAACCGAAGTAGAGGTAGACGCGCCCGTCGTCGTCGACGAAGAAGGCGGGGTCCGCATACTCGTCGAGGTCGGCCACCTTGCGCCACGCTCCGCCCTTGGGGTCGTCCGTGGTGTAGAGCGCCTTCGACTTGTGGGCGGTGAAGTAGAGCCGGCCGCCGACCTCCATCACCGCCGGCGCATAGTCCTCGAGCGGCAGCCCCGTCGGGGCGACGTGCGTCCAGTCGCGCAGATCTCGCGAATACCAGTAGCCGCCGGACCGGGAGGCGAACAGGTAGTACTCCCCGCCATGCGGCACCACGAGCGGGTCCGCCGCCTGCCGCCAGCTCAGCGTGTCCGGCATGAAGCGGTACTCGAGGTTCAGCGGATTGGCGAACGTCGAGTTGGGGGCGACGCGCTGCGCGAGCAGCGCGGTGGGGAGGAGGAGCAGGGCAACGACGGTCCGGCGCATCTCGTGTCTGTCGAAGGAATTGCAGGGGTGACGGGCTCTGGCGATCGCGTCGCGAAAGTTAGCGATGGGACCAGCGTCTTGCGCCCGGCCGGGAATCGGCCGCATGCTATCGGCAGCCGCGCTCGAGCCTACGACCATGAAGCTCGCCTCGCTCTTCTCCATTCCCATCGCCGCGCCGAACGACGAACGGCCGCGCGACGACGAGCTGGACCTGTTCGGGCTGACGCACCCCGGCCACGTTCGCGCCGAGAATCAGGACCACTTCCTCCTGTGCACGGTGCACCCGCAGGTGATGGTGCACGGCACGAGCCTCCCCGACCCGCAGGGGATCACCGCGCCGGCGCAGCGCCTCGCGACGCTGCTGCTCGTCGCCGACGGCGTCGGCGGCGGGGAGGCGGGGAGCGTGGCGAGCCGGCTCGCCACGGAGGCGGTGACGCAGTACGTCGCCTCGACGCTGCGCGGCTTCCACACCGGCGGCCCGTCGAGCGAGCGCGAGTTCATCGACGCGCTGCGAGACGCCGCGCTCGGCGCGCACGAGGTCGTGCGGCGGGAGGGCGCCTCGCTGCGCGAACGGTCGGTGATGGCGACGACGCTCTGCCTCGGCGTCGTCGTGTGGCCGTGGCTCTACGTCGTGCAGGTCGGGGACAGCCGCTGCTACTTCTTCAAGGACGGCCGCCTGCAGCAGATCACGCGCGACCAGACGGTGGCGCAGCAGCTCGTGGACGACGGCGCGTTGTCGCGCGAGGATGCGAAGCGGTCGCCGCTCAGCAACGTCCTCGCGAGCGCGATCGGCTCGGACGCGCGCCCGGAGATCAGCAAGGTGGACGTGCGACAGCGCGAGTCGGTGATCCTCATCTGCACCGACGGGCTCACGAAGCACGTGCGCGACGACGAGATCGCCGAGCGGCTCGGGCGCATGACCTCCTGCGAGCAGGTGTGCCACGAGCTGCTGCAGCTCGCGCTCGACCGCGGCGGATCCGACAACGTGACGATCGTGGCGGGGCGTGCGCTGCGGCGCTCCTCGCGCTGAGCTCAGCGTCGCTCGCCGTGCCGGCGATACTGCAGCGCACCCGAGGGGCAGCGCTCGATCGTCGCGACGATCGACTCCGCATCGGCGGCGCGCGGCTCGATCCAGGGGCGACGGCGCGGATCGAACACCTGCGCGAGCGAGCGGGCGCAACGGCCGCTGTGGATGCACCGTTCGGGAAACCACTGCACCGTCACCCCGTCGCCGACGTACTCGCGCGCCGGCTCGGCGGCCGCGTTCTTCTCCTCGCCGCTCATCGCGCCTCGCTGGTTCGGGCCGTACGTTCGCGCGACGAGCGCCACCCGCCGCGCGCCATCATTCCGAGCGCTCGAGCGACGCCGCGCTCGTACCGAGCCGACGCAGGAGATCGATCGCGTCCTCCTGTTCGCCGGCGTCCAGCCCCGCGAGCGCACGCTCCAGCACCCGCGCGTGCTCCGGGAAGATGCGCTGGATCAGCTTCTCCCCCTGACGCGTGAGGGAGACGAATCGGGCGCGCCGGTCGTCCGGATTCTCGATTCGCTCCACCAGGCCGCGCGCCTCGAGCCGGTCCACGAGATACGTGATCCCGCCGCTCGAGACCAGGATCTTGCGCTGGACCTCGCCGAGCAGCATGCGCCCCTTGTGATAGAGCACCTCGAGGATCCCGAACTCCGGCAGCGTGAGCTCGTGCGCGGCGACGTGCGCGCGCGCATGCGCCTCGATGGCCGCGTGGGCGCGCGAGAGCACGACCCAGAGCTTGAGCGCGCGCGCCTGCGATGCCGACGTCTCGCCGCGCGCCGTCGATGCCCGTGCCATCAGCCGAGCGCTCCGTCGAGCATCCGGCGCACCTCCTCGATCTCGTCCGCGTTCACGAGGTGCCCCATCCCCGGGTAGAGCCGCATCGTCACCTGCCCGCCCAGCCCCGCCAGCACGTCGGCGCTCTCGCGGACCCGCGCCGCGGGGATGTGCGGATCGACGTCGCTACACCCGAGGAAGACGGGCGTGCCGTCGAGCGAGCCGGGATAGTCGCGCGGCGTGCCGTCGGGGCCGATGAGCCCCCCGCTCAGCGCGGCGAGCCCTCCCCAGCGCTGCGCGTGACGGGCGACGAACTCGCTGGCGAGACAGGCGCCCTGCGAGAAGCCGAGCAGCAGCGTGCGCTCGGCGGGGATCCCGGCCGCTGCGATCCGCTCGACGACGCGCTCGATCGCGCGCATGCCGGAGGAGATCCCCGGCTCGTTGCGCTCGATCGGCGACATGAAGCCGAACGGATACCAGGTGCCGCCACTCGCCTGCGGCGCCAGGTACGCGACGCGCTCGCGCTCGAGCGCCGGCGCGAGCGAGAGGATGCTCTCGGCCGAGGCGCCGCGGCCATGGATCATGACGACCGCGACGCGCGCATCGTCGAGCGGCGCCCCGGCGGCGTGCACCGGCTGGCCGGCGTGCGGGTCGGAGGTGGAGACGGAGATCATGAGATCGGATGGGTGAGGCGAGATGAAGGCTGACAACGGCTGCGTCCTGCGGGCTTCGTCCTGCGTCGTCACCCCCTCGGGACGCTCCTCACGCAGGACGCGAGTCGACGCAGTCGGTCGGTTCGATGGCTGCCTCAGTCGATCGGTTTCAGCGCGCTGACGATCGCGTCGCGGCGTGGCTCGAGGAAGGGCGGGAGGACGACCTTCTCACCGAGGGTGTCGGGCGATTCGTCCACGGCGAAGCCCGGGCCGTCGCTGGCGATCTCGAACAGGATGCCGTTGGGCTCCCGGAAATAGAGGCTGCGGAACCAGTAGCGGTCCACCTTGCCGCTGTTGGGGATCCCCATCGCGTTGAGGCGGTCGGCCCAGGCGTCGTAGTCCGCGTCGGCGCTGCGGAAGGCGACGTGGTGCACGCCGCCGGCACCGATGCGCGCCGCGGGAAGATCGGGGCGTACGGCGACGTGCAGCTCCGCGCTCGCGCCGCCGTCCGCCATCTCGTAGACGTGGACGCGATGCGCCGGATTCTCCGGATGCGGATACTCGCGCACCGGCCGCATGCGCATGACCTCGCGCAACACGGTGTCGGTCCCCCGCAGCTCCGGCACGGTGAGCACGATCGGGCCGAGCCCGCGGATCTGATGCTCGACGGGCACGGGGCTCTTCTCCCACGGATGCGCCGTGCCCTGGCCGCCGTCGTCCACGAGCGCGAGGCGCTGTCCTTCCTGATCCTCGAGGTCGAGCGTGAGACGCCCGTCCCGCTCGGCGATCTCCGCCGCGGCGACTCCCCGCTCGCGCAGGTGCTCGCGCCACCACTCGAGCGCCGGCAGCCCGGCGACGCGCAGGTGCGTGCGACTGATCGACCGGTTGCCCCGCACGTCGCGCGGGACCGGCCAGTCGAAGAAGGTCAGGTCGGTGCCCGGCGTCCCCTTCGCATCGGCGTAGAAGAGGTGGTACGCGCTCACGTCGTCCTGGTTCACGGAGCGCTTCACGAGCCGCATGCCGAGCGTCTGCGTGTAGAAGCGGTGATTGTCGCGGATGCGCGCCGACACCGCCGTCAGATGATGAATGCCGAGCAGGTCCATGCGGTTCCTCCGGTACGGGCGCCGTCGCGGCGCCGCCTGCAATTAACTTAGCGCTGAGATATTTGGCGTCAAGCGGCGGCAGCATCGGTGTCCGTGGCGTCGTATTATTCGACATGAGCACGAGCGAGATCGCCGAGCATCGACGCCTCTTCCCCGGCGACAGCGAGATGGCGCAACGCTGCCGTGCCTTCGACTGGGCGAGCTCGTCGCTGGGACCGCCCGAGCGCTGGAGCGCCGCGCTGCGGACGGCGGTGCGCACGGCACTGGAAGCCCCCTTCCCGATCAACCTCTGGTGCGGGCCGGAGCTCGCCCTGATCTACAACGACGCCTATCGCGTCGTGCTGGGGAGCAAGCACCCGGCCGCGCTCGGCAGACCCGGCGCGGCGGTGTGGCACGAGATCTGGCCGGAGATCGCGCCGCTCTTCGACCGCATCCGCCACGAGGGGCAGTCCACGTACGCCGAGGACGCGCACTTCCACATGGAGCGCGCACACGGCCCCTCCGACGACGCATGGTTCACCTTCTCGCTCAGCCCCGTGCGCGACGAGGAGGGGGCGATCGTCGCCTTCCTCAACATCGCCACGGAGACGACGCGCCGGCTGCTCGCGGAACGGGAGGCGCAGGCGGCGCGCGCGGCGGCCGAGCACGCCGAGGGGCGCCTCCGCACCGTCTTCGCGCAGGCGCCGGCGTTCCTCGCCGTGCTGCGGGGGGAACGGCACGTCTTCGAGTTCGCCAACGCCGCCTATCTGAAGCTCATCGGGGAGCGCGACATCGTGGGTCGGCCGGTGGCCGAGGTGCTCCCGGAAGTGCGCGACCAGGGGTTCGTGGATCTGCTGGATCACGTCTACCGCACGGGCGAGCCGTACATCGGGCGGGAGACGTACGTGCGGCTGCGGCACACCCCGGACAGCCCGATGGAGGAGGTGTACCTCGACTTCGTCTACCAGCCGCTGACGGTGGAGAACGGCGAGCGGGTCGGCATCGTCGTCCACGGCACCGACGTGACCTGGGCGGTCGTCGCGCGCCGCGAGATCGAGCGCCTGCTCCAGGAGAGCGAACGGGCGCGCGCCGCCGCGGAAGCGAGCGAGGCACGCTACCGCTTCCTCGCGAACGCGATCCCCGTGCAGGTGTGGACGGCGACGCTCGAAGGGGAGATCGACTACGTGAGCGAACGGGCCGCCGCCCAGCTCGGCCACTCGGCGCAGTCGCTGCTCGCCGCCGGGTGGCGCTCGGTGCTGCACCCCGACGACGTCGCGACGACCGTCCGACGGTGGGAGCGGTCGCTCCGCACGGGCGAGCCGTACGAGGTCGAGTTCCGCCTGTGGAGCGATGCCGAACAGCGTCACCGCTGGCACCTCGGCCGCGCGTTCCCGCAGTACGGTGCGAACGGCACGATCATCCGCTGGTTCGGCACGAACACCGACATCGAGGACCGCAAGCGCGCCGAAGCCGAGCTGCAGCGCGTCACGCAGGAGGCGCTCGAGGCGAATCGCGCCAAGAGCGACTTCCTGGCGGCGATGAGCCACGACCTCCGCACGCCGCTCAACGCGATCGGCGGCTATGCGCAGCTCCTCGAGATGGGGATCCGCGGCCCGGTCACCGAGGAGCAGCGCGCCGACCTGCAGCGCATCGTGCGCAGCAAGAACCACCTCGACCGGCTCGTGAGCGACGTG
>Ga0182741_1002310_pt1 | contig 22586 bp, 19 predicted proteins | sample eDN5th37CBELigOP_FD_128874 | JGI IMG/M metagenome (GOLD analysis project Ga0182741, IMG submission 128874) | Enriched Organic Plus compost microbial communities from Emeryville, California, USA - eDNA 5th pass 37_C BE-Lig OP (version 2) (version 2) ... | reverse complement strand
ACGTCGGCCACCGCCGGGTGCTTCATCAGCGCGTTCTCCACCTCGGCGGGGTACACGTTCTCGCCGCCGGAGACGATCATGTCCTTCACCCGGTCGTGGAGGAACACGTAGCCGTCCTCGATGTAGCCGGCGTCGCCGGTCTTGAACCAGCCGTCCTCGGTGAGGGCGGCGGCGGTGGCCTCCGGGTTGTTCCAGTACCCGATCGTGTTCTGGTGGGAGCGGGTCCACAGCTCGCCGACCACGCCGTCGGGCACGTCCTCGCCGGTGTCGGTGTCGACGACGCGCATCTCCACCCACGGGTACGGCTTGCCGGCCGAGCGCAGCAGCTTGGGCTTGTCGACCGGGTCGTGGTCCGCGCCGTCGAGCTGGGTGATGGCGCCGGTGGTCTCGGTGAGGCCGTACACCTGGATGAACTCGCAGCCGAAGGTCTCGAGCCCCTTCCGGAGCACCTCCTCGGTGATCGGCGACGCGCCGTAGACGATGGCTCGCAGCGTGGAGAAGTCGGTCGACTCGACGCCCGGGGTCATGAGCAGGAACTGGATGACCGCCGGGACCATGAAGGCGTTCGTGACGCCCTTCTCCGGGATGACGCGGAGGATCTCGGCGGGGTCGACGTCGCGCAGCACGACGGTGCGGCACCCGAAGTAGAGGCCGACGAGCGCCCAGCCGGCGCCGGCGATGTGGAACGTCGGCATCATGGCGAGGTTCACGGACGTCTCGTCGAAGCGCCACTGGGCGGCGGTGCCGGCCACGCCCTTGAAGAAGTTGTCGTTGGTGAGCATCACGCCCTTGGGCAGGCCGGTGGTGCCGGACGTGTAGAGCTGCACGCCGACGTCGCCGCCGGAGGCCCGGTAGCCGGGGTCGGTGTCGGGCTGGCCGGCGATCCAGCGCTCGTAGGACACCCAGCGGGGGTGGTCGCCGAGGGCGACGATCGTGCGGACGGTGGCGAGGTCGCCCTCGATCTTCTCGACGTGCTCGTAGAACTCGGGGGCGACGAACAGCACCGGGGCCTGGGCGTCGTCGATGATCTGGCGCATCTCGGGCGGGGCCAGGCGCCAGTTGACGGCCACGTTGACGGCACCGATCTTGGCCAGGCCGAAGGTGATCTCGAAGAACTCCATCGAGTTCTTGTCGATCGACGCCACCCGGTGCCCGGGCTCCACGCCGGCCGCCGACAGCGCGTTGGCCAGCTGGCTCGACCGGCGGTCGAGCTCCCCGAAGGTGGCAGCGCGCTCGCCCACCTCCACGGCCACGGCGTCGGGCCGCTCGGCCCCGTGCGTGCGGATGATGTCAGCGATCGTCTCGATGGCCATGTCGTCCCCCTCCGTGTCCGTCCGTCCACCCGCGCCAGCGCGCCGGGCGGTGTCCGCCGGCGTCTCGTCGTCGCCCCACGACGACGGCGTGCCAGCCGTCACACACTATTGGCGCTCGGCCAGCCCCGCGTCCGGACCGCCCGGGTGGGCCGCCCCGGCCGTGGCGCCGCCGCACCGGCACGGCCTGAGGTCCCGCCGGCTCAGTCGGCAGCCGCGATCTCGGGCAGGAGCCGCTCCAAGAGGAGCGGCAGGGCGCCGCGCAGCACGGTGCGGGCCTGGTCGCGGGAGAGGCGGCCGCGGGCCAGCCACTCGCGGGTGACCTCCTCGGCGAGGCCGCCGTAGGCCCGCACGAGCGCCCGCACCTCGGGCCCGGCGGCGTCCGGGTCGATGCCGAGGGCCTCGAGGCACCGGGCAGCGGTGAGCTCGCGCGCCTCGTCGAGGATCTCGTCCAGCTCGGCGTCCCGCCCCACGCCGCCGGCTCCGATGGCGGTGAGCCACAGGTCCCGGTTGGCCTCGATGAGCCGCATCCAGCCGTCGACGCTGAGCTCCCACACGTCGTCGGCGTCGAGGTCGACCTCGGTGGGCAGCGGCATGGTCGGGACCTGGACCACCTGGCGCACGACGGCCAGGTAGAGGTCGCGCTTGGACCCGAAGTAGTGGTGCAGCAGCCCTCGGGCGACGCCCGCGGCGGCGGCCAGCTCGGCCATCGACACCTCGCTGTAGGGGCGCTGCAGGAAGAGCCGGCGGGCGGCGGCGAGGATCTGCGCCCGACGGTCGTCGTAGTCGAGCCGGACGCGCTTGCGCCCCGATCGTGCGGCGGCCTCCCCAGCCATCGCCGTCACGGTACCGGACCGCACCAGGACGGCCCTGCCGAGGACGTCGACGGCCTCGGCAGGGCCGCACCGGGGTGCCCGCGCTCCCGGGGGCTGGCGGAGGGCCTCCCGGGAGGGAGGTCTGGGCCCCCTAGGGGGCGGTGGTGGGGGGAGAGGGCAGGTCGCCGCCGACGGGGGGCGCGGTGCCCGCCCGCAGCAGGCTCACGGCCGTGCTCAGGTGCATCGCGCCCTCCCGTTGCTGCGTCCTGCCCTCACCGATGCGGAGGACCGTACGACGGGGGCGCTAAGCGACCGCTAAGCGCTCCCGCGATCCGGTCGTCAGGCGCTCGCCGTGCGGGCGGCGGCCAGGACGCCCTGGGCGTGCTGGCGGAGCTCGTCCTCCCAGCCCTCGGGGGCGGCGCCGGCGGCGCGCTCGGCGACGCGCTGGACGAGCGTCGCCTCGTGGGCGCCCAGCGGGCTCCCCCAGTCCTGGCGCAGGGCGGACGCCGCGGCCGGGGCCAGCCGGCTCAGCGGGTGCGACCGGGGCAGGAGGTCGGCGAGGTGCGCCACCGCCACCGACGCCCACGCCCGGTCGCTCTCGAGGAGGTCGAGGGTGGCCTCGGCCAGGTGCGCGAGGTCGCCGTCGAGCACGCCGAGCTGGATCCGCAGGAGCCCGGCCGAGCGCAGGTTCCCCACGGCCAGCACCGCCTCCAGGGCGTCGAGGAGGACCTGGCGGTCGGCGTCGCCGCGCTGGACCCGCAGGTCGGCGGCGTCGGTGCGGATCGTGGCCAGCGTCCCCCGGGAGCGGCCTGCGAGGGCGAGGGCCTCGGCCCGGTCGAGGGCGCTGAGCGCGCCGTCGAGGTCACCCAGCGCCCGGCGGGCGTGGGCGTGGAGCCGCCAGCAGCGAGCGGCGTCGGCGGGCGCGCCCAGTGCCTCGGCCCGAGCCGCGACCCCCTCCAGGTCGCGGGCGGCCCGGGCCGGATCGCCGAGCACGAGCGGGGCCAGCGCCTCGGCGTGGGCGGTCATGACCCGCCCGTAGTCGCTGTCGAGCGCCTCCACGAGCTCCCGCATCCTCGCCAGGTGCTCGCCCGCGGCGGCCAGGTCGCGCCCGTAGCCGGCGCCGAGCGCGAGCCGCAGCCGGAGGTGCGCCTCGAGCTCGGCCACGCCGGCCTGCCGGGCGACTTCGGCGGCTACCAGCATCCGGTCGTACTCGCGCCGGTTGGCCTCGTAGGTGGCGGCCACGCAGCCGACCGCCCACGCGCCCCACGCCCACGCCACCGGATCGACCGGCGTGGCGGCGGCGTCGACGGCACCAGCGGGCAGACCGGGCGGGCAGGGTTCCGGGCGCACCGCGGCGAGCGCGTCGGAGATGACGGCGGTCCCCCGGGCCCAGCCGCCGTCCTCGTACCAGGCGGCCACGCCGGCCACCGCCAGGCACAGGGCGTCGAGGTGGCGGCCCGCCGCGGCCAGCTGGGCGAGGAGGGCCTCGGCGTTGGGCAGCTCGGCGACGGCCCGCTCGATCGCCTCGGGCACCGTGGCCTCGATGAGATCGGGGCGCACGGCGCGCAGCACCGTGCTCACCGCCGAGGTGACCACGGCCAGGGCGTCGTCGTCCCCGTCGGCGGTGCTGACGAGGAGGGACTCGCGGACCGGGTCGAGGAACCGGAGCCGGCGGGGCAGCCCGGCCGCCTGGGGCGACACGAGGCCGGAGCCGAGGAGCTCGTGGAGCACGCCTGGCGGCGACGAGCCGTCGGGGCAGACGGCGGCGAGCAGCTCGGGGGTGAACCCGTGGACGAGCAGCGCGCTGCGGCCGGCCGCGCTGGCCGCCGCGGGGGAGAGCCCGCCGAGCGCGTCTCGCACGACGGCGGCGAGCGCCTGCTCCGGGTTGGTCCGCACGTCCGCCGCGGGCCGGTCGGGCGCGCTGCCGAAGACGGCCTCCGTGACCGCCAGCTCGATGGCGAGCGGCACGCCGCCGGTGCGGGCGCTGACCGCGGCGAGGCGGGCCCGCTCGCCGGGGCCGACCGGGAGGCCGAGCGCCTCGGCTCGGTCGACGAGCAGCTCGACGGCGTCGCCGCGCGGGTCGCCGGGGTCGGCGAAGGGCAGGAGCGGCACGACGTGCTCGCCCGACACGCCGAGCGCGACCCGGGAGGTGGCCAGCACGACGAGGCCCGGGCAGCTGCCGAGGAGCGCCTCGACCGCGGCGGCGGAGCCGGCGATCTCGTGCTCGCAGCCGTCGAGCAGCAGGAGGAGGCTCCGGGCCCCGATCAGCGACGCCACCGTGCGCAGGTCCCACGCCGGCTCACCGGTGGGGGTGAGGCCGAGGTCGGTGGCGATCCGGCTGATGACGGGGCCCACGGTGGCACCGAGGTCGACGAGCGCGATCTCGTCAGGCGAGCGCTCGGACTCGGCCGCCACCTCGAGCGCGAGGCGGGACTTCCCCACCCCGCCCAGGCCGACGACGGTGACGAGCCGGCTGCGCCTCGTCGCCGCGGCCACGGCGGTCAGCTCCCGGCGCCGCCCGACGAGGCGGCTGACGGGGGCGACCTGGCGAGGCCGGCGCAGCTCGACGGTGTCGGCGCGCCCACCCCGGTGGAGGTCGAGGTCGGCGACGGCGTCACGGGCCCAGAGGCGATCGGCGTAGGGGCCGAACACCGGCTCCCGCCACACGCCGGGTGCGGGCGGCGCGCCGGCGCGGGCGCCGTCGGAGAGCGCCCACAGGTCGACCGCGTCCGCCGGCAGCTCGAGCCGGTAGCCCATGGCGTCGTTGACGACCACGTGGGCGCCGAGCGCGCTCCGCAGGCGGCGCACGAGGCCGTGGACGATCGTCGTCGCGGTGGCCGGCGGGTCGTGGGGCCAGAGCGCATCGACGACGTCGCCGGTGGTGAGCGGCGCGCCGCGTCGGGCCACGAGCAGGGCGAGGAGCTCCCGGGCCTGCCCCCGGCCGACGGCCCGGTCCTGCGCCGGGTCCTCGACCTGGACCCGTCCCAGCACGCTCACCCGGACCGCGGCTGCCACCTGTCGTCCCCCCTCCGCCTGAGCACCATCGCGCCCCTGCCCAGGCCGCCACAGGCTAGGCCGACCCGAGCGGCCGGAGCCGATCGGGATGCGGTGGATCGCCGCCTCCCGCCGTAGGATCAGGTGCTCGACGCGCGCCACCGGATCGACCGCCAGCCAGCGATCGCCGATGGCTCACCGCTCGGGGGCGTAGCTCAGCTGGCTAGAGCACCTGCTTTGCAAGCAGGGGGTCGTGGGTTCGAGTCCCATCGCCTCCACCACCCGTGATGACTAGTCCAAAGATGGTCAGTCTGGGTGATGGCAGCCAGACGCCGCAGAGGGGCACCATGCCCCCGTGCGTCTGATCCCGCTCCTCGCCACCTGGGCCGTGGTCTCGGTCCCGATCTCCGTGGCCAGCGGCTTCTTCCTGGCCGCCGGCCGCGGCGACCAGCCCGAGCCGATCCGAATGCGCCACCGCGACCTGCGCCAGCCGGCCACGTCGAGCTCCTGAGCCGGGCGCCGCGCCGCTGAGGTCGAGCGCGCTCAGCGCTCCACCGACAGCCGTTCGTCGTGGGCGGCGGGCGGGCGGGACTCGTGCGCGGGCCGGCCGCTCGTGCGACGGCGCTCCTTCATCTCCGCCTCGTACACGTGGCGCTTGCCGTCCATCAGCTCGTCGCGGAGGCGCTGCTCGATCGCCTTGACGGGCTCGTAGTAGACGGCGTCGAACTCCTCGATGATCTGGAACGTCCAGCGACCGTCGAGGACGTTGCGGCCCACCACCTCGGCGTCGAGCAGGGCGGCCAGCTCGGGGTGACCCGCCTCGCGGAGCTGGTCGGCCGCCTCGCCCATCTGGAGGTCGAGGTGCCCGAGCATCTGGTGGAAGTCGAACAGCCGCCCCCGAGCCCGCTCCAGCCACTCGAGGGCCTCGCTGGCCTTGCCGCAGGCGGCGACGGTGGCGTCGTCGGCGCCGGACGGGCGCTGGTGGGCGGGGTCATGGGACAGGTCGGGTGCGGTGTCGGCGCTCACCGCCACCGTCTACCCGCGCCGCGGGGCCGGCGAACCCCGCCCCGCCGCCCGGTGGGCGGGCCCGGGCGCGGCGGGGGCCCGGCACACGGCCGGGCCCCCGTCACGTGCTGCCGCTCGCCGGGGCGAGCGGACGGCTCAGCTCAGCCGGTGTAGCTCGGCTGGGCGCCGCGAGGCGTCGCCGGCGGAGCGGTGTCCTCCGCGTCGTCCGTGTCCTCGGTCAGGCAGTTGGCCAGGAACCACTCGGTGAGCGCGGCCACCGCCGGATCCTCGCCCTCGTCCTCGCCGGCGCCCACGGCCTGCTCCCGCAGCTGACCGGCGATCATCCGGCCGCTCTCGGTGGACAGGTCGTAGTCGACGGCCTGGAGGGCGTCGCGCAGCTGGCGCAGCGGCGCGGTGGCCGAGGCCCACTCGTCGGCCAGGTCGTCGGGCCGGGACGTGTCGCCCGCGGCGAGGAGGTCCTCGATCTGGCCGACGAGGCCCTCGAGCTCGGTCGCCAGGGCGGCCCAGTCCTCGGCCGCGGCCCACTCGTCCTGGCTCATCGAGCCGTCGTCCTCGGGCAGGCCGGCCAGCGTCTCGATCAGCTGCTCACCGAGGGCGGGCAGCTGCGGGATGGCGGCGCAGAACGCCTCGACGGCGGGATCGGCAGCCGGCAGGTCAGCCGGGATGGTGAACGGCTGGACCCATCGAGCCTGCGGTGCGGCCACGAGGGGCAGCGCCGCGGTGAGCACCGCCTCACCGACGACGTCCCCGAGGCCGGGGTTGGCCAGCCCGAGGAGCGTGAGGAGGATCGTGGTCGGGTCGAGGACGCCGTCCACCTGCAGCTCGGGGTAGGAAAGCAGCACGTCGCGCGCCGCGAGGACCGCAGCGTCGATCGCCTCCGGATCGTCCGTGGCGGGGAATACGCAGGTGGCGGCGATCGCCCACAGCCCAGGCGCCAGGTCCGGGACCACGATCTGCCCCTCACCGGTGGCGGCGTCGAAGTTCGACCGGTCTCCGACCGGCTCCATCGACCCGATGTCCACGAAGGTCAGCACGAAGAAGTTCTCGAGCATGCGGTCGACGTCCGGCGCACGGTCTTCATTGGTTCCGAGGAAGGTCAGGATGAGGCCGAGCACCGTTGCGGCGGTCGCCTCGTTCGAGCCATCCGAGTACTCGCCCGCGGCTGCCGTGATGGCAGCACCAGCCGCTGCCAGGGGTCCGTCGGGTCCCTGGACCTGGTCTGGTTCGGTGTAGCACGCGTCGGCGACGGCATCAGGATCGACGGAGGCCTGGACCAGATCGCCTGGCACCCCCCGGTCTGGGTTGATGGTGAAGACGTCGGCGTCCTGGCTGCTGGCCGGAGCCATGGCCAGACCTCCGCCCAACAGGACGGCGAGTCCGGCCGATAGGAATCGGCGGCGAATGCTCAAAGCTGTTCCCCCTACGTGTCGCTTGCTGCGTTGCACTGGATTGTCCGAAGGAGCCACCGAGCCAACACGGGTGCTGGCCCCCCGGCGGTTTTCCGACGGCGGGTACCCTAACCACAACCGCACGGTGCTCGCAGCGCTTGTCCGAAATGCCCCACCCGTGACCGGTCGGCATTTCCGGGCTCCCGAGGCGCCGCTTCGGCGGCTTTCGACCGATTCTCGGGCCGCGCGATAGGCCCATTCCGGCCCGACGAGCGCACCGCCATGCACCCATCAGCACCCCCAGAGGCCGACGGGCGCCGCCGCAGCGGCCAGACTGTGACCATGGGGAAGCGAGGGCGGCGGGACGTCCGCAGCAGCGCGCGGTGGCGCAGTGCCGCTGGCTCGCCCGTGCGCCAGCAGCAGCTGATCGTCGCCGCCGTGGCCCTCGCGGCGGCGTCGCTCGCCGCTCGGGTCCCCGACGTGTGGGGCGAGGCGGTCAGCCCCGCCCCCACCGCCACCCGCCTGGCCGACGAGCTGTGGTGCGCCGCCTTCGCCGGCGGCGTCGCCTGGGCCGGGAGCCGGGCTCGGCGCACCACCGCGCTGGCGGCCGCAGCCGCGGCCGTGGTGCTCGCCGGCACGGCGCCGGCGCTCGTGCTGGCCGTCGCCGCGGTGGCGGTGGCGGCGTGGCACGCCGTCGAGCGGCGGGCCAGCACCCGGGCCGCCACCGTGACCGCCGGCCTGGTCGCCCTTTCGCTCCTCGCCGGCAGCGGCCCCGACGCGCGGTGGGCGGCCGCGCTCACCACCACCGCCGTCGCCGCGCTGCTGGTGGGCTCCGGGGCCCGCCGGTCCCGGCGGGTGCGGCGGGCCCTGCGGCGCGTCACCGTCGTCGGCGGCGCTGGCGTGGCGCTGGCCACCGTCGTCGCCGGGCTCGCCGTGCTCCTCGCTCGGGGCGACGTCGACGCCGGCACCGACGCGCTGCGCGCGGCCCGGGCCGCCACCGCCGAGGGCGACGTCGACGCCGCCGGCGAGCACTTCCGCGCCGCCCGGGACTCGCTCGCCTCGGGCTGGCGCGTCCTGCGCTACGTCGGGGCCCCCGGCCGGCTCGTCCCGGTCGTCTCCCAGCAGGTGGCCACCGCCGAGCGGGTCACGCTGGCCTCCCGCGGCGCGGCCCGAGCGCTGGCCGACGCCTCTGCCGCCGTCGACCTCGACCGGCTCGCCGTGCGAGGCGGGTCCGTCGACCTGGACGAGGTGGTGGCGGTGTCCGGGCCGCTCTCGGACGCCGCCGTCGCCGTGTCGGAGGCCACCGCGCTCATCGCCGGGCTCGACCGCCAGCTCGTCCTCGCCCCGCTGTCGGACCTCCTCGACGAGGCGCTCGACGAGGCCCGCCACGCCGACAGCACCGCATCCCGGCTGGCCGAGGCGCTCGCCGTGGTGCCCGACCTGCTCGGCGCCGACCAGCCGCGCCGCTACCTCGTGCTGTTCGGCTCGCCGGTCGAGGCCCGCAACCGCTGGGGGTTCCCCGGCTCCTTCGCGGTGCTGCGCTTCGAGGACGGGACGATGACCTTCGAGGCGTCCGGCCCGCTGCGCGAGCTCGACCCGCTCGGCCCCCTCGACGAGGTCGCCATCGACCTGCCGCCGCGGGTGGCGCCCTACGCCAGCTACGGCGCTGCCGTCGACTGGCGGTCCGTCACCGTGCCACCCCACTTCCCCGCCGTGGCCGACATGGCTCAGCAGGTGGGCCGCCAGGCCCCGATCGGCGAGGTCGACGGGGTGGTCATGGTGGGGCCGCGGGCGGCCGCCGCCGTCGTCGGGATGCTCGGCGGGGTGGAGCTGCCGGCGTGGGACCTGCAGCTCACCGAGGACAACACGGTCCGCTACATCACCGTCGACCAGTACTACGAGTTCCCCGACGCCGAGGAGCAGGGCGAGCGCAAGGACCTGCTCGGCGACCTGGCCGAGGAGGTGGCCGACCGGCTCACCGAGGTGGACCTCCCGGGGTTCGCCGCGCTGCGGGACCGGTTCGGCCCGCTCGTCGCGGCCGGGGACCTCGTCGTCGCCGTGCCGGAGCTCACGAACGCCCGAGCCGCCGCGCTGCTGCGCGACGCCGGCCTCGACGGGGCGATGCCCGATCCCGCGGGCGACGTGCTCCACCTCGGGCACCTCAACGGGTCGGGCAGCAAGATCGACCTCCACCTGCACCGACGGATCGACCACCGGGTGGAGATCGACGAAGCCGGGCGCCTCGAGGCCACCCTCGAGGTGGCGCTGGTCAACGAGGCGCCGGCGGCGGGCGAGCCCCGGTACGTGATCGGCTCGGCCATCGGCCTGCCCGACGGCACGAACCGCTCGATCCTGCTGCTCCACACCCGCCACCACCTCCGCTCGCTGACGGCGAACGGGCAGCCGCTCGACGTCGTCACCACCGCGGACGGCAGCCTGTTCGTGCACCAGGCGATGGTGGACATCGCCCCGGCGTCCACCGTGGTGCTGCGGGCCGAGCTCGTCGGCGTGGAGCCCCTCGCCGGCCCCTACGAGCTGACCCTGCTGCCCAACGGGCTCCTCCACCGCGACGAGACGACGGTGACGGTCACCGACGCCCGAGGCGGCTCCTGGGAGGCCACGCCCGTCGTCGACCGCGTCGTCCGCCTCGGCGCCGGCCTCCCCGGGCCCTGACACCCCGTGCAGGTCGGCGCCGCGGCGGCTACGATCCCGGCCAGCACGCCCGCGGGCGGCGTCGCTACGGCGGAGAGCTTGGGGAGCAACAGCTGATGATCCGACTTCGCACGCTGCTGGTGACGGCCATGGCCGTGCTGGTGCTGGGGGCCGGGGCGGCCTCCGCCCAGGTGTACCCGCCGCCCCCGCCGCCGCCTCCGCCGCCGCCGGCCGGCTTCGTCGACGTCCCCTCCAACGCCTGGTACGCGCTGCCGGTCAACTGGGCCAAGCACAAGGGGGTCACCACCGGCGTCGGCGGCAGCAACCGCTTCGAGCCCACCCGGGCCGTGACCCGCGCCGAGGCCGTCACCTTCCTGTGGCGGGCCACCGGGCGCACCCCCGGGGGCAGCGAGCCGTTCGTCGACGTGCCGAGCAACGCCTGGTACACGCCGGCGGTGCGCTGGGCCCACTCGAAGGGCATCACCACCGGCGTCGGCGGGAGCAACCGGTTCGAGCCGAACCGCCCGGTCACCCGGGCCGAGATGGTGACCTTCATGTGGCGGGCTGCGGGGAAGCCGGCGGCGGGCGCGAGCGGCTTCGTCGATGTCCCGGCCAACGCGTGGTACGCCAAGCCGGTGGCCTGGGCGAAGGCCCAGAAGATCACCACCGGCGTGGGTGGGAGCAACCGGTTCGAGCCCGTCCGCTCCGTGACCCGGGCCGAGGCGGTCACCTTCCTGTACCGCAAGTACGGCTGAGCGGCACCCGCCACCTCCTGCGGCGCGCGACGTCGGTGCGCGGGGCGCGGCGTCGCGCGCCCGGCCGCCGGCGTCGACGCGTCGGAGGTCGGGCCGTCGGCGCGCTGGTCGCCGGCGCCGCGCTGACCGGCGGCGCGCTCGTCGCGGCACCGCTGGCCGCGGCGGCGGTGGGGCCGGTCGGTGCCGGTGCGCCGGTCCAGGAGGGCGGCCCCTGCCAGCCGCTCGACGTCACCCTCGTGGGGCCGCTGCTGCCGGGGGCGGTGATCAGCGTCGCCGTGGACTGCCCGCTCGTGCGGGCCGACCGCACCTACACCGGGGCCATCAGCACCGCCCCGGCGCCGTTCCCCGAGGCCTACCCGCTCGAGGACGGGGCGGTCGGGTTCGCCGGGATCGTGCTCCCGGACACGTTCCGGACCGAGTCCTTCCACCGGGTGGTGCTCCTCGAGGCCGAGGGGGTCGAGCTCGGCAGCGCCCACCTCTGGGTCAACGCCGCCGGCGAGCACCAGCTCGTCGACCCGCCACCCCCGCCGACGACTGCTGGCGGCTGGCGCCAGGCCCTGCGAGGCACCGGCCTCGTGGACCGCCGCGCCGACGGGGTCGTGAAGCTAGCCGCGGTCGCCGTGGCCGCCGGGGTGCTGGCCCTGCGCCGCCGGCGCCCGTCGCCCTCGTCCACGCGCTGACGCCCCGGACGCGACTCGGCGCCGCCCCAGGGGTGGGGAGCGGCGCCGAGCCGACCGGGGGGATCAGCGGGTCAGCGGCGATCGGGCAGCGGTCGGCGGGCCTGGTCGATGAGGAGGCCGGTGGCCATCGCCAGGGTGACGATGGCGAGCAGGGCGGCCGTGCTCTTCCAGTCGTCGACGCCGGTGGCCCCGGCGGTGATCGCCTCGATGACCGGCTGGAACGGGCTGTCCGACGACGACGGCAGGGCGAGGTCCTCGTCGAGCGAGGGCGCCGTGAAGTCCGAGCCGAGGCTGAGCGTGGGCAGGCCGAGCGGGGTGAGCTCGAGCGACCGACCCACCGGCACCGGCGGCACGCTCCGGTTCCGCTCGAGCTCGTCGATCCGGGTGGCTGCGAGCGGCGCCTGGTAGGCGGCGGCCTTGCCGCTGCTCACCGCCTTGGCCTCGCCGCCGGTGGCCTCCTCGGCGCCCGGGGCGGGCGAGGCGGGCGCCTCGGGGCCAGGCGCCGGCGCGGGCGCGGGGCTGGGGCCGGGCACCTGCGGCAGCGGCGGCAGGGAGCGCAGCGGATCGAGCACCGGGCCCACCGCCTCCACGACCGGGTCGAGCACCGGGGTCACCACGTCGTCGACGATCGGCTGGACGATGGGCTCGGTGACCGGCGCCAGCGGCTCGAGCAGGTCCTCCACCTCCTCGAGCACCCCGCAGAGCGGGCCGCTGAGCAGCGAGCAGGTCGTCTCGGTCAGCCCCGGCACCTGGGCCTGCGCCGGCGAGGCCAGCAGCGGGACCGCGGCGGCGGTCGAGGCGACGAAGGTGGCGGCGAGGATCGTCGTGCGTCGCATGGGCGAGCTCCTGTGTGCGGTGCGTCGGGCCGGCAGCCCGGCCGCCGGGTGCGGCGCGACCACGCTGGCGGTCCCCCTTGCCCCGTCGCTTCGCCCCGCCGGCCGCGTTCTCCTGCCCGCCGCCGCGGATCCGCCCCCGCGCCCGGGCCCCGAACGCTGCCGAACCGGTCGGAACCGGCCGTTCGCGAAGCCGAGCGCCGGCCGGCCGGCGGCGGGCGGCGGGTCCGGCCGGCGACGGCGCGACGCCGACTGGGGGCCCGGGTCCGACGGTGCGTACCCTCTCGGGCGCCATGGTCCCCCACGCACCTCGCCGCCGGCGCGAGTCGCCGCAGGTGTACCGCGTGCGCCGCGCCGTCGCGCTGTCGGTGCTCGTGCTCGTCGTGGCCGGGGTGCTGCGCCTGGCCGGCGTGGGCGCCGGCGGCGGCGACGGGGACGAGGCGGCCACCACCACGTCGAGCACCACCACCACGACGATCCCCGCACCGCCGCCCTGCGCCACCGGCGACGTGGTCGTCGAGGAGAACCCGGCGACGGAGTGGGCGACGGTGATCGTCGACACCGAGCGGGCCCTGCCCGACTGGTACGAGCCGCCGGACCTCACGAACATCGCGGAGGCCGGGTTCCCGTTCACCGACGGGCTCGCCGTGCGGGCCCTGATGATCCAGGACCTCGCCGCCATGCGGGAGGCGGCCGCGGCCAACGGCACGCCGCTCGCCATCCTCGCCGCCTACCGCAGCTACGCGCAGCAGGCCGCCCTCTTCGAGCGCCGCACCGGGGAGATGGGCGCCGAGACGGCGAGCGGCCGGGTGGCCCGCCCTGGGCACTCCGAGCACCAGCTGGGCACCACGATCGACGTGACGAGCGAGGGCATGACCGACGTCGACCAGGCGTGGGGCGCCTCCCCCACCGGTCAGTGGGTGGCCAGCAACGCCTACAAGTACGGGTTCATCATCAGCTACCCGTCGGGCTCGTCGGCCACCACCTGCTACGACTACGAGCCCTGGCACCTGCGCTACGTCGGTCGAGACCTGGCCGCTGACGTCGTGGCCTCCGGGCTCACGCTGCGCCACCACCTCTACGTCCACCACCCGCCGGCGGGCTACACGCCCGCCCCGGACGCGACGACCACCACCGACAAGGTCGTCACCGAGCAGTAGGAATCGGTCGGCCCGGGCCGCGGAACGGTCCGGGCACCTGGAGCGTCAGACACTCAGCGGTACGCTCCCCTGGTCCCCCCACGAGCCACCCGAGGTCCCCCAGCCGTGCCCGATGACCGCCGCCGCCGCCTGACCCTGCTCGGGCTCGCGATCGTCTCCGTCCTGGCGCTGGTGGTGAGCTTCGCGGTCGACCGCCGCGACGGCGGCGACGAGCACGCCAGCGGCGACCGCATCAGCACCGGCGACCCCGACGCGGCCGACGAGGAGGGCGGCGAGACCGAGGGCGACGGCGAGGGGGACGAGGCGCCCGAGGGCGAGTTCTTCCGCACCGACTACGACGGCTGGGCCGACCCGGCCGGCTTCGGCAAGCCGTACCCCAACGCCGAGGTCGAGGGGCTGCTCACGTTCCGGGGCAACCCGTCGCGCAGCTACTACGGCGCCGGGCCGGTGCCGCGCACCACCCCGCAGATCCTGCACCGCTTCCCCGACGAGCCGATGTGCCGGTCGTCGGTGAACCTCGGCGAGACGAAGGTGTGGTGCGGCATGGGCTGGACCGGCCAGCCCACGATCGTGGAGCGCGAGGACCGCACCTGGGCGATCTTCGGCGGGTACGACGGCCACGTGCACTTCATGGACGCCGACACCGGCGAGCGGATCCTCCCCGACGTCGAGACCGGCGACATCATCAAGGGCACCCCCACGATCGACCCCGACGGCTACCCGCTCGTCTACACGGGCTCGCGCGACGACCTGCTGCGGGTCATCGCCTTCGACCGGCCCGGCCAGGCCGAGGTGCTCTGGACGCTCGACGCCGAGTCCGTCCAGCCCGTGATTTGGAACGACGACTGGGACGCCTCGCCGATCGTGATCGGCGACTACCTCGTCGAGAACTCCGAGAGCGGTCGCTTCTGGGTGATCAAGCTCAACCGCCGCATCGACGACGCCGGTCTCGTGCAGGTGGACCCGGAGGTGGTGTTCACCACCCCGGTGTGGGACCAGGAGGCGCTCGACCTCAACGGGGACAAGGTGGCCTCGGCCGAGAGCAGCCCGGCGATCCACGGCAACACCGCCTACCTCGGCACCTCGGCCGGGCTGATCTGGGGCTTCGACCTCTCCGGCCTGGACGAGGGGATCACCCCCGAGCCGGTGTTCCGGTTCTGGAGCGGCAACGACCACGACGCCACCGTGGTGGTGGACGACGAGGGGATGCTCTACATCGCCGGCCAGTACGACCGGGCGCTCCAGCGGTCCCGCGACGTCGGCCAGGTCACCAAGCTCGACCCGTCCCGACCGGAGGACCCGATCCTCTGGAAGATCGACGACTTCGGGGCCCTGAAGGGCGGCGTGTACGGCACCCCGGGCATCCACGGCGACGTCCTCTACTTCGGCACCAACGGCGGCCGGCTCGTCGCCGTGAACCGGATGAGCGGCCAGGTGCTGTGGGAGATGCGGCTCTCCCCGCCCGTGTGGGGCAGCCCCGTCGTCGTCGACGACGTGCTGCTCATCGGGGACTGCGCGGGCATGTTCCACGCCTTCGACGTGAGCGACCCGCTCGTCGAGCCGCCGCTCCTGTGGCAGGTGGACCTCGGCGGCTGCATCGAGGCCACGCCGGCCGTGTGGAAGGGCCGCATCTACATCGGCAGCCGCAACGGCCACCTCTACGTGCTCGGCACCCCCGACGCGCCCGCCACCACCTCCACCAGCGCCGACGGCTGACCGCACGCCGACCGGGGCTCGGGCGCGAACCGGGGCACCGGGCGGCGGATCCCGGTGCCCCGGTGGGAGGGCGACGACCCCGGGCTGGGGAGGGACAGGGTCGCCGCGCGAGGCCGGCTCAGGCGCTCAGGCCAGCAGGCTGCGCAGCATCCACGCCGTCTTCTCGTGGACCTGGAGCCGCTGGGTGAGCAGGTCGGCGGTGGGCTGGTCGTCGGCCTCGTTGACGACGGGGAAGATCGAGCGAGCCGTGCGGGCCGTGGCCTCGTGCGCCTTGAGCAGCCGGCGGACCATCTCCTCGGCGTCGGGGTGCTCGTCGTCCTCCTCGATCACCGTGAGCTTCATGAACTCCGTGTAGGTGCCCGGTGCCGGAGCGCCGAGCGCCCGGATCCGCTCCGCGATCTCGTCCACGGCGCTGGCCAGCTCGTTGTACTGCTCCTCGAACATCAGGTGCAGCGTCTGGAACATCGGGCCGGTGACGTTCCAGTGGTAGCTGTGCGTCTTCAGGTACAGCGTGTAGGTGTCGGCGAGGAGCTTCGACAGCCCCTCCGCGATCTCGAGGCGCTTGGCTTCGTCGATCCCGATGTCGATGGTCAGGTCGCTCACGTCCGCGTGTCCTCCTCTGCTCGAGACGGGTGGCCGGCGCCAGCGCCGCCCGGCGGAGGCGCCGTGCGTACGTCCTTGTTCAACCACCGGCAGCGGCCGGAGATTCCCGGGTCAGCGGCCCTGCGGAGGCGGTCAGCGGACGACGTAGGTGAGCGTGCCGTCGGCGACGAGCTTGCCGCTCGGGACCCGCACCTCGGCCCGGCAGAAGACGACCGTGCGCCCCCGCTTCTCCACCCAGCCCTCGGCGATCGCGTCCTGCTCCACCACGGAGCCGAGGTAGCGCACGTCCATCTGCACGGTGACGAACCCGGTCTCGGGCCCGTAGGCCTGGCCGATCGCGGGGACGACGACCGTGTCGATGAGCGAGGCGATCGCGCCGCCGTGCAGCACGCCGAGCGGCTGGTCGTGCTCGGGCCGGTACGGGAGCCGGACCCGGGCGTAGTCGGTGCGCAGCTCCTCGAGCTCGAAGCCGAGGTGCTGCGGGAAGAAGGTGCGGTCCCAGCTGCCGTGGGGGAACTTCCCCCACCGGGCCAGTGCGTCCGGGTCGGTCAGCGGCGCGAACCGGGCGGCGTTGGGTGCGACGGGATCGACAGCGGCGTCGGTCATCACCAGAACCTAGGGCACCGTCTCGGCGGCCTCGGCAGCCGCGGCGGGGCGGCAGCGCGCCGCGACGTCGTCACCGGCGGCGGGTGAAGGCGAGGTCGAGCTGCTGGATGGCGCCGACGAAGATGTTCTCCTCGATCTCGGGTGGGGTGACCACCTCGAGGTCGGTGATCAGCTCGACCAGGCGCTCCATGAGGAGCCGCAGCTCGAAGCGGGCCAGGGAGGCGCCGAGGCAGAAGTGGGTGCCGAAGCCGAACGCGATCTGCGGGTTCGGGTTGCGGCGGATGTCGAAGCGGAACGGGTCCTCGAACACCGACTCGTCGCGGTTGCCCGACGGGTAGAGCAGCGCGATCCGCTCCCCCGCCCGGACCGGCTCGCCGCCCACGGTGGCGTCGGCGGTGGCCACCCGGAACATGTTGTTGAGCGGCGTGACCCAGCGGATCATCTCCTCGACCGCGCCCGGGATGAGCGACGGGTCCTCGTGCATCGCCTCCCACTGGTCGGGGTGCTTGGCGAACTCGATGAGGGAGCGGGCGATGACGGTGCGGGTGGTCTCGGCGCCGCCGGAGATCACGAGGCCGGTCTCGTTGACGAGCTGGCTGTCGCCCATCGGGCAGCCGGCGTCGGCGGCGTGCACCCAGGTGCTGACGAGGTCGTCGGCCGGGCACGCCCGCCGGGCCGCCGCCGTCTCCTGGAGGACGGCCACGAACTCCATGATCGCCTGCATGAAGTCCTGGAAGACCTGCGGGTCGTTGGGGACCGAGTCGTAGCGCATGAGCCGCTCGGACCAGGACTTGATGTCGGTCCAGCGCTCCTCGGCGAAGCCGAGCAGGTGCGCGGTGAGCTTGGCCGGCAGCGCCGCCGCGAGCGCGGTGACCACCTCGACGCGCCCTCGCTCGCCGGGCTCCACGCCGGCCACCATCTCGGCGAGCTGTCCGTCGATGAGGCGGGTGAGGAGCGGCTCCATGGCCCGCACCGCCTTCGGGGTGAACCGCCGGGAGATGAGCCGCCGCTGGGCGAGGTGCTGCGGGTCGTCCTGGGCGATCATGTTGTCCTCGTCGGGGTTCTGCACCGACCGGTAGGACCCCCGGCTGGAGAACACCTCGTCTCGGGCCTCCACGTCGAGGATGTCGGCGTGGCGGGTGACGCCCACGAACCCGTTGCGGTCCCGGTAGAGCGGTTCGTTGGCCCGCATCCAGGTGAACGCCTCGTGCATGGCGTCGAGGTCGGCGTAGAAGGCGGGCGAGAGGAGGTCGACGTCGGGCCGGGTCGCGGTGGCAGCCATGGCCGCGCAGCGTACCGATCCTGGCAACGCGCGTTCTCAGCAGCCCGAGCGGTGACGCGGCCCAGCTGGCAGCCGCGCCTGATCGCCGAGGCCTCGACCAGGGAGCGGCGAGCGCGCTGGTGGTGCGGGGGCTGGGGCGCGACGATGCCGAGGTGGGGACGCCGTGGGGGACCGTGCTCAAGCGGACGGCGATCGTGGCCGGCGCGCTCCTCCTCGCCATGCAGCTCGTCCCCTACGGGTGGGCGAAGCCGAACCCACCGGTGACCCTGGACGCGCCGTGGCCCGACGAGCGGGCCGCCCAGCTGGCCCGCGACGCCTGCTACGACTGCCACAGCAACGAGACGGACTGGCCGATCTACTCGTACGTGGCGCCGATGTCCTGGCTCGTGCGCCGCGACGTGGAGCGGGGCCGCGACGAGCTCAGCTTCTCCACCTGGGACGAGGACGACGGCGACGCCGACGACGCCGCGGAGGCGATCCTCGACGGCTCGATGCCGCCCTGGCCGTACAGGCTCCTGCACCCCGAGGCCCGGCTGTCGGACGAGGAGAAGGCGATCCTCGTCGCCGCCCTGGAGGCGATGGACGAGGCGCCCTGAGCGTCGTCGCTACTCGAAGACGGCGGTGCTCACCCGGATGGGCCTGAGCCGCTGGGCGACGGCGCTCGCGGCCTGCGCCGCCAGCGCCACGATCGTGGGGACGGCGACGACGAGCAGCAGCACCGTGCGGGTCGGGAAGACGAGCGGGTACGCCGTGGACAGGTCGTCGCTGATGGCGTTCGTGAACACGACGACCGGGAGGAACCCGACCGGCACGGCGAGCAGCCCGCCGAGCGCGGCCAGCAGCCAGGCTCGGGCGCCGGCCATGCGGGCCAGCAGGCCGGGCGAAGCACCGGCCACGGTGAGGACGTCGCGCTCGTCCTTCGACTCGGCCGCGGCCAGGGCCAGGCTGGTGCCGACGACGAACAGGCTGAACACGAGGGCCAGCGCCGTCAGCGCCAGCTCGAGCTGAGACGGCGACGGTCCGGAGCCGGGCTGGTGGAGGTCGACGACGAGGGAGCGGCTCTCCACCCTGCCCTCGGGCGGGAGCTCCTCGCTCGCGTCGGGGAGGTCGGGGAGGAGGACCGGGAGGGCGTCGGGGTCCGCGCCGAGGTCGAGGACGGCGTCGCGCTGGCGCTGGGTGATCGGCTCGCCCCGGACGAAGAGGGTGGCCGCCGGTTCGACCTCGAGTCCGTGAGCGACCGCGGTCTCGTCGGTGACGAGCGCGTCGCCGGCCCGCCAGCCGAGGTGGTGGTCCACGGCGAGCGCGACCGCGGGGATGGTCCGCTCCGAGGTGCTCGGCTCCTCGGACCGCGTCCGGATGACCAGCTCCCGACCGTCACCGGCCGGCACGAGGACCGCCGCCCCCGTCTCCTCGAGCGCAGCCCGCTGGTCGTCGGTGAGCTCGAGCGCGTCGACCACCTCCGAGGAGGCGACGAGCAGGTGCGGCGCCGACGTGGACGCGCTGGCCCGCTGCGTCGGTCCCCCGCCGGAGGCGAGCTGCGCCAGCGGTGGGATCTCGAACCAGGGCCGGCTGCCGTCAGCGGTGAGGGGCGGGCGCGCCGCCCGCAGGGTGGTCACCGTGGCGTCGGGCAGGGCCGCCTCGAAGCGAGCCAGCAGCGCGCCGTCGAGCGGGAGGGCGCGGTCGTCGTAGATCGTCTCGGTCCCGTCCCGGCCCGGGCGCTCGAGCGTCTCGTGGACCGTCGCCACCACGGTGCGGGGGCTCGGCTCCAGGTCCTCGGGTTCGCGGGCCTCGAACCCCTGGAGCAGCGCAGCGGCGGCGATGGCGAGGCTCGCGGCCGCGCACACCGCCCCGACGACGGCACCGGTGCGGGTGCGGTGGCGGGCGAGGCCCCGGGCGGCCATCCGCCAGGCGCCGCGCAGGTGCGCCGCCAGGGGCTCGAGGCGAGCCACGAGCGCGGGAGCGATGGCACAGGCGCCGAGCAGCTCGGCGACGCCCCCGACCACGGCGACGAACGCCCACAGCTGGCCGGACTCGCCGCTGCGGCTGCCGACCGTGGCCAGCCCGAGCAGCGCGAGACCACCGGCGACGGCCGCCGCGCCGGCGGCGACCAGGCGGCGGGGCACCGGCGGCAGCGGCCGGCGCCCGGCCAGCGCGGCGAGGGTCGGGACCTTGGCGGCGGTGCGAGCCGGGATCAGCGCGGCGATCGTGGCGGCGACCACGCCCACGACGGCGGCGCCGGCCACCTCGACGCCGCGGTACGTGTAGGCGTCGATCCGGTGGTCGAGCAGGTGCTCCTCGATCACCCCGCGCAGCACGACGAGCGCGACGGCACCGAGGGCGAGGCCCGCGAGGGCGGCGACGACGCCGGTGACCGTGCCCTGGAGGACGAGCGCGGCCCGCAGCGTCGACGGTGAGGCGCCGCTGGCCGAGAGCTGGCCGAGCGCGACGAGCTGTCGTCGGGCCCCGACCGCGAACGTAGCGGCGATCACGATGCCGACGACGGTGAGGGCCACGGCGCCGAGCACGTACGCCCAGCGCACCCCGTCGTCGTTCGGGTCGGCGACGAGCGGGCCCTGCCAGCCGGCGAGGTGGAGGTCCCGGGTCAGGATCGAGCCGTCGGACGCCTCGGCGAGCGCGACCTGCTCGTCGACGGTCATCGGGGGGAGGTCGATCAGCCACCGATCGGGGGTGAGCGCCGTGTCGGGGCCCGGCAGCAGCGCCTCCATCGTCTCGACGGTGGCGTGGCCGACGTCGCAGGAGAGGCAGTCGGGCTGCTCGGCCTCGCCGACGATCGTGAGCGTGGCGCCGGTGGGCACGAGCGCGACCGTGTCGCCCACCTCGGCATCGAGCGCCCGGAGCGCGCCGCGGCTGAGCGTGACCTCCCCGTCGCTGCGGGGCGCCCGGCCGGACACGAGGACCGGGCCGAGGGGGGCGAAGTCCTCGAGCCCGTCGAGGCTCGTCAGCAGCACCCAGGTGCGGGGCCCGCCCTCGGTGCGCAGGCCGACCGACGTCCGGTAGAGGGGCGCGGCGACCGCCCCCTCCGGGAGCTCGGGCTCGGAGGAGGAGAAGGCGCGGGCGTCGGCGGTGCCGTTGTGCCGGGCCCACTCGTCGGCCGGCGTCACGTGGTCGGTGCGGATGAGCGTGACGGCCATGACCATGGCCGCCACCGGCAGCGCCACGAGCAGCGTGACGAGCGCGGTGCGGCCCGGGCGGCGCAGGACGTCGCGGCGCGCGAGGCGGACGGCGAGCCGCCAGCGGGTCACGGTCCCACCTCGAGCGGGTCGAGGGGCGGCGTGGCGCCGACGGAGGACTCGTCCACGATGCGGCCGTCGCGCAGGAACACGACCCGATCGGCCCACGCCGCGTAGCGGGGCTCGTGGGTGACGAGCACCACCGCGGCGCCGGTGCGCTGGGGGAGGCCGGCGAGGAGCTCCACGACGGCGTCGCCGGTGAGGGTGTCCAGGGCGCCGGTGGGCTCGTCGGCGAGCAGGAGCTTGCGCTCCCCCACCACCGCCCGCGCCACCGCGATGCGCTGCTGCTGGCCACCGGAGAAGTCGTCGGGGAAGCGGTCGAGCTGCTCCTCGATGCCCACGCTGGCCAGCGCCTCGCGGGCCCGCTGTCGCGCCTCGCGGGTGGGGACGCCCTCGAGCTCGAGGGGGAGCATCACGTTCTCGAGCGCCGTGAGCGAGGTGACGAGGTTGAGGCGCTGGAACACGTAGCCCACTTCGGTGCGGCGCAGCGTGGCCCGCTCCCGCACGCCGAGGGGCGCCAGGTCGCGGCCGCCGACGCGGACGGTGCCGGCGTCGGGATCCTCGAGCGCGCCGGCGAGGTGGAGGAGGGTGGACTTCCCGCAGCCGCTCGGTCCCATCACGGCGACGAGCTCGCCCGGCGCGACGGTGAGCGACACATCGGTGAGGGCCCGCACCTCCGTGGTCCCGGAGCCGTAGCGCTTCACGACGCTGCGCAGCTCGAGGGCGGGGGCGGGCGACGGGGGGTGGGCGTCAGCCACGGCTGACCTCCGTTCGGGGGAGGGACGCCGCGAGCGTCCAGGGGCGAGTGAGCGGCGCGGGGGTTCGGCCAGGGTGGGCGACGGTCGCCGCGGCCCCGGCGACGGCGTCCGGCGGCGCGTCGTCGGACGCCTCGGCGGCCGTGGTGGGGTGCAGCCCGGGGTGGGTCAGGCGGGCGATGAGGATGATGGCGGCGGACACGAGCGGTCCGACGACGAAGACGACCGCCGGCACGAGCAGGTCAGCCACGGCGCTCCTCCTTCTGGTCGGTGGTGCGGCGGCGGGCCCGCAGGACGCGGGCCTCGCAGAGGTCGAGCCAGCGCAGGTCGGCCTCGGCCCGGGTGGCGACGGCGTCGGCCACGAGCGCGGCGGCCAGCGCCGCGTCGGGGTCGCCGGCGGCCGGGGCGGCCTCGGCGGCGCGAGCGGTCCGGCGGTGAGCCTGGAGGCGGGCGGTGAGGGCGCTGCGGTGGCGGGTGATCACCTCGAGGGCGCGGTCGGGCCCGGACTCAAGGGCGAAGAGGACCTTGAGGAGCAGCTCGTCGCGCGGCGGCGGCTCGTCAGCAGGGGCGGTCTGCCACCACGCGCCGAGCTCCTCCCGGCCGGCGGCGGTGATCGAGTACCGCTTCTGCTCCCCGCTGTCGTCCACGTCGACGAGGCCGTCCCGGGCCAGGCGGTCGAGGGTCGTGTACACCTGCCCGACGTTCAGGGCCCAAGCCCCGCCGGTCGTCGACTCGAAGGCCGTCTTCAGCTGGTACCCGT
>Ga0182741_1002308_pt1 | contig 22595 bp, 19 predicted proteins | sample eDN5th37CBELigOP_FD_128874 | JGI IMG/M metagenome (GOLD analysis project Ga0182741, IMG submission 128874) | Enriched Organic Plus compost microbial communities from Emeryville, California, USA - eDNA 5th pass 37_C BE-Lig OP (version 2) (version 2) ... | reverse complement strand
TCACCTGGCGGGTGCCCGGCAGCACCGGAACCCACAGGCCGAACGGCAGGGCGGCGCGCATGAGCTGGTCGAGGTCGACGCCGGCGTCCACCACCACACGCCGCGACTCGCGGTCGATGCTGTGGATCCTGTTCAGCGCCGTCATGTCGACGACGAGCCCGCCGGCGTTCTGCGCCGGGTCGCCGTAGGAGCGCCCGAGACCACGGGCGATGACACCGCGACGCAGATGCGACGGCTTCGAGTCGTTGTCTTCCGCGACCCGTGCGACCGCCTTCGCGATCACTTCGACGTCGGGAGTGGACAGCACCTCTGCGGTGGTCGGCGCGGTGCGCCCCCAGCCGGTCAGGGTGCGGGTCTGGGTGGGGAGCGGCTCGCTCGCCTGCTCCGTTGCTGTCGTGGACATCAGCATAAAGGCTACCCGTGGGTCCTGGTCACCCGGCAAGATGCCGTTCCTCACGGGCGTTACCCTCGTCTGCGTGCCGGAATCCCACGATCACCTGCCGCCGTTGCCGGAGCACCACGCCCCGCTGGCTCCCGAACTGCCGTTGACCGACTCGACGGCCGACGAGGCACTGGACCTGAAGACGCAGGTCGTGCGGTTCGTTCTCGCAGGTGGTTTCTCGGCAATCGTCGACTACGGCCTGTACGTCCTGCTCATGGCTCTGGGTGTGACGCGCGACCTCGCGAAGGCCCTGTCGTTCGTGGCCGGCACCACCACCGCCTACCTCATCAACCGCCGCTGGACCTTCAAGGCCCCGCCGAGTCGTGCCCGTTTCGTCGCGGTCGTGGTGCTGTACGCAGTGACGTTCGCCGCGCAGGTCGGCATCAACCGCGTCCTCAACGAGTCCCTCGGTGACGACTGGTGGGTGATCCCCTTCGCCTTCGTCGTCGCCCAGGGCGTCGCGACGGTGATCAACTTCGTGGTGCAGCGGGCGGTCATCTTCCGCATGCGCTGATCTTCGGTGTTCTCGACTGCGTATGGCGAAGTCGGGAACACCGAATCGTGTATCCGGGGGAACCGGACGACGGCGAGATGCGTCGAACCTGACATGTCACGCCGACGAGTTCACTCGCTCATGTCCGGGCAGGACGGCATCGTCACCCGCCGACAGGCACTCGACTGCGGGCTCGGGGTCGCCGCCATCGACCACTACGTGCACTCCGGGGAATGGCGTTCCCTCGCGCCGGGTGTCTACCTGCGCGCCGACCGGGAACGCACGCCCGCGGTGCGGCTGCGCGGCCGTCTACGCAGCCGGGGAAGGGGCGACGGCGTGGGGTCCGAGCGCCGCGTGGTGGCACGGACTCCTCGACCGCGCGCCGAAGGAGCTGTTCGTGACGGTGCCGCACCGTCGGGTGGTCAAGGCGGCCGACGGCGTCCGGATGCGACGACGCGACCTACCGCCGGAGGACGTGACGTCGGTGCGAGGGTTGTGCGTCACCGGTCTGCCGCTGTCCGTGCTGGAGGCCGCCGTCGAACTGGAGAACGGGTCGGTGTTCCTGGACCGCGCCCTGCAGCGGCACACCATCGAGGTGGACGGGTGGGCCTGGCACCGCGACCCGGCTCGGCACCGCCACGATCTCGAACGGCAGAACGTGCTCGTCAACGCGGGCCGGCACGTCCTGCGCTTCACCTGGCACGCCCTCGCCAACGACCCCGAGGGCGTTGTCCGGCAGATCCGGCAGATCCGGCAAGCCTTGGCCTGACCGAAATCTGGTGTTCTCGACTGCCTGTGGGGAAGTCGAGAACACCAGATCCGTCAGAAGTCGGGGAGACGACCCGCTTCCCGGGCTTCCGCGAGAGTCGGAGCCGCCCGATCCTTGGCGGACAGCTCGTAGGTCAGCGGCTGCCCCGACGTGCCGGTGGTGGGCCAGTCGATGCCGATCGCCGGATCGAGGGGGTGGACCTCGTGCTCGCGCTCGGGGTCGTAGCCGGTCGAGCACAGGTAGACGACGGTCGAGTTGTCCTCGAGCGCAAGGAAACCGTGACCGAGGCCCTCGGTCAGGAAGATCGCACGACGATCCTTCGTGTCCAGCAGCACCGAATCCCACCGACCGAAGGTGGGGGAGCCGACACGCAGGTCGACGACGACGTCGAGCACCGCCCCCGACACGCACGTGACGTACTTCGCCTGTCCCGGAGGCACATCCGCGTAATGGATGCCGCGCAGCACCCCGGCGGCGGAGACCGAGCAGTTCGCCTGCGCCAACTCGAGGGGCCGGCCGGTCGCGTCGGTGAAGGTGTCCTGCTTGAACCATTCGAGGAAGACCCCGCGGTCGTCGCCGAACTGCTTCGGGGTGATCTCGAACGCCCCGGCGATCGCCAGCTCGCGGTACTGCATCTATCGGTCCTTTCCTCGTTCGAGCAGGTCGAGCAGGTAGCTGCCGTAGCCGGACTTGACCAGCGGTTCGGCCGCCGCCCGCAACTGTTCGTCGTCGATGAATCCGCGCCGCCACGCGACCTCTTCCGGGACCCCGATCTTCAGGCCCTGCCGCTGTTCGATGGTGCGCACGAAGTTCGCCGCGTCCAGCAGCGAATCGAAGGTACCGGTGTCGAGCCAGGCGGTGCCGCGCGGCAGCACCTCCACGTGCAGCCGGCCGGCCTCGAGGTAGGTGCGGTTGACGTCGGTGATCTCCAGCTCGCCCCGCGCCGAAGGTGTCAGGGAGCGGGCGATCCCGACGACGTCGTTGTCGTAGAAGTACAAACCGGGCACCGCGAAGTTCGACTTCGGATCGGTGGGTTTCTCCTCCAGCGACAACGCGCGACCACTGTCGTCGAATTCGATCACCCCGTAGGCCGTGGGGTCGGAGACGCGGTAGGCGAACACGGCGCCGCCGTCGATGTCGGTGAAGCGGGTCAGCTGGGTGCCCAGGCCGGGGCCGTAGAAGATGTTGTCGCCGAGGATCAACGCGACCGGCTCGTGTCCGATGTGGTCGGCGCCCAGCACGAACGCCTGGGCCAGACCGTCGGGGGAGGGCTGGACGGTGTAGGTGAGGTTCACCCCGAACTGGGAGCCGTCGCCGAGCAGACGCCGGAAGGAGTCGGCGTCGTGCGGGGTGGTGATCATGAGGATGTCGCGGATCCCGGCGAGCATCAACGTCGACAGCGGGTAGTAGATCATCGGCTTGTCGTAGACGGGCACGAGCTGCTTGCTGACACCACGGGTGATGGGGTGCAGCCGCGAGCCGGTGCCGCCCGCGAGGATGATTCCGCGCATGCGGATCATCGTGCCACCGTCAACGTTCACGGCAGAAGGTGGATAGTCTGGCGCCCATGAGGCTGCTCGTCACCGGTGGTGCCGGATTCATCGGCGCGAACTTCGTGCACCAGACCGTCCGGGAACGCCCCGAGGTGCAGGTCACGGTGCTCGACAAACTCACCTACGCCGGCAACCGCGCCTCCCTCGACCCCGTCGCCGACAAGATCACCTTCGTCCACGGGGACGTCGCCGACGCCGAGCTGGTCGACCGGCTCGTCGCCGACAGTGATCTGGTGGTGCACTTCGCCGCCGAGTCCCACAACGACAACTCCCTGGCGAACCCGGCGCCGTTCGTGCAGACGAATCTCGTGGGTACCTTCACGCTGCTCGAGGCCGTCCGCAAGCACGATGTGCGCTATCACCACATCTCCACCGACGAGGTCTACGGCGACCTCGACCTCGACGACCCCGCCCGCTTCACCGAGACCACTGCCTACAACCCGTCGAGCCCGTATTCGTCGACCAAGGCCGGCTCGGATCTGCTGGTGCGCGCCTGGGTGCGCTCGTTCGGGGTCCGCGCGACCCTCTCGAACTGCTCGAACAACTACGGGCCCTATCAGCACGTGGAGAAGTTCATTCCCCGCCAGATCACCAACGTGCTCACCGGGGTGCGGCCCAAGCTCTACGGCACCGGCCGCAACGTGCGCGACTGGATCCACGTCGACGACCACAACAGCGCGGTGTGGACGATCATCGACAAGGGCGAGCTCGGCCAGACCTATCTGATCGGTGCGGACGGGGAGGCCGACAACCGCACCGTCGTCGAAACCGTCCTCGAACTGTGCGGCCGGAACAAGACCGAGTTCGATTTCGTCACCGACCGGCCCGGCCACGACCTGCGCTACGCCATCGACGCGACCCGCCTGCGCACCGAACTCGGCTGGCGGCCCCGCTACAGCAATTTCCGGGAAGGTCTGGCGGCGACCATCGACTGGTACCGCAGCCACGAGCAGTGGTGGATGCCACACAAGCAGGCCACCGAAGCCGCCTACAGCCGCACGGAGCGTGTTCTGGGCGAGTGAGCTGCACAAACGACCTACAGGTCCCGAACGGTGCAAAACGCCGCATGTCGGGGGAAGAAGGGCGTCCGCTGCTACTGTCGCATCGAAAAGAGCGGATCGACCATTAGCGGGGAGTAGCCCGATGGAGCAGGCAGCTGCCGGCGACACGACAACGATCGGACACGACGCGGACGCGCTGGACCAGGTCCTCACCGAACCGGTACGCCGCGACCGGCTGATCGTGCAGCGCGGGCTGTTCTCGTCGCTGTCGCCGCGTGTGCCCGAGAAGATGTACGTGCACACGAAGGGCAACGCCGCCGCCGACCGCTACGGCCTGCAGCTCGCCGACGGCGCCACCGCGCACACCAACACCTACTTCGGTCGTTTCCCTGCGACGTTCTGGCAGCGCTGGACCGACGTGAAGACGGTGAACCTGCAGCTCACCTACGCCGGCTCGGGCACCGCGAAGTTCACCGTGTGGGCCTCCGACGCGCGCGGCCGCGAGCGGATCGTGAAGGTCGAGACGGTTTCCGGTTCCGGCGACCTCGACCTGGAACTCCCCATCGAGCGGTTCGTCGACGGCGGTGCGATGTGGTTCTCCGCCGAGGCCAGCCACGGTTCGCTGCTGCTGTCCGACGTCCGCTGGACGGTCGCGGCGCCCGAGCACCTGCGTCCCGCCGCCGTGGTGATCTGCACGTTCAACCGCGCCGACGACTGCACCGTCACCGTCGGCACCCTCGCCTCCGACGACGGTGCGATGGCCGACATCGAAGCGGTGTGCATCGTCGACCAGGGCACCGACCAGGTGCGGTCGCGCTCGGCGTTCGGTGAGGTCGCGGAGAAGCTCGGCGACAAGCTCATCTACCTGACGCAGCCGAATCTCGGTGGTGCGGGTGGCTTCTCGCGTGGTATGTACGAGATCACCGGGTCCGCCGACGCCGAGCACGCCAACGTCATCGTCATGGACGACGACATCCTGTGCGAACCCGAATCGGTGTTGCGCCTCAACGCCTTCGCGAACATGACGGTGCAGCCGACGATCGTCGGCGCCCAGATGCTGTCGCTGAGCAACCCGCAGGTCCTGCACGTCTCCGCCGAGCGCGAGGTGCTCGACGAGATCACCGCCGGCGAACTGACCCCCGGCGCGAAGATGGGCATCGACCTCGTCAAGAAGAAGCAGGACATGCGGTTCGACGCCGGCTGGAACGGCTGGTGGACGTGCCTGCTGCCCGCCGAGGTCATCGCCGACTGCGGCCTGCCGATCCCGTTGTTCTTCCAGTGGGACGACATCGAATACGGCATCCGCGCCCGCTTCGCCGGTCACCCCACCGTCACCCTCCCGAACGCCGGTGTGTGGCACGCCGACTTCTATCTCAAGGACTACGACGACTGGGCGCGGTACTTCAGCATCCGCAACGGCCTGATCGTCTCGTCGATCTACGGACGCTTCGACGGCAACGACATCTCGAAGTACATGTTCCGCAAGATCAGCGAGCTCATCGTCTCGATGCAGTACGGCCTCGCCGCGACCTTCATCAAGGCCGTGGAGGACTTCCTCACCGGACCCGACTTCCTGCACGACGGCGGCCAGTCGGTGCTGAAGGAACTGCGCGAACTGCGCGACCGCTACCCCGAGACGAAGCCGCTGCCCGCGGCGCAGGTGGGCAAGGAGTCCGACCCGCACACGCAGATGTCGGTCTGGCAGTTCGAGCCCGACAAGAAGCGCGAGGGCCTGGTGCTGCTCAAGCGCGCCGTGCAGCAGTTCGCCGGGAAGGTCGATCGCCGGTCGGTCACCGTGCCCGCGCACTTCGCCGACTGGTGGCACGTGTCCCTGTTCGACAAGGCCGTGGTCACCGATGCGTCGCAGAACGCGGTGCGGGTGCGTCGCCGTGACAAGGACACCGCTCTCGAGCTCGCGAAGCAGGCGGCGAAGGTGTGCTGGCAGCTCCGCAAGGAGGCACCGCGTATGAAGACGGTGTGGCAGGAGGCCCTGCCGAAGCTCACCAGCCGTGAGAACTGGGCGCGGTTGTACGGCATCGACGACTGATCGTGAGGACGTGGGCGCTCCCCCTCCTGATCGGGGGAGTGGCGGTGCTCGTCGGGGCCGCGTTCTCGTGGGTGCCGTCGTTCTGGTGGGACGAGGCCGCGACGATCTCCGCGGCCAACCGTCCGCTCTCGGGCTGGGCCGCGTTGCACGCCGACTACGACGCGGTCCACGCCCTGCACAATCTGATCCTGCACGGCTGGTTCTCGCTGGTGGGGATCAGCGAGTTCACCGCCCGCATCCCCGGCGCGATCGCCCTGGGGGCCGGTACGGCGGCGGTGACGGCCACCGGGCAGAGGCTCGCCGGGCGTGGTGCGGGAGTCGCCGCGGGCCTGCTGTTCGTCGTGCTGCCGCGGGTGACCTGGGCGGCCACCGAGGCCCGCTCCTACGCCTTCACCATCGCGTGTGCGGCCCTGCTGACGCTGTGCCTGGTGCTGGCGCTGACCCGCCGACCGGTCTGGTGGGTGCCCTACACCCTGCTGGTCGTCGTCTCGACGCTGATGTTCGTGTATTCCGCGACCCTCCTCGCCGCGCACGCGCTCACGGTGCTCGTGGTGGGGCGGCGACGCGACCGGTGGCGGTTCGTCGCCGCGGCCGTCGTGGGGTTCGCGGCGACGACGCCGTTCCTGCTGCTGACCTACTCGCAGGTGCGGCAGGTGTCATGGATCCCGCCGCTCGACGCCACGGTGGTGTACACGGTCCTCGTCGACCAGTGGTTCCCCGGAGCGCCGTGGACGGCGCTGCTGAGCTACGTCCTGGTGGTCGCTGCGGCCGTCGTCGCCGCGCGCCGCGGGGTCACGCCGGGGGAGCGGCTCCTGCTGTGGCTGGCAGTGCCGGGCTGCACCGTGCCGGTCGCGGTGATCCTCGCCCGGTCGCTCGGCTCCGACAACATGTACCTCGACCGGTACGTCTCGTTCACCGTGCCGTCGGTGGTGCTGCTGGTGGGCTGGGCGGTCACCCGCCTCACCACACGGTGGTGGTCGACGGCGATCCTGCTCGTCTGCCTCGCCGCGACCGCCCTGCCCGCCTACTTCGCGCAGCGGCAGCCGTTCGCCAAGGCCGGTGGCATGGACTACAGCGCGACCGCCGACCGTCTCATCGACATCGCCGAGCCGGGCGACTGCTTGGCCTTCGAACCGGCGGCGTCGTGGAACCCGACGTCACCGCGGTCGCTGGCCGACGCCCGCCCCGACCTCGCCGAACACCTCGACGACGTGGGTCTGCAGCGCAGCGCCGCCGACCGCGACGACCTGTGGTCGCTGGACCTGCCCCCGCACGAACTGGCCGCAGCGGCGGCCGGGCGCTGCGAGGTGCTGTGGGTGGTCGCCGACCGGGACCGCACCGTGGAGACGCGGGTACGCAACTCCACGAACGAATGGACGCGGTTCGAGCCCTACCGGTTCACCGACACCGAGACCTACCGGCAGCTCGAAGCGGCCGGCTTCACGATCGTCGACCGGGAGCCGGTCCACCTCCTCCAGCTGATCCGGATGGTTCAGACCCAGTAGGCGACGCGCGCGCGGTAGTTGCGCATCGCGAGCAGGGCCACACCCCACCCGAGCACCGTGATGATCAGGACGATCACCCAGTGGTAGAGCTGCTGGTCACCGCCGAGCAGCGGGGTGCGCACGATGTCGAGGAAGTGGTACAGCGGGTTGAGCTCGGCGATCTTCGCGCGGCCCTCGTTGCCGGTGCCGACGAGCGTCTGCTCCGTCCAGATGATCGGGGTCATGAAGAACAGCAGCTGCACGATGCTGCCGAGCAGCGGCGCGATGTCGCGGTAGCGGGTGGCGAGGATGCCGAACACCAGCGACACCCACACCGCGTTGATCGCGATCAGCGCCAGCGCGGGGATGGCCAGCAGGGCCGTCCAGTACAGCTGACGTGGGAAGACGATGAAGATACCGATGTAGATGACGATGTTGTGGGCGAACAGGATCATCTGCCGCCACACCAGCCGATAGACGTGCACGCTCAACGGCGTCGGCAGCTGTTTGATCAGCCCCTCGTTGGACATGAACACGTCCGCACCCTCGAGGATCGACCCCTGGATCAGGTTCCAGATGATGAAGCCGAGGGCGACGTAGGGGAGGAACTCACCCACGTCGAGGTTGAACAGCGTGCCGTACAGCAGACCCATCGCGATGGCGGAGACGCCGGTCGCGATGGTGATCCAGAACGGGCCGAGCACCGAGCGCCGGTACCGCTGCTTGATGTCCTGCCACCCGAGCAGCAGCCACAGCTCGCGATGGTTGAAGCCTTCGCGCAGATCCTGGAACGCGCGCCGGAACGAGCGTGAGGACGACTCGATGGGTTCGTCATCGACAGTGAGGGCATCAGACACGGAATCCGAGCCTACCCGCGCCGCAAAACCACCTTCCCCGGGCGCGGGGTGACCGGGAACACGAGCGGTTTCGCGTCGAACCATCTTCGGTGTTCCCGACCGCGTCGACCGCAGTCGGGAACACCGAAGATTTCGTCTCGCTACTCCGTCCACGCCGGCCGCTTCGCGCATATTCTCAGGACAGAGTGCCGCGAGGTATCGCTCAGGGACCGTGGCAAGGGGTGACGGGGCATGACGTCGGGGACGGAACCACATGCCGCGTGGACAGCGGAACGATTGTTCGCGGGGCCGGGGCTGTCGCAGGAACGTTTCCGCAACACCGATTGGGCGTCGACGCCGCTCGGGCCGGTGGAGTCGTGGCCGGCGGAACTGCGGATGGCAGTGCGCACCGTCCTGCCGTCGGAAGTGCCGATGCTGTTGTGGTGGGGCCCGCACCTCATCCAGTTCTTCAACGACGCGATCATCCCCGTCCTCGGCGACAAGTACCCGGCCGCCGTCGCGCAGTCGGCGCCGGAGTGCTGGTCGGAGGTGTGGGACGAGGTGGGGTCCCGCGTCGACCGGGCGATGAACGGCACCGCGACCTTCGCGGAGAACGAGCTGCTGTTCATGCACCGCTACGGGTACGTGGAGGAGACCTACTGGACCTTCTCGTACAGCCCGATCCGCGGGGAGTCCGGTGAGGTGATGGGGGTGTTCGTCGCGACCACCGACACCACCGGGCGGGTGCTCGGCGAACGGCGCCTCGAGGCGCTGAGCCGGCTGGGCACGGTCGCGATCACCGACTCCGGGGCGTCCCTGACGGACACCTGCCGGGCGGCGCTCGACGCGCTGGCACCGAGCCGGTTCGACCTGCCGTTGGCCGCGCTCTACCTCGACACCCACGCCGACGAGGCCCCACCGGAGTGGACGCGGGTCGCGGCGGTCGGCATGCGGGCGGGACGGAACACCGAGCTCCTCGGGCCGGACGAACAGGCCCTGTTGTCGCGGGCGGCGAAGGGATCCGAGCCGATGATCGTCTCCGGGGTGGCCGAGCGCTGCCCCGACCTGCTCGACCCGGCTCGCGCGCTCGGCGACCATCCGGTCGACCAGGTGCTCCTCTCCCCGCTCGTGGTCTCCGGCCGTGACACTCCGCTCGGTGTCCTCGCGGTGGGTCTGAGCCCGTATCGGGGGTTCGACGACGCCTACGCCACCTTCGTCGAACTGGTCTCCACCAAGATCTCGGGGTTGTTGCGGGATGCGTCGGTGATGGACGCCGAGCGTCGCCGCGCCGACGCCCTCGCTGCGCTCGACGCCGCGAAGACCCGGTTCCTGGAGACGATCAGCCACGAGTTCCGCACCCCCCTCACCCTGTTGCTCGGGCCGCTGCAGGAACTGCTCGACGGCGACGACCTGACCGTCGAGCAGCGACGGTCACTGGAGACCGTGCAGCGCGGCGCCCTGCGACTGCGACGGCTCGTCGACGCGCTGCTCGAAGCGACCCGCGCCGAGGCGTATCCGGTGACGGTGCGCCCGCAGCCCACCGATCCCGGTGCGCTCACCGCCGACTGCGTGGAGTTGTTCGACGACGCTGTGCAGCGCGCCGGCCTGACACTGCGGTGCCGGGTGGACGACGAGGCCACCCGTCCCGTCCGGCTCGACCCGCAGTTGTGGGCGCACATCGTGCTCAACCTGATGTCGAATGCCGTGAAGTACACCCCCGAGGGGTCCATCGACGTGGCGTTGCGGGTCGACGACGACCGGCTGGTGTTCACCGTCGCCGACACCGGCATCGGCATCCCGCGTGACGAGCTGGACCGGATCTTCGAGCGGTTCCACCGCGTCGAGAGCCTGTCGGGCCGCAGCCGGGAGGGCGTGGGGCTCGGCCTGTCGCTGGTGTCGGACTGGATCGAGGCGCTCGGCGGAACGATCACCGTCGAGAGCGAACCCGGGCAGGGGAGCACGTTCACGGTGAGTGTGCCGCGGGTGCTCGTCCCGAACTCGGAGGAGATCACCGCGGTGCGCGCCGTGCCCGTCGAGCTGGGTGCCTCTTATCTCGGGGAGGTCCGCCAGTGGGGTGGGACGCCGGACGACGGCACCGCCCCGAAAGGTGCGGAGACGCCGCGGGTGCTCGTCGTGGAGGACAACGCCGATATGCGCGACTACCTCGTCGACCTGCTGCGCCGGCAGAACTGGACGGTCGAGGCGGTGCGCGACGGTGACACCGCGCTCGCGCGGATCCGTGAACGTCCGCCGCACCTGGTGCTCAGCGACGTCATGTTGCCCGGCCGCGACGGGGTCTCCGTGTTGGAGGAGATCCGCAGGGACCCGGTCGTATCGCGCCTGCCGGTGATCCTGCTGACGGCCCGCGCCGGTGCCGAAGCGGCCGTCGACGGCCTGCGGACCGGGGCCGACGACTACATCACCAAGCCCTTCAATCCCGACGAACTCGTCGCGAGGGTGCGCGTCAATCTCGAACTGTCGTGGCTGCGTGAGCAGATGCTCTCGACGGTCGAACGCGAATCCGACCAGTTGAGAACGGCACTGGAGACACGGTCGACGCTGAGTCAGGCGGTGGGCCTGCTCATGGCGACCTTCCACTGCGACGCCGACACCGCTTTCGGCAAGCTGGTCGGGTTCTCCCAGCACCGCAACGTCAAGGTCCGCGATCTCGCCGAGCAAATCGTCGCCGACTACACGAGTTCGCTGTCGAAGTCGGCGAAGTAGATCAGTTGCCGCTCGAGGTGTTCCGGTTCGACAGAAGATCCTCCCACTGCTCCTGCACCTGCTGGGCGGTCTCCTCGCCCAGCAGGTCCGTGCAGAGGGTGGTCACGCTCGCCATGCCGATCGTCACGGTGTCGAACGGTTCGTAGCCGGCCTTCCGTGCCGGTTCGGTGAATCCGGCGATCATCTCGGCCGCCTCGACGTCCCCGTCCCCGGCGTTGTTGCGCACGAGGTCGCAGGTCTCGTTGCCGACGGCGAGCAGGGCGTCGCGGTCGCCGTCGATCCCGGCCTCGGAGAGCCGGGTGATATAGGTGTCCTCGGTGCCGCTCGCGCTGCTGCCGTCGTCACCACCTCCGCAGGCCGACAGGGTCAGGGCCACCGCGCCGGTGAGCACGGCCGAGATGAACATGCGCTTCGTCAACGTCTCCGCTTTCGATCGGGGCGGACCGCCCCCGACGGACGGCCCCACGCATTATCCCCACCGGGCGGACACGGTTACGCGCCGCGCGGACGGACACACGGTGCAGAACGTGTGTATGTGTCCGCGCGGCGCGCGCCGACGAGAGCGGATCAGGAACTCGCGTACAGCGCGTCGATCTCCTCCGCGTACTTCGCGTCGATCGGCTTGCGCTTGAGCTTCATCGTCGGGGTGAGTTCGTCGCCGGAGGGCTCCCAGATCGTCGTGAGCACCTTGTACTTCTTGATCTGTTCGACCCGCGACAGCTTCGAGTTCGCCTCCTCCACCGATTTCGCGATCGCCTCGAGCACCACCGGATGCTGGGCCAGCTCCTCGTGGGTGCCGCTGAGCCCGTGCTGGTCGGCGAAGACCGCGAGCGCGTCGGGGTCGAGGGCGAGCAGCGCGACGTTGTACGGCCGGTCGTTGCCGATGGCGACGGCTCCACCGAGCATCGGGCACGCGGCCCGCAGGGCACCCTCGATGTTGGCGGGCGACATGTTCTTGCCCGCCGCGTTGACGATCAGTTCCTTCTTGCGGTCGATCAGCCGCACATAACCGTCGGCGTCGATCTCGCCGATGTCGCCGGTGTGCAGCCAGCCGTCCGCATCGATCGCGTCGGCGGTCTTCTCCGGATCGTTGCGGTAGCCCTTCATGATCAGCGGGCCGGAGACGAGGAGCTCGCCGTCGTCGGCGACCTTGATCTTCGCGGCGGACACGGCCTTGCCGACGGTGCCGATGCGGATCGCGTCCGGCGGGTTCATCGTGATCACGCACGACGTCTCGGACATTCCCCACACCTCGGAGCACGGGATGCCCAGTCCCAGAACGAATTCCAGGACTTCGGGCGAGATCGCGGCGGCACCCGTCACGGCGGCGCGGACGTTGTCCAGGCCCAGCTTGGCGCGGATCGACGACAGCACCAGCCGGTCGGCGATCGCGTGCTGCACCGCGAGGCCGCGGGGGATCGGCTTGCCGTCGGACTGCAGGCGTGCCCGCTTGCGGCCCACGTCGATCGCCCACAGCGCCAGCTTCTTCTTGACCGCGCTCGGCTCCTCGGCGAGCGTCCTGTCGATGGCGGCCTTGAGCTTGTACCAGACCTGCGGGACCGCGCCGAACAGCGTCGGCCGCAGGCTCGGCAATACTGTGATGGCCTGCTTGAGGTCGTCGAGGGTGGTGATCTGCAGGCCGGTGTAGAGGCTGCAGTAGTGGGAGCCCCACCGGTTCGCGATGTGTGCGTCGGGCAGGTACGACAGGATCTTGTCGTCGGGGCCGGTGGGCAGGTAGACGCTGGTCGACTCGATCTCGGTGATCAGGTTCGCGTGCGTGAGCTCGACGCCCTTCGGTGGACCCGTGGTACCCGAGGTGTAGATGAGGGTCAGCAGGTCGGACGGCTGCACCGCCTTCCACGTCGCCTCGAAGTCGAAGGACGGCTCGGCCGCGGCCTCGAGATCGTCGAGCGACAGGGTGCCCTCGGGGTGGGCGTCGATGCAGATCAGGTGTTCGACCTTGGTGTCGCCGATCGCCTGCCGCAGCACCGGGACGAACTGTTCCTCGCAGATCATCACCCGGTTGTCGGCATTACCGAGGACGTACGAGATCTGTTCCGCGGTAAGGGAATTGTAGATCGAGAAGGGGGCCGCCCCGAGGTGCATGGCGGCGGTGTCGAGGAGGTGGAACTCCGGCCGGTTGGTGAGCATCAGGCCGACGGTGTCGCCGCGCTGCACGCCGAGCCCGGCGAGGCCGGCCGCGAGGCGCTGCACACGCTGGGCGTACTCGCGCCAGGTGTAACGGACGGAGTCGTCGGGGGTGCGGAGCGCGACGCGATCGGGGTACGCCGCGGCAGTGGTCTGGAAGGCTTCGCAGAGGGTCGACGGTGTGGTGGAACGTGGGGTCATCACAGCTCCCGTGGTCGAGTGTGGCGAAAGTGTAAGACGAAGTGCCCACACTCGTGGTCGGATTTGCCGGATCTCCTCAGGTCGATGCGGGGGTTGGGGCCGGTCACGTTCGGGTACCGCGAGGGGCATGGGCATCGTGGACCGGATCGCCGAACCGTGGGGGACGCGGACCCCGTACGGGCCGGGGCAGCGCTGGCCGACCCGCGTCGACCGTCACCTGGAACCGGGACTGACCGAGGCGGACATCGACAGGTGGGTACAGTCCGCGTCGGTCCTGCATTCCAACGGCGACGGGCTCGACATCGCGGTCCGGGACGGACGCATCGTCGGAGTCCGTGGACGCGCGGTCGACCGCGTCAATCACGGTCGTCTCGACCCCAAGGATCTCTTCGGATGGCAGGCCAACGGGTCGTCCGACCGTCTCACCACCCCGCTGATCCGGCGTGACGGAGAACTGGTCGAGACCGACTGGGACACCGCCATGAACGCGGTGGCCGGCCGCACGAAGGAACTGCTCGAAGAACGCGGGCCGAGTGCGATCGGCTTCTACACCACCGGACAGTTGTTCCTCGAGGAGTACTACACCCTCGCGCTCATCGGGCACGGCGGTATCGGCACCAACCACATGGACGGCAACACCCGTCTGTGCACCGCGACCGCCGCGGCCGCGTTGAAGCAGTCCTTCGGGTGCGACGGCCAGCCCGGCTCCTACACCGATATCGATCACGCCGACGTCATCGCGTTGTACGGGCACAACATGGCCGAGACGCAGACCGTGTTGTGGAGCCGCATCCTCGACCGGCTCGCCGGACCGAATCCGCCGGCGGTGATCTGCGTCGACCCGCGGCGCACCCCCGTCGCCCGCGCGGCGACCGTCCACCTGGCCCCACGCCCGGGCACCAACCTGATGCTCGTGAACGGCCTGCTGCACGAGATCCTGCGACAGGGCCGGGTCGACGAGAGGTACATCGAGGAGAACACCGTCGGGTTCGACGACCTGCGACAGCACCTGGAGGAGTACCCGCTCGAGAGGGCCGCCGAGGTGTGCGACGTCCCGCTCGCCGACCTCCGCGAGGCCGCCCGCCTGATCGGCACCGCACAACGGTTGATGTCGACGGTGCTGCAGGGCTTCTACCAGTCCCATCAGGCCACCGCGGCCGCCGTGCAGGTGAACAACATCCACCTCGTGCGCGGCATGCTCGGCAGACCCGGTTGCGGAGTCCTCCAGATGAACGGGCAGCCCACCGCGCAGAACACCCGCGAATGCGGCGCGGACGGCGACCTGCCGGGCTTCCGGAACTGGGCGAACGACGCGCACGTCGAGGACCTCGCGAGGGTGTGGAACATCGACCCGATGCGGATCCCGCACTACAGCGCCCCCACGCACCTGATGCAGATGATGCGCTACGTCGAGGACGGCTCGATCCGGTTCCTCTACGTCAACGGCACCAACCCGGCGGTCTCCCTCCCGGAGCTGCACAGGATCCGCGAGATCCTCTCGCAGGACCGGCTGTTCCTCGTCGTGCAGGACATCTTCCCGACCGAGACCACCCGGCTCGCCGACGTCGTGCTCCCCGCCGCGACGTGGGGTGAGAAGACCGGGACGTTCACCAACGCCGACCGGACGGTGCACCTGTCGGAGAAGGCGGTCGAACCACCCGGGCGGGCGCGGCCGGACCTCGACATCTTCGTCGACTACGCCCACCGCCTCGGCCTGCGCGACAAGGACGGTGACCCGCTGGTGAAGTGGTCGACGCCGGAGGAGGCGTTCGAGGCGTGGAAGAAGTGCACGGCCGGCCGTCCCTGCGACTACACGGGCATCACCTACGACAGGCTCCGCGGCGGCAGCGGCATCCAGTGGCCGTGCAACGCCGACGCCCCCGGCGGCACCGAACGCCTCTACACCGACGGGAGGTTCTGGGCCGCGCCCGATCGTTGCGAGGCCTACGGGCGGGACATGGTCACCGGGGCACCCGTCGAACCCACGGAGTACCGGGCGCGGAACCCGCACGGCAAGGCGATGCTCGAACCGGGGGAGTACCTGCCCCCACACGAGACGGTCTCCGACGAGTATCCCTACCTGCTGTCCACCGGCCGCACGCTCTACCATTTCCACACCCGCACGAAGACCGGTCGCGCCCCGCAACTGCAAAGCGCCGCCCCCGAGGTGTGGGTCGAGATGTCCGGCGCCGACGCGGACCGACACGGATGGTCCGAGGGCGATCTGCTGAGGATCACCACTCCGCGGGGCAGCGTCACCGCGCGGCTGCGGATCAGCGCCATCAGGTCAGGAGTGGTCTTCCTGCCGTTCCACTACGGCTACTGGGACACCCCGGCCGGGCACGAACCCGCCCTGGAGGGGCGCGCCGCCAACGAGCTGACCTTCACCGACTGGGACCCGGCGTCCAAGCAACCGCTGTTCAAATCGGGGGTGGCGCGGCTGGAGCGGGTGGAGGCCGAGGACGGTACACCTTCGGCGGCGCCGACGACCACCGCCTCCGAACCCGTCGGTGTGACCGTGCCCGCCACTCGCGGTGGACCGGACGCCGAGGCGACCGAGACCCCGGACGAGGGAGAACTGCGATGAACGAGGTCGGGATGGCGATCCGGGAACTGCATCGCTCCGAGAACGCGATCGCCGTCGAACTGCTGCGGATCGCGGATCGGCACAAGACGGACCACGAGGTGTTCCACGTCGCGAGGGACATCGCCCGCTGGTCGCAGCGGCACGTGCGGGAACTCGCCCGGGTCGGCCGCGACTACGGGGTCGACCTCGACGACGAGCCGAAGGAACCCCATGAGCTGCCGGCCGCCCTGCGGCGCCGGGCGAGCGAGCTGCTCGGCCGACGGCACGCCCCGAGCCTGTTGCTGCTCCGGGATCTGCGCACCGCCCACCGTATGGCCGCGGGGGTCTCGCTGGACTGGGAGGTCCTCGCCCAGACCGCCCAGGCCCTGGGCGACCGGGAGCTGCTCGCCGCCTCGCAGCGGTGTCATCCCCAGACGCTTCGTCAGTTGCGTTGGGCGAACGCGAAACTCAAGGAGATCGCCGCTCAGGCCGTCGTGACCGCCTGACTCACGGTCGTTCGAACCGCTCCTCGCGTCCCAGCTTCCGCAGCCGCACCCACTCGCGCAGCCCCGCTGGGTCGCGGCGCGTCACCAGGAAGTACCAGCCGAACCGCACCCACTCCTGGGGCAGCAGCCGCCGCAGACCGGGCTGCGACAGCAGGTAGCCGCGGTTGCGGTAGGTGAAGAACCGCTTGGTGTCGTTGTCCGGATACTGCGTGTGCATCCGGCCGCCCAGGATCGGCTTGAACTCGTCGGCGCCGTCGGGATGCAGGTAGGCGGTCTGCAGGCAGGTGCCGAAGGGCAGGCCCGAGCGGACCAGGCGCCGGTGCACCTCCACCTCGTCGCCGCGGACGAACAACCGCAGGTCGGGCACGCCCACCGCGTCGATCGCCGCGGCCGTGAACAGCGCGCCGTTGAACAGTGATGCGATGCCGGGCAGCAGGTCCTCGTCGCCGAGCTCGTGCCGCCACCGCCGCCACACCACGCCGCGGCGCAGCGGGAACGCGAGCCGGTCGGGCTGCGCGATGTCGCACACGACCGGCGACACCTCGGCCAGACCGTTGCGCTGCGCGCAGTCCAGGAGCGTCGCGAGCACGTCCGGTCCTTCGGGGCGGCCGTCGTCGTCGGCGAGCCAGACCCGGTCGGCTCCCAGCGACAGCGCGTAGAGGATGCCGAGCGCGAACCCGCCGGCACCGCCGAGATTGTGCTTGGACCCCAGATAGGTCGTGGGCAGCTCCACCGACTCGACGAGCTCGCGCACCTCCGGCTCGTCGGCGTTGTCCACGACGACGAGATGGTCGAGCGGACGTGTCTGCGAGGCAAGAACTTTCAGGGACTCGGCCAGCAGTTCGCGACGACGATGGGTGACGACGACGCCGATGATCCGTTCGTCAGCCACCGTTGGTTCCCGTCGAGGCCGGGGAACCGGACGCGGCCTTCCGCTCACGCTCGAGCTCGGCGAGGATCGAGCGCACGTGGTCACCGGCCTCGTCGCCCTCGTAGGCGCGCACCACAGGCTCGATGTCGCCCTGTTCGCGGATCTGCCCGTGGTCGATCCACATCGCCTGGTCGCACAGCTGCGCCAGGAACTCGTTGGAGTGGCTCGCGAACACCAGAATGCCGGAGCGTGCGACGAGATCCTGCAGCCGCACGCGGGCCTTCTTCATGAACTCCGCGTCGACCGCACCGATGCCCTCGTCGAGCAGCAGGATCTCCGGGTCGATGCTGGTGACCACACCGAGCGCGACACGCACCCGCATACCGGTGGAATAGGTGCGCAGCGGCATGTTGAGGTAGTCGCCGAGCTCGGTGAACTCGGCGATCTCGTCGACCTTGCCGAGCATCTGCTTGCGGGTCATGCCGAGGAACATGCCCCGGATGATGATGTTCTCGTAGCCGGAGATCTCCGGATCCATGCCCACACCGAGGTCGAACACCGGCGCGACGCGGCCCTTGACCCGGGCGTAGCCGCGGGTGGGTTCGTAGATGCCGGACAGCAGGCGCAGCAGGGTGGACTTGCCGGCGCCGTTGTGGCCGACGAGACCGACCCGGTCGCCTTCCTTCAGCGACATGGTGATGTCGCGCAGGGCCTCGACGACCACGACGTCGGAACTGTTCCGGCCGATCGCTCCGCCCGCCTTACCCAGGAACGCCTTCTTCAGGGACCGGGTCTTGGCGTCGAAGATGGGGAAGTCGACGCACGCGCCGCGCGTTTCGATGCTGACACGACTCACGATGCTGCTCCAGACGCTGACACGGAACCCGAGAGTACCCGTCGGGCTGCTGCCCGGGTTCCGCGCGTCGCCCGACCCGACCTACAGGTACTGGCCGGTACCGGGGTGGCTCTGTCCCTGGATGTGCTGGTCGTGGCCACCGGCCTGACCGTGGGCGAGGCCCGCCGGGAGCGCGCCCTGGCGCATCTGCTCGAGCTGGGCGCGCGCCGCCATCTGCTGCGCGAACAGGGCCGTCTGGATGCCGTGGAAGAGTCCCTCGAGCCAACCGACGAGCTGGGCCTGCGCGATGCGCAGCTCCGCGTCGGAGGGCACCGCGTCCTCGCCGAAGGGCAGGGCGAGCCGCTCGAGCTCCTCGCGGAGCTCCGGTGCGAGTCCCTGGCCGAGTTCGCGGATCGAGGAGCGGTGGATGTCCTTGAGGCGGGTACGGCTGGCGTCGTCGAGCGGCGCGGACTTCACCTCTTCGAGGAGCTGCTTGATCATGGTGCCGATCCGCATCACCTTCGCGGGCTGCTCGACCATGTCGGACAGTGACTCGCCGCCGGACTCCTCGGCCTTCTCGGGCTGTTCGGCGTCGGTCTCGACGCGGTTCGCCTCCTCACGGGAGACGCGGATGGGGCGGCCGTCGGGGCCGATCACGAGAACCTGGTCGTTGTCCGGATGCGTCATGACTCCATTCTGTCCCTTCGCGTCCGTGACCGCCGTGCGGCCCGTGGGCCCGCCGGGTGCGACGGGCTACCCGGTCGAGCCTACCGAGACGGGGCCGGTGGGGGCGGGGTTCGTCCGTCCCGATGACACCTGCACCTCGCGTCCCGATTGACACCTGGACATAGAGTGTCTGCCATGGCTTACGACGTTGCCCGGATCCGGGGGTCCATCCCCTCGCTCGGCGACGGTTGGATCCATCTCGATCCTCGAGCCGGCATGCAGATCCCCGATGCGGTGTCGCGTACGGTGTCCACCGCCTTCCGGAACGCAGCGGCCTCGTCGACCGGACGCCACCTGTCGTCGCGCCGCAGCGCTGCGATCCTCGAGGAGGCGCGCATCGGGATCGCCGACCTCGTGGGGGCCGACCCGGCCGGGGTGGTCCTCGGACCGAGTCGCGCGGTGCTGCTGGCCTGGCTCGCCGAAGCCCTCAGTTCCCGTCTCGGCCTCGGCACCGGCATGGTGCTGTCGCGGCTCGACGACGAGGCGAACATCGCCCCCTGGTTGCGGGTCGCGAGCCGCTACGGCGCGCAGGTGCGCTGGGCCGAGGTGGAGATCGAGACCTGCGATCTGCCCACCTGGCAGTACGAGGAACTCATCACCCCGACGACGCGGCTCGTCGCACTGACCGCCGCCTCGTCGATCGTCGGGACGGCTCCCGACGTCCGGGCCGTGGCGGATCTCGTCCACGAGGTCGGCGGCCTCATGGTGGTCGACGCCGCCGGTGCCGCCCCCTACGCCCACATCGACATCGCCGATCTGGGGGCCGACGTCCTCACCGTCGACGCCGCGATGTGGGGTGGGCCGCAGATCGGTGCCCTGGTCTTCGCCGACCCGGCCCATCTCGAACGCGTGCCCACGATGGCGCTGAACCCGCACGCCCGCGGCGCGGAACGGCTCGAAGTGGGTGGGCACCAGTTCGGCCTGCTCGCCGGCATCCCGGCATCCATCGACTTCCTGGCCTCGCTCGACGACTCCGCCACGGGCACCCGCCGCGAGCGGCTCGAGATCTCGATCAGCGCGATGCAGAACCACCAGGACGTGCTGTTCGACCGGCTCATGCGCCATCTCGACAGCCTCACCGGTGTGATCGTGCTGGGCCGCGCGTCGAGCCGGGTCCCGACCCTGAGCTTCACGGTCGACGGGGTGCCCGCGGAGAAGGTCGCCGCGCAGCTCGCCGACCGCCGCATCGCGACGGTCGCGAGCACCCGCGGATCGAGCCGGCTCCTCGATTCCCTCGGTGTCAGCGACGAGGGCGGGGCCGTGAGCGTCGGTCTCGCTCCCTACACCACCGGCTTCGAGGTCGATCAGCTCGTCCGCGAGCTCCGCAACCTCTAGTTCCGCTCGATCCGCAGCACGACCTTGCCGACGGTCTCGGGGCTGTCGAGCATTTCGTGGGCCCGCGCGGCCTCGGTGATCGGCAGCTCGGCGTGCACGACCGGCTGCACCTTCCCCTCCTCGACGAGCGGCCACAGACCCGCCCGCACCGAGTCGACGATCGCGCTCTTGCCGGACGGCCCCGAGTCGGGACGGCCGCGCAGACCGGTCGCGGTGACGTGCCCGCGCTTGGCGAGCAGCTTGCCGAGGTGCAGTTCGCCCTTGGTGCCGCCCTGCATGCCGATCACGACGAGACGCCCGTCCGGGGCGAGGACGTCGATGTTGCGCGAGAGGTACTTGGCGCCCATGTTGTCGAGCACCACGTCGGCGCCGCCGAAGGCGTTGCGGACCTCGGTGACGAAGTCCTGCTCGCGGTAGTCGATCGCCAGGTCGGCGCCGAGTTCGCGGCAGCGGTCGAGCTTGCCGGCGGAGGCGGTCACGGCCACCTTCGCGCCGAGCGCCTTACCGACCTGGATGGCGTGCGTGCCGATGCCGCCGCCACCGCCGTGGACGAGCAGCACGTCGCCGCGGGTCAGGCCGGCCGTCATCACGACGTTCGACCACACGGTGCATGCGATCTCGGGGAGCGAGGCCGCCACGACCAGGTCGACGCCCTTCGGCACGGGCAGCAGCTGCGAGGCGGGGACGACGGCCTTCTCGGCGTAACCACCGCCGGTCAGCAGGGCACACACGCGGTCGCCGATGTTCCAGCCGGTGACGCCCTCACCGAGTTCGGTGATCACCCCGGAGCACTCCAGGCCCAGGATGTCGCTGGCTCCGGGCGGGGGCGGATAGAGCCCGCGGCGCTGCAGGAGATCGGCGCGGTTGACCGCTGTCGCCGCGACGTCGAGCATCACGTGGCCCGGGAGCAGTTCCGGGTCCGGCTGCTCGGTCCACCGAAGAACTTCAGGACCACCGGGTTCGGTGGCGACGATTGCATGCATGTGTCCGACGCTATCGTGTGCGGCCCTTCGTTGTGATCTGCTCCTCCCGCGTCGCCACCCTCCGGGGGCGCTACCACGAAGTAATATGCGCCGCCCGCGCGGCACTAGACTGCCTGCGTGACCAGCGAACCGGATGAGCCCAGGTGGTTGACCGCGAAGGAGCAGGAGGCCTGGCGTCTCTACCTCGACGGGAACAACCGTCTGATGAGCGCCCTCAACCGCAGCCTGAACGATCGGCACGACCTGTCGCTGGCGGAGTACCGCATCCTCGTCCTGCTCTCCGAGGCACCCGACGGGTCGCTGCGGATGAGCGATCTCGCCGACGGCGTGCTGTCCTCGCGCAGCCGCCTCACCCATCAGATCCGCCGCATGGAGCAGGAGGGGATGGTCGAGCGCAGCTCGTGCCCCGAGGACGGCCGCGGGGTGCTCGCCGCCATCACCGACGAGGGACGGCGACGGTTGAAGGAGGCCGCTCCCACACACGTCGGCGACGTGCGCGCCCACCTCGTCGACCTGCTGTCGGCGGACGAGCTGGAGACGCTGGGCCGCATCTTCGCGCGTGTCGAGGAGAGCCTGACCGACGACTGAGTGCGGGGCGGCATTGGCACCCCTCCCGGCGCAGCGGTTACGATCTGCCTCGGAAGCGTGGCAGAGCGGCCGAATGCACTCGCCTTGAAAGCGAGCTTGGGTAACACCAACGGGGGTTCAAATCCCTCCGCTTCCGCCAAGTCCCCTCGCCTGTTAGTGCAGGTGAGGGGCTTTTTGTTGGCGTCACCCAAATGCTCTAGGTGGCTTGTGGGCACATTTTGGGCACACGTACCGCCGAATAGGCGTGATCGAGCGTGACCGCAACGGCGTCCAGATCCTCGTCGAACAGGTCGCTGTATGTGTCCAGCGTCATCGCCGCCGAGGCGTGCCCAAGCATCCGCTGTAGGGCCTTCACGTTCACCCCGGCCGACACTGCGAGGGACGCCGCAGTGTGCCGCAGATCGTGCGGTGTGACACGTTCGATGCCCGCACGGTCGACCGCGAGATGGAACCACCCCGTATGACTCACCGGCCGGCGCATGTGCTT
>Ga0182741_1002307_pt1 | contig 22601 bp, 23 predicted proteins | sample eDN5th37CBELigOP_FD_128874 | JGI IMG/M metagenome (GOLD analysis project Ga0182741, IMG submission 128874) | Enriched Organic Plus compost microbial communities from Emeryville, California, USA - eDNA 5th pass 37_C BE-Lig OP (version 2) (version 2) ... | reverse complement strand
GACGCCGCTCAGGGCCGGAAAGAATTTCCATCTTAATGCTATTACCAGTCATAATGTGAACAGTAGTCCTATCACTTATTTAAGTGGCAGAAACTGTCCGGGCAATTAAGGGGCTATTCCACTCCCCGTTTTACTGATTGAACCGCTAATTTGAGGGGAAAGCAACCAATCGTTTTGTGACGGAGCTATCAGACGCATCACGATAGTTTTTTTTTGGCAAAGGCGCTTTTCCCGATACAAAGAACGATAAACACCGGTCCCCCTATCTCGGCTGGAAAAGCGCTGTAAGTTCGTTGAAAGCTGGTTGAAAGCTTGCCTGCGCTAACCATTCAACACCGATTGAGGAATCGGGATCAGGAGGAGCCCGGCTTTGCCGGGTCGACAAGAGCTCTCGGAGGAGCATAAATGAAAATCTCTATCAATTCATGCCGTCATCTGTTTGGCGCGGCCGTTATTGGTGGCGCGATGGTGTTTGGCGCAGGCGCGGCCCATGCAGAAAAGCTGACCGTGATCGTGGGCGGCATGGAAAAGCAGATTTACCTTCCCGCAGTGCTGACGGAAAAGCTCGGCTATTTCAAGGATGAGGGTCTTGATGTCGAGCTGATCAACAGCCGCGCTGGCGTGGATGCGGAAAACGAGCTTTTGGCCGGTGCGGCCCAGGCCGTCGTCGGTTTTTACGATCACACGATCGACCTCCAATCGAAAGGCAAGTTCATCCAGTCCATCGTCCAGTTCAGCCAGGCGCCGGGGGAGGTGGAGCTGGTATCCAGCAAATATGCCGACCAGATAAAGTCACCAGCCGATTTCAAAGGGCATACGCTTGGCGTCACCGGTCTCGGCTCTTCCACTGATTTCCTGACCCAGTATCTTGCCATGCGCAATGGCTTGAAGCAGGGCGATTACACGCTGCTGCCGGTCGGAGCGGGCAATACATTCATTGCTGCTTTCAAGCAGGATGCCGTGCAGGCCGGGATGACCACCGAGCCGACCGTCGCCAATATGCTCAAAAGCGGCGATGCCAAGGTGCTGGTCGATATGCGCACGCCGGACAAGACCATCGAGGCGCTCGGCGGCCCCTATCCGGCAGCATCGTTCTATGTGCAGAGCGCCTGGCTTGAAACGCACAAGGAAGATGCGCAGAAGCTTGCCAATGCTCTGGTCAAGACCATGCGCTACATCGCTTCGCACAGCGCCGAAGAAATCGCCGACCAGATGCCCAAGGATTATTATGTCGGCGACAAGGACCTTTATGTGAAGGGACTTGCCGAGGGCAAGGCGCAGTACACGCCGGATGGCCGGATGCCGAAGGATGGCCCAGAAACCGTGCTCAAGGTTCTGGCAACTTTCAAGAAGCCGCTTCAGGAAAAGCAGATCGACCTGTCGAAGACCTTCACGACCGAGTTCGTGGACAAGGCCAACGCGACGCTCGACGCTGCGAAGTAAGCCGCTCGACTGACGTTCGCATCAACGTCAGTCCCGCTGCCTTCAACAAATTCAACTGCATTGCAGGCGCGCAATAACAAATTATTGCGCGCGGGCGGTGCCACGTTCCGCGAGGACCCCATGCTGATGGAAGCCCCTAAGACCATTGCGCGTGAGAAAGCTGCTGCAATCGCGCTCAACAATGTGACCCGCCGTTTCGTCACCCCCGATGGCAAGATGATGACGGCGTTGCGCGATTTCACGATGAATGTCGCGCAAGGTGAATTTGCCTGTGTCGTCGGCCCGACCGGCTGCGGCAAGTCAACGACGCTCAATCTTGTAACTGGTCTCGCCAAGCCAAGCGCAGGCGAGGTTCGCCTGATGGGGAAGCCGATCGAAGGCATCAGCCGCGATATCGGTTTCGTGTTTCAGGCAGATGCACTTTTTCCCTGGCTCAATGTCATCGACAATGTGAGCGCCGGTCCGCGCTATCGCGGCATGGGCAAGGAAGAGGCTTATGAAAAGGCACGCAGCTGGATCGCCCGCGTCGGCCTGGCCCGCTTTGAAAAGCACTATCCGCACCAATTGTCCGGCGGCATGCGCAAGCGCGTGGCGCTGGCGCAGACCTTTATCAACGAGCCGAAAATCCTGCTCATGGATGAACCGTTCAGCGCGCTCGACGTGCAGACGCGCACGCTGATGCAGGGTGAGTTGCTCGATCTCTGGCAGCAGTCTGGCGCATCTGTCATTTTCGTCACGCACGATCTTGAGGAAGCCATTGCGCTGGCTGACAAGGTCTATGTGCTGACCGCCGGTCCCGCCACGGTCAAGAGTGTCTATGACATCGATATTCCGCGCCCTCGCGTCATGGAAGACATCCGCTACGACAGCCAGTTTGTCGATATCGCCAAGGTCATCTGGGACGATTTGCGCGAGGAGGTGCAGATCGGCCAGAAGCGCGTCCTGGCGAACGGAAACTAGAGCGCATTTCGATCCGATAAATCAGATCGGCGCTCTAATGGTTTGTTTTTACGCGCATCTTGTCCGAAAACCGTTTCACACTTTTCGGGATGCGCTCTCATCGGAGAATACGATATGACAACACAAACTCTCTCCGCGTCAGTAAACTTGCAGGCGAATGCAAGTGGTGAAGAGCTTGCACGCACCGAAGCAAAGTTTCGCGCCGATGTGCGCCGCCGCCGCACGGTGGTTATTCTCGTGCGCCTGGCCATTCTCGTCGCCGTTCTGGGCGGCTGGGAACTGGGTGCACGCACCGGCCTGATCGATCCATTCTTCTTCGCAAGCCCCTCTGGCATTGCCGACCAGATATGGATATGGGTCACCGAAGGCACCTCACAGGGACCGCTTTCCGAACAGATCATCGTCACGCTTGAGGAAACAGCGCTCGGCTTCCTGATCGGCGCGGTGGGCGGCGTCATCTGCGGCATTCTGCTTGGCCGCAACAAGTTCCTTGCCGATGTGTTCTCGATCTATATCAAGATCGCCAATTCCATCCCGCGCGTCGTGCTGGGTTCAATCTTCATCATTGCGCTCGGTCTCGGCATGGCCTCCAAGGTGGCGCTCGCCGTCGTCATGGTGTTCTTTGTGGTCTTCGCCAATGCGTTTCAGGGCGTACGCGAAGCCGACCGTTCGCTGATCGCCAATGCGCAGATTTTGGGTGCATCGCGATCGCAGATCACGCGCACCGTCATCGTGCCGTCGGCCATGAGCTGGATTCTGGCAAGCCTTCATGTGAGTTTCGGTTTCGCGCTCGTCGGCGCGGTCGTCGGTGAGTTTCTCGGTGCCAAGAAGGGCGTCGGCCTGATGATTTCAACAGCACAGGGCACGTTCAATGCCAATGGTGTCTTTGCAGCCATGGTCATTCTGGCGGTCCTGGCGCTTGTGGTGGAATACATCATCACACTGGTCGAAAACCATCTGGTGAAATGGCGTCCGCAGGCGCTTTCCGAACAGGGAAGCTGATAGCCGGATAAAGCCAATTGCGTCAGGCGGCGGGCAAGGTGACAGTCACCGTAAGCCCGCCGCCTTTCGTTTGCGAAAGCGCGACATGGCCACCCGCTGCATCCGCGACCTCGCGCACGATGGCAAGGCCGAGCCCGCTTCCATCCGCGACCGTGCCTGGAACACGATAGAAACGTTCGAAAACATGTTCATATTCGCTCGTCGGGATGCCGGGCCCGTTGTCTTCGACCCGGATATGGATTGTCTGCCCATCCTGATCGACCGCAAGTGTTACCCTGGCGCCTTCGGGCGTATAGGTGAGGGCGTTGTCCACCAGATTGACGATCATCTCGCGCAGCATCGTGCCATCGCCGGAAATGATCGGCTTGGTTCCCTTAAGCTCGAACCCGAGATCGATCTTGCGGTCGAGTGCCTTGCCGGCGAGGCTTTCCAGAATTTGCGGTCCCGCTTTGGCAAGATCGACACGATCGGCGCGCGGGCGCCTGCTGCCGGGTTCCGCACGCGACAGCGTCAGCAATTGTCCGGCCAGCCTGGATAGCTGCATGGCCGTTTTCTTGATGCCCGCCAGAACCTCCTTGCGGTCATGTTCATCCGCTGCCCGTTCAGCAAAGCTGGCCTGTGTAGAGAGCGTCGCAAGCGGCGTGCGCAACTGATGGGCCGCATTCTGGATGAAACGGTGCTGTGCCGACATTTGCCTGCGCACTCGTTCCATATATTGGTTCAGCGCCGTGACGAGCGGTCGAAGTTCGGTCTGGACCGTCCGCGGATCAAAAGGCTCCAGTTCGGAAATGCGATTGCGGACTTCATTGCGAAGCCGGATCAGCGGACGCAACACAAAGCGCAAGCCCAACAGCGACAGGGCTCCGGCGACGACGATGAGCAGCGATTGCTCCAGCACGGAGTTCAGCCACAGTTCCCGCTGCATGGCTGTATAGCCCGCAAGCGTCACGCCCACGACGACATCGACCGTCTGCGGCAGATCGGGCGGCGCTGCAACGGGATGGCGCAGAACGACCAGACGCAATGGATGATTGCGATAGGTGCCCTTATAATGAAGCGGATCGTAATTGGCGATCTCGGTCGGCTTCGGCAAATCGGGAAACCCCGCCAGCAGATGCCCATCGGACGTCTCGACACGATAATAGACCCGGTCGCCATATCCCGTTGAAAACATCTCCAGCGCCACTGGCGGAATGACGGCATCGATGGCATTGTGTGAAGCGGCGGTTGCTTCGCCGATGGCGCGGGCAGAAGCCGTCAGCATCCGGTCGGACACGATGCCTGCCATGTTTTCCGCGGCGCGCCATGCGGTCCACAGATTGATCCCGGCGACAACAAGCAGCGGGATCACGATCCATGAAACGAGTTGCGCGCGCAGGCTTTGGGAGAGGCGCGTGAACAGCTGTTTCATCTCAACTCGCTTCGCGCAAAAGATAGCCGAGTCCTCGCAAGGTTACGATTTCGGCTCGGCTACCCTCCAGCTTCTTGCGGAGCCGATGAATGTAAATCTCGATGGCGTTTTCGTCGGTCTCGCTGTCGAAATCGTAGATACCTTGAACAAGCGTTGTCTTGCTGACAGTGGTCCCGATGCGCCGCAAGAGCTGTTCCAGAACTGCATGTTCTTTAGGCGCAAGCGATAGCGGATCATCTCCAAGCGAGAACAGCCGGGTATTGGTGTCGAAACGTAAGAGGCCGCAGGTGACGACGGGCGCGGTTCGCTGGCTCGCGCGGCGAAGATGGGCACGGATACGCGCTTCGAGTTCGCTTAGCTCAAAGGGTTTCGCCAGATAGTCGTCAGCACCGGCATCCAAACCGCGGATACGACCGTCCAAACTGGCATTGGCCGTGAGGATGATGACAGGTACTTCGTTGCCCTTGCTGCGGACTTGTTCCAGCACATCGAACCCGGTTTTGTCAGGCAGACCGAGATCGAGGATCACCAGATCGTACTGGGTGAAGGCGAGCGCCTGTTCCGCATCGGCCCCATCGTGCACCGTATCGACGTTATAGTTCGACTGCTGCAGGCTTTTTGCCAGCCAGTTTGCGAGGGTGAGATTATCTTCGACGAGCAGGATGCGCATGGCTGACGATGATAGTGATTTCAGTCCCAGGTCAAGAAGCTTCGCCGTTGAATCGATGGATGAGGTGAATATCTTCCGGCTCGCGCTCGAAAAGCACAGGATCGGGCCTGGCTGCGATTTCCGCGCCCTGCTTCATATAGAAATCGATTGTCCGCCGCGTCGGCGTCGCAGAGATATAGAAACCTTTGGCACCTGCTTCCTTCGCTGCGGCCATGCTGTTCCGATAGAGTTCGCCCGCAAGGCCAAATCCACGGACTGCTTTGTCGACATGCATAAAACCGAGCTGATGGAATTCCGGATAGAGGCCGACGGGACGCACATCGGTAATCGCTATAGCAACCAAAGCACCATCCACTTCGGCACCCAGAAAAATGCCGTCGTGATCGTAGCAGTCGAGCAGGATCGGCGTGTAGATTTCCGCTTCGCCTTCCGGCCAACCGCGCACATCGTAGAACCTAGGCTCCAGCACAAGCTGACCGTCTTGCAGGCGATACATTTCCTCAATGATCTCGCTGCGATCGATATGCCAAATGTCCATCACTTCGCTTCTTCCAAGCGGACGTATGATAAAATTTGCGAGCTTCTTTGTCTGCACCATGGACGCTGCCCCGAAAGTTCAATTCGCGCACGCACTATCGCTTCATTCATCAATACTCAAGGGAAGCGTGCAGCCAGGATCAGACTTTCCAATTTGCAGTATGAAACATGCCATATTGCAAAAACTGGCGATAATTTTGACCACTATCGGGGCTACTCCTCGCCATTCGTCTCGGGTACTGCTCAGTACAGGTGCGAGGAATATTGAGGCGTGCGGGAGGCGGAAGCCAACTTCGATCGGGAAACTGGACCGGAACGGCAAATAGAGGGCGGCAAACCGCCTGAAAATGTGCAATTTTGCTTCAACTTTCCGATCTGCCCTTGCAGGAGCAAGGCCCGAGTTCTATCAGCATCATCAAAAATTGCAGCCCAAGGGAAGGATCGGCAACCTTGATGCCGAAACCTGCAGCCGGCCACCATCTGGTGCGGCCGCGGTAAATGAGCGATGGAGCCAAATTGAAGAACCATCACGATATCTGGGATATCGTCGACGCCAAGAGCGCCGCATATTTTGAACTGAGCGATACGGTTTGGGATAATCCTGAAACAAACTACGAAGAATATAGATCGAGCGATGCCCACGCCGCAATGCTGGAAGCTGAAGGATTCCGCGTCGAACGCGGCATTGCAGGACTGCCAACGGCTGTCATGGGCGAAGCTGGTGAGGATGGGCCCGTCATCGCCATTCTGGGCGAATTCGATGCCCTGCCGGGAATGAGCCAGGTATCAGGGCTGACTGAGGAGAAACCTGTCGAGGCAGGCGGTCACGGACATGGCTGCGGCCACAATCTGCTTGGGGCGGGGTCGCTGCTCGCCGCATCAGCCGTGAAGGAATATCTCGCTGCACGGGGCATAAAGGGCCGCGTGCGTTATTATGGCTGCCCGGCGGAAGAGGGCGGTTCGGCAAAGGGTTTCATGGTTCGCGAGGGGCTGTTCGATGACGTCGATATCGCCTTCTGCTGGCACCCTGCACCATTCGCCGGCGTAAACGATCCGGTTTCGCTCGCCTGCAACGAGATCAATTTCCATTTCAGCGGCCGTGCAGCCCATGCCTCGGCATCGCCGCATCTTGGGCGCAGTGCGCTTGATGCGGTCGAGCTGATGAATGTCGGCGTGAACTATATGCGCGAGCATATGCCATCGACGGCTCGCATTCATTATGCCGTGACCGATACGGGCGGCTTTGCACCGAACGTCGTGCAGGCCAAGGCAACCGTGCGTTATCTCGTGCGCGCCCGCAGCCTGCCGGAAATGCAGACGCTTCTGGAGCGCGTCAAGAAGATCGCCGAGGGCGCCGCGCTGATGACCGAAACGACGGTCCGCAGCGAGATCGTTAGCGGCGATGCCGATCTGATCGGCAATACGCCGCTGGAGCAACTGATGCAGATGCAGCTTGAGCGTCTTGGCCCTCCGGACTTTGACGACCAGGACCGCGAAACGGCAAGCCGGTTCCAGAAAACGCTTTCAAAGGAAGACATTTCCGATGCCTTCCGCCGCTTCGGTGTCGAGCCCAAAGAGGGCCTTTCGCTTTGTGAAGATATCTATACGCCCTATAAGGGCGACAATACTCTCGTCGGCTCCACCGATGTGGGCAGTGTCAGTTGGGTTGTTCCGACAGTGCAGATGCGCGGTGCGACCTGCGCGATCGGCACGCCCCTTCATTCGTGGCAGATGGTGGCCCAGGGCAAGCTCCCGGCAGCGCACAAGGGCATGGCGCATGCCGCAAAGATCATGAGCAGCACGGCCATCGAACTGTTCCGAGATCCGGCGCAGATCGAGAAAGCAAAGCAGGATCACCAGAAACGGCTCGGCGGAACCGTTTTTGTCAATCCGATTCCAGACAGCGTTCAACCCGCTCTGCCCGAAAACGCGAAATAATGCAGACAGGCAGGCAGTTTTTGACATTCGAAATGACATTTAATCCCTCTATTCCCACAGGGCCTGACGCATCATGAAGCAGATGGGCTTTCTCGATATTCTGAGTTTCGGTCCGGATGGCTGGGGCTATGTGCTGATGATGGGCGCGCTTGTGAGCGTGGCGCTTGCGGTTCTGGGCTTTCTGCTCGGTGCCGCCATCGGCGTGTTTGCCGCCTGGGCGAAGATTTCCGGCGGGCGCGCTCTACGCGCGGTCGCTGACGGCTACACCACGATCATTCGCGGCATACCGGACCTTCTCGTCATCTATCTTTTCTATTTCGGCGGCAGCGCTGCCGTTACCGCTCTCGGCAAATATTTCGGCGCGGAAGGTTTTGTCGGCTTTCCCGGTTTTCTGGCGGGTGTGCTGGCCATCGGCATTTCCTGCGGTGCGCATCATACCGAGGTATTTCGCGGTGCATTCCGCGCCGTCTTCAAGGGCGAGATTGAGGCTGCAACAGCCTGCGGCATGGGCCGGATGCTGAAATTCCGCCGCATCATCGCGCCGCTTGCGCTGCGCCACGCATTGCCGGGGCTTGGGAATGTCTGGCAGGTTTCACTCAAGGAATCCGCTCTGGTGTCCGTTGCCGGAGTGGTAGAGCTTCTGCGCCAGGCGCAGATTGGCGCGGGCTCGACAGGCCTGCCCTTCAACTTCTTCCTCATTGCCGGGGCGCTCTACCTGCTGATTTCGTCGGTTTCCGGCGGGCTTCTGCAACTGGCCGAGCGCCACTTCTCGCGCGGTGTCAGGAGGGCAAAATGAACCTTGAATTCTATTCCGATGCGTTCTTCCAGATGGTGGGCGGCGTGCCGCTAACGTTGAAGCTTGCGGCAACGTCCATCGTGCTGGGCGCCGTGCTGGCCCTGTTTTTTGCCCTGATGCGCCTGTCAGGCATCACGGTGCTGGACTGGATCGCCCGCATCTACGTCTTCGTGTTTCGCGGAACACCGCTTCTGGTGCAAATATTCATCATCTACTACGGTCTCAGCCAGTTTCCGGCCATTCGCTATTCGTTCCTGTGGCCGATCCTGCGCGAACCCTACTGGTGCGCGATCATCGCGCTGACATTGAACAATGCGGCCTATGCGAGCGAGATCATCCGCGGCGGCCTGCTGTCAGTGCCGCACGGCCAGATCGAAGCTGCAAAAGCCTGCGGCATGTCGTCCATCACCTGCTTCCGCCGCATCGTCATGCCGCTTGCGATCCGCCAGGCGCTGCCCGGTTACGGCAATGAGATGATCTCGATGATCAAGGCGACCTCGCTTGCGTCGATCATCACGCTCATGGAAGTGACCGGCATCGCGGCAAAGCTGATCGCTGAGAGCTATAGGGCCATAGAAATCTTCGTGATCGCCGGTGCGATCTACCTTGCCATCAACTTCGTACTGACGCGCTTGCTGATGTTCGCGGAATACAGGCTCACCCCTTATCTGCGCCAGCCAGTCGTCAAGGTCTCATCCGAAGGACAAACATCGTGAGCAAAAACGTTTCCCCCAATGCACCGGTAGCGCTGAAAGTCGAAAACCTGCGTAAGAGCTTCGGTACGAATGAAGTGCTCAAGGGCATTTCGCTTGAAGCACGCGAAGGTGAGGTCATTTCGATCCTCGGTTCTTCTGGTTCCGGCAAGTCGACTTTTCTGCGCTGCATCAATCTGCTGGAGACACCTTCGTCAGGCACGGTCACGGTTTCGGGCGAAACCATCCGGATGGCGAAAAATGCGAAGGGCGAAGCCTATCCAACGGACAAGAAGCAGGTTTCGCGCATTCGTTCGGAACTGGGCATGGTGTTCCAGAGCTTCAATCTGTGGTCCCACAAGACCATTCTGGAAAACATCATCGAAGCGCCGATCTATGTGCAGGGTCGTCCGCGCGCGGAATGCGTGGCGGAAGCAGAAGCTCTGCTGGCGAAGGTTGGCATTGCAGACAAGCGTGATTTCTATCCGGCCCATCTTTCGGGCGGACAACAGCAGCGCGCCGCGATTGCCCGTGCGCTGGCGATGAAGCCGAATGTCATGCTTTTCGATGAGCCGACTTCTGCGCTCGACCCGGAACTGGTCGGTGAAGTTTTGCGCGTCATGCGCGGTCTGGCCGAAGAAGGCCGCACCATGCTGGTGGTGACCCATGAAATGGGCTTCGCGCGCGATGTTTCCAACCGGGTCGTGTTTTTCCATCAGGGTCTGGTGGAGGAAGACGGCAAGCCCGAAGACGTGTTCGCCAACTCGAAGTCGGAACGCTTCCGCAAATTCATCAGCCACGAGAACGCTGCCTGATTACCGAAATTCTGCATTCCGGCACAAGCCGGACAGAAACACCCGCAATAGGATAAATGTCATGAAGACCATCGGACTTTTCAAAGCCGTGTTCATTTCCGCCCTTGCTCTGACAAGCATTCCGGCTCATGCCGAGGAAAAGAAGTGGACGAAGATCACCATCGCCACCGAAGGCGCTTTCCGCCCTTACAACTTCACCAAGCCCGATGGGTCGCTGGATGGCTACGAAGTCGAACTCTACAAGGACCTCTGCGCCCGCATGAAGGTCGAGTGCACGATGGTTGCGCAGCCTTTCGACAGCATCATTCCCGCGCTCAATGCCGGCAAGTTCGATGCAATCATGGCTGGCCTCACGGCAACGCAGAAGCGCGAAGAGACCATCAGCTTCTCGGTATCCTACGGCCTGACGCCCCAGACCTTTGCAACGCTGAAGGACAGCCCTTACGCAAAGCTGCCGCATACCGGCGAAACCCTTTATCTCGCCAAGGATGAAGCTGCCGCGCAAAAGGCAATCGATGACGTATCGGCTGAAATCAAGGGCCGTACCGTCGGCGTTCAGACCGCTTCGCTGGGCCTGACGCTGCTCGACAAATACTTCAAGGACAATATCGACATCCGCGAATACAAGACCACCGAACAGCACGATCTCGACCTGAAGTCGGGCCGTGTCGATCTGGTTGTAGCTTCGCTCGCTTATCTCACCGACGCTGCCAAGAAGCCGGGCAATGAAGACATCGTCATGACCGGTCCTTTCTTCAAGGGTGGCATTCTGGGTCGTGGCGTTGCCGTCGGCTTGCGCAAGGACGATGCCGAGCTGAAGAAGATGTTCGATGAAGCCATCGAAGCAGCAAAGGCTGACGGCACCATCAAGCGCCTGTCGGAAAAGTGGTTCGGCTTCGACGTTACGCCGTAATTTCTATACCATATGCAAAGCGCCGCCCCCGGGCGGCGTTTTCATGCGTGCAAACCTTCACATCAAACCGGCGAGCGCTTATAAGTTCGCCAGAAATTTATAAGAGCCACAATGAGCTGTGAGAATGTGATGGTAAAGATCGGTTTCGTGACTGTTTCCGACCGTGCAAGTCGCGGTGAATACGAAGATCTGAGCGGCCCAGCCATGGAAGCATGGATAAAGAGCGCCGTCGTCACACCTTATGAAACAGTCCGCCGCGTCATTCCCGATGGCTTGGAATCGGTGCGCGACGCGCTTACCGATCTTTGCGACAACGAAGCTTGCGATCTCATCCTGACCACAGGCGGCACGGGCCCAAGCCCGCGCGATGAAACGCCGGAAGCCATGCAGGCCGTCCTGCATAAGGAACTGCCCGGTTTTGGAGAACTGATGCGCCGCGTCAGCCTTGAACAGACCCCGACCGCGATCCTGTCCCGCCAGACGGCAGGCAGTCGCGGCAAGAGCTTCATTCTCAATCTACCCGGCAAACCGGCATCTATCGCCATGACCTTGCAAGCGATTTTTCCGGCGGTGCCTTATTGTCTCGACCTTATTGGAGCGGGGCGTATCGATACCGATCCGGCGGTCGTAAAGGCTCATCGGCCGGGTTGAGACACCACCCGCAGCCATTTTGCGCCGCTATTAGAATACATCATATTCCTGCTGTCGCGACGAAAATGCGCAACCCAGCTTTGCGCTTTTGCATGATTTCCTGACTTGCTTTTCCCTCAGCCCGGACTGAATAATAGGGAAAAAGAAGGGGAATTCAGTGAAGCCATTCGACGAGATGCTCAACCATGGCGGGAATATCCGCCAGCCTTATGAATTTCTCAAGCAATGGCTCGACCAACAGGACCCGCACAAACTTCTGCAGAAAAGCGATGATGCCGAAAGCGTTTTCCGCAAGACGGGCATAACCTTTGCCGTCTATGGCGATCAGGAAGCGGGTGAGCGCCTTATTCCATTCGACATCATCCCGCGCATCATTTCAGGGCAGGAATGGCGGCGTCTGTCGCAGGGCATCGAGCAGCGAGTGATGGCGCTCAATGCGTTTCTCGATGACATCTACCATCGTCAGGAGATCGTCAGGGCAGGGCGCATTCCTAAAGAGCTGATTTCCAAGAATGAAGCCTTCCTTCCGGAAATGATCGGCTTCCGCCCGCCGGGTAACGTCTACACCCATATTATCGGCGTCGATATCGTGCGCACAGCCGAAAACCAGTTTTATGTGCTGGAAGACAATGCCCGCACGCCATCCGGTGTTTCCTATATGCTCGAAAACCGCGAGACGATGATGCAGCTCTTTCCGGAGCTGTTTCAGAACGTCAAGGTTCGCCCGGTCGAGAATTATCCGCAATTGCTGCGCCAGTCACTGGCAAGCGTTGCCCCTCCCGGCACGCAGGATGTTCCGACCGTCGCGGTGCTGACGCCGGGCATCTACAACTCCGCCTATTTTGAACATGCATTTCTTGCCGACCAGATGGGTGTCGAGTTGGTCGAGGGAAGCGATCTGCGTGTCGTGGATGGGCGCGTTGCTATGCGCACGACCCAAGGTTATCGCGCTATCGACGTGCTTTATCGGCGAGTGGATGATGCGTTTCTCGACCCGCTGACATTCAGACCGGATTCCACACTCGGCGTTGCCGGTATCATGGATGTCTACCGGGCAGGGAATATCACGATTGCCAACGCACCGGGAACCGGCATCGCCGACGACAAGGCGATTTATTCCTACATGCCGGAGATCGTGGAGTTCTATACCGGTCGCAAGGCCATTCTCGAAAACGTTCCGACATGGCGTTGTTCCGAGCCGGACAGCCTCGCTTATGTGCTCGACAATCTTGCCGAGCTTGTGGTCAAGGAAGTTCACGGCTCCGGCGGCTATGGTATGCTGGTCGGACCGGCTTCGACGAAGGCCGAACGCGATATATTTGCTGAAAAACTGAAGGCAAAGCCGCGCAATTACATCGCGCAGCCAACTCTGGCGCTTTCGACGACGCCCATCTTCACCAAAAGCGGGCTCGCGCCGCGCCATGTCGATCTGCGCCCCTTCGTTCTGGTCTCCGACCGCATCCGCATCACGCCGGGCGGGCTGACGCGCGTGGCATTGAAGGAAGGATCGCTTGTCGTGAATTCCAGTCAGGGTGGTGGCACAAAGGATACGTGGGTACTCGACGACTGAAACAATTGGATTGACGTGCTGCAACTGACGGCAAGATCAGGGCGCGCAAAGGGGAATGATTTATGCTTCTTGGCCGTACGGCAAACGGACTTTACTGGATGTTCCGCTATATAGAGCGGGCCGAAAACATGGCGCGCCTTGTCGATGCGGGGCTTCGCATGGCACTAACCAAAACCTCCGATGCGCCTGAGGAATGGTCATCAGTGGCGGTCTCTGCGGGTGCAAGCCAGGGGTTTTCCGCAAAATACGATGTTTATAACGCTGCCAATGTCGCCGATTTCCTGTTGCGCGATACGGATAATCCATCAAGCGTGATGACATGTTTTGAAACCGCCCGCTCCAATGCCCGCATGGTGCGCACGGCACTGACACGCGAAGCGTGGGAAAGTGTCAATGAAGCATGGATGTCGCTGAAAAAATCCTTGTGCAAGCCATTGAAGGAAAGCGATCTTCCGCAACTTCTGGATCAAATAAAGCGCGAAACGGCGCTTATTCGCGGCTCTTTTCACGGCACGATGCTGCGCAATGAAATCTTCGATTTTGCAAGCCTCGGTACTTTCATCGAACGCGCCGACAACACGGCCCGCATTCTCGATGTGAAATATTATGTTCTGCTGCCTGCGATTTCCTATGTCGGCACGACGCTCGACAATTACCAATGGGAGTCCATTCTCCGCTCTGTGTCCGCGCATCGTTCCTACCGTTGGGTCTATGATGGCGACTATCGTCCGGCACAGGTCGCGGACTATCTGATCTTGAACGGCCGCATGCCGCGTTCGCTTCATTATTGCTATCGCAGCATCGCGGAGCATCTGGATTACCTGTCGAAAGATTATGACAATCGCGCTGCCTGTCACGAGACAGCGGACAAAATCTATGCAAGCCTGCAAAATCAGGACATATCTGTAATCTTCGATATGGGCCTGCATGAATTCCTGACCGAATTCATCACGCGCAACAACAGGCTCGGCAACGAGATCGCTGAAACCTATAATTTCTATTGAGGTCTTCGCTTGCTGCTCAATATCCGGCACGTTTCGCATTATCGCTATGAACATCCCGTCCCCTATGCGGTGCAAAGGTTGCGGCTGCGTCCTCAGACGGTGCCGGGACAGGTTGTGAAACACTGGGAGCTGAAAATCGAAGGCGGCGAGCCGGAGGTTTCCTATGTGGACGGATTTGGCAACAAGACCGATCTGGTCCAACACGCCCGCAATGTCAGCGAGATTGTCATAACGGCAAGCGGCAGCATCGATGTGGAAGACAGGGTCGGTGTGCTCGGGCCCGTCTATGGTTTTGCGCCGCTGTGGCTTTTCGAGCGCGAGACACCGCTGACGATGCCTGGCGAGCGGATCAAGACACTGGCTGGCGATCTCCCCACAGGGCAAGAACGGCTTGCCCTGATGCACGATCTGATGAATGTCATACACAAGGCTGTTGCCTATATGCCGGGAACGACGAGCGTTTCCACGGATGCAGAACATGCGCTGAACGACGGGCAAGGCGTCTGTCAGGACCACACCCATATTTTCCTGTCTGCAGCGCGGCTCATCGGGGTTCCAGCCCGGTACGTATCGGGCTACCTGATGATGGAAGGTGTCGATGAGCAGACCGCGAGCCATGCATGGGCTGAAGCTCATATTGACGGTCTTGGATGGGTCGGGTTCGATGCCGCCAATAATATCTGCCCGAACGACCGCTATGTCCGGATTGCAACGGGGCTCGACTATCGCGACGCGGCGCCGATCTCGGGCGTCCGGCTCGGTGGCGCTGCGGAAAGTCTTGCGGTTCACATCAATGTAGGGCAGTGATCCTTTCTGGATAGTGCGTTGCCTGCCGGATATTGCTTATGACCTATTGCGTTGGAATGAAAATCGATCGCGGCCTTGTGTTCATGTCCGATACGCGGACGAATGCCGGGCTCGACAATATCTCTGTTTTCCCGAAGATGCGAAGCTGGTCGGAGCCCGGTGAACGCGTGATTGTTCTGCTCTCGGCGGGAAACCTCGCGACAACCCAGGCCGTGGCAAGTCTTCTGGAAGAACGCATGAAGGCTCCGGCTGAGCGGCATCCGTCCATCTTTGATGCGCCCTCCATGTTCCAGGTCGCGCGTCTTGTCGGCGATACGGTCAAGGAAGTCATCCAGAATTCCGCTACCGGAGGGCAGAACGCCGATGCATTTGGCGCCTCGTTCATTCTTGGCGGGCAGATCAAGGGCGGCCAGCCGCGCCTTTTCTATATCTACCCGGAAGGTAATTTTATCGAGAGTTCAGCCGACACGCCTTTCTTCCAGATCGGCGAGAACAAGTACGGCAAACCCATCCTTGTGCGCGCCTATCAAAAGGAGATGAGTTTCGAGGAAGCGGTGAAGCTGCTGCTCGTCTCGTTCGACTCCACGCTAAAAGCCAATCTTTCGGTAGGACTTCCGCTCGACATGCATATCTATGAGTCTGACAGTTTCGAGCCTGGAACACGCAAGCGGTTCGAGGCTACCGATCCTTATTATCAGACCGTATCGGAAAGCTGGTCAGAGGCGCTGAAATCGGCGCTGGAGCAATTGCCACCTTTCAGCTTCGAAGATGGAAAGTGAGAAGGCCGGGCGCTTTTCCCCAAGCTGCAAGACAGTGGCGTCAGTGCGTTCGCAAGTATCCTGCCAGACATGCCGGGTGATGGTGTGGAGAGCCTTGGCGTTGGAGGTGCAGGATGCACACAGCGGTCGTGGCATGGGTGACCAATTGACCCTCGGGGGCGGCATCATGCCGTCCCGGAGCGGCATCGGGGTGCGGTAACCGGTGACACCTAATCGCCTGTCCGATGATGTGGTTGAAATGCCCTGGGCGACCGATGTGTCGTTAAAGCCCACCACCGGTTCTGCTCAGTGTCGAATCGTCGAACACACCATCGGTCAGCTTCATCCTCAGAAACCAGCGATAGGCGACATTGACCTTGATCTCGCGCACCAGCTGACGTTCCGAGCGGATGCCGAACAGGTAACCAATGAACAAAGCCTTGAACATCAAGGTTGGATCGAGCGCCGGGGGGCGGTTGTCGGCGCAGTAAAGTCCGGCAACGCGGTCGTGGATGAAGGAGAAGTCGATCACAGCATCGATCTTGCGAAGCAGGTGATCCTTCGGAACCAGACTGTCGAGCGTCACCATCTCGAGAGCCGTCTGCGATGGAGCGGGTTTCTTCAACATGACTCCATGAATCACAAACCCCTGAACAAGGCCAGGGTTTTGTCAGCAGTCTGAAGTCCGGCAGCAAGCCGGACCTGTTCGTTCGCACCCCGGCGCTAAGCCACCTGCTCTTGTTCCATCTCATCAAGACCAAGCAGGTGCCGCACATTCGGGCGCGCCTTGACGAGGTCAGCGATGCTGTATTTCATCAGCACGCCAAAGAAGGCATTGAGCGCTTCGCGCAGCGCCGAATTCAGCGCACAGCTATCGACCAGCGGGCATTCCGTGGCGTCATTTTCGAAGCACTCCGCCATGGCGAAATTTTCTTCCGTCACCCGCACGACGTCGAACAGCGAAATGTCCTGTGCCGCGCGACCGAGGCGAACGCCGCCATTACGGCCGCGCACCGTCTCTACCAGCCCATGCTCGACGAGAGGCTGAAGAATCTTGAACAAAAACAGTTCAGAAACGCCGTAGGCACGCGCAATTTCCGGAATGCGGCTAAGCCTGCCATCATTGGCGGCGCAGTACATGAGCATACGAACGGCATAATTCGTCTGGCGGGTAAGACGCATCACTGTTCCTTTCAATACGTCTCGGAGCAATACACCTCCATGCAGAGGTTGATGGTGCTCCAATCCTTCGGTTCGCAGTTCCAACCGAAAACGGTTCATCCCTGTTCAGGAACTGCTTCGAAATTCTGGTCTTGTCGCATTGGCAATCCGGAAGGTTCAAGACTCAATCGGATCATGCGCTAAAGAAGGGTATTCGTTTCTTAACCCACTTTAGAATCATTCTTAAAATATATGAAGTCTTTTCTCACCTTTAAAGTGGAAAAGTTGTTGCCTGTATCAATTAACTGCGAGTTCCCTCCAGGAGCCGCTGCAAAAGCCCATCGCTTTCACTGACAGACATCTATCCATTCGGCGCTGACCAGCTCAGCCATCCTGTCCGGTGCGATGCGCACCGCGCTGTTGGTAGCCCCGGCGGCGGGCACAACTTCCTCGAAGCTTTTCAGCGACACATCGCAAAAGACGGGCAGGGCGCTTGGCAGGCCAAAGGGGCACACGCCTCCGACCGGATGGCTGGTTTCTGCAAGGACAGTCTCGGCATCCAGCATGCGCGGCTTGGTTCCGAACTGATCCTTGAACTTGCGATTATCGATACGCGCATCGCCGCGGGTAACGATGAGAATGGTCTGGTCCTTGGCCGAAAAGGAAAGCGTCTTGGCAATCTGGCCCGGTTCGACGCCGTGCGCTTCGGCGGCGAGAACAACGGTAGCGGTGCTGGTCGGCAGTTCGATCACTTCGATTTCAGGCGCTTTGGCCGCAAAAAAGGCTTTTACGGAATCCAGACTCATCGCTTCCCTTCTTCTTATTTTGAATTTTCCACTCAAGTTTAGGCCGCAACACGGGAAAGGACAAGGCCGATTACCTGATTGCGGCATTTTTGCATGGAATCTTTATCAGATCGCCGTCCAAATCTGCAACGATTGAAGGGAGAGACCGGCGCGCCTCATAACACGGCAGCCAGCGGCTCCGTGTTATGAATTGGCGTTTAGGTGCGTTTCACAGATCGACCGGCCGGCCGGAAGCTTCTTCTTCCAGTGTCACCGCCACATTCGCGTTGGCGGATAGTCTTACCTTGTCGCCTTCCACGTCGGCAACGAAGCCAAGTTCGATGTAATGATGATGGTCGCTGTGCTGGCCGGAATTATCGGTCTTTTTGAGCTTGATGCGATTATCTTCTATGCGGTCGACTGTGCCGACATGCACGCCATCGGCACCGATGACTTCCATATTTTCTCGGATTTCGTGCTGCATGGGATTTCTCCGTGTTGAATTCGGCCGAAAACAATGGCGATCTGTGATAGGGACTGCTTGCAAGAACCTAGCGCGCATTCGATCGCCGGCCATGGCAATGACCTCGAAAGTTGCATTTGGAGCGCCGGATCGCGCTTTTGTCACCGGCGTTGCGCCGTTTTCCCTGATATCCAGAATGCTGACAAATGAAACAGGGCACGTTGACGTGAAAAGAAAAGCTGCTAAGAAGTCACTCGCTGAGCGATTGGTCGCAAATCGGTAGCTCGTTCCGGTTTGCTACTTTTCCTGAACCGGGAAAAGCACAATAATTCAATTGCGTGGAGGGGTGGCCGAGCGGTTTAAGGCACCGGTCTTGAAAACCGGCGTGCGAGAGATCGTACCGTGGGTTCGAATCCCACCCCCTCCGCCATTATCTTGTAGCGAACCCGAGATGAGGCTCCCGATGGGGGCCTTTTTCTTTTTGTTTCAAAGGCGTTTAGCCGATGCAGTCGAACCTCGGAGACTGGCGCCGGGTCCAATTTCTGTCTCCAAATGGCCCTTCGTCTCTAACCGAGCGAACCTCGCTCCGAGCGGTTCGGCTTCGCGAAAGCCAGCGTTTTCAGCCAGTTCCATCCATCGGATCGGCGCACCTTCTGCGGCCGTTCTCCCGGCTGGCGTCGCCAGCCAGAGAACGCGCGGTAGGCGTTTCATAGCGAGACGACGAGCGGTTGCCCGCAATAGCCCTAATTCAGCGCCATGCTTTGGTTGATGGCTTTGTTCACGGGCTGATCGTCCAAGGTCTTTTGCGGAGCTTTGCCATCGCATCCTCGATTGTGGTTGCGTAGTGGACCAGAGGCCGTTTCAGCCCGTGTGTCACGAAGACCCTTTTGATGTCGCGGCTGGCCCCCGTGAGCCAGAGCGCGACGCCGCGCTTGTGGGCCTTGTGCGCGAGACCTTCGATCATGTTGGCGCCCGTCGAGTCGAGGAAAGGCACCGCCGAGAAATCGACGATCAGCGCCTTGTGGCTGTCCTGGATGCGGTCGAGCACCGAGCCGATGGAAGCGGTCGCACCGAAGAAGAGCGCGCCGGTGATGCGGTAGACCACGACTTCCGGGTTCGCAGCGACCTCTTCGTCATAGCTGCCACGGGGGTGCGCGCTGTCTGCCTCGTCCCGTCCCACGAAGGGCGTGTGGGTGGCGATGGCGGTGGTCTTGCTCATCCGCTGGATAAACAGCACCGAGCCGAGCGCGAAGCCCACGACGATGGCCTCGGTCAGGTCGCGGAAGATGGTCAAGAAGAAGGTCGCGGCCAGCACCGTCGCTTCGCCCCAGCCTGAGCGGACGAGGATGGCGATGGCGGGCTTCTCGATCATGTTACAGGCGACGACGGCGAGGACACCCGCAAGCGCGGCCAGCGGAATGTAGGCGGCGAGCGGCGCGGCTACAGCCATGAAGAGCAGGATGAACAGCGCATGCAACATGCCAGCGACCGGACCATGCGCGCCCGAGCGCACGTTCGTCGCGGTCCGCGCGATGGTGCCGGTGACGCAGAAGCCGCCGAAGAGGGCCGAGCCGATATTGGCCGCACCCTGCGCCACAAGCTCGCAGTTCGAGCGGTGTCGACGCCCGGTCATGCCATCGGCGACCACGGCCGAAAGAAGCGACTCGATGGCGCCCAGAAGCGTGAAGGAGATCGCAGCCGGAAGAACCGCCATGATCTTCTCGACTGACAGGTCCGGCAGGCTGGGAGCCGGCAGCGTCGAGGGGATACCGCCGAACTTCGTGCCGATAGTCGCGACCGGCAGGTGCAGGAGCGCCGTCGCTAGGGCCGCGACACCCACCGCGATCAGCATGCCCGGCCAATGCGGTCGCCAGCGACGAAGCCCGAGGATGATCGCCACGGTAGCCGCCGAGACGAGAAGCGCGGCGGGCGTCAGGCTCGAACGGGCCTCCCACAGAGCTGGGAGCTTTTCCAGCAACTCACCCGGTTCATGCTCCAGCGTCAGGCCCAAGAGTTCCTTGATTTGGCTCGCGAAGATGATGACCGCGATCCCCGCGGTGAAGCCGACCGTCACCGGGAAGGGAATGAACTTGATGAAGGTGCCGAGCCGAAGGAAGCCGACCGCCGCCAGCATCAGGCCCGAGAGGAAGGTCGCAAGGATCAGCCCTTCCATCCCGTGTTGCGCGACCGTCGCCGCAACCAGCACGATGAAGGCGCCCGCAGGACCGCCGATCTGGAACCGCGATCCGCCGAGAAGCGAGACGAAGAAGCCGCCGACAATGGCGGTATAGAGCCCCTGCGCCGGGGTCGCTCCCGAGGCGATGGCGATCGCCATGGAAAGCGGCAGCGCCACGATGGCAACGGTCAGTCCGGCAATGGCATCCGCCCGCAGCTGCGTCAGCCCATAACCCTCGCGCAGGACGGTTACGAGTTTCGGGGTATAGAGCTCGGCGAAGCTGGGCAAGTCGCCGGTCTGTCTGGTCTGGTCTTTCATCTTGGGCCGCACCTTGAACGGGTTGCGGCGGGATCGTCGGCATGTCGTCGGCGGTCGCCGTCGCGAAGTCTGGGGTTAGTGTTTCGGGGGTGGAGATTTCAAGCGAACGCCGCGCCCGCCAGCCGTGCTGGGCGTGCCTTCACCGATCAGCTCAACACCGGCGAATTCGAGCGCGGCGACGACCTTGGTGAGGCTGTCGACGACGCCACGCACGTTGCCGGCGCTGGCCTCCATGCGCTGGATGGTCGGGACGGACAGCCCGGACAGTTCGGCCAGGGTTTTCTGGTCGATGCCGAGAAGGGCACGCGCCGCGCGCATCTGGGGGCCAGTGATCACTGCTCGATATCCTGCAAATCGCATATGATATTGAGATAATGATCTATTATATCTCAGATATCAATATCGATATTCTGAACATCCTGTTAGTGTGAAATTGTTGCCGTCGCTCAGACGGCGGGAGCTACAGAGTTACGAACGAAAAACCATATCCATCTGCTCCGCCCACGGCCGATCGGCTACCGCAACGAGGTCGTTCAGCGAGAGTGCCGGCGGTACGCGCCTGATGACGAGGTATTCGAGCACCTCCGGCGACAGATAGGCGAGCCGCATCATTCGGCTCACGAACCGGTCGGAGACCTTCTCGGCCGCCGCGATGTCCTGGATCGTGGAAGCCGCACCGGATTCCAGCTTCCGCCGCCAGCTCCAGGCGCGGGCTATGGCGCGCAGCACATGCGGATCCTGCGCCCGCCCATTCCGTAAGGTTACCTCGTCGGGCGGCAGGATCTTCGGCCGCCCATTGCGTTTGCGGATCGTCAGGGGGATGACGACGCGGATGGTGTTCGTCGAGTCGGTCATGCGCAGGCCTCCGTCTGGCGGGGAGCCATCATGTCCCGCAGGACCGAGCCCAGCCCCTCATGGCGCAAATCAACGGCGATGCCGTCTTCACCGACAGTCACCCGCTCGACCAGAAGCTGGACGATGCGGGTCTGCTCTGCCGGATAGAGCGCCGCCCAGAGCTGATCGAACTCGCCAAGCGCTTTGACCACAGCCTTCTCATCGACCGTCGGACTCTCTTCGCGAAGGGCCTTTATGGTCCGCGCCGCGATCTCGGGCGCGCGGATCATGCGGCGTATTTCGCCGATCACGGCGTCCTCGACCATGCCTGCGGGCAGGCGCAGCGGGCTCGAGGCGTCGCCGGTCGGGCGGTTTCGGATCAGGTCCATGGACGCGTAGTAGCGGTAGAGGCGCGTGCCCTTCTTCGTCGCCGTCGGCGTCATCGCCGTGCCCGTCTCGGTGAAGATGATCCCCTTCAGCAGGGCCGGCGTCTGGCGGCGGGTATTCTTCGCCCGCAGGCGCGGGCTCTCCTGCAGGATGCTGTGCACCTTGTCCCAAAGGGTCTGATCGATGATGGCCTCGTGCTCGCCCGGATAGGCCGTGCCCTTGTGCACGGCTTCGCCGAGGTAGACCCGATTGTTGATCAGTTTGTAGAGGAAGCCCTTGTCGATCGGCTTGCCGCGCTTGTTCAGCACGCCTTCGGCCGCCAGCGCTATCGCCAGCGTCGTGGCGGAGCCGATGGCGACGAACCGCTCGAAGATCATCCGGACTGTTGCGGCCTCGGCCTCGTTGACCACGAGCTTGCGGTCGCGTACGTCGTAGCCCAGCGGGACGTGACCGCCCATCCACATGCCGCGCTTGCGGGATGCCGCGACCTTGTCGCGGATGCGCTCGCCG
>Ga0182741_1002304_pt1 | contig 22629 bp, 22 predicted proteins | sample eDN5th37CBELigOP_FD_128874 | JGI IMG/M metagenome (GOLD analysis project Ga0182741, IMG submission 128874) | Enriched Organic Plus compost microbial communities from Emeryville, California, USA - eDNA 5th pass 37_C BE-Lig OP (version 2) (version 2) ... | reverse complement strand
CGCGACTTCTGCACCAGCCACGGGATCTCGGTGACGACGACGACATAGGTGCCGCGGCCCGCATCTTCCTTGTGCCAGCGCGCCCGCACCCGGAACGAGCCGCGCCCCGTCTCGTAGGCCGTGGCCATCGTCGCCGCGTCGTCGACGATGATGCCGCCGGTGGGAAAATCCGGCCCCTGCACGAATTTGAGGAGGTTGCGACTTTTGGTGTTCGGGTGCTCGATCAGGTGCAGCGCCGCGTCGCAGAGTTCTGCGGCATTGTGCGGCGGGATCGAAGTCGCCATGCCGACGGCGATGCCCTGCGAGCCGTTGGCCAGCAAATTCGGAAATGCCGCAGGCAGCACCACGGGCTCTTGCGTCTGCCCGTCGTAGTTCGGACGGAAGTCGACCGCGTCCTCGTCGATACCGTCGAGCAGCAGCCGCGCGACCTCGGTCATCCGCGCTTCGGTGTAGCGGTAGGCGGCTGCACCATCGCCGTCGATGTTGCCGAAATTGCCCTGGCCGTCCACCAGCGGATAGCGCGCGGCGAAATCCTGCGCGAGCCGCACCAGGGCGTCATAGATCGCCTGGTCGCCGTGCGGATGGAAGTTGCCCATCACGTCGCCGACGATCTTGGCGGACTTCTTGAAAGCCGCTCCCGGATCGAGCCGGAGCTGGCGCATCGCATAGAGCAGCCGGCGGTGCACGGGCTTCAGCCCGTCGCGCGCGTCCGGCAGCGCGCGGTTCATGATGGTCGACAGCGCATAGGCGAGATAGCGCTCTTCGAGCGCATCGCGCAGCGCGATCTCTTGCACGTCGCCGTTTTCAGGCGGAATCAGTCGGCTTCCCATGGCCCATGCCTATCCCGGCGAACGCCGATGAACAAGAGTTCAGCGCTTCGCCATACAGTCATCCCAATCCTCTCGTTAAGTCACCGGCAGGGGGCCGTTGCATTGGGTCACGGTCGCCCCTGCCGCGACCCGCAAGGAGGACTGCATGCGCAAACTCCTACTCGCTCTCGCCGGCACACTGGCGCTCGCGGGCGCCAGCGCATTCTCAGTCGACCGCGCCGAAGCGATGGCGCTCGGCACGCCGGCCGGAATCCGCACCGCCATCGAACACACCAACCTCGCACAGGACGTGCGTTACGTGTGCTGGCGTCGCTGCGGTCCGCGCGGCTGCCGACGCATCTGCGAATGGCGGCCGGGCCCGCGCTACTATCGGCCCTACGGTTACTATCGCCCCTATCGCTATGGCTGGCGCCGGCCGTATTATCGGCCCTGGCGGCGGTGGTGATTCCGGCAAGGTCGGGGGCCGCTGCGGCCTGAGCGCTGCGGCCCTCACAAACGTCTGGCGGCGCGCCATTTCGGATAACAGATCTTCCGGACGACAGGGACAGGCGAAGAACGACATGCGACTGGTGGTGCTCGCCGCTTTGGCCATCTTGGATTCGATCTCATCCCGACCTGCCGCTGCCCTTCCATCCAGCAGCCCCGTGGCCCTGACGGAGGCGGCCGGGGCAATCTCGCTTGCCGTGACGACCCAGGCACAACGGCAGCCACGGCAGCGCGCGACCTGCCGCACCTATCGCGTTTGCGGCGCCTCCGGCTGCAAGGCCGTACGCCGCTGCTGGTAAGGAGAACCGAAATCAGGCGGCGCTCGCCGCACCCGCGCGCGTCACCGCCGCGATCAGCGTCTCCCGGACATCGGCGATATTGATGCCCCGCGGCTGCAGCACGTGCCGCTCCAGGAAAAATCCGGTCACCGCGAAGCCCTGGGTCAATTCCTCGACCGAAGGCGTGCCCGCCGGCGTCGCGATCACGAATCGCGGCAGCGGCAACAGCCGATCGTGCCATGGCGCACCCGCGCTGCGACACACCGCCCGTCCCGATTTCGGCGACACATAGGCGAGGTCCTCGCGCGTGCCCGTTGCTGCGCAGCTCTCGAGGTCGAGGCCGAATCCGAGTTCCGCCAGCATCGCCAACTCGAAGCGCACAATCAGTGCGCCGGTGACCACCGGATCGTCCATGTGCGCGACCAGGGAACATACGGCGGCATGGACCGACGGATGCGGGTCGCGCTCCGGCAGCAGACGGCACAGCGCCGCGATATGGCTGATTCCGGCGAGCGCATGGGCGTGGGCGAGGAACGTGGCGGCGCGCAGATCGAGGCCTTCGACTGTGAACGTGCCCAGATGTTCGTCGAGCCGCGCCCGCCACACCACGCCGACCGAATTGCCGGGCTGCAGAATCGGCCGCAGGCGCCTGCCGGCGCCGCCGCGCACCATGCCGAGATGGCGCCCGTGGCCCGCCGTCATCACCTCGACGATGACGTTGGCTTCGCCATGGCGGCGCGTGCCGAGCACGATTCCTTCGTCGGCCCATTCCATGCCGTTTTCATAGCATGAAGCCGGCCGCCCTGCGCGACCGCGCCGCTTATTCCTTGGGGAACTCGAGCCCCATCTCGCGATAGCGGGCCGGATCGTCGCCCCAGCCCTCGCGGACTTTCACGAACAGGAACAGATGCACCTTGGCCTCGAGCAGCTCCGCCAGTTCCTTGCGCGAGGTCTCGCCGATCTCCTTGATCGTCCGTCCGCCCTTGCCGAGCACGATCTTCCGCTGGCTCTCGCGTTCGACGAAGATCGTTTGCTCGATGCGCACCGACCCGTCCTTCAATTCCTTCCATTGGTCGGTCTCGACCGTGGAGCGGTACGGCAGCTCTTCGTGCAGACGCAGATAGAGCTTCTCGCGGGTGATCTCGGCCGCCAATTGCCGCAGCGGCGCGTCCGACAGTTGGTCTTCGGGATAGAGCCACGGCCCGGGCGGCATGCGCCGCGCCAGCCAGCCGCGGATGTCGCCCACCCCGCTGCCGGTCAGCGCCGACACCATGAACGTCATCTCGAACGATGCCCGCGCATTGAGATCGCGGGTCAATTCCAGCAGCGCCTCTTTCGGCACGAGGTCGATCTTGTTGAGCACGAGGATCTTCGCATGCGGCACGGCCTCCAGCTTGGCGAAGATCGCTTCCGCCTCCTCGTCGAAACCGCGCTTCGCATCGATCAGCACGCCCACGAGGTCGGCATCGTGCGCGCCGGTCCAGGCCGTCGTCACCATCGCCCGGTCGAGCCGCCGCTTCGGTGCGAAGATCCCCGGCGTATCGACGAAGATAATTTGCGACCGGCCCTCGATGGCAATACCGCGTACCAGCGCGCGGGTGGTCTGCACCTTGTGGCTGACGATCGAGACCTTCGATCCGACCAGGCCGTTGATGAGCGTCGATTTGCCCACATTCGGCGCGCCGATCAGCGCGACGAAGCCGCACCGGGTCTCGCCTTCCTGAGCTGGTTGATCCGTTTCAGCCACCGATATTGTCCGTTGCTACGCCTTCGCGATCCAGCATCGCCGCGGCCGCCGCCTGTTCGGCGATCCGCTTCGACCGGCCACGGCCTTCGGTCGGCGCGAGGTCCGGCAGCTCGACCGTGACACGGAACAGCGGATCGTGGTCCGGCCCGCTGCGTTCCACTTCCCGGTAGACCGGCGTCGGCAGACCACGCGCTTGCGCCCATTCCTGGAGGATGGTCTTGGCGTCGCGCAGCGGCCGGTTCGGCCGCAGCAGCCTTTCGCCCCAGAACCGCTCCACCAGGCTGGCGGCGGGCGCATAGCCGCCGTCGACGAACACGGCGCCGATCACCGCCTCGCAGACGTCGGCCAGGATGGCCGTCCGGTCGCGACCTCCAGAATGCGCTTCCGACGGTCCAAGCTTGATGACCGGCCCGAGTTCCATCGCCCTCGCCACGTCGGCGCAGGTATCGCGCCGGACCAGGTCCGACAGACGCCGCGACAGCTCGCCCTCGTCGCCCCCGGGAAAGGTCCGGAACAGCAGATCCGAAATCACCAGGCCGAGGACGTGGTCGCCGAGGAATTCGAGCCGCTGATAGCTTTCGTTGCGGTTGTTCGCGGTGCCGAGAGAGGAGACGTGGCTCAGCGCCTGTTCCAGCAAAGCCACGTCGGCGAACTGGTAGCCGATCCGCTCCTCGAGCCCCCTGATGCCCTTTGCCCGCCGACTCATCGAACGATCGTGAACAGGCGGCTCCAGCGCACGGCCCAGGGCCAGCGCCACACCTGCCACGCCCGCTCACCCTCTTCCACCGAAAAGAAGATGATCTCTGCGCGACCGATCAGGTTCTCCAGCGGGACATAGCCGACCTGGGACAGGACGCGGCTGTCGGTGGAATTGTCGCGATTGTCGCCCATCATGAAGAAGTTGCCGGCGGGAACCGTGTAGACGGGCGTATTGTCGTAGAAGCCGTTGTCGACCAGATCGAGCGTCTCGTAGCTGACACCGTTCGGCAGGGTCTCGCGCCAGCGCTTCACGTGCGTCGTGCGCCCACTCTCGTCGGTTTCGACGGCATCGGCGATGCGCTCGCGCTTGATCGGCTCGCCATTGATGTGCAGCAGACCGTCGACCATCTGGATCCGGTCGCCCGGCAGGCCAATCACCCGCTTGATGTAATCGGTCGTGTCGTCCTTTGGCAGCCGGAACACGACCACGTCGCCGCGCTCCGGATTGGAGCCCAGAATCCGCCCGGAAAACAGCGGCGGCGAGAACGGCAGCGAGTAATGGCTGTATCCGTACGTGTACTTGGACACGAACAGGTAGTCGCCGACCAGCAACGTGTCCTTCATCGAGCCGGACGGGATGTTGAAGGGCTGGAACAGGAACGTTCGGATCACCACGGCGATGATCAGCGCATGGACGATGACGCGGACGGTTTCACCCAGCCCGCCTTCATTCCGCTTTTGCTCCGTCGACACGCTCATCGGCCTCTCGTCTCGCTGCTGGCGGCCCTTGTAGCCCCTGCCCTGGATCGGCGCAATCAACGCCGGCTTTTTCAGGGCGCGGATCGCTTGTATGCAGAAATCACAACCAAGGCCTGCGCCAGGGGCCACTCGTCGGTAATGGTGAGATCGATCCGGACGTCGCAGTCCGGCGGCGTCAATTCCTGCAGCCGCGCCAGCGCACCGCCGGTCAGAGCCATGGTCGGCCGTCCGGACGGCAAATTGACCACCCCCATGTCGCGCCAGAACACGCCGCGCCGGAATCCCGTCCCGAGCGCCTTCGAACAGGCCTCCTTGGCAGCGAACCGCTTGGCATAAGTGGCGAAGCGGTTGGCCCGGCGCTCGGCGCGCGCCCGCTCGGTCTCGGTGAAAACGCGGTTCAGGAACCGCTCCCCGTGCCGCCCGATCGTCTTCTCGATGCGGCGGATATCGACGAGGTCGGAGCCAATGCCGAGGATCATGACACGGCCGGGATACGGGCCCGCCCCCTGTCCATTGCGTTACGCATCCTGCCGATGGCACCCGCGAGCCCCTCGAACACGGCCGCGCCGATCAGGAAATGGCCGATATTGAGCTCCTTCACTTCCGGAAGCCCGGCAATCTGTTCGGCGGTCTCGTAATCGAGGCCGTGCCCGGCATGGACCTCGAGCCCCAGCCCGGCGGCTTGCCGCACGCCGGTCCGGATCCGCTCCCATTCCGCCTCGGCCGCCGCCCTGCGGCCCTCGACCACCGCGTCGCACCAGGCTCCGGTATGGATCTCGACCACCGGCGCCTTGATGGCCGCGGCCGCCTGGATTTGCACCGGATCGGCCGCGATGAAGAGCGAGACCCGGATTCCGGCACCGGTCAGCGCCGCAACCACCGGGGCAAGCGTCTCCGCCTGCCCGGCCACGTCGAGCCCGCCCTCGGTGGTGCGTTCCTCACGCCGTTCCGGTACCAGGCACGCCGCGTGCGGCCGTGCATCGAGCGCAATCCGAACCATTTCGCCGGTCGCCGCCATCTCGAAATTCAGCGGCTTGGTCAATTCCGCCATCAAACGGCGGATATCGGCGTCGCGGATATGGCGCCGGTCCTCCCGCAGATGGGCGGTGATACCATCCGCGCCGGCTGCGATCGCGGCATGGGCAGCTGCGACAGGATCCGGCCGTTCACCACCCCGGGCGTTCCGCAGCGTGGCGACATGATCGATGTTGACGCCCAGGCGCAACGGCGAACCCGACACGCGCTCCTCCTTCGGTCCGGCCGCCTCGCGCGGGCTGCCGGCGCCGACGCTCAAACTTTCAGTCCCCGGCTTCCCGGCTTCGTCGCCGGGATGGCGGCGAGCTCCGGCGGCAGCTGATCCGGCTGGTAGTTCGGAATGTCGAGCACCGCCAGCGCAACGCGCGGCACGCCGATATCGGCCTTGCCGCCGGAGCGGTCGATCAGACAGGCGGCGCCAACCAGCGTGCCAGGATGCTCCCGGATTGACTCCAGGCATTCCCGCGAGGACAGGCCGGTGGTGATGATGTCCTCGACCATCAACACCCGCGCCCCGTCGGGGATCTCGAAACCGCGCCGCAGCCGGAACTTGCCGTCCTCGCGTTCGACGAAAATCGCCTTGGCACCGAGCTGCCGGGCCGTCTCGTAGCCAGGCACGATCCCGCCCACCGCCGGCGATACGACAATGTCGATCTCGCCGAACCGCTCCTTCACCTTGCGCGCCAGGGCATTGCACAGCCGCTCGGTCCGGACCGGATCCTGGAACACGAACATCTTCTGAATGAAGACCGGGCTTCGCAGTCCGGAGGAGAGGATGAAATGCCCTTCCAGCAGGGCACCGGCGGCGCGGAATTCGTCGAGAACGTCGTCTTGGGTCATGCTTGCGGCTCCGGGCGCCCTGATAGCGGATCGGTCGCCCGTGGTCATCTCCCTATTGCTCAGCCATTCACCCGCTCGGCGCTGGCCACCACCGGCTTGGCACGCAGCTGCGCGATGATCGCGGTCAGATGCTTGAGGTCGTAAACTTCGAGGTCGATCACCATGTCGGTGAAATCCGGCGACCGGCGGTTCATCCGGATGTTGTCGATATTGCCGTCGTGCTCGGCGATCACCTGGGCAATCTGCGCCAGCGTGCCGGGCTCGTTCACCGACTGGATGGCGATCCGAGCCGGGAAGCGTTGCGGCGAGTTTTCGTCGATGTCCCAGCGCACGTCGAGCCAGCGCTCCGGCGTATCGTCGAACTCTTTCAGGACCGGCGACTGGATCGGATAGATCGTGACCCCCTCCCCGGGCGTCAAAATGCCGACGATCCGGTCCCCCGGCACCGCACCGCCATTGGGTGCGAACCGCACCGGCAGATCGCTGTTGATGCCGCGGATCGGGATCGCCGTGCGGCTTCGTCCCGGCACCTTGAACTTCAGCGGATGGGTCTTGTCGAGGTCGAACCAATCGCCCTCCGCCTTCACCGCGCGTACGCGCGCCGCCCGCTCCTCCTTGTAGTCCGGGTACATCGCCCGAGCCACGTCGGAGGCCTTCATCTCGCCGCGCCCGACCGCTGCCATCACCTCGTCGATCGAAGCGCGCGCCAGGCGCGGCAGCGCCCCCTGCAGCTTCTCGTCCGAATATTCCTTCTTCGCCCGCGCAAACAGCCGTTCGACGATACGGCGGCCGAGACCGGCATACTGGTTGCGCACCGCAACCCGGGTCGCACGGCGGATCGCCGCCCGCGCCTTGCCGGTCACCACGATCGACTCCCACGCCGCCGGCGGAGCCGTCTGGCCTTTGGCAATGATGATCTCCACCTCGTCGCCGTTCTGCAGCTCCGACACGAGCGGCGCGATCTTGCCGTTGATCTTGCAGCCGATCGCCGTGTTGCCGACATCCGTGTGAACGGCGTACGCGAAGTCGATCGGCGTCGCGTTGCGCGGCAGCGCGATCAGCTTGCCCTTCGGCGTGAAGCAGAACACCTGGTCGTGGAAGAGCTCGAGCTTCGTATGTTCGAGGAACTCTTCCGGATTGGACCCTTCCGCGAGCAGTTCGATCGTCCGCCGGAGCCATGCATAGGCGTTCGATTCCCGCGACAACATTTCCGACGGCGAGCCGCTTGGATCCTTGTAGAGGGCGTGCGCGGCGATACCGTACTCGGCGATCTCATGCATGGCCCTGGTGCGGATCTGCAGCTCGACGCGCTGGCGCCCGGGCCCGATCACCGTGGTGTGGATCGAGCGGTAGTCGTTCTGCTTCGGGGTCGAGACATAGTCCTTGAAGCGTCCGGGCACCACCGGCCACGTCGTGTGCACCACCCCGAGGGCGCGGTAGCACGCCTCCACGTCGTTCACGATCACGCGGAAGCCGAAAATGTCCGACAACTGCTCGAACCCGACCGACTTGCGCTCCATCTTCCGCCAGATCGAATAGGGTCGCTTCTGCCGCCCTTTCACGGACGCCTCGATGCCGCGATCGACCAGCTTGTGCGCGAGTTGCTCCTCGATCTCCCAGACCAAGTCCTTGTTGCGCAGGGCCAGCGCAACCAGCCGCTGCGTGATGACCGTGTAGGCTTCGGGATAAAGCTCGCGGAACGCCAGGTCCTCGAGCTCCTCGCGCATTTCGTGCATACCCATGCGCCCGGCGAGAGGCGCATAGATGTCGAGCGTTTCCTCGGCCACCCGCTTGCGCTTGTCCGGCGGCACGAAGTGCAAAGTGCGCATGTTGTGCAGCCGGTCCGCCAGCTTCACCAGCAGCACCCGCACGTCGTCGGCGATCGCCAGCAGCAGCTTGCGCAGGTTCTCCGCCTGCTTCGCCTCGCGCGTGACGAGGTCCAGCTTCTTCAGCTTGGTCAACCCGTCGACCAGCCGGCCGATGTCCGGCCCGAACAGCCGATCGATCTCGTCCTGGGTGACGTGGGTATCTTCGATCGTGTCGTGCAGCAGCGCCGCCGCGATCGTGGCGTCGTCGAGCTTCAGGTCGGTGAGGATCGCCGCGACTTCGATCGGATGCGAGAAATAGGGGTCGCCCGAAGCCCGGGTCTGGGTCCCGTGCGCCTTCATGGCATAGACATAGGCCCGGTTGAGCAGCGCTTCGTCCGTATTCGGATTGTACCGCCGCACCCGATCGACGAGCTCGTACTGCCGCATCATCTGGGGCTTTCGGCCCCGGGCCGTACGGACCGCCGCCGCCCCGGCGCGCGCCGACGCTTCGCCTTCCGGGAGGCTCGTCACCTGCCCCTGCATCTCCGGCAATTGTGTCCGCGCGATCGCCATCGTCATTCCTAAAAACCGGCCGGATTCGCCGGTCCGGCAAGCCATCAGGATATCATTGCACCGGCCCTGCCGAGCAAGTTCGCCCGCATTGCAGGATTGCCGAAAAGACAACGGCCCGGGCGATGCCCGGGCCGTCGCGAACCTCAGCCTCGCAGCCGCGGCGCTTCGCCGCGCTATTCCTCGTCCGGCTCCTCCGGCTGTTCTTCCGGAGGAGTCAGGCCTTCGAGGCCCTTGAGCAGTTCTTCCTCGGTCATGCGGTCGACCACCACGTCGGTGTCGTCGGCGTCGACGCTGCCGGCATTTGCGATCAGCGGAACCGTCTCCGGCTCCGGCTCGTCCACTTCGACGTACTTTTGCAGTGAATGCACGAGTTCTTCGCGCAAATCTTCCGGCGAAATGGTCTCTTCTGCGATCTCGCGCAGGGCGACGACCGGGTTCTTGTCGTTGTCGCGATCGAGCGTGATCGGCGAGCCCGACGAGATCATCCGGGCGCGATGGCTCGCCAGCAGTACCAGGTCGAACCGGTTTTCGACCTTGTCGATGCAGTCTTCGACGGTGACACGGGCCATAGCCTCGCCACTCCTGAAAGCGGTATACACCTAGGGGAATTGTCCGTTAGCTATCCTCGTTGGCGGCTGTTCGCAAGTGCGATTTTCGAATGGCGGGCCTCGGCCCGCTCTGTTAGCACCGCGGAACCGCATGGCGGATCCGGAATTGCCGGAACGTTATGCCCCTGCGGCAAGCACGGATCATCGTTTTGCCCGGCCGCGACGGGCGCAATTGGTTTTGGACGACGTAAATGGCTGAACAGAAAGAAAAAACAGCACTATTTATTGACGGCGCCAATTTGTACGCGACGGCGAAGTCGCTAGGCTTCGATATCGACTACAAACGGCTTCTGAAAGAATTCCAGTCCCGCGGGTATCTCCTGCGGGCTTTTTACTATACGGCCGTCATCGAAGATCAGGAATATTCGTCCATCCGGCCGCTGATCGATTGGCTGGACTACAACGGCTATACGGTCGTGACCAAGGCGACGAAGGAATTCGTCGACCAGACCGGCCGCCGCAAGGTCAAGGGCAATATGGACATCGAACTTGCCGTCGATGCCATGGAAATCGCCGAGCACATCGACCACATGGTTCTCTTCTCCGGCGACGGCGACTTTCGCTCGCTGGTCGAGGCAATGCAGCGTCGGGGCGTCCGCGTCACCGTGGTCTCGACCATCTCGACCCAGCCGCCGATGGTGGCCGACGAGTTGCGCCGTCAGGCCGACCAATTCGTCGACATCGTGGAGCTGCAGAACCGGATCGGCCGCGACCCGGCCGAGCGGACCGAGCGGCCGGTCCGCGAGCCGCGGCATACCCCGCAGTTCCTCCAGCGCAGCACCGGCGTCCGTCCTGCCGTTTCCGCCGACGACGACTTCGCCGACGATTGACCGCTATGACCGGATCGTGCGCGCGCCTGGCTTCGGATCCGGAGCGCGACTGCCCCCTTTGCCCGCGCCTCGTCGCCTTCCGCGAAGCGGCCCGCGCGCGCCAGCCGGACTGGTTCAACGCGCCGGTCCCCTCGTTCGGCTCGCCCGATGCACGCCTTCTGGTCGTCGGCCTCGCGCCCGGGCTTCAGGGAGCGAATCGCACGGGCCGCCCGTTCACCGGCGACTATGCCGGGGACCTGCTCTACGCGACGCTGCTTGAATACGGCTTCGCCCGCGGCACCTATCAGGCGCGACCGGATGACGGCTTTACGCTGGTGGACGCGCGGATCAGCAATGCCGTGCGCTGCGTGCCGCCGGAGAACAAGCCCGTCGGCGCGGAGATTTCAACGTGCCGGCGCTTCCTGCAAACCGCCATTGCCGAAATGCCGAACCTGCGGGCAGTCGTCGCGCTCGGCCGCATCGCCCACGATACGCTTGTGACCACGCTTGGTCACAAGCGCGCTGCGGCGCCCTTCGGCCATGGCGCCAGCCACGCGCTCGGCCCGCTCCGGCTCTTCGACAGCTATCACTGCTCCCGCTACAACACCAATACGGGCGTCCTCACGCCCGACATGTTCCGCAGTGTGTTCGCCGCCGTCCGCGGCTATCTCGACGCCTGAAGCCAAGCGACGACATCCGCCGCATGCGTGTCCGGGGGAAACACCGGGTAGAACACGTGGCTGATGGTCGCGTCGTCGATCACCAGGGTCAGTCGCTTCAGCAGAACCATCCCGTCGACCGAGAAGGTGGGCAGCCGCAGGGCGCGGGTCAGTGCCAGATCCGCATCCGAGAGGATGGCGAACGGCAGGTGCAGCCGCGCCACGACCTCGCGCTGATACTCGCTGTCCTGGGTCGACAGCCCGAACAGATGCGCGACGCCGAGGTCCCGCAATGCCGCGGCATGATCGCGGAAACCGCAGCTCTGCGGCGTGCAGCCGCGCGCGCCCGGAATGGCGTCCCAGCCGGTCGGCAGCGGCTCGCCCGGCCGGCCGGTGCGCGGATAGGCATAAACGATGCTCCGCCCTGACAGCGCCGCCAGCCGCACGGCCGTCCCATCGGTCGCAGCGAGCGTCACGTCGGGAAGTCGCGAGCCGGGTAGATGCCGCGCGGCGCCATCGTCTTCCGGCACCGGCAATTCGGCGGGCAGAACGGTGGGATCGTGCGGCGTCTGCATCGTCGACCTCCCGATGGGCCTCTAATCGGAATGATAGGAGATGAACTCCAGCAGCGAGCCGTCCGGATCGCGAAAATACACGCTGGTCCCGGGGCCGCCGGCGCCTGACCGCGGCACCGGCCCGAGCTCGATCGCGATCCCGCAACGCTGCAGATGGGCGACGGCATCGGCGATCGGTCCCCGCCACGCAAAGCAGAGATCGCTGTTGCCGGGTTGGACCGGCATCCGCGCCACCGGTTCCGCGACCACACCCGGCCCGTGCACGTTCAACTGCACGCCGCCGAAGCGATAGACCCATCCGGCGTTGCGGCGAATCACCTCGGCGCCGACCACGTCGCGATAGAACGCGTTGGACCGCTCCCAATCGGAAACGTGGATCACGCAATGATCCAGGCCGACGGGCAGCGCCATGATCTATCCCTTGTCTCGCAGAAGCCGGGCGCGCTCGCGATCCCACGAGCGCTTCTTCTCGGTCTCGCGCTTGTCGTGCACCTTCTTGCCGCGGGCCAGCGCGAGTTCCACCTTGGCCCTGCCCTTCTCGTTGAAATAGAGCTTGAGCGGCACCAACGTCATTCCCTCGCGGTCGATCGCACCCATCAGCTTGTGCACTTCACGCTTGTGCAACAGCAGTTTGCGTGGACGCCGGGTCTCGTGATTGAACCGGTTGGCCTGAAGATATTCGGGAATGTAGGCGTTGTAGAGCCAGATCTCCCCGTCCTTTTCGCCGGCATAGGATTCGCCGATCGTCGCCTTGCCTCCGCGCAGCGACTTGACCTCGGTGCCGGTCAGCGCCAGCCCCGCTTCAAACGTCTCGCCGATCTCGTAGTTGAATCGCGCCTTGCGATTGTCGGCGACGATCTTGCCCGTGCGTCCGGATTGCGCCGCCATCGTCTTCAGTTGATCAGGCCGGCATGGACCATCGCCTGCCGGACCGCGGCCTTGGACGATTCCGCAAGCGGCACCATCGGCAGGCGCACCGTCTCGGCGCAACGGCCAAGCAACGACAACGCGTACTTGGTCGGGGACGGGTTCGTTTCGATGAACAGGGCCGAATGCAGCGGCAGCAGCTTGTCCTGAACCTTCAATGCAGTGGCGAAATCGCCCTTCAGGCAAGCGTTCTGGAACTCCGCGCAGAGCCTTGGCGCGACGTTGGAAGTCACCGAAATGCAGCCGTGGCCGCCATGCGCCATGAAGCCGAGCGCCGTCGCATCCTCGCCGGAAAGCTGATTGAAGTCCGGGCCCATGGCTTGGCGTTGCAGCGACGCGCGCTCGACCTTCGCCGTGGCATCCTTGACGCCGGCGATGTTGGGCAGCTCGAACAGGCGCGCCATCGTCTCGACCGACATGTCGATCACCGACCGCCCGGGGATGTTGTAGATAATGATCGGAATGCCGATCGCGTCGTTGATCGCCTTGAAGTGCTGGTACAGCCCTTCCTGGGTCGGCTTGTTGTAGTAGGGCGTCACCACCAGCACCGCATCGGCACCTGCCGTTTCGGCATGCTGCGCCAGTTCGATCGCCTCGGCGGTGGAGTTCGATCCGGCCCCGGCGATGACCGGAACGCGGCCGTTCGCCTGAGCGACGCACCACTCGACGACCTGCTTATGCTCGTCGTGGGACAAAGCCGGGCTCTCGCCGGTGGTTCCCACCGGCACCAGGCCGTGGGTCCCCTCGGCGATCTGCCAGTCCACCAGTGCCCGGAACGCCTTCTCGTCCAGCGATCCGTTCTCGAAAGGGGTCACCAGGGCCGTAAAGGAACCCCGGAAGCGCGTCTTGGCGGCCATGGCGTCGTCCTCGGAAGTCTCTTGCCCGCTCAGGCGGTTGGGTGACCGGCATAAATATCGGTTCGCCGGGAACGATGAAAGCCCCATGACGGCCCACGGCCAGGCTTCGGGCCGATTCCGTGGCGTTCTGCCTCCGTTTCGCCGCGGTGCTGCGGCAGATTGGACGGACAAAGGGCGGGTTAGCGTTTCCTCAATGAGATCGCGGGACAACCCTGAAAGCCTGTTAAGGCCGGGGTGGAGGACGCCGGGCGCATGTATCGAGCACAGATTGCAACGCTGGCCCTGTTGGCGGCCACCATTTTCGTTGGCGACGTTGACGCCAGGACCGAGACCAAAAAGGTACCGGCCCCGCGCGCGCGGCCGGCCGACCCGCCGCGCACGCAGGCTGTGGCGACGCCGCGCCCGCGCGCGGCCGCCCCTGCAAACCCAGCCCCGGCTGTCTCCGTAAGCGCCTCCTCGTCCGAGGTCAGCACCGTCAAGCAGGCGATCGCCCACGTTCGCAAAGGTGAGGGCGACAAGGCGATGAACTTGGCCGGCACGCTCCGCGACCCGGCCGCTCGCAAGGTGGTCGAATGGGCGGTGCTGCGCGCACCGGGCAGCAAGGCAACGTTCGACCAGTTCGCCGGTTTCATTCGCGAGAACCCCGCTTGGCCCAGCATTGGCCTGTTGCGGCGCCGCGCCGAAGGGGCTCTTTGGGAAGACAAGCTGCCGCTGGCCACCGTCCGCGGCTATTTCGCCGACAATCTCCCCGTCAGCGCCAAGGGCCGCTATGCGCTCGCTCGCGCACTGCTCGCCCAAGGCAACCGCGCCGAGGCGCAGCGGCTCGTTCGCGAAGCGTGGCGCGAGCACGATGGTTCCGCCGACCTGGAAGCGCAGGTCCTCGACGCCTTCGGCGATCTGCTGACCCGCGCGGACCACAAGGCACGCATGGATCGCAGCCTCTACGACGAGGACTTCGACACCGGGATGCGCATGGCGCAGCGTCTCGGCGACACCGAGGTGGCGATTGCCCGCGCCCGTATTGCCATGATGCGCGGCGCGTCGAACGCCGACGCCCTGTTCGACGCGGTACCGGATTCGGCTAAGCGCGATCCGGGCCTCCTCTTCAACCGGATTCGATGGCTGCGCCGGGCCGAAAGGATCAGCGAGGCCGTCCAGCTGATGCTTGCGGCGCCGCGCGATCCCGCGGTCCTTCACGATCTCGACTCGTGGTGGATCGAGCGCCGCGCCCTCGCGCGCGAACTGCTTGATCTTCGCGATCCGCGCACCGCTTACCGAATCGCGCGGGACGCGGTTCCCCCCTCCCGTGAGAACTATCGCGTCGAGCACCAATTCACTGCCGGGTGGATTGCGCTGCGCTTTCTGAATGATCCGGCCACCGCTCAGACTCATTTCGAGCGGATCCCCCACGGCATTTCCAATCCGATTTCGCTCGCCCGCGCGGGCTATTGGCAGGGTCGCGCCGCCGAGGCGATGGGCCACCTCCGCGAAGCGCGGCACCATTACGAGTTCGCGGCGCGCTACCCGACGGCCTATTACGGGCAGCTCGCCAGGACGAAGCTCGCCATGACCGAGCTCGGGCTGCGCCGTCCGCCGGAGCTCGACGCGACAAAACGCGCAGCTTTGCGCAATCATCCACTCGTCCGCGCCCTCGAAATCCTCTACGCCATCGATGCGCGCGATCTCGTCATTCCTTTCCTCGCTGACGTCGGGGATCGGGCGGTCGATCCGGCCGCGCTGGCCATGCTCGGCGAAATCGCGGTGCGCGCCCGCGACGCGCGCGGTGCGCTGTTCCTCGGCAAGACGGCGCTGGCGCGCGGGCTGCCGTTCGACACCTATGCCTTTCCGACCGTCGGCATCCCCGAGTTCAAGCCGATCGGTCCCGCGGCCGATCGCAGCCTCGTCTACGCGATCGCCCGGCAGGAGAGCCATTTCAATCAGCAGACCGTGTCGCGCGCGAACGCCATGGGCCTGATGCAGGTGACTCCGGCCGCCGGCCGCTACGTCGCCAAGAAGTTCGGCGTCACCTACGACCAGAAGCGGCTCCTCTCGGATCCGGTCTACAACACACAGATGGGGGCAGCCGAAATCGCCGATCTCGTCGCGGACTATGACGGCTCCTATGTGCTGTCCTTCGCGGCCTACAATGCTGGCCGCGGCCGCGTGCGCGATTGGATCGCGCGCTTCGGCGATCCGCGCGATCCCAATGTCGATCCGGTCGATTGGGTCGAACGCATCCCGTTCTCCGAAACGCGCAACTACGTGCAGCGCGTGCTCGAAAACCTACTCGTCTATCGGGCGCGGCTCAACGACGGAGCGAAACTGCGCCTCGAGGCGGACCTGCGCGGCACCCGCACCACCAACTGAGCGCCGGCCGAAGATGACGCGATCCGCGCCGCCGGACCGGACCGACCGGATCGCGGTGACCAGCAGGTTCGTCACCGTCCGCGACGGCCTGCGGATCCATGCGCGTTGCTACGAACCACCGCAAGCGGGCGGTCTTCCCGTCGTCTGCCTGTCTGGCCTTGCCCGCACCGCCGAGGACTTCACGGAGCTTGCGCTCGCCCTCGCTGGCGATTCGGTACGGCCGCGCACCGTCGTCGCGATCGATTATCGGGGCCGCGGTCGCTCGGATTACGACTCGGATCCGGCCAACTACGCGCTGCCGGTGGAACTCGCCGATCTTGTCGAAGTGATCGCGTCCCTCCGATGCGAGCCGGCGATCTTCGTCGGCACCTCGCGCGGCGGCATTCTCACCATGCTGATGGCGGCGAGCCACCCCGCCGTATTGGCCGGCGCCGTCCTCAACGACATCGGCCCGGTGATCGAGCTCGAGGGCTTGCTGCGAATCAAAGGCTATGTCGGACGCCTGCCACCGCCGCGCGATTACACGGAGGCGGCAACGCTACTCCGACACATGGGCGCGACGCAGTTCCCTAACCTCTCTGATGCCGACTGGCTCCGCCAGGCGCGGCGCACCTGGGCCATGCGCGATGGTGCGCTCGCCCTCGCCTACGACCCGCGGCTCGCGGAGACACTCGCCGCGATCGTGCCCGACCAGCCCTTGTCGCCGCTGTGGGACGCCTTCGACGCCCTCGCTCCCATCCCCCTGATGGTGATCCGCGGCGCCAATACGGACATCCTTTCATCCGACACGGTCGCTTCCATGCAGGCCCGCCGCCCGGATCTCGATTATGTCGAGGTCGCCGGCCAAGGCCATGCTCCGCTCCTGGTCGAGCCGGACGTGATCACGCGTATCGCGGCTTTCGCCGCGCATTGCGACACCCACCGCTGAAGGTCCTGCCGCATAAGCAAGAAAAAACCCCCGGCAGCACGCTGCCGGGGGCCGAAGCTTCAAACCGAGATCAGACGATCACGGCCAGAAGTTGCGCTGGAACCGGAGCAGACCGGACCAGATGCCGTTGTCGCCGATGGTGTAGGCGCCGGCCGGGTTGGCACCGTTGGCGGCCAGAGCGATCGTGCCCGACGAGTCGGTGTTGATGTTCGTGTAGAGAACTTCAAGACCGATATCGAGGTTCGCGACCGGGTTCCACACCGTCTTGGTGCCGACCTGCCAGATCTGGAAGTCGGGGTTGCAGGTACCGGCGATGACAACGTTGGCGCAGAACGCGGCGGTCGCCGCGCCGTTCCAGTTGACTTCGCTATAGGTACCGAACAGCGACGTGCGCAGAGCCGGGGTCCAGTAGTGCTCGACCAAGGCCATGAGGCCCCAGGACTCGATCAGCTCGAGACCACCACCCTGCACGAACACCGCATCCGGAGCCCAGCCGAACGTGACGTCGCCGCCGTAGTACCCGTAGGCACCGAGCGCCGACTGGTTGTTCACGCCAGTGAACTCGCTGGCGCCCTGGCCGTAGACGGCCTGCAACAGCAAGCGGTCGCCCTTGGCCCACGGCAGGTTGAACTGCACGCCGCCCTGGACCGCCCAGCCGTACTCGTCGCCCGGATGGCCGCTCGTGGTGAAGCCCGGCGCATAGTAATCGGCGCGGATCTGGTGCAGGACACCGGAGATCTGAGCCGAACCCCAAGCCTGGTCGACACGAATGTTGGCGATGATGTCCGGAACCGACACAGCAGCGTACTGGTCGAGCGGGGTCTGGCCGACCAGCGCGCCGGCGCCGCCGAAGACGACGGTGTCAGCGTTGATGATCGACGAACGACGGGTGGTCGGATCTTCCACACCGATCGTGGCCGAGAAGCCGCTGCCGAACTGCGCGGTGTAGGCGATCGTGTTCACGCCGTTGCCGGTGGAACCACCGATACCCACCAGAGTGGTGTAGGTGCCGGCAATCGCTTCCGCGAAGTCGTAGAACGAGCGGATCTTACCAACCGTGAAGCCAGCGAACTGGATGAAAGCGGCGTCGAAGTACTGCTCGCCGTTGTCACCGTTGCCTGTGGTCCACTGCGGTCCGAACCGGATGTAGGTGCGGACGGTGCCGATCTCGGTCTGCGTGCGAGCATCGAGCGTGATGTTCGCGCGGGTCCGGGACTGCACGTCGTGCGTGTCTTCACGGTTGTTGAGCGCGTTCGCGCCCGACAGGTACTGGCTGTGGCTACCACCGCCGTGGAAACCCCACTCGTGCCGGACGAAACCGCCGACCTTCAAGCAGGTATCCGTGCCCGGGATGTAGTAGAACCCGACGCCATACAGGCTGCAGACCTTCACGTACTCGACCGGTTTGGCCTTGACGGGAAGATCGGCGGCCTGCGCCCCGGCGATCGCGACGAGACCCGCCGCAGAACCCAGGAGAAGGCTTTTCACCATCTTCATCGTGACCTCCAAGTTTTTACTTCGTGGGAGGGTTCCGACTCCGCCGGGTGCTAGCACCCCAGGAAGGTCCCCTTTGTCCCCGTGAACCACCCGGTCTCGTCTGAAATTGCCTTGCGGAACTTCTTCCAAAACCCGGACGGGGCGACCTGGGAGATGCCCCCCTCCGTCGCAAAGTCACCTTAGCCGAGCCCCCTTACCGCGCAACGAAGAACCAGCGGAATCACAGCCTTTCAGGCCGGTTTTCGGCACGGTGTTGCACAAAGGGCACGGCGGGAATTGGCACCCCGACCAGCGCTTCGCCGCCTCCCCGCCGGCCCTCCAAGCCTCTAGAAAACACATAGAATTCAATATGTTAAGCAGGTCGCGGCACCATTGTACCGAGCGTGCGGTCGACACCGGACAGAGCCAGAACGCTTCGGAGAGCGCCGCGCCGGCGGGAGCGCTGGCGGCCGGACCTTGCCGCATTCTTGAGCACCCAGCCCCCCGCGATCGCCACTTTGGCGCCACCGATTCGACCGGATTCGCTGACCTTTGGTCCGCCGTTGTGCCAGTTCAGACGGGCGGCCGTCCCCCCGCCCGGACCACGGCCGCCCCCCGCCGCGCCTCGCGCCACTCGCCCGCGCGCGCGATCCCTCCAAATGGAAAGAGGTGGAGACCCGGTTCAGGCCCGGAAGACAGCGCCAGTTCGGCTGCGAGCGACTCCACCAGCGCATCGAGATCGTAAGATCCGAACAGACGCGCCACCCGGTCGGGTTGACGCTGCAGCAGCCGCAGCGACGCACCCACCCCGCACCGGAGCGCAAACTTCACCAGCGTGGCGATCGACGCCGGGCCGGCCAGTCCGATCCGCACGGGCGCGGCGATGCCCCGCGCCCGCAGAGCGCCCGCCCAGGCCGCGATCGCACCAGCATCGAATCCGAACTGCGTGACGATCCAGGACGACAGGCCATGGCGGCGCGCCGCCGCGATTTTGGCATCGAGCGCCGTCCACAGCCCATCCTCCGGCATTCTCGGATGTCCCTCCGGGTGCCCCGCGACGCCGATCGCACCGATTCCGTGCCGCTCCAACAAGCCGGATTCGATGACCGACACACTGTCGGCGAACGGGCCGCGCGCCTGCGCCAAATCTCCTGCCACCACCAGCGCGCGATCGACCGCGGCTTCGCTCGCGAGGCCAGCCAGCAACGCGGCCAGCGCGTCACGATCCGGCAGCGCCCGCGCGACGACATGCGGCACCGGGATATATCCCGCGCGCCGCAGGGCGGCGGCGGTTGAGATCAACTCGGCCGGCGCATGGCCGGGCACCCAGCTGACATAGACCTGCGTCCCCGGCGCGAACCAGGCGCGCAACGCAGCGACCTTGTCGGTGTCGCCCGCGCCGATCTCGATCGACATGTCCTCGATCATGCGCGCGAGCAGCGCCTGCGGATCGGCCGCCATCGTTCCGCCTGCCATCACGCCCGCCGCCGCGAGATCACGTAGGATTCGTCGTTGAACCAGAGGCCGCCGTGACGCTGCAGCACCGACTGCGTCGCGTCCAGATAGGCACCGCTGCGAACGCTTTCGGTGAGTCGCTCGTCCTCGATCTGTGCGACGTAGATAGCCGCGTTCCACGCGGCGAAGATGGTCGACGTGCCGATCGGGCCCGCCACCTCGTTCGGCAGCGTGTGCATCTCGTACCGAAAGATCGAGCGGTTGTCGGCATAGGCATTGAAGTTGAGGTCGCGGCCGGCCGCGCCGAGCTCCTGTTTGACGGCGCGCAGGATCTCGTGCCGGTCGGCCTGGAACGGATCGTCCCCCGGCCAGATCTGGTTGATGATCTCCATGCCGGGATCGCGCCCATGTGAATGGATCGCGATCAGCCGCCCACCCGGGCCGAGCGCCCGTGCCAACGGTCCGATCACCTTCTTGGCCTTGAAGGCGGTCGAGGCGCGCGCACGATAGGGTTGCGAGGCGATCACCATGTCGTAGTTCGCCTCCGCCCTCCCCGGCCTCGGAATGACCGAGTCGAGCAGGAACTGGTGATCCTGGCGATAGATCACCAGCACGACCGGGCGCTCGTAGATGGGATTGCCGGTCTTGGCGCTGACGCCCGCCTTCCAGTTTTCGGCCAGGAACGGCTGCAGGTCGACGATCTGCTCTTCGAAATGGTGCGCCGTGTTTCCCTGCAAGGCGAGCTCGTGCCAGACCAGTGCATTCGCCGCTGCCGGCGAACGGACCGTGAGCCACGGCGCCTCCGCATAGTACATGTTGGTCAGGACCAGCACGGTGGCCGGATGTTCGAAGAACCGGTCCGGCATCTTCTCGAGCGTCAGCCGGATGTCTTCGAGGCTGATCTCCTTGCCCACCACGTAGTAGGGCAGCGTCGGAAAGCGGTGGTGCATCGCCCGCATCACCCGGGTGAGAACCGTACCGTCGCCGACGCCTGCATCGAACAGCCGCAGCGCCGGCGGGCGCGGATGCAGATTGCCGAGTTCCAGCGCCACCCGGTTCGCCACCACCCACTTCTCGCTGCACGTATTGACGAACAGCAGGTACTTCTGCCGGTTGTCGAAAAAACGGAAGTTCTTCTGCCCGTCACCGGCCTCCGGGTGAGCCGCAGCGGGGCTATGGGCCCCGTCGTGCCAATGGCCGCGGCCGACGCCGTTGCCGAGCCCGTTGCGCAGGACCAACCGCCCCTCGCGCGCTTCCGGGGGATGCGCCGCCATATAGGCCTGCAAGCGTTCGTAAGTTGCGGTGGTGATCCGGCCGCCGTCGCGTAGCCTGCCAATCAGCTTGCCGTCGTTGACGGCGAGCCGGCCGAACGTGGATTCGGCAAGGCCCGCGGCCCGACAATAAGAGTTGATGGCTTCCAGCAACTGCTCCGTGTTCATGTCGGCCCCCGGTCGCGACGCGGCAACGGCGAACCGCAGCGCGCCCGAGCGACAGCGATCCACCGAACTGGCGCAACGGATCTGGCCACGGATGAAGCCGCCCCGTAAACCACAAATCTGCCCACTCTTATCGTGGGCAGATGTGGGCAGACGGTGCAACTCTACCTGCCCGGGAGGCCGAGACTCTGCAGCAGCAGCGGGTCCGGGCGACGGTCCTGGTCGTCGCGGATCAGCGCAAACGGCCCGTCATAGTTGAAATAGGCCCAGGAAAATCCTTCGGCCTCCGCGGCCTTGCGGACGTCGGCGATCCACCGCGCCCGGTCCTCCGCCCGCGCGCCAGGCAGACCATTATGTTGCCGCCACACGCCGAATTCGCCGATGAACACGTCCTTCGCCGCGACGCCGTTGCGCTCGGCCCAGCCGCGCACGGCCGCGAATGTGGCGGCGATCGTCTCCGGCCCGGCGCCGCTCGCGTAGAAGCGTTCGAGATTCACCCGAGCCCCCAGCAGCGCCTTGCTGCGCGCCGCCTCGTCCAGATTGCGCACGCTCTCCATGCGGGCGACGAGCCGCTGCAGCGGCTGCTCGATCGGCCGCGCGCCCGCGGGCCACGGCACCTCGTCCAGATACTTGTCGGGCCAGGGGACGAATTGCGCCCCCTGATGCGTGAACGTGAACGGTGCGTAGTAGTGGAACGTGAAAATCAGATTGTCGTCGCCGAATGCGCGCGCATCCATGGCCATCAACCCCTCCGCGGTCGATATGCATGCGCCGGTCACGATGAGCGTGAGCTGCGGATTGCCCCGCCGCGCCTGCGCCACCAGTTCACCGGCCATGCGTTGCCAGCGCTGTTGATCCTCGCCTTTGCACTTGAGCCGCGGCTCGTTCATCAGTTCGAGCGCCACCTCCTGCGGCGAATACGCAGCAAGGCGCCGCGCCATCGTTTCCGCAACGCGCTTGAGCGCGGCGAAGGCGGGGCTGTCCGGCGCGATCATGGCGCGCTCGCCCCAGGTGGGATGCCGGCTGTTCGGATGCAGATCGACGACGACCTTGAGCCCGGCGGAGCGGATTCGGCGGATCGCGGCGTGAAACCGCTGATACACGCCTTCGAGACGATCGCCTTCGAACACGATGAATGGTGCCGGATCGACGGGCAGGCGGATCGTGTCGAAGCCGGCCCGTCGCAACACGGACAACTCCGCTTCGCTCGGCGGCCGCGGCGTCTCCTTGTACGGCGGCCACAGAATGCCGGTCGCAGGCGGCGCCTCGAAGCGGGGCCAGGTGAACCATTGCGCGACGTTGATTGCCCGCCGCATCTCGAATGTTGCCGCGTCGGCTCCGGTAATCGAGCAGGCCAGCACGCACGCCGCGGCGGCGGCACGAAACAGAGTTCGCATCGGCTCCTCCTGTACGCGTGTCCACGATAGGAGTTAGTGCGGCCGGTTAATGACGAGGATGCCACGCGCGTGTTGTCGTT
>Ga0182741_1002303_pt1 | contig 22630 bp, 19 predicted proteins | sample eDN5th37CBELigOP_FD_128874 | JGI IMG/M metagenome (GOLD analysis project Ga0182741, IMG submission 128874) | Enriched Organic Plus compost microbial communities from Emeryville, California, USA - eDNA 5th pass 37_C BE-Lig OP (version 2) (version 2) ... | reverse complement strand
GTTCAGGATGACGGTCCTCTTTGAGGGCGGGGTGGGCGGACACGGGGTCCGCCCCTACGGGGCGCGGGAGGCGGCGGGCAGATGATCCATTCGGGGCGGGTTATTGCGCCGGGGAGGGGACGACATTGCGGCACCGGTATGCGGGCGAAGGGGATTGAAGGTGCCGCAAGTCGTCCCGTACAACGATCCCGGCGCCCGTCCGGGACGACGGCAGGCAAGGGCACGTCATGCTCGACCGCTTCGCGTTGGGTCCTTCGCGTTCGCTCAGGATGACGGGTTGTTTTGCTGCGGGCGATGGGGCCAAAGGCTCGCTGCCGCTTCTCGCCCGACGGGCTCGGCCAGCATTGCTTCGCACGTACGGCCCGTACCGGGGCTTGCTCCGCTCAGGATGACGGGGAGTGTGGGGTGAGGGCGGACTCCAGGTCCGCCCTCTACGTTGGGGGTGGATTGGCGGGTTAGCCGAAGCGCGTGATGGCGAACTCGGGTTTGGCGGAGATGTCGGGCGTCGTGACGAGGTCGGCGAGGTGCTCGCCGATGACGGGCGCGAACTTGAAGCCGTGGCCGCTGAACCCGGCGGCGAGAGCGACGTTGGCGTGCTCGGGGTGCTGGTCGATGATGAAATCCTCGTCGGGCGTCATGGTGTACATGCACATGCTGGTGGCGACGAGGTCGCCGCTGACACCGTTCATACGGGTCGTGACGAACTCGCGCATCGCCGGGGGAAGATCCTCGGGCTGGACGTTGCGGTCGATCTGGTCCGGGTCGACGACGTTCATGTCGTTGTGGATGCCCATCTTGAGGTTGTCCTCGCCGACGGCGGGAAGCCCGTAGAACTCGTACCCATCGACGTCGCAGATATAGGCCGGAAAGGCGTCCGGGGTGAAGAGCCGGCGGTCGTGGGTGTGGAACCACATGACCGGTTTGCGGGTGACCTTGAGCGGAAGGTCCAGGTCGGCGAGCATTTTTCCGGCCCAGGGACCGGCGGTGACGATGAGGCGATCGGCCTCGTAGGTTCCCTTCGGCGTCGAGACCACGACGCCGTCGCCCTTCGCCGACCATTGCATCACCGGCTCGTGCTCGTGGATCACGCCGCCGGCCGCCTTGAGCTCCTGCCGGAATGCCTGGAAGACCGGCTCGATGACCAGCACGCCGCCGTCCGGGTCGAAGCAGCCCTCCCAGTCCTCGGGCGCGTTCCAGCCGGGGAAGCGCTCGTTGATCTCCTTGCCGGTGAGCATCTCGTGCGGGAGATTGTGCGCTTCGGCGGAGAACTGCGCCTTCTTCGCGTGGCCGCTTTCCGGGGTGCCGAAGTCGAGACAGCCGCAGCGGATCTGGAGATCGAGGCCGGTGCGGTCCTGCAGCTCGGCGAAGAGCCGGTCCGCCTCGAGCGCCCATGGGACGTACTCGGCGCCCTCGAAGTAGGCGTGGCGGAAGATCCGCGTGTGGCCGCCATGGCTGCTCATCTTGTTCTGGTGCTCGAATTGCTCCAGCACGATCACGGAGTGGCCGCGCCGGGCGAGCGCCCATGCGGCGGCGGTGCCCATCGTACCGCCGCCGATCACAATGACATCTGCCCGATTGTTGTCCATTCTGTCCCGCTTTCTGGCCGAGAGACGTTTCAACCTGTCCTTGCCGGCAGTATCGCCCCGCGATCCGAAATGGGGAAGTGGGGGCATCGTAAACGTGTGATAGCGGTCAGTCGTCCTGGCTGATGACGCTGATGTTGCCATCTCCTTCGAGCAGGGCCGACTTTACCTTGCTGATGTCTTCGATGCCTTCTTCACGGAGCTGCGCCATCAGCTCCTCGGTGGTGATGAACTCCTTTCGCATATTGCGGCGCATCATCTCACCATCTTTCACGAGCTGAATGGGTGGCGGGGTGGTCCATCGTTCGAGGACGGGGATATACCAGGAGAGCGTGTTGAGCGCATAGTTCCAGGCCACGACGGTGAGGATGAGGACGATGCCGTTCAGGACCGAGATCGATCCGCCCACCATGGAGTCCGCCGCGCCGTTGGCGACGAGGAGCACGAAGATGAAGTCGAGCATCGACAGCTCGCCGGCCGTCCGGCGAAGGGTGCTGCGCATGATGATGAAGACGGCGAAGTAGAGGATGGTTCCACGGAGGATCGATTCCGTGAGCGCCAGGTCGGGCTTGAGGATATCCTCCCAGACCGTATCTACGGTATTTGTCATCGGCTCTCCTGTTGTCCCTTTTTCGATTGTCCGACCCGCCTCCTGGCAGGTTGGGGAGTGAGTGTTACGTGTCGCATGCATACCACGCCCGGATCGGGCGGAACGAACGCCCCTGCATGAGGCGGAGCCGTCGTGAATTCGTCCCGGCTACTTCCCCGAGCCCATCGTCAGGCCCTGGATGAAGTACCGCTGGAGGAAGACGAAGAGGATGACGGTGGGGATGACCGCGATGAGAGTTCCGGCGAACTGGATGTTGTACGCCTGGATGAACTCGCCCCTCAGGCTGGCGAGGCCGGTGGTGACCGGCTTCAGGCTATCCCGCTGCACGAGGATGAGCGCCCACAGGTAGTCATTGAAGATCCAGGTGAATTGCAGTGTCGACAGCGCGGCGAGCGCGGGAAGGATGAGCGGCAGGACGTGCTGGCGGTAGATGCGGAATTCGCTGGCGCCGTCGATGCGGGCGGCGTCGAAGATCTCGCCGGGAATCGTCTTGATGAAATTGCGCAGGACGAAGGTACAGAACCCGATCTGGAATGCGCCGTGGAAGATGATCAGCGCCCAGTAGGTGTCGTACAGGTTCAGCGTGTTCGCCAGCCGGTAGACGGGGAGCATCAGGATCTGGAAGGGCAGGAGGCTGCCGCCGACGAACGTGAAATAGATGACGAGGTTGCCCCTGAATCGGAACCGGGCGAGCGCGAAACCGGCGAGGGATGAAAGCGAAAGGCAGATGGCCAGCGCCGGGATGGTGACGATGAAGGAGTTGATCATGTATTGGCGAAGCCCGCCGGTGTCCCACGCCTCGGCGAAGTTGTCGAGATGGATCTCGCTCGGCCAGCTGAAGGGGCCGTTCATCGTGATGTCGTCCAGCGACCGAACCGCAGTGACCAGCGTCATGAAGATCGGGACCAGCCAGATCAGCAGGAACGGGATCACGATGGCGTAGAACAGGGCGATCCTGAGAGGACGCCAATTCCTCTTCTTCCGGTACCGGTCGACTCCGTCCACCTGTCGTCGGGACTCGTATGCCGTCGTTGTCGCTCCCATGATCAGTAATCAATCTCCGTCTTCACCATCCGGCGGAGATAGGTAAAGATGAACACCATGCTGATCAGCGCCAGGATGGTGGCGATCGCCGCACCGTAACCCATGTTGTAGTTGTTGAACGCCTCGATATACATGAACTGGGCGAGGACGTTGGACTGGTTGTATGGCCCCCCTCTCGTCATGATGTTCACGAGGTCGAAGGAGCGGAGCGCGTCGATAATCGAGATCACCACGATGATGACGGTGATGGGTTGGAGCTGTGGCAGCACGATGTCGCGGAAGGAGCGAAACGTCGATGCGCCATCGACGCGTGAGGCTTCCACGAGGGTCTGGTCGACGTTGTTGAGGCCTGCCAGGTAGAGCAACATGACGTAGCCGACCTGCCGCCAGAGACCGGCCGCGATGATGGCCCAGGTGACGATATCGGGATCCGCGAGGAACCCGATCGGCATGCCGTCTCGCCCGAGCCAGGCAAGGACCTCGTTGATCAGGCCATAGGGCTGGTACATCCACGACCAGACAATGCCGATGACGACCGACGAGACGACCATCGGCGAGAAGAACCCGGCCTTGAAGAACCGGGTGCCGGGCAAGTCGTTGTTGAGGAGCAAGGCGAGACCGAGGCCAGTAACGATCGGAATGGTGATGAAGGCGACCAGCCAGCGGATGTTGTTGAAGAACGACGTCCAGAAGATGTCGTCGTTGAACAGGCGGCGGTAGTTGGCCAGGCCGACGAAATCTTGCCTGGAGATGCCATCGGCGTTGGTGAAGCTCATCCAGACCGAGTAGAACATCGGGCCGATGACCCACATGGCATAGAGGAGCAAGGGGGGCAGGAGAAAGAGGATGGGGGTGGCCTTGTGCCATCTCCGCCCCTGCTTGCGAGCTGCGCTGACTGACTGTGCCGCTGGCGCGAGTGAGAGGTCCGCCATAGTGATATCCCGCCGGGTGAGACCCTGTCAGAAACCCCGGCGCCTCTACTTTCGGCAGGCGTCCGGGGTTTCACGCAACCTAGGAGTCTGATTCGTAGACGCGCTTGCGGTCCTCGTCCAGACGGTCGAGGATGGCGTCGAGATCGTCCGGGGTGTTCCAGAACTCGATGAAAGCGCTCATGCCGCGCTCGGCGAGGTCGGGATGCGTGTCCCGGTCATAGAACTGGGCGATGTAGTCCGCTTCCTGGAGCATCTCGACGCTGCGACGGGTAGCGTCGTTGTAGAGATCGAGCGAGACATCGGGATGCACGGCGGGATCGCCGGCCTGCTCGACGTTCCACGTCTGGGATTCGGCGCTGCCCAGGTAGCTGAGGAGGGCTTTCGCGCCTTCGGGGTTTGGCGCGTTCACCGAGGCGAAGTACCCGTCGGTCGGGGCATCCTCGCCAACCGGCACGCCTTCGTCGATGATCGGGAACTGGAAGAAATCCAGGTCATCCTGCGAGTCATCGGGGAAGCTGTCGTAGAGGAAGCGGCCCATCAGGTACATGGCGGCGTCACCCTGGACCAGCGGCGTCAACGCATCCTGCCAGGCATAAGCCTCGGGCTGCGGGATGAAGGCGTTGCGGTCCAGCAGCTCGCGCCATGGCCCGAAGGCGTTCTTGACGTCTTCGGAGTTGTAGGCCTCCTTGCCATCCATCAGGCTGATGTGGAATTCCGGGCCATTCACGCGCATGTTGAAGTAGTCGAACCACGCTGCCGCCGTCCACGGCATCTGCGTGCCGATGGTGATCGGCACCTTGCCCGCATCGCTCGCGGCATCGACTACCGCAAGGAACTCGTCCCAGGTCGTGGGCGGCTCGACGCCGATCTCCTCGAAGACGCTTGGGCGGTACCAGACGGCCCAGGCGTAATAGGAGGTCGGCACAAAGTAGTAGCTGCCGTCGTCACCGTTCGAGACGGCGCGAATGCCTTCCGGGAGCGTCGTGTCCCAGCCGTTCTCGGTGTAGAGGTCGTCCAGCGGCATGAGGAGATTGTTGTTCGAGAAGAACCGCATCCGGTTGCCGGCAAACCAAGTCAGCACATCGGGCGGGGAATCGGACGCGAGGTAGGTGCGGATCGCCTGCTTGAAATCCTCGTGCGCGGTGGTGTTGATCTCGACGGTGTACTGGTCCTGCGAGGCGTTGAAGTTCTCGATTTGCCCGGCCAGGCGCTCCCGGGGTGCGGGATCGCTCGCGTTCGACGCCAGGTTGATGGTCGAGCGTTCCTGCGCGTGGAGGTGGAACCCAAGCGGATTCCCGGCAATGCCGAGGCCGGCCGCTCCGGCGCCGAGCGCGGCCGCACGACGGCGCGAAAGACGGGCGTTCAGGATTCTGGTATGTGCGTCGAACATGGAGGCATCCTTCCAGAACAGGGCGGGCAACGCGCGCGGTCCGCGGTCGTCCGTCCGCGATCGACTCTGAGGACCCGGGCGGTCGCGACGGAGACATGGCCTTACGGAAGGATGTCCCGGCGACCATGGATTGTATGAATGCCGGAAGGGTATGAGGTTATTGGTGAGTTGTCAACAGCAGCCTTAACGATGAGAGGCTTCGCCCTCTGGCGAAGCTTCTCATCTGAGCGAGTTGCGCTGTTGTACAGACCACGACCGGGAGCGTCCCGGAGCCGCGTTAGCGGAAGCCCTCGGTGACGGCGTGCTTGCGGTCGTACCAGGAGAGATCCTCGATCGGGTCCATATTGCCGAAGGTGCGCGCCGGGCGCTTGACGGGTGCGGCCCACTTGACGGCATTGGCCAGGACCTGCCGGATCTCCGGGTTGTAGTAGGTCGGGTAGGTTTCGTGGCCGGGCCGGAAGTAGAAGACCTTACCGGCGCCGCGCTGGTAGGTGGCGCCGCTGCGGAACACCTCGCCGCCCTGGAACCAGCTGACGAAGATCAGCTCGTCCGGCTGCGGGATGTCGAAGTGCTCGCCGTACATCTCTTCCTTCTCGAGCTCGATGTACTCGCCGATGTTCTCGACGATCGGGTGGGCCGGGTTGACGACCCAGAGACGCTCCTTCTCGTCGGCCTCGCGCCACTTGAGGTCGCAGGTGGTGCCCATCAGCGACTTGAAGATCTTCGAGAAGTGACCGGAGTGGAGGACGATGAGACCGGCGCCGGCGAGGACGCGCGCCTTGACCCGCTGGACGATCTCGTCATCAACCTCTCCGTGGGCCATGTGGCCCCACCAGACGAAGACGTCCGTGTTGTCGACGACGCCCGGCGTCAGGCCGTGCTCCGGCTCGTCGAGGGTCGCCGTGTTCGCCTCGATGCCGTCGACGGCGTTCAGACCCTCGGCGATCGCGCCATGGATGCCGTCCGGGTAGACGGCGGCGACGGCTTCGTCCTTCTTCTCGTGCTTGAACTCGTTCCAGACGGTGACGCGGATCGGTGCTGTCACTGGGCAACCTCCATGGCTACATCATCGTGCGTATCGACGATCTCCTCGTCGATGACAATCTCGCGGCCGAGCTCCGCCGAGCGGTAGATCGCGTCGATCAGGCGGACGCGGTCAAGCCCTTCCTGACCGTCCGGCGTGAGCGGCGTTCCTTCAAGGATGGCATCGACGAAGCCGTTGATGATCTGGGCGTGGCCCTCGCGGGCGACGAGGCGCGGTTTCGCGTCCATCGTCGTGTCGCCGAAGCCCTGGTAGACCTCAAGCGTATCAGTCAGCGCGTAATTCTCGGCGAAGATCCGGGCGCCTTTTTCGGAGCCATAGATCTGGACGCCGAAGTCGTCTCCCATCTCGGTGAACGCGGCCCATGATGCCTCCAACAGGAGGGTGCCGCCGTCTTCGAGGCGAAGGAATGCGGTCGCGAGGTCCTCGACCTCGTATTGCTGGGCGTCGGCCATCTGCGACTGGCGGCGTCCGACCCAGCCGCCGCGCCCGGTCGGGCCGATTTCAGCGTAGGTGTTGGCGGAGACGGCGGTCACCTTCGGGTTGCCGAGGATGTAGAGGATCATGTCGAGGACATGGACGCCGAGATCGATCAGCGGGCCGCCGCCGGCGGCTTCCTTCGAGGTGAACCAGCTGCCGAGGCCCGGGATGCCGCTGCGGCGCATCCACCACGCCTTGGAGTAGTAGATGCGGCCGAAGTCGCCGTTCTCGACCGCCTCGCGGAGGAGGCGGACATCGTGGCGCGTGCGGCGCTGGAAGGAGATGCCGAGGAGCTTGTTGTGCGCTTTCGCCGCCTCGACCATCTTCACGCCTTCCTCGGCGTTGCGGGCGAGGGGCTTCTCGATCAGGACGTGCTTGCCAGCCTCGAAGGCAGCCAGCGCGACCGGAAGGTGCAGGATATTCGGGACCGCGACGCTGACGGCGTCGATGTCGTCCTGCGCAAGCAGGTCCTGGTAGTCGCGGTAGACCCGGGGAACGTCGAATTTGTTGGCAAGCATCTCGCAGCGGTCGGTATCGAGGCCCGCGAGCGCGACGACCTTGGCGCGCGGCTCTTCCTGATAGCCTTCAAGGTGGAAGATTCCGGCGCCACAGCCAATGACGCCGACGCGAAGTTGCTCTTTTTCGGCCACGTGAACTGTCTCCGTTGTTGGAGCCGCGACATATCGCGACGTCCGCGATTGCGTTGGATCAGGGGTGACGTGTCCCCTGGCGTTCAGGGGCAGCATGGCACCGGCGGCGACATCCGGCAAGGGGAGTGCGTGAACGCGATCACGCCACCAGCGTGAAGACGACGATCTCCGGCGGGCAATTGAAGCGGACGGGCGGGCGGTACATGCCGATGCCGTTCGAGACGAAGAGCGTCATGTCCCCGAAGGTGAACCGGCCCGAGACATATCGCTTTCCGAGCTTCGGCGTCGCGATCGGCCCGACGATCGGCAGGCGAACCTGGCCGCCGTGCGTATGGCCCGAGAGCAGCAGGAAGGGCCCGTAGGGCTCGACCAGCTCGGCGCGATCCGGCTCGTGCCACATCGCGATCCTCGGGGCGTCCGCCGGGACGCCGGCGAAGGCCGCGTCCAGATCGGCGTGGCCCAGCAGGATGTCATCGATCCCGACCAGCCAGAGTGGCCCCTTGCCGGTCTCGATCTCCACCGATTCGTTGGTGAGGATGCGGATGCCGGTCGGCTCCAGCATCTCCATGACGCGAGACCGGATGTTCGCGACATCGTGGTTCCCGAGCATGCCCCAGGATCCGATGCGCGCCGTCGACGCCATGCGGGTCAATGGCTCCTGCACGTCGGCGAGGTAGCGCGGGGATTCGGAGATGTAGTCTCCGCCGAACAGCACGATATCGGCCCGGAGGTGCCGGAGCGCCCGGATGGTCGGCTCGAGGTCCTCCGCGGTGAAGTGCGGCCCGACATGGAGATCCGTCACGAAGGCGATGGTGACGCCGTCGAGGTGCTTGTGGGCGCGCGGCAGCTCGACGAACTGGTGATTGACGCGCGGCCGGAACGGATGGATGAACCGGGCGTAGAGCCCCGCGCCGGCGACGACGCCGACCGCGCCAACGAGCGACAGCGCCGCCGCCTTGCGTAGAAGCGCCCTCATAAGTCGATCACGCCCTTGATCAGGAGGCCGAGGGTCACCAGCAGCCCGTAGCGCATGTGGAGCTTCGTGGTGAACCCGACGATGGCGCCGGTCAGCTCCCCTTCGGGGGTAGTGCGCATCATGGTCCATGCCGCGAGCGTGGCCGGAATCACCAACAGGACGACGATCAGCGGCCAGTACGAGGGCTCGAAGACGATGATTCCGAGCGTCAGCGCGAGCGGGGCGACGATCGACGCTCCGTACTCCCAGACGCCGAAGGTCCAGCCGAAAGTGTTTGCGAGCGTGTGCTTGCGGTGCATCTTGTCGACGTGGATGTCGCGCATGTTGTTGGCATGGAGGATCGCGGAGGCGTACAGGCCAACGCAGGTGGCGATGATGGCGGCCGGCCAGGTGAAGGTGCCGGTATGGACGTAGTACGCGCCGCCGACCATGACCAGGCCCATCGCGACGAAGACGCCAATCTCGCCCATACGGTTGTAGGCAAGGGGCCAGGGGCCTCCCGTGTAGAGGAAGGCGACGCCGGCGCCGACGAGGGCGAAGACGACGCCCCACCAGCCGAGCTCGGCGATGATCGGCGCGCCGAAGACGAGCGCCAGCGCGAAGGAGACGATCATGCCGTTGCGGAGGTCATGCTCACTAAGGTGACCCTCCTGCAGCATGCGGCCCTGGCCCTCCAGCTGGACCGCGTCGACGCCGGAGTGGTGGTCGAAATAGTCATTGGTCAGGTTGCAGCCAATGTGCGTCAGGATCGACGTGAGGAGCATCAGGATGGCGTACAGCGGCGAGAACCCGCCGTCCTGCCATGCGAGGACGGAAGCGAGGACGATCGGGACGACGGAGATCGTCAGGCTCCAGGGGCGGGTGGCCATGAACCAGATGCGCCAGCGGGGCAAGGTCATTGTCGACACGTCAGGCAGGCCTTTCTAGGCATCATCGGCGCGCCACGGAACGATGATGCGTTCGAGCGCGTCCACGACGAGGGTCAGGGCCCAGCCCATGATGCCGGTGATGACCAGGCCCACGAACATCTGCTTGATACGGAGCGTTTGGTAGCTCTGCCAGATCATGAAACCGATGCCCTTGTCGGCGGCGAGGAACTCGGCGCCGACAATGACGATCAGGGCGAAGCCGAGCGAGAGCCGCATGCCGGTGAAGATGGCGGGCAGGCTCCCGGGCAGGGCAACGGTCCAGAAGAGCTCCCATTTCGACGCGCCCAGGTTCCGGGCGACATCGCGAAACTGGTTATCGATCGAGAGCACGCCGCTCATCGTGTTCAGGGCGACGAGGAAGAAGATGGAGATCGCGACGATCATGATCTTCGACAGCTCGCCGATCCCGAACGCGATGATGACGAGCGGCAGGATCGCGATCTTCGGGACGGCATAGATTGCCGAGGCGATCGGCATCAGCGCGGCCCGCACCGGCCAGAAGAGGCCCATGGCGAGGCCGATCACGATGCCGGGAATCGTCCCGAGGACAAAACCCAACAGGATGCGGTAGAGGCTGATCCCGATATCGCCGAGCAGGTCCTTCTCGGTGAAGAGCTCTACCGTGGTGTCCCACAGGCTCGTCGGGGCTGGCCAGAAGAGTGGGTCGATCGTCTCTGTGCGGGAGAGTGCCTCCCAGATGAGCAGGACGATCAGGGGACCCATGATGGTCAGGAGCAGTTCGGTCCGTCGTTTGCGCATCATCCCCGGAACGCACCACCTGATTCGACCTCGTCACGGAGCGTGGTCCACGTCGTGGTGAAGAGCTCGGCGAACTGCGGATCGGAGCGCACGTCCGTCAGGCTGCGCGGCCGCGGGAACGGCACGTCGATGACCTCGCGGATGGTGCCCGGGTGCGCGCTCATGATGACGATCTTGTCGGCGAGGATCAGCGCCTCGTCGATCGAGTGCGTCACGAACAGGACGGTCTTGCCGCTCTTTTCCCAAATGCGAAGCAACTCCTCCTGGAGGATGAACCGCGTCTGCTCGTCGAGCGCGCCGAAGGGCTCATCCATGAGCAGGAGCGTCGGGTCCATGGCGAGCGCCCGGGCGATGGAGACGCGCTGGCGCATGCCCTCGGAGAGCTGATGCGGCCAGGCGTCCCCGAAGCGGGAGAGGCCGACGAGATCGAGGAGCTCCTCGGCCCGGTTGCGCCGCCCGGATCTCGACATGCCGGACAATCGAAGCCCGTAGGCGATGTTGTCGCGGATCGTGAGCCACGGGAAGAGGGTGCGGCCATGGAAGACCATGGCGTTGGACGCCGGGGAGCCATCCTGCTGGGTGACGAGCAGCTCGCCACCGGTCGGCGAATCGAGGCCCGCGACCATTCGCAGGAAGGTCGATTTGCCGCAGCCTGACGGGCCGACGATGACCACGAACTGGCCGGGATCGACGGTGAGGTTCACATCGATGCAGGCGTCTACGGAGCCGGTCTGGGTGGTGAAGCGGCGCGAGACGTGGCGCGCGATGACCTGCGCGCCCGCCTGCGGTGTCTGGGATGAAGCTGGTTCCGGATGAATTACCTGGGCCATGGGTCCCCTTGGGATGCCGGTGGTTACTCGCCGTCGAGCAGCGCCACGGCTTCGTCGATGATGTCCTGCTCGATCACGTCGTCGGGATTGATGGTGCCCTCGAACTCCATGAGGTCACGCTCGGAGAAGAACTCCTGCAGGGTGACGAGGTTGTCGCGATCGATCTCGCCCTCGGCCTGGTAGACCGGGCGAACGGACTGCGCGATCAGCTCGAGCGGGACGTCGGTGTACTTGTTGATGATGGTCAGGTTGAGCGGGTCGTTCGGCTCGTTCGTCAGGTCGCGGCAGGCCTGGAGGTAGGCCGCGACGAAGCCGACCGTGGCGTCGTGGTTCTCCTCGATCCAGTTGGCGTTGGCGTAGACCGCCGTGACCTGGATGCCCTGCACCGGGAAGTCGTCGGTCAGGATGGCGGCGATACCTTGCTGCTGCGCCTGGGTGGCCAGCGGCTCGCCGATGACCGCGCCGTCAAGCGCGCCCGAGTCAAGCGCCGTCACGGCGTCCGGGAAGGTCAGGTATTGGAGGTCGACATCGGCGATGGTCAGGCCGTCGGTGCGGAGCGCGGCGTCGAGCCAGTACTCGGTGGCGCCCGGGGCGTTGACGGAGACCTTCTTACCGGCGAGGTCCGAGACGCGGGTGATCGAGCCGTCGTCGATGGAGCTCTGGGCGACCATCAGCGGCGTGGTGACCGGGTTCCCCTCCTCATGGCCGGGAGCGACGATCTTCAGCGGCAGGTCGGCATCGACGGCGTTCCAGAAGGCCGGGCCAACGCCGGAAATGGAAATCTGGAGCTCGTTGGTCGAGGTGAGGACGGTCAGGTCGGTGCCGCTGTTGATCGGGCTGATGTTGACGTCCAAACCGCGTTCGGCGAAGTAGCCCTTGTCGTAGGCGACGAACATCGGGGCGTAGATCATGACCGGCAGGGAGCCGATGTTCACTTCGATGGCGTCGTCGGGCACGGTGAAGGACGGGATCTCGACCGGCTCGATCGGTCCGGTCGGGCTCGCAGAGGGCGAGGCGTCCTGCGCGACGATCGCGCGGCCCGCGCCAAGGGTGACCGCGCCGGCACCCAGCGTACCGGCAAGAACACGTCGGGAAAGGGTTCGATTGAGCATGAAACTGAACACTCCTCTGTCCCGTCCGGGCGTCGTTGTCCACGGAGGGGGTGGTGTCGAGGTGGAGCGCTTAGGGTCCCTGAATGGTGCGCCGGTTGGCTCCGGAAAAGGCGCGGCGTCAGGCCGGAGAGGGGCTCGCCGCGGGCGCACCGCATACCGAAAGCACTCTACCACGGCAAGCCGGGCCGGGTCTTGCCGATCCTGTGGCCCCTGATGGCCGTCAATGCGACCGGGCGACGTCCCGCAGCGTGTCCTGCAGGATGCGCACGTCGTCGGGCGTTGTTGACCAGTTCACGAAGGCTGCCCGGATGCCGGCACGACCGTTCCAGCGGGTGCCGCTGATGAAGACGCGGCCGTCGCGCTGGATTGCCTCGACGGCCCGGAGATTGATCTCGTCGTTCTCTTCGTCAGGCAGGTTCGGGTCGACGTATCGGAACGCGACGATGTTGAAGGGGTAGGCGCGCTGCCGCTCCGCATTCAGCAGCTCCATGTTAGGTTGGTCGTCGATCCAGCGGGCGAGCAATTGGGCGTTGTCGATGCAGCGCTCGACGAGATCCCGGTATCCGGCGCGGCCGAGGGACTTGAGCGAGCACCAGGCGGCGAGCGAGCGGAAGCGGCGAGAGAATTCCGGCCCGTAGTCGTCGGCGTCGAAGCCGCCGGAGCGGGTCAGGTAGGCGCTGGAGGTCGAGAAGGCCGCGCGGAGGGCGGCCTCATCCCGCACGAAGGCGAATCCGGCGTCGTAGGGGACGTTCAGCCATTTGTGGGCGTCCGATGCGACCGAGTCGGCCCGCTCGATACCGGCGATGCGATCGCGGTAAGCGGGCGAGGCGGCGGCGAAGAGGCCGAACGCGCCGTCGACGTGGAGCCATGCGCCTGCGGGATGGGCGTCACGGATGTCCGCCATCGCGTTCAGGTCGTCGAACTGTCCGGTGTTCACCTCGCCGGCGTTCGCGACGATGATCACCGGCCCGTCGATGGTCTGCATGTGCTGGCGGAGGGCCGGAATGTCCATCGTGCCGTCCGTCGTCGGAATCTGGACGACGGTGGATCGGCCGAGGCCCAAGGTGCCGAGCGATTTGACGGCGCTGGCGTGGATGGCGCTGCTGGAGACGACGTGGATCGGCGGGTTCCCGGCGAGACCGTCGACGGCGGCGTCGAAGCCCAGTTGCCCGGACGCCCACTGGCGGGCTGCGGCGAGGCCGACGAGGTTGCTTTGGGTGCCGCCGGAGGTGATGATGCCGAGCCAGCTTTGCGGCAGGCCGAAGAGCTCCTTCAGCCAGCGCATGACGACGACCTGCGTCTGCGCGGCGGCCGGGCTGATGATCCAGAGGCCGGTGTTCTGGTCGATGGTGCTCGCCAGCCAGTCGCCGGCCAGGGCGCCGGGCGTGACGCCGCCGTTGACGAAGCCGAAGAACCGGGGGCCGGGGTCGGAGACGATGCCGGGTTCGGCGCGGCGCATCCACTCTGCGATGGCTTCGGCGGGATCGGACGGATTGTCCGGCAGCGGTTCGTCGAGGGCGGCGGCCATCTCGTCCGGTGTCGCCATCCGGCTCACAACACGGTCCGGGAGGTCTCGGATAAAGGTTTCTGCCAGGTCGTGCGCCTTCGACATGGCGCGGAGGGTGTCGTCGTACCGGAATGGCGTGTTGTCGCTGGACATCGATGAAGCATCCTTCCGGGAAAAGAACAGGGGCGACCGGGAAATGCCGGCGCCCCTGTTCATCTGTTTGCACTTTTGCCCGTAGAACGGGAGGCCCTTTGGCCGGCTTACGGGGGGACAGAGCCGGCCACAAGGGCCGGCTGTACGCATTCCCTATACGGGCTGCAGGTTGATGACCGGCTTGTAGGCCATCGGGTTCGCGGGCTCCTCGTCGAAGATGCCGTTCTTGCGGTCCTCGATGACGGCGTAGATCTCCTTCGTCAGCTCCTCGAGCATGTCTTCCTCGAGGCAGTTCTTGACGATCTTGCCCTTGCGGAAGATGACGCCCTTGCCGTTGCCGGAGGCGATGCCGACGTCGGCGTCGCGGGCCTCGCCCGGGCCGTTCACGACGCAGCCCATGACGGCGACGCGGATCGGCTCGGTGATGTTCTCGAGGACCTTGTCGACGTCGTTCGCGAGCTTGAAGAGATCGACCTCAACGCGGCCGCAGGTCGGGCAGGCGATCATCGTCGCGCCCTTCTGCCGCAGCTCGAGGCTCTTGAGGATCTCGTAGCCGACGAAGACCTCTTCCTTCGGATCGGTGGTCAGCGAGACACGGATGGTGTCGCCGATGCCCATCGAGAGGAGGGTGCCGATGCCGACCGCGGAGCGGACGGAGCCGGCGCGCGGCGTGCCGGCCTCGGTGACGCCGAGGTGCAGCGGGTAGTCGTTGTCGAGCGCGGCGAAGCGGCGGTACGCCTCGATCAGCACGGGGACTTCGAAGGCCTTGAGGCTGACCTTGGTGTCGAAGAAGTCGAGATCCTCGAGGATCTTGATGTGGCCGAGCGCGGAGCGGACGAGCCACTCGGCGCGAAGCTCGACCTGCGTGGCGTTCTTCTGCGCCATCTCGTCCACGAACTCTTCGGTCATCGGGGCGACGGAGCCGAAGTTGACGCCAATGCGGATGGGGGTGCCGCGCTCCTTGGCCTTCGCGACGACCTCGCGGACATCCTCTTCCTTACGGATATTGCCCGGGTTGAGGCGCAGGCCATGAATGCCGGCGTCGAGGGCCTTGAGGGCGAGCGTGTGCTCGAAGTGAATGTCGGCGATGAGCGGGACAGGCGAGTGCGGGACGATGTCGGGCAGGGCCGCGGCGGCCTTGCGGTCCGGGACGGCGATACGGACGATCTCGCAGCCGACGTCGGCGAGCTCCTGGATCTGGGCGAGGGTGGCTTTCGGGTCGCGGGTGTCAGCGGTCGCCATCGACTGGACGCGGATCGGGTTCTGGCCACCGATTCCGACGTCGCCAACATGGAGAACGCGGGTCTTGCGGCGGGGAGCGATGAGTGACATGGAAGAATGTGCCTCCGTCAGGGGATTGGGCAGCGGCCGCATCAGCGCGACCGCTCGTGCTTACTTCTAATAATACGACGTTTCACAATCGGATGTGAGTCGAAATTGTTAAGGGCGCTCCGGGATGTCGATCGCGATTACGGCAGAATCGATTCGCCGTCGAGCAGGCGCGAGATGTCGCCGAAGGCGATGAAGAACATCAGCGCGAGCAGGAGCATCATGCCAACGAGATGCACGACACCTTCCTTCTCGGGGGCGATGCGCTTCCCGCCGCGCAGGAGCTCGATGACGACAAAGAGCAGGCGCCCGCCGTCCAAAGCCGGGATCGGGAGCAGGTTGAACAACCCGAGGGAGATCGAGATCAGGATGGTGAGCTGGATCAGGACCGACCACTCGGAGCCAGGCGCGGAGTCGAGCAGCTCGCCGGTCAATTGGCCCATACCGATCGGGCCGGTGAACTGATCGAGACCGACATCGCCGGAGAACGCCTGGCGGAGCGCCTCGATCGTCCCGGTGATGATCTCCCAGAACTCGCTCCAGCCGGTCTGGATCCATTCGGAGGGCGGAACCTCTTCAAAATGGATGGAGCCTACCGGCACGATGCCGGCCGCGATAAAGCCGGACTCCGTGACCGCTTCGATGCCGATGGCCGAGAGCGGACTCGCGGAATCGGACAGCTCCGGCATGGTGAAGGAGGTGGTGCGCTCGATAATCTCGGTGCCCGTATCGCGGGTATAGGTGATCTCGACCTCTTCGCCGCTTGCCGCCGCCAACGCTTCGAGGAATTCGCTGCTGGAGGTGACCGGCTCGCCGTTGAGGGCCGTGATCTTGTCGCCCTCGAAGAGCCGCGCTTCCCGGGCGATGGAGCCGTCCTCGATGTGCCGGATCAGGATCGAGGAGGGCGGAATCGCGAGTGTCGCGGTGTAGGGCTCGCCGTCCCGCTCGAGCGTGAGGGTGACTTCCTCGCCCTGGGCCTCGTTGATCAGCGCGAGGGCCTGGGCCCAGGCCGCCAGCTCGATGCCGTTGATCTCCGTGATGCGATCGCCATTTTGTATGCCGGCTTCGGCGGCCGGTGAGTCGGGCTCGACGTCGCGCACGGCGATATTGCTCAGCCGTCCGTCGGAGCGGAACGAGATACCGGTCGCGCCCTGGCCCGCCGGCGGATTCTCGCGCGGGGTGATCGTTGTCTCGATCGGCTCGGAGCCGCGCTGGACCGTGACCTCGACCTCTTCCCCGGCATGGTCGCTGATGGCGTTGACAATCTTGTCCGGCTCGGTCAGGGGCTCGCCATCGACGGCGATGATCTGGTCACCGGGCTGCCAGCCCGCGGCCTCGGCGGGAGAGCCGGTCGCGACGCTGTCGATGTAAAGGTTGTTGGTTCGCGTCGGGACGCCCTGCGCCGCGACGAGGACGATCGAGAGGACGACGGCCGCGACCAGGTTCATGAGCGGGCCGGCGATGAGGAACCAGGCACGCTGCCACGGGCCGGCGACGTTCATCGACCCGGGTTCCATGTCCTTCGCGTCCTCACCCTTGACGCGGACGAAGCCCCCGAACGGGATCCAGTTCAATGACCATTTGACGCCTTTCCACCGCCACGCCTTCGCGCGGGGAGGAAGGCCGATGCCGAACTCTTCCACGGTGACGCCGACACTGCGGGCGGCGAAGAAGTGCCCCAGCTCATGGATCACGATGAGGAAAGCGAGGATTGGGACGATTGCGAGGAAACTCATTCAGGTATGTACCTTGTCGTGCTGCATGAGGGCGGCGGGAGCGATCCACTCGCGCCGATTCTGGAGCATGGCGGGATGGTGTATCTCGAGGTGACGTGCGAAGACCCGATTACTCGCTGAATCATACCAAAGACGCCATTGTAGCCGGGGGCAGATTAGCGCGATGACGGGCCAGTTCAGGTTGACGTCACTGATAGATGCTCGTATACGTATCCATATCAGGAGTTATGTGAGTCGATTGACCAACGAAACCAAATGACCCCAAGCCGGCTTTGGTGCGCGCAACAGCGAGGATGACACTCGCGATGGCTTGTGCGGCCACCGCCCTGTTTGCCGGAGGACTACGATGATTATCGGTGTGCCAAGAGAAGTGAAGGACAACGAGAACCGCGTGGCCGCCACGCCAGCGTCCGTCTTCGAGCTGGTCTCGCATGGGCATACCGTCCTCGTCGAAAGTGGCGCCGGGACGGGCAGCGGGTACCCGGACGACGAGTACGCCGGGGAGGGGGCCGAGATTGTCGACAACGCGCGCGCCGTCTGGGACCGCGCGGAGATGATCCTGAAGGTGAAAGAGCCGGTCGCCTCCGAATACGACCTGATGCGCGAGGGGCAGATCCTCTTTACCTATCTGCATCTCGCGGCGGACGAGCCCCTGACGCGGGCGCTCATCGAGCGAAAGGTCCGGGCGATCGCGTACGAAACGGTGCAACTTCCGAGCGGTCAACTGCCGCTGTTGACGCCGATGAGCGAGGTCGCGGGACGAATGTCCATCCAGGTTGGCGCGACCTACCTGCAGCAGACCCACGGAGGGAGGGGCATCTTGCTCGGCGGCGTTCCCGGCGTGACCGATGCCGACGTGGTTATCATCGGCGGCGGCATCGTTGGGACGAATGCGGCGAAAGTCGCGATCGGAATGGGCGCGAATGTCACGATTATTGACCTAAACGTCGACCGTCTGCGGTATCTTGACGATGTGATGCATGGGCGCATCCACACCCTGGCGTCCTCCCGGCGCAACATCGCGAACGCTTTGGAGAAGGCGGATCTCGTTATCGGGAGCGTCCTGATCCCGGGCGCGCGTGCGCCGAAGCTGGTGACAGCGGAGATGGTGCGCCGCATGAAACCGGGAGGGGTCATGGTCGACGTGGCGATCGATCAGGGCGGATGTTTCGAGACATCCCGGCCAACGACACACAGCGATCCGACGTTCCTGGTCGACGGCGTGGTGCACTATTGTGTTACGAACATGCCCGGAGCTGTTCCGCGAACCGGTACGCAGGCGTTGACGAACGTCACGACGCCGTATGCGCGCGCGATCGCGGACAAGGGATGGCAACAGGCGCTGCGGGATGACCCGGCGCTTGCGCTCGGCGCGAACGTCATCGATGGTCATGTTACGTATGGCGCGGTTGCGGAAGCGTTCGGATTGCCTGTAACCGAGCTATCGGCCGTCAACGGTGGCAAGGTTGTTGCTTAACGTCAGGCGAAGATGTCTTTGCTACGTAAAGTAACTTTGGCATTCGCGTGTCATAATGGCGGTGTGCGTCTGGTGGGGACCGAGACGCAGCGGGAAGAACAGGTGGAAGGAACCGGTAACGATGGAAAATCTTGTTGCGCGATATCTTGAGTCACTCCAGGATGAGCGCCAGTTCTCGGCAAACACGATTGCTGCCTATCGCAACGATCTGAAGCAGCTTAGCGATTTCCTGCAGAACCCGAACGAGGATGCAGGGATCGAACCGATCACGTCGTGGTCAGAGCTGACCGACGAGCATTTTTCCGCATTCCTCTCCTGGCTCCAGGACCGTGAGTATGCGCAGGCGACCGTGGCCCGCAAGACCGCGGCGAGCAAGTCGTACTTCTCGTACCTGCTCGACAAGGGCATCATCAAGGAGCCGGTCGGCACCGACATTTCCTCGCCGAAGGTGGCGAAGTACACGCCGATCGTGATGACGCGCGACGAGATCGCGCGGCTGCTCGACGAGCCGCTCCGCGACGAGCCGAATCGACCGGAGTCCATCCGGGACCGCGCGATGCTGGAGCTGTTGTACGCGACCGGTATGCGCGTGGGCGAGATGGTGGCGCTCGACGTCGAGGATGTCGATATGGAGACGCAGGTGCTTCGCTGCGTCGGCAAGTCGGGTCGCGAGCGGGATATCCCGGTGAGCGACCAGGCGCTGGCTGCCCTTCGGGATTACATCCAGAATGCCCGTCCGTACCTCTGCGACGAGGATACCGGCGCGCTCTTCGTCAACCACCGGGGCGGCCGACTGACGCGACAGGGCTTCTGGCTCATCCTGAAGTCCTACGCCGATCACATCGGGATCCAGGGCATCACGCCGCATACGCTGCGCCACACCTACGCGATCCACGCGCTTCAGGACGGCCAGACCGTTCGCGACGTGCAGCAGACCCTAGGGCACGTAAGCCCTTCTACAACCAACCTGTACGTGGAGATGGCAAGCGGTGAGGGCCTCGCGGCCTCCTGAATACCGTCTCACGTCACCAACCAAAACGCTCTATAGTTACAAGAGAGCAAAATGGGACATCGGCGGTATCGACAGATACCGCCGATTGACGTGTAAAGGTGCAGTCAACGAATGAGCGAACAGGCGGAAACCACGCGAGCGGCCACCATGGACAAGATCGTTGCGCTGAGCAAGCGCCGCGGTTTCGTGTACCCGGGTTCGGACATCTACGGCGGCCTGGCGAACACGTGGGACTTCGGTCCGCTTGGCGTCGAGCTGCGCAACAACATCAAGCAACTTTGGTGGCGGAACTTCGTCCAGAAGCGCCGGGACATGGTCGGCCTCGACGCCGGTATCCTGATGCACCCGCGTGTCTGGGAAGCATCCGGCCATGTCGTGAACTTCAATGATCCGCTGGTGGACTGCAAGACCTGCAAGGCGCGTTTCCGCGCGGACCACCTGCTGGAGGACAAGCTCGGCATAGAGAACGCCGAGGCGATGTCGCCGGACGAGATGTCGGCGATCATCCGCGAGAAGAACCTTGCCTGCCCGAATTGCGGTAACCGGACGCTGACGGACGCGCGGCAGTTCAACATGATGTTCAGCACGACGATCGGGCCGGTGTCGGAATCCGCGAACAAGGTTTACTTGCGGCCGGAAACGGCGCAGGGGATCTTCGTCCAGTACAAGAACCTGATCAATACCCAGCGCGTGAAACTGCCGTTCGGCGTCGGACAGATCGGGAAAGCTTTCCGCAACGAGATCACCCCGGGCAACTTTATTTTCCGCGTGCTCGAGTTCGAGCAGATGGAGATCGAGTACTTCGTCAAGCCGGACGAGGCGCCTGAGAAGTTCGATGAGTGGGTTCAGGCGATGCAGCAGTGGATCGACCTGATCGGCCTGAAGCCGGAGCACGTGCGCGTGCGCGAGCATGCGAAGGAAGAGCTGTCGCACTATTCCGCGCGAACGATCGACTACGAGTATCTCTTCCCCGGCTCGATGGGCTGGAAGGAACTGTACGGGCTGGCGAACCGTACGGACTTCGACCTCCGGCAGCACCAGGAGCACAGTGGCGACGACCTGCGCTTCTTCGACCAGGCGGCGAATGAACGTTACCTGCCGTATGTGATCGAACCGACCTTTGGCGTGGACCGCACGTTCCTGACGGTCATGGTGGACGCGTACGACGAAGAGGAGACGGTCGACGTCAACGGCAAGGCGGACAAGCGGACGGTCTTGCGACTTGCGCCGAGGCTCGCGCCCTACAAGGCGGCGATCCTGCCGCTGGCGAAGAAGCCGGAGCTGACGAAGGTTGCGTGGGAGCTCTTCGAGACGATCCAGGACGAGACCGGCGCGCTCGTCGATTACGACGAGACGGCGAACATCGGCAAGCGCTATCGTCGCCAGGACGAGATCGGCACGCCGTTCTGCGTCACCGTCGACTTCGATACGCTGGAGGACGGCGCGGTGACGATCCGTGACCGTGACACGATGGACCAGCAGCGCGTGCCGATGAGCGAGGTCAGCGCGATGCTGGCCGAGAGGATCCGGTAAAGGATCGCCGAAACACGAAACACAAGCACCAGCCCGGAACGCGCTCGCGCTCCGGGCTGATGCTTTTTCGTCTATTCGTCGTTGGCGGCCATGATCCGGGCCATGATGCGATCTCCTGGCTCGTCGCGACGTTCCAGGCCGGCGATTGCGCCCTTCCTGTCGGCGTCGGTCCGGTTCTGGCTGGCCTTCCATTTGCCGAGGACCCGCGTGATGGGGATTTCGATACCGACGATCTCGTGCAGCATTTCGCGCAGGTACGGCTGCGGTGCGTCACCCATCTTCCATGGGTGCTCATTCTGGCGCTCCATCGCGTGCGTTAGCTTGCCGACCGCCCCGCGTACCCATTTCTCGTCGTCATGGACGATGAGGGGCCCCCAAGCGTGAACGACGGCATAGTTCCACGTCGGCACGACTTCATCCGTTTCCTGCTTGGACGGGTACCAGTTCGGCGTGATGTAGGCGTCCGCCGCCTGGAAGATGGCGAGAACCTCTGTCCCGGCTGCTGTTCGCCAAAGCTCGTTGTTGCGGGCGACATGCCCGATCAGCGTGCCGTGATCTCTGGCGCGCTCGTCGATCAGGAGCGGGATGTGGTGCGCCTGCAAGCCTTCGTTGGTATGGGCAACGACATGGGCCAGCGGATGCTGCTCGATCAGTGACGTGATCCGGTCGGGATCATCCTCGAGGAAATGGGGCGGCAGGTAGGTCACGAAGCGTCTCTCCGAGGCGTTGGGCGGGTGTGCTCGTTGGCCCCAGCTTACCGCCGGAAGCGCAATGCGGAAACTTACGGCAGCCGGATCCGCAACTCCGCCGGTTCGCTGGCGTCGTAGGTCGCCTCGTCCTCGGCCACGACGGCAAGTCCGTCGCGTTCGAGGCCGTTGACCAGCTCGACAAGCCAGGACATGTGCTCGTCGGAGAAGTCGGCGCGAAGGAGCGGTCCGATCTCCGTGAGGGCAACGCCCTCCCCGTCATGCTCGCGCAGCGCATCGACGATTCGGCCCCGGAAGTAGCGGGTGGTTTGCTCGAACGGCACGCTTTTCGTTTTTCGGGTTGGCTTGCCGTTCTCCGCCAATGCTGCCTGGATCTCGGGGAAAGCGTTGCACTCTTCCTGGAGCGGGCAAATGAGGCAGAGCGGCTTGCGAGCCGTGCAGTGCAGCGCGCCGAACTCCATGATGCCCTGGTTCCAGTTCCACGCGTCGCCGTCGGGCAAGACCTCCTGCGCGATGGTGAGGACCTCATTGTCGCTTGCGGTCGGCTTTGGCACGTCGACGCCGACGAAGAGGCGATGGATGACGCGGCGCATGTTCGTGTCGATGAAGGCGACGTCCTGCTCGAACGCGAAGCAGGCGATCGCGCCGGCCGTGTACGGGCCGATGCCGGGGAGCTTCAGGAGTTCCTCGACTGTGTCGGGGAAGTCGCCGCCACGCTCGACGACGGCCTGCGCGGTGCGCTGCATGTTGACCGCACGGCGGTTGTAGCCGAGTCCCTTCCACATGCGGATGACCTCGGCGGTTGGCGCCTCCGCCAGCTCATGGACGGTCGGGAAGCG
>Ga0182741_1002298_pt1 | contig 22657 bp, 20 predicted proteins | sample eDN5th37CBELigOP_FD_128874 | JGI IMG/M metagenome (GOLD analysis project Ga0182741, IMG submission 128874) | Enriched Organic Plus compost microbial communities from Emeryville, California, USA - eDNA 5th pass 37_C BE-Lig OP (version 2) (version 2) ... | reverse complement strand
GGCGGCTGCAGACCGTGATCGAGCGCGTGCTCGACGAGATCAGCTTTTCCGCAAGCGACCGTTCGGGCGAAACCTTCACGATCGACGGCGCCTATGTGCGGGAGCGGGTCGCAGACCTCGCGAAGAACGCGGATCTGTCGCGCTACATTCTCTAGTGCAAGGTTTAATCCGCTCCTTCCCGCGTAAGCGGGAATCCAGGAAGGCGCGCATTCCGTTGCGGACTTGGGTCCCCGCTTTCGCGGGGACGAGCGGAGAACGTCTTAGCCGCGCGAACGGCGGATGCGCACGTAGAGCGCGCCGGCGCCGCCGTGCGAGGGCGCGGCTTCCTCGAAGCCGATCACGAGCGCACGGAATTCCGGAAGCGCAAGCCAGTGTGGCACTTCCCGCCGTAGCGCGCCCTCTCCGCTCGCCCTGCCCTTGCCGGTGATGACGAGCACGAGCGCATGGCCGCGGGCCTGCGCGCCCGCCAGAAAGCTCGCCAGGCGCGCGCGGGCGCGCTCGAGCGTCAGTCCGTGCAGATCGAGCCGGGCGTCGATCTCGACGCGGCCGCGAGCAATACGCTGACGGGTGCGGTGATCGAGATTCGCCAGTGGCGGCGGGCCTTTCGGGATGACCGGAGTGGGTGGCGCTGCGGCTGTCCGCCTGGACTTCGGCTTCGGAGCCGGGCGCTCCTCCTCCGATTCGACAGCGGGAATCTTCGTCTTCCTTCCGCGCAGCGGCTTGATCGACTTCTTGATTTCTTCCCAGAGCGCGCGGTCGGTCGCGCTCAGATGGCGCGGCGGACGGCGCTCGTTCATGACTTGATCTTCGGGCGCGCCGGCGGCATCGGCACGGCGGACGGCCGTTGCGGCGGCATCGGTACCGCCGCAACCTGGCCGGGATCGGCTTTCCTCGGAATCAGCATGTAAAACGTGCCCGGATGACGGAGCCGGCCGGCAATCGTTCCGGCCTCAATGCCCGCGCCGAGATAGAGGTCCGCGCGTGCGGGACCGACGATCGCGCCGCCGGTGTCCTGCGCCACCATCAGGCGGCGAAAGGGCGTCTGCTCGCCGGCGTTTTTCAACGGCAGCTCCGCCTCGATCCAGAACGGCGTGCCATAGACGTGCAGCGAACGGTCGACGGCGATCGAGCGGTCGCGGGTGAGCTCAACGCCCTGCGCGCCGATCGGCTCGGCATCATGATCGAGCTTCTCGACCACGCGGAAGAAAATGTAGGACTTGTTCAACCGCATGAGCTCCCGGCCCTCCTCCGGGTGCTCCGCGATGAACAGGCGGATCTTGTCCATCGACATCTCGTCCGCGGGAACAATGCCGCGCTCGATCAGCGCCCGGCCGACCGCGTAGTAGGGATGGCCGTTCTGCGCGTCGTAATTGATGCGGAGGATTTTTCCGTCGGGCAGGCGCACGCGGGCGGAACCCTGAATGTGCGCGAAGAAGGCGTCGATCTCGTCCTTGAGCCACACGATCTCAAGATCGCGGCCGGCGAGCGCGCCGTTCTCGATCGCGGTGCGGTCATAGAACGGGACGATCTTCCCGAGCCTGCGGGTGCCGGCGCGCGTCCGCTTGGTCGAGGCGCTGCGGGCCGGCTTCCTGATCTTCTGCGAGCCCGGCGTCTTCATCACGAGCTCTTCCGGCCTACGATAGATCGGCACGGCGTAGCCGTCGCCGGGCGTGAGGCTGCCTTCGACGACCGGTTCGTAATAGCCGGTGATGAAGCCTTCCTTCTCGCCGATCTTGGAGACGCGGACCGGCCGGAAGTGCTGCTCGAAGAACCCGCGCGCGGCTTCCTTCTCTACCGGCTCGCGCAGCGACGCGGCACGATCGCAAGGCTCGCGCAGCGAGCGCTCGAACGGCTTGACCGCGACCTTTGCACGCCGCCGCAGCAGGATCGGTTCACAGCTCTTGCGGAACGCCGCGAACGCGGCGGATTGATCGTCGTCGTTCCAGCCACTGAGATCGCCGAACGCGACCGGCTCCAGCGTCGCGCCGGGGATGCGCAGCGACCCCTTCGCCGCGAACGAGGACGAAGACAGAATCAGGAGGGCTACGCACAACGCGGCGGTGCGTGCGGTCATGTCGTCCGGATCAGGATGAGGCCGCCTCGGTGGCGACGAGCTTCCAGTTGGGATCGCGCGAGCCCGTCTCGCGTGCGAAGGTCCAGATGTCGGTCACGTCGGTCACGCGGTCGGGGTTGCCCTCGATCGGTTCGCCGACGCGATTGCGCGTCACCGAAATCAGTTGCGACACGAAGCGGACCGTGACCTGGGCGTTGCGGCCCTTCAGTTCGGCGCCGATGATTTCCGCCTTGTCGATGGAGACAAAACGGGATTCGAGCGTCTCGCCACGGCTCTCGCGATCGCCGATCGCGGCGGCAAAGCCGTCGAACACGTCGCGCGCGAGCAGGTTCTTCAGCGTGCGCCGGTCGCCCTCGGCGAAGGCGGTCACGATCATCTCATAGGCGCTCTTGGCGCCGGTCAGGAAATGCTTCGCGTCGAAATCCGGGTCCGCCTTGGCGATTGCCTCCAGGCCCGCCGCCAACGGCGAGCCCGGTTCGGCGATCCCGGCCCATCGCTCGGCCGAGCCATTGCCGCCTTCGATGTCGGCGCGCGGCATGGTCTCCGCCCCGCGGCCCGGCAGCGAAACAACCTTTTCGCGCGCCGGCGCGGGCTTGGCGTCGCGCGCGGAATAGGGATCGTAGGGCGGCCGTTCCCGGCCGGTCCGTTGACCCAGGACGCTTCGCAGACGCGCGAAGATGAAGATCGCGAGCGCAAGAAAGATGATGGTGTAGATATCAAACACTGGACTTGTTGCCCGGCCGGTCTGAATTCCGGCGCCTGCGGCAGGCGGCCAACCGCCGCAGGCATTCTGAGAGGTCATATGGGGGCGATGGCGCCCATTCCAAGGCGAACCACGCGACCCTGCACCGCGAAAGTAGACGATCCCGCTCCTTTGGCCAACTGGCGCCGGGCAATCGGCCGCAAAATCCCGCCGGCAGCGTTCTTGTTCGTGCCACGCAACCGTGATAGCGACGCCGCGCCGCCGCAGTTCCGGCGGATTTCCCAATCCGGCCGCGGAGACCCACATGAACACGCCCATCGAAGGGGCCGGCGACGGCAAGCTTCCCTCGCTCAATGTCCTTGCGCAGTACATCAAGGACCTCTCGTTCGAGAGCCCGAACGCGCCGAACTTCGGCATGCCGCCCAACCAGGCGCCGGCGCTGAATGTACAAATCAACGTTAACGCCAAGCCACTTTCGGGCACGGATTTCGAGGTCGAGCTCTCGATCGAGGGCAAGGCCGAGCACAACAAGACCGTGCTCTTCGCGATCGAGCTCGTCTATGCGGGCGTGTTCCGGGTGCAGAATGTGCCGCAGGAAAGCGTGCATCCGGTGGTGCTGATCGAATGCCCGCGGCTGCTTTTCCCGTTCGCGCGCGCGATCGTCGCCGACACGGTGCGCGACGGCGGATTTCCGCCCCTCATGCTCGATCCGGTCGATTTTGCGGCGCTTTACCGGCAGCGCGCCGCACAGACGCAGGCCCAGGCGGCGCCGCAAAGCAACTGAATCGCTCAGGATTTCGCCGGTTCCGGCGCGGCGTCGGAGAGATAATCGCGCCACAACGCGTCGGCGCCGAGCGCCGTGATGAATTCCCGGTGCGCGGCCTGTTCGGCTTCCGACAAGAAGGAAGGAAGCGGCGCGGGGCGCGTCCGCGTGGCTTGTACGACGGCGCGGACGGCAACGGACTCGGCGACCAGTCCGAGCCGCGCCTGCCGCCCGCCCACCAGTTCTGCATAGACTTCGGCGAGCAACTCCGCGTCGAGCAAGGCGCCGTGCTTGGTGCGGCGGCTGTTGTCGATGCCATAGCGCGCGCAGAGATCGTCGAGCTTGTTCGGTCCGCCGGGATGGCGGCGGCGAGCGAGCGTCAGCGTATCGACGGCGCGATCGCGCGGGAACGGCGGGCGCTTGACGCGGTCGAACTCCGCATTGAGGAAGGCGAGATCGAAGCCGGCATTGTGGATGACGAGCGTCGCATCGCCGAGGAAGCGCATGAATTCGTCAACCACATCGGCGAAGAGCGGCTTGTCCGCGAGGAACCCCACGGTCAGGCCGTGCACCGCTTCGGCCTCGGCCGGCATGTCCCGCTCGGGATTGATGTAGGCATGATACGTCGCACCGCTCGGGATGCGGTTCACGAGCTCCACGCAGCCGATCTCGACGATGCGATGCCCCTGATAAGGGTCAAGCCCGGTGGTTTCCGTGTCGAGGACGATCTCGCGCATGTTCGTCAGTCCCGCTTTGCCTTCAGCCCGCTTTGTTCCAGTTCGCGCAGAATGGCCCGCACGTCGGCGCGCGCCGCGTCGAAGCCCCGGCTTGTATCGATCACGAAGTCGGCGCGGGCGCGCTTCTCCGAATCAGGCATCTGCCGCGCCAGGATCGCGCCGATCTTCTCGTCTGTCATGTTCGGGCGTTCGCGCAAGCGGGCGCGCTGAACTTCCGGCGGCGCACTGACGACAACGACGGCGTCGACGCGCTTGTCCCCGCCGGTCTCCAGGAGAAGCGGAATATCGAGCACCGCGACTTTCGCACCTGACTGCCTTGCGGTCTCCCGGAACTTCTCCTCGGCCTTGCGGACGAGCGGATGTACGATCGCCTCCAGCTTGTGCAAGGCTCGCGGATCGTTGACGATCTTCGCGGAAAGCCGCTCGCGGTCCACGCGCCCGCCGATCGTCACGCCGGGAAACGCCGTTTCGATCGGCGCGACCGCCTCGCCTTCATAGAGCTTGTGCACCTCGGCGTCGGCGTCGAAAACCGGCACGCCTTCGTCGGCAAACATCTTCGCGGTCGCTGATTTCCCCATGGCGACGGATCCGGTAAGGCCGAGCACGATCATTTGCCGCCTTTCGCGAGATCGGCCAGCACCGCCGCGCGCAGCTCCGGCGTCACCCTGGGCCGTACGCCGAACCAGCGCTCGAAGCCGGGCACCGCCTGATGCAGCAGCATGCCGAGGCCGTCGACGGCGCGGAGGCCGCGCGCGCGGGCCGCGGCGAGCAGCGGCGTCTCCAGCGGCACATAGACGATGTCGCAAACAATGCCGGAAGACTGCATCGGCGAAAGGTCGATCTTGAGTGGCGGCTGCCCGGCCATGCCGAGCGTCGTTGTATTCACGAGCAGATCGGCATCGTGCAGCCATTCCGGCAGCTCGTCGTAGGTGGCGACGGTGACGCGCGGCCCGAACTGTATCGCCAGCGCCTCGGCGCGCCCCGGCGTTCGGTTGACGACGACGACCCGCGTCAGCCCGCGCTCGAGCAGCCCATGAACCGCGGCGCGGGCAGCGCCGCCGGCGCCGAGCACCACCGCCTGTTCAGGTTGTACCTGCCAATCCGGCACCGCCTCGTCGAGGTTGGCGAGGAAGCCGTGCACGTCGGTGTTCATGCCGACGAGCTTGCCATCCTCCAGCCAAACGGTGTTGGCGGCCTGCAGCGCATCGGCCGTCTCGTCGGCGCGCGCGAGCAGCCGGTAGGCGGCCTCCTTGTGCGGCACGGTGACGTTGCCGCCCACATAGCCGCGCTGGGCGAGGTTCGTGAGGAAATCCGGCAATTGCTCCGGCGGCACGTCTTCGCGCGTGTAGTCGCCTTCGATCCGGTGCTCGGCGAGCCAGAAGCGGTGGATCAGCGGCGAGCGGGAATGCGCGACCGGATGGCCGATGATGCAGGCGCGACGGGCGCTCACGGCAGATTCTCCGTGGCGCGAAAATGCGTAAGCAGCTTCAGGAGCGGCAAGCCGAGCACCGTGAAGTGATCGCCTTCAATCTTCTCGAACAGATGCACCCCGAGACCTTCCAGCTGATAGGCGCCCACGCTCCTGGTGACGCGGTCGCCGGCGGCGGTGAGATAGGCATCGAGAAATTCGTCGGAGAGCGGCCGCACCGTGAGGTAGGCCGAGCTCACGGCCTCAAACTCGATGCGGCCCGCGCGGGCGACAGCCGCGGCCGCGTGCAGCGCGTGCGTGCGGCCGGCAAGCGCTTTCAGTTGCTCGCGCGCGGCCGCCGTATCGGCCGGCTTGGAGAAGCGCCGCTCGCCGAGCGCGAGCGTCTGATCGGCGCCGAGGACGAGACCGGGGTGACGCCGCGAGACTTCGAGCGCTTTCTCTTTCGCCAGCAAGCGCGCGGCAGCAACCGGATTCGACTTTGCGTCGGTGGAGTTTGCTTCCGCGGCGCGCTCGTCGATGTCCGCCGGATCGATGACAACCGGAATGCCGGCGGCTTCCAGCATCGAGCGGCGCACTGCGCTCTTCGATGCCAGCACGAGCGGTTCGCCGCGCCAGAGCGTCATTGTCCGTCCGCCGCCGCGCCGCGGCGCTCTTGCAGGAGAGAAATCACCGCGGCCGCCGTCTCCTCGATGGAGCGCCGGGTCACATCGATGACCGGCCAGCGATGCTTCGCACAGAGCTGGCGGGAGAACGCGATTTCCTCGGAGACGGCCTGCCGATCAACGTAAGCGGTGTCGGAGCGCGCAGCATTGATGCCGAGCAGACGGTTCTGCCGGATCTGCACAATGCGTTCGGGGCTGGCGTAGAGTCCGACGACGAGCGGCTTCTGCAAGGTCTCAAGGCCCGGCGGAGGCGGGATGCCCGGCACGAGCGGGACATTCGCCGTGCGGATGCCACGGTTGGCAAGGTAGATGCTGGTTGGCGTCTTTGATGTGCGGGAGACGCCGATCAGCACGACATCGGCTTCCTCGAGGTTCTCCGCGTGCTGGCCGTCATCGTGCAGCATGGTGAAATTCAGCGCGTCGATGCGGCGGAAGTATTCGGCGTTCAACATATGCTGCCCGCCGATGCGCGGTGTCGTTTCGGCACCGAGATAACTTTGGAAGAGCGCCAGCACGGACGCGAGTACGGACAGACACGGCACGCCGAACTCGCGGCATCGGCTCTCGAGCCGCTCGTTCAATTCGCGGTCGACAAGCGTGTAGAGCACGATTCCCGGATTCTCTTCGATCTTGGCCAGGGCGGCATCGAGCTGCTTCTGGTTGCGAATGAGCGGATAGACGTGCTCGATCGCCGACACCGTCGAGTATTGAGCGGCAGCCGCGCGCCCGACCGCGAGCAACGTCTCACCGGTCGCGTCGGATACGAGATGCAAATGGAAGTAGCTCGCGGCACCCGCCGACTTCTTCATCGTTGCTTTCCACCGGCCTGTGAATTGGAGGGGAGAAAGGCACGGGTTTGGGCCGCCGGCAAGCGCGGCCCGGGGCCGGGCCGCAATTCTTCCACATTGTGACCCGGCAGGAAAACTTCTGTCGCAGGGCGGTGGGAATCGGGGAATGGCGCTTCTGCGATCAATTGTCCGGTCAGAACACGGCTTCTTCGCGAGTGTGGTATGGCGAAGCGCCGGGGACGGTATGTGGACGGCATTCGTCGACGCTTTCAGGCCATCCAGTAACTACAAACAAGAATCTAGATAGGATTAGAAGTGAAGAAGGAAGTGGACCGGACGAGAGGCGGAAAGTTGCTGGGGGTCCTGGATGGTTCCGTGGTGTCGCCGCCTCCGGTCTGGTTCATGCGGCAAGCTGGCCGCTATCTCCCCGAGTACGGGAAGGTGCGTGCGGAAGCCGGCGGCTTTGTGGAGCTCTGCCTCGATCCGAAGATGGCAGCGGAAGTGACGCTGCAGCCAGTGCGGCGTTTCGATCTCGACGCAGCGATCATCTTTTCCGACATCCTGATCGTGCCGTATGCGCTCGGTGTGCCGCTCTGGTTCGAGGAAGGGGAAGGACCGCGGCTCGAGCCGGTGCATGATCGCCATTCCTTTCAGTTGCTTCATGAGGTGCTTGATCGGGCGGTCACGGGACGCGTGTATGAGGCGATCGCGGCGGTGCGGGCAGTGCTTCCGCCCGATACGACGTTGATCGGCTTCTGCGGGGCTCCCTGGACGGTGGCGACCTATCTCATTGCCGGGCGAGGGACGGAGGATCAGGCGCCGGCGAAGGATCTGATGCGGAGCGATGCAAAGCTTTTCGCGGAGATCATCGAGCGGCTTGCGGATGCAACAGCCGAACATCTCGTGGGGCAACTCGATGCGGGCGCGGACGTCGTGCAGATTTTCGATACCTGGGCGGGATCGCTCGATGCGGATTCGTTCTTGCGTTGGTGTGTCGAGCCGACCGTAAGGATCGTTTCGGCCGTCCGACGAAAGAAGCCCGGCGCGCGGGTGATCGTGTTTCCCAGAGGTGCGGGTCTTGATGGGATCGAGCGGCTGGTTGCGGCGTGCGGCGCGGATGCCGTTAGCCTCGATTCCCAGGTCGATCGTCGGCAGTCGCGGGCGCTATTGGGCGGTCGCTGTGCATTGCAGGGAAATCTCGATCCCGAAACGTTGCTGAGGGGCGGGGAGAAGCTGGATCGAGCGATCGATGAAATGCTCCGGGATTTTTCCGGCGTGCGTCACATCTTCAATCTCGGACACGGCATCCTGAAGGAAACGCCGATCGCGCATGTCGAGCGGATGATCGCGCGGGTCCGGCGGAGCGGGTGATGCTCTATCTCTGGGTGAAGGCGCTGCATGTCATTGCCGTGATCTCCTGGATGGCGGCGCTGCTCTATCTGCCGCGGCTCATGGTCTACCATTGCGAAGCCGAAACGGGATCGCGGCAATCGGAGACTTTCAAAATCATGGAGCGGCGGCTCCTGCGGTTCATCGCCACGCCGGCGATGGTCGCGGTGTGGCTGACGGGCCTCTGGATGATCTATGAGGCCGGGCTCCTCCGCGAGGGATGGCTGCACGGCAAGCTCGTGCTGGTGCTCGGGCTCAGCGCGGTGCACGGCCTAAATGCCAAGTGGGTCAAGGACTTCGCGGCGGATCGGAACCGACGACTACCGCGTTTTTACCGCCTCATGAACGAGGTGCCGACACTTCTCATGATCGGCATCGTTATCCTTGTCATTGTAAAGCCGTTTTGATTAGCGGGACTTGCGCCCGACTCAAGCGTTGCTTATGTTGAGTTACCTTCCCTAACGCAGGCGCACGCGCGCTCGTTTGCCGATCCGCCTCACGGATCGGCCGGTGCGCCGGACCGGGGCTCCAGGCTCCGCCATCCAGACCTGCGGTCTCATTCCCTAGTTTTATGCGGACGAGCCTTTGATTCGTCCGTCAAGGTGCAATTCCCATGCGGGAAATCAAACTACACGATCTGAAAGCCAAGACTCCGGCCGAACTCCTCGTGCTCGCCGAAGAGCACCAGGTCGAGAACGCAAGCACGATGCGCAAGCAGGAGCTCATGTTCGCGATCCTGAAGCAGATGGCCTCGAAAGAGGTCGACATCATCGGCGAGGGCGTCGTCGAGGTCCTGTCGGACGGCTTCGGCTTCCTGCGGTCGCCGGATGCGAATTATCTGGCCGGTCCCGACGACATCTATATCTCGCCGTCGCAGATTCGGCGGTTCTCGTTGCGCTCCGGCGATACGGTCGAGGGGCCGATCCGGAGCCCGAAGGACGGCGAGCGCTATTTCGCGCTGCTCAAGGTGAACTCGATCAACTTCGAGGACCCGGAGAAGGCGCGCCATAAGATCCACTTCGACAACCTGACGCCACTCTATCCCGACGAGCGGATCAAGATGGAGCTCGACGATCCGACGAAGAAGGATCTCTCGGCTCGCATCATCGACATCGTGGCGCCGCTCGGCAAAGGCCAGCGCGCGCTCGTGGTCGCCCCTCCCCGCACCGGTAAGACGGTGCTCTTGCAGAACATCGCCCATTCGATCACCGCAAATCATCCCGAGTGCTACCTGATCGTGCTGCTCATTGATGAGCGACCGGAAGAGGTCACGGACATGCAGCGCTCGGTGAAGGGCGAGGTGGTGTCCTCGACCTTCGACGAGCCGGCATCGCGTCACGTGCAGGTGGCGGAGATGGTGATCGAGAAGGCGAAGCGGCTCGTGGAGCACGGACGTGATGTAGTCATCTTGCTCGATTCAATCACGCGGCTCGGCCGCGCCTACAACACGGTGGTGCCAAGCTCGGGCAAGGTGCTGACGGGCGGCGTTGACGCCAACGCCCTGCAGCGGCCGAAACGGTTCTTCGGCGCCGCGCGCAACATCGAGGAAGGCGGATCGCTGACGATCATCGCGACGGCGCTGATCGATACCGGCAGCCGCATGGACGAAGTGATCTTCGAAGAGTTCAAGGGCACTGGCAACTCGGAGCTCATCCTCGATCGCAAGGTCGCGGACAAGCGCGTGTTCCCCGCGATCGACATCACGCGCTCGGGCACCCGGAAGGAGGAGCTCCTGGTGCCGCCGGATCAGCTGAAGAAGATGTACGTGCTCCGCCGCATCCTGAACCCGATGGGCACGATGGACGCGATCGAATTCCTGCTCGACAAGCTGCGGCAGACGAAATCGAACGCGGAGTTCTTCGAGTCGATGAATGCCTAGTGCGGAAGCACGCGACGAGTAAAGATCGCCGGGCCCAGCGCCCGACGATTTCGTTTCGGGCTAAGGCATAGAGGCGACTACTCGATTCGGGTCCGTGATGGGCCGCGAGCAGCTTTCTCCAATGCAGATAAAAGCGGCCCCTTCCTTGGGAGTGGCGGCAATCTTCTGGCGAGCGGGATGCGTGGGGGGAAGCGCGTTGGCCGCAGGGGCGCGGAGGACCGTGCGATCGAGGAAGGGGAGCCGGAGGGCCGCGGCGGCGAAGGCGTCGGCGCGCTCGCCGGTTACCACGACCTCCTTGTGACGAAGCCGCAGATCGAGGGCGTTCAGGAAGGCAGCGTGACCGAAGAGGTTCTCCGCGGCGATCGGCAGCACGGCATCGAACAGGCGATCCGCGCGTTCGCGATAATGGTCGTCGCCGGCAAGGAGAGCGAGCCGGATGAGGTTCTGCGCAATCAGGGCATGCGGGTTGGGGAGCGCGTCATCGCGCGTCATCGCGAGGCGGACAATCAGGCCCTCGGCGTCGTCGGCGGTGAGGAAATAGGTTCCAGTGTTTGGATCGGCGTGATGGCGTTCGAGCGTCGCGGTCCAGGCCGTCGCGCGTTCTAGGAATGTATTCATCCCGGTTGCCTGATGGAGGGCGATGGCGGCGCGGGTCATCGCGGCATGGTCGGAGGAGAGACCGGGGAAGATGAGGCGGCCGTCGCGGAAGCTGTGGCCGACGCGGTCGCCGCGGGTCATGTTGTCAGCGATGAAATGGAAGGCTCGCGTGGCGCGCTCGATCCACGCAGGTTCGTCGAGGAGCGCGCCGGCATTGGCAAGGGCCGCAATCATGAGGCCGTTCCAGTCGGCCAGGATCTTGTCGTCCAGGCCGGGACGGACACGGCCGGCGCGGGCTTCAAGGAGCTTTGCACGCAGCACCGCGAGCCGGTGCTCATCGTCATCGCTGCGCTGGGTGCGGAGCAGACGGTTCAGAATGTTATGCCCTTCGAAGTTGCCTTCCGCTGATACGTCGTAGTGGCTGGCGAACCAGGCGCCGTCCTCGGCGCCAAGCACGCGTTCGATCTCGCCGAGCGACCAGACATAATACTTTCCCTCTTCTCCCTCGGAGTCGGCGTCGAGGCTGGAGGCGAAGGCGCCGCCTTCCGTGGTCATCTCGCGCGCGAGCCAGCCGACCGTTTCCTCGGCGCGAGCGCGAAAGAGCGGATTGCCGGTGCGAGCGTGGGCGAGCGCCAGCAGCTCGAGCAGCTGCGCGTTGTCGTAAAGCATCTTCTCGAAGTGTGGGACGAGCCAGCGCTCGTCGACCGAATAGCGGGCATAGCCGCCGCCGAGGTGGTCGTAGATGCCACCCTCGCTCATGCGCTCGAGCGATTGTTCGACGGTCTCGAAATAGCGGACGTCACCGGTGCGTTCGCCGGCGCGCCAGAGGAATTCGAGGATCGCGCATTGAGGAAATTTCGGCGCGCCGCGCAGGCCGCCGTGCACCGGGTCGAACAGATTGGCGAAACGCGGCGCGAGCTGGTCGAGCTCGGGGCGGCCAAGGCTCACGCGGCCGGTCGCTTGCCCGCGTTCGCCGAGGCGCGTCGAAATCGCGATGCGGTTGTTCTCGATCTTCACCGGCTCTTCGCGGAAGACGCGGGCGACCTCGCGGAGGACATCGACAAACGCGGGCCGGCCGTAGCGCGCCTCCTTCGGAAAGTAAGTGCCGCCCCAGAACGGCTCGCCCTTCGGCGTGAGGAACATCGTAAGCGGCCAGCCGCCCTGCTCGCCCAGGAGGTGCAGCGCGTTCATATAAATCTCGTCGATGTCCGGGCGCTCTTCGCGGTCGACTTTGATGTTGATGAAGAGCTCGTTCATGACTGCGGCGGTGGCTTCGTCCTCGAAGCTCTCGTGCGCCATGACATGACACCAGTGACAGGCGGCATAGCCGACGGAGAGGAGAATCGGTTTGTTCGTACGCGTTGCTTCGGCGAGCGCGTCCGGCCCCCACGGCCACCAGGCGACGGGGTTGTCCTTGTGCTGGAGGAGATAGGGACTGGTCTCGCGCGCGAGCCGGTTCTCGGGCATGGTCGTTTCCTTCTCGGGGCAAACTAACACGAGCGGTTCCGGTTCAGTGGAAATGGCGGCACGCGACGACACGATCTATGCGCTTTCAAGCGGGCGGTTGCCGGCGGCGATTGCGATCGTGCGTATCTCGGGGCCGCGGGCTCGATTCGGACTCGAAACGCTGATTGGCAAGGTACCGGAGCCGCGGCGGGCGGCGTACGCGCTGGTGCGTGATCCGAAGACGGACGAACTGATCGACGACGCGCTGGCGCTCTGGTTTCCCGGGCCGAAGAGCGAGACCGGCGAGGACACGGTGGAGCTTCACCTGCATGGCGGGCGGGCGATCGTCGCCGCAGTGTTTCGGGCGCTCGAGCACCTCGATGGCTTTCGGCCGGCGGTCGCGGGCGAGTTCACGCGCCGCGCGCTTTATCACGGGAAGCTCGACCTCGCGGCCGTCGAGGGTCTTGGCGATCTTGTGGCGGCGGAGACGGAAGCGCAGCGGCGGCAGGCGCTCGCGCAGTTTCGCGGCGCGCTGTCGGGCAAGGTCGAGGCGTGGCGCGAGCGGCTCGTCGCGGCGCTCGCCAATCTCGAAGCGGCGATCGATTTCGTGGACGAAGGTGACGTGCCGGAGGATCTGCTGACGCCGGCGGTGGCGTCGGCGAGGGAGCTCGCCGAAGAAATCCGGATGGCGCTGCTCGACGCGGAGCGGGGCGAACGGCTGCGCGAGGGCTTCGTCGTCGCGCTCGCCGGTCCTCCGAACGTCGGGAAGTCGACCCTCCTCAACCGCCTCGCACAACGGGATGTGGCGATCGTCACCGACATCCCCGGCACCACCCGCGACCCGATCGAGGTGGCGCTCGATCTTGGCGGCGTGCCGGTGGTGCTTGTCGACACCGCCGGCGTGCGGGAGACGAGCGACCGCGTGGAAGCAGAGGGCGTACGGCGGGCGCTCGAGCGGGCCGCGCATGCCGATCTTGTGCTGTGGCTCGTCGAGGCGGGCGATCCGAATCCGCCGCCCGCCCCGAGCGCGAGGCGAGTGCAGGCGGTGCGGACGAAGGCGGATCTTGTCGATTCGGGTGTGCAACGACAGTTATCAGCGTCTGATTCAATTTGCATTTCAGCCGCTGAAAATACGGGGATCGATTCGCTTCTGAAATTTCTGACGGCGGAAGCCGAGGCACTGGCGGGCGAGCCCGCGGTGGTGACCCACGCGCGCCAGCGGCACGCGCTGACGGAAGCCGCTGAGCGGATCGAGGCCGGGATCGCCATCGGGCAGCCCGGAAAGGAAGAGCTTGTCGCGGAGGAATTGCGGCTCGCCGCGCGGGCGCTTGGCCGGGTAACCGGCCGGGTGGACGTCGAAGACGTGCTGGACCTTGTGTTCAGAAACTTCTGTATTGGTAAATGAAGTCTTAACGGCCATCCGGTTCTCCTCCTGTCAGCCGGTTCGGCGGCGTGACTCACGTGAAACACTCGGAAACCCAGTATTTGATTCGGTCGTTACGCCTGCGTTTCACGTGAAACGCACCCTGCCCGCCCCGCTTTTGACGGCGGGCCCGGCGCTCGGCTACAGGGGGCGCATCCGGAGCATCGCATGCGATTTGACGTGATCGTCGTCGGCGGAGGCCATGCCGGTTGTGAGGCGGCGGCCGCCGCCGCGCGGCTTGGCGCCAGGACCGCGCTCGTCACCCACCGTTTCACGACGGTGGGCGCGATGTCGTGCAATCCGGCGATCGGCGGACTCGGCAAGGGCCATCTCGTGCGCGAGGTCGACGCGCTCGACGGTCTCATGGGTCGCGTCGCCGATCGCGGCGGGATTCAGTTTCGCGTGCTTAACCGACGCAAGGGCCCGGCAGTGCGCGGGCCGCGCGCCCAGGCGGACCGCAAGCGCTATGCGGAAGCGATGCAGGCGGCGATCCGTACGATCCCGAACCTCACGGTGATCGAAGGCGAGGCCGACGATCTTCTCGTGCGCGAGGGGAAAGCTGTGGGCATTTCGCTCGCGGACGGCCGAGTCATCGATGCCGGTGCAGTGGTGTTGACTACGGGGACATTTCTTCGCGGGCTGATCCACATCGGCGAGCAAAAGATTCCCGCTGGCCGGGTCGGCGAGGCCCCTGCCCTCGGATTGTCGCGAACCCTCGCCGTGCACCAGTTTTCTCTCGGCCGGCTGAAGACCGGGACGCCCCCTCGCCTTGATGGCCGGACGATCGACTGGAGCGCCGTCGAGATGCAGCCGGGCGACGAGCCGCCGGAGCCCTTCTCCGCCCTCACCGACCGCATCGAGAATCCGCAGATCGCCTGCGGCATCACCCGCACGACCGCCGCCACGCACGATGTGATCCGCGCGAACGTGCATCGCTCGCCGATGTATTCCGGGCAGATCGAAAGCCGCGGGCCGCGCTACTGCCCGTCGATCGAGGACAAGATCGTCCGGTTCGGCGACCGTGACGGGCATCAGATCTTTCTCGAACCCGAGGGCCTCGACGACGACACCGTCTATCCCAACGGGATCTCCACCTCGTTGCCGGAGGACGTGCAGCTCGCGCTGATCGCGACAATCCCGGGGCTCGAGCGGGCGCGCATGGTGCGGCCGGGCTACGCCATCGAATACGACTATGTCGATCCGCGCGAGCTTGAGCCGACGCTGGAGACGAAGCGCGTCCCGGGGCTTTTTCTTGCGGGCCAGATCAACGGCACGACGGGTTACGAAGAAGCGGCCGCGCAGGGCCTGGTCGCGGGGCTCAATGCGGCGCGGCGCGCGGGCGGCGGCGACGGCGTCGTGTTCGATCGGGCGGAAGCCTATCTCGGCGTGATGATCGACGATCTCGTGACGCGCGGGGTGACGGAGCCCTACCGCATGTTCACGTCGCGCGCCGAGTTTCGCCTTACCTTGCGCGCGGACAACGCGGACCAGCGCCTTACCCGGCGAGGGCTCGATCTGGGCTGCGTCGGGCGGGAACGTGGTGAACGATTCGTTACCAAAATGACGGCGCTGGATGCAGCACACTCCTGGGCGCGGTCGGTTTCGATTACGCCCAGTGAAGCCGATCGATTCGGCCTCGTTTTGAATCGCGACGGGCAGCGGCGGACCGCGTACCAGCTTCTCTCCTACCCGCACCTCGGCATTGCCGACATTGCGCGTATCTGGCCCGAGGCTGCCGCGTTCGATGCGAAGATCGCGGCGCAGCTTGAGACGGACGCCAAATACGAAGTCTATCTCCATCGCCAGGCAGAGGATGTCGAACGCTTTCGCCGCGACGAGGCGCTCGTGCTGCCGGACGATCTCGACTATCAAGCGATCCCCGGGCTTTCGACGGAGCTCCGGCAGAAGCTCGGTCTCGTGCGGCCGCGCACGCTCGGCCAGGCCGATCGGATCGACGGTATGACGCCGGCGGCGCTTGCGCTCGTGGCGCTGCATGCGCGGCGTGCCGGATGAGCGTCCCCAATCTCGAAGCGGATCGCGCGCGCGCACTGAAGCTCGTACCGGTTTCACATGAAACGGCGGCGCGACTCGATCAATTCGTCGATTTGCTGCTGCGGTGGCAGCGCGCGGTGCAGCTCGTGGCGCCGTCCACGTTGCCAAAGCTCTGGACGCGGCACATCGCCGACAGCCTGCAACTGATCGCGCATGCGCCCGACGCGACGGTCTGGGCCGATCTCGGGTCGGGTGGCGGCTTCCCTGGACTCGTGATCGCGATCGCATTGACGGGGCGGGCAGGAGCGCTCGTGCATCTCGTGGAGAGCGACGCGCGCAAGGCGGCATTCCTTCGCGAAGCGGCGCGACTCATGCGGGCGCCGATCAAGCTCCATGCGGAGCGGATCGAGTCGGCGGCGGAACGGATTGGAGAAGTGGATATCGTCACCGCGCGCGCCTTGGCGCCGCTTCCGCGCCTGCTAGAGTTGGCGCAGCCGTTCTTGCGGGCAGGGGCCAGAGCGGTCTTTCCAAAAGGACAACATCTAGATGAGGAATTGACCGAGGCCGCTAAATCTTGGAAGATTCAGTCGCGAATTTTGCCGAGTCTGACTGACCCCTCCGGCAAGATCCTGATCATCGAAAGCGCCAGCCCGTTAACCCCGCGTTAATCACGATTGCAGATGCCATGACAGCCCATCGCCCCCGCGTCCTCGCCATCGCCAACCAGAAGGGCGGCGTCGGCAAGACGACCACCGCCATCAATCTCGGCACCGCGCTTGCCGCCATCGACGAGCGGGTGCTGATCGTCGACCTCGATCCGCAGGGCAATGCCTCGACCGGGCTCGGGATCGAATACAAGACGCGTAACGTCTCCACCTACGATGCATTGATGGGCGACGCGTCGCTTGCTGCGGCCGTGCGCGAGACGGCGGTGCCTCACCTGCATATCGCGCCGTCGACGGTCGACCTCTCCGGTTTCGATCTCGAAATCTCGACGGCATCCGACCGCGCCTTCCGGTTGCGGAACGCGATTGCCGCGCTCGGCACGCCGACGCGCAACGCGGAAGGCAAACTCGAGGGCGAGGGTTACAGCTACGTGCTCGTCGATTGCCCGCCTTCGCTCAACCTGCTCACGGTCAATGCGATGGCGGCGGCCGATGCGATTCTCGTGCCGCTGCAATGCGAGTTCTTCGCACTCGAAGGTTTGTCGCAACTCCTGAAGACGGTCGAGCAGGTGAAGAACAGCTTGAACCCCGGTCTCACCATCCACGGCATCGTGCTGACGATGTACGATGCGCGCAACAACCTCTCGGACCAGGTTGTCGCCGACGTGCGGCAATTCCTCGGCGATAAGGTTTATGAGACGGTGATCCCGCGCAATGTACGCGTGTCGGAGGCGCCGTCCTACGGCAAGCCGGTGCTGCTCTACGACTTCAAGTGCGTCGGCAGCCAGGCGTACCTCAAGCTCGCGTCGGAGATCGTGCAGCGCGAGCGCAACCTGGCTGCAGCATGAGGTTCATGAACCGCGCATGCGCCCGGGCAACAACCGCGAACGGAGTTCAATAGTGACCATGGCGGAAGACGCGCCCCGCTCGCGACTGGGACGAGGGCTCGCGGCGCTGATCGGCGACGTGGGCGATGAGAACGCCGCGATCGAGCGCGCGCGCGGACAACGGCGCGTGCCGATCGAGTTTCTCAGGCCGAACCCGCGCAACCCGCGCCGGCAGTTCAACGAAGAGGAGCTGGAAGAGCTCGCGGCGTCGATCCGCGCGAAGGGAATTCTGCAGCCGATCCTCGTGCGCGCGGTGCCCGGGGCGGGCGACGCCTACGAGATCATCGCGGGCGAACGGCGCTGGCGCGCGGCGCAGCGGGCGGGGCTGCACGACGTCCCGATCATTCTGCTCGAGATCGGCGACAAGGAAGCGCTCGAGATCGCCATCATCGAGAACGTCCAGCGCAGCGACCTGAACCCGCTCGAAGAAGCGATGGGTTATGGGTCGCTGATCGAGCAGTTCTCCTATCCGCAGGCGGAGCTTGCGCGCATCGTCGGCAAGAGCCGCAGCCATATTGCCAACACGCTGCGGCTTTTGAAACTTCCGGATAGCGTGAAAAAATTCCTATCGGAGGGAAGGCTGACGGCGGGGCACGCGCGCGCGCTGCTTGCGAGCGACAACCCGGAGGCGCTCGCGAAAGCGATCATCGAGAAAGGATTGAACGTCCGCGACGTCGAGGCGCTCGCCGGCGAGCAGGCGGAAGCACGCGGGAAAGCCGCCAAGCGACGGCCGCGCGGATCGAAGAGCGCCGACGTGCGCGCGCTCGAGCGCAAGCTCAGCGACATCCTTGGGCTGGTGGTGGAGATCAATCACCGCGTATCAGGCGGCGACATGCGCATCCGTTACAAGACGCTCGAGCAGCTCGATGCGCTGTGCCGCAAGCTGGGTGTGCGCCACTAGGCGAATTTCGTTTTCGTCGATCCCGTCCGCTCATTCTCGCGTAAGCGGGAATCCACGTCTTAGCGTGCGGCGAAAGGCGTGGATGCGCGAGACAAGCCCGCGCATGAGGATTCAATTTATTGCCGGCGGCGGGCGCCCTTGGCGAGGGCGAGCAATTCGCGCTCGGTGATGGGATCGGCGAGCGCCGCGTTGCGGCGCGCGGCGAGGGCGGCTCCGCCCAGCGCGATCAGCGCGCGCTCCAACGTGCCGGCGTTGAGGCGGTTCAGCGCCCGCTCGAACTTCGGTTTGCGGCGGAAGTGAATACGGAGCGCGGGGTCGTCGATGACGCGACTGGCCAACTCACCGGCGGCGACACGCAGGCTCAGGCGATGCAGGCTCGAGACGTGACGGATCGCGGCGCCGAGCGCGACGCTCGCCGGAATGCCGGCGGCGCGCGCCTTCGCATAGGCCGCAAGCGCGGCTTCCGCCTCGCCGGCGGCCGCGGCATCGACCACGTCGTCGAGCGCGAGCGCGGAGCTGTCGGCGATCACCGCACGCACGTCGTCGAAGCCGATGCGCTTGTTATCGCCGACGTGCAGCACGAGCTTTTCCAGCTCGGAACGGGTCGCGAGCCGGTCGGCGCCGAGCAGGCGCACGAGCGTTTCGCGGGCGTCGGTGTCGATCGTGATGCCGGCGTCCTGGAAGGTGCGGTCGACGAGGCGGGCGACGCTGCGCTCGTCGTCGGCGTAGCAGGGAAGCGCCGCCGCGGCCCGCGAGGATTCGGCGAGCTTGCGGAGCGGGGCGCCCTTGCGGAGATCGCCGGCTTCGACCACGACGAGCGCATCCTGTGGCGGGTCGGCAAGCAGCGCTTCGAGCGACGGCGTGAAATTGCGCGATCCCGCGCGCACATGCACGAGTCGCCGGCCACCGAAGAGGCCGATGGTGCGCGCCTCGTCGGCAAGGCGGCCGGGATCGCTCGCGAGCAAATCGCCTTCGAGCGTGACGACGGAGAACGGATCGGCGGCATCAGCGCCGCCGGCTTTCAGCAGACCTTCGACACGCTCGCGCACGAGGCCGGCGTCCGGCCCATAGACGAGCACGACGGGACGGCGCGGATCGGGACGGGATACGAAGCTGTCGATATCCTGATTGCGGATCGCGACCACGCGGGGGCCGTCAGGTGCGCGTGAGGAAGAACGACGCGAGGCGGGCGCGGATCTGCTCGGCCACCACCTTGGCCGCGCGGTTCTCGGCATCGCGCACGGCACGCAGATTGGCGAAGCGCTGCTGGCTGCGGTCGATGGAGACGCGGGCCATCGCCTGCTCGGTCAGCGCGATGCGGTCGTTCACGACGTCATGCAGCTTGTAGGTGACATCGAAAGAGATCATCTGCGCCACCGGCTGGCCGGAGTCCGTGTCGATGATCGGATTGAAGGAGCTCACGTTGGCGAGCAGCGTGAGCCGGTAGGGCGCGCCCGTACGGTTGCCCTCGCCGCCGGTCAGTTCGTAGATGAGATCGTTGCGCAGTTCGTTGCCGATGCGGCCGCTGATCGCGGCGACGTCCACATCGCGCAGCGCGTCGTGGAGCGAGGGGCCGGCGCCGTAGAGCGGCGTCTGCGCATACATCGGCTGGAACATGCAGCCGCCGAGACCGACGGCGACGAGCGCGGCTGCAAGCACCTGCGGGCGCGACAGTTCTGCGATGTGATCAAGCCACGACATTCACGATCCTCTGCGGCACGACGATGATACGCTTGGGGGCGCGGCCTTCCAGCGCGCGGCGCACGGGCTCGAGCGCGAGCACGGCGGCTTCCACTTCGGGTGCGGCGGCGTCGCGGGCGACGGTGACGTCGGCGCGTTTCTTGCCGTTGATTTGCACGGGGAGCGTGATCGTGTCCTCGACCAGGAGCTCACGCTCAAGCGCGGGCCAGGGCTCCTCGGCAATCAGCGTCTTGTGGCCGAGCGCGGCCCAGCATTCTTCCGCGAGGTGCGGCATCATCGGCTCGACCAGGCGAATGAGAATGTCGGCGGCTTCGCGGAAGGCAGCCGCCAGATCGGCCGCCACCTTGCCGCCCGCCGCGCGTGCTTCGGCGAGGGCCGCGCCGAGGGTATTCGCGAGCTCGTAGATTTGCGCCACGCCGCGGTTGAAACGCAGGCGTTCGATGTCCTCGCTCACGCGGGCGAGCGCGCCGTGCGCGCTTTTGCGGATTGCGAGTGCTGCCGCCCCGGGTGCAGCGGGGACGGGCGTGCCGACGGGCGCCGCCAGCTCGGCGAGGTCGTTGGCGAGGCGCCAGAGGCGCTGCACGAACCGATGTGCGCCCTGCACGCCTTCTTCGCTCCAGATCACATCGCGCTCCGGCGGGCTGTCCGACAACATGAACCAGCGAGCCGTATCGGCACCGTAGGACGAAAGTATGTCGTCGGGATCGACGGTATTCCGCTTCGATTTCGACATCTTTTCGATGGGACCGATCTCGACCTCCTCGCCGCCCGTGAGCAGAAAGGCGCGGCGGCGATCGCCGTCGGTCTCGATCCGGATCTCGGCCGGGCTCGCGTAGGCGCCGTCGTTCCGCTCGTAGGTTTCGTGCACCACCATGCCCTGGGTGAATAGGCCGGCGAACGGCTCGTCGAGATCGGCGTGGCCGGTCGCTTTCATGGCGCGGGTGAAGAAGCGCGAATAGAGGAGATGCAGGATCGCGTGCTCGACGCCGCCGATGTATTGATCGACCGGCATCCAGTAGCGCACGGCTTTCGGGTCTGTCGGCGTGTCGGCGTGGGGCGCGGTGAAGCGGATGAAGTACCAGGACGAGTCGACGAAGGTGTCCATGGTGTCGGTCTCGCGGCGCGCGGGCTCGCCGCAGATCGGACAGGGGACGTGCTTCCACGTCGGGTGGCGGTCGAGCGGATTGCCGGGGCGATCGAATTCGATGTCCTCCGGCAACGTGACCGGGAGATCCTTCTCCGGCACCGGCACCGCACCATGCTTCTCGCAATGGATCACCGGGATCGGGCAGCCCCAGTAGCGCTGACGGGAAATGCCCCAGTCGCGCAGGCGATACTGCACGCGGCGCTGGGCCACCGGGCGGTTGCCGCGGGTCTCGCTTTCGAGGCGCTTCGCGACTTCTTCTTTTGCAGCTTCGACGGTCATGCCGTCGAGGAAGCGGGAGTTCGCGAGCTTGCCGTCTTCGACATAAGCCTCGTTCCCGATCGCGAACGTTTTCGGGTCGACGCCTTCGGGCACGACAACGGGCGTGACGGGTAGGCCGTACTTGCGCGCGAAGTCGAGGTCGCGCTGGTCGTGTGCCGGACAGCCGAAGATCGCGCCGGTGCCGTAGTCCATCAGGATGAAGTTCGCGACGTAAACCGGCAATTCCCATCCTGGATCGAACGGGTGGGTGGCGCGCAGCCCGGTATCGATCCCTTTCTTCTCGGCCTTGTCGATCAGCTCCTGTGCGGTGCCGGTGCGGCGGCATTCCTCGATGAAGGCGGCGACCTTCGGGTCGCGCTCACCCAACGCCTTGGCGAGCGGATGATCGGGCGCGATTGCGATGAAGGATGCGCCGAAGAGCGTATCGGGCCGGGTCGTGAAGACCTCGACTTCATCGAAGCCGGCCAATGCATTCTTTGCCGCCAGCATGAAGCGGACGAGCAAGCCTTCAGACTTGCCGATCCAGTTCTTCTGCATGGTGCGGACCTTCTCCGGCCAGCGGTCGAGGGTATCGAGCGCTTGCAGGAGCTCTTCCGAATAGTTGGTGATCTTGAAGAACCACTGGGTCAGCTCGCGGCTCTCGACCTCGGCGCCGGAGCGCCAGCCGCGGCCGTCGATCACCTGCTCGTTCGCGAGCACGGTCTGGTCGACCGGGTCCCAGTTCACCTTCGAGGTCTTGCGCTCGACGAGCCCCGCCTTCCAGAAGTCGAGGAACATCTTCTGCTGGTGGCGATAATAGCTCGGATCGCAGGTGGCGACCTCGCGGCTCCAGTCGAGGGAGAGGCCCATCGACTTGAGCTGCGATTTCATGGTCGCGATGTTCTCGTAGGTCCAGGTTTTCGGGTGGACCTTGCGCTCCATCGCGGCGTTCTCGGCCGGCATGCCGAAGGCGTCCCAGCCCATGGGATGCAGGACGTTATGACCCTTGGCGCGCATGTAGCGGGCGACCACGTCGCCCATCGTGTAGTTGCGCACGTGGCCCATGTGGATGCGCCCCGACGGATAGGGGAACATCTCAAGGACGTAATATTTCGGGCGCGGGTCGTCGTTCGCGGTCTTGAAGATCTCGCGGTCTTCCCAGACGCGCTGCCAGCGCGGCTCGGCTTCACGGGCGTTGTAACGTTCGCTTTTCATG
>Ga0182741_1002297_pt1 | contig 22672 bp, 24 predicted proteins | sample eDN5th37CBELigOP_FD_128874 | JGI IMG/M metagenome (GOLD analysis project Ga0182741, IMG submission 128874) | Enriched Organic Plus compost microbial communities from Emeryville, California, USA - eDNA 5th pass 37_C BE-Lig OP (version 2) (version 2) ... | reverse complement strand
TATCGCCCACCAATCGATCCGCAGCCATCGTGCCCGGGCGATCAAGACCGAGACGGAGGAGCGCATCTGATGGAACTCCTGCTGTCCCTTGCCATCGGCATCCTCGTAAGCTCTGGCGTGTGGCTGCTGCTGCGGCCACGCACCTACCAGGTGATCATGGGTCTCTCGCTGCTCTCCTACGCAGTGAACCTCTTCATCTTCGCGACTGGCAGGTTGAAGATCGGTGCGCCGCCTATCGTTGAGAAAGGCACTGCAATCGACCCTGCCAACTATGCTGATCCGGTCCCGCAGGCACTGATCCTGACTGCGATCGTCATCAGCTTCGCAACCACCGCGCTGTTCCTTGTAGTTCTGCTCGCCTCGCGTGGCATAACCGGTACCGACCACGTAGACGGACGTGAGCCTGAAAGATGATGCCTGGACCCACTCACCTCCTTATCGCGCCGATCCTGATTCCGCTTGCGGCGGGAGCCCTGCTGCTGCTGTTCGACGAGCGCGAGCGCCGTCTGAAGGACACGATCAGCATCGTCGCCTGTGCAGCCATGCTGGCTGTTTCAATTCTCCTTCTTGGACGCTCCCACACCGGCGGCCCGGACGGAGACGGCAGCGTCTACGTCTATCTCCTCGGCAACTGGCCCTCGCCCATCGCGATCAACCTCGTGATGGACCGGCTTTCGGCCATGATGCTTGTGCTGACGGCTGTTCTGGCGCTGCCCGCCTTCATCTTTTCCACGGCACGGTGGGAGAAGGCCGGTACGCACTTCCACAGTCTGTTTCTGTTCATGCTGATGGGTCTGAACGGTGCATTCCTGACGGGCGACCTGTTCAACCTGTTCGTTTTCTTCGAGGTGCTGCTGGCTGCATCCTACGGCCTGGTGCTGCACGGTTCGGGTGCCACCCGCGTCAAGTGGGGCATGCACTACATCGTCATCAACCTCGCCGCATCGGTCCTGTTCCTGATCGGCGTGGCGATGATCTACAGCGAGACCGGCACGCTGAACATGGCGCAGCTTGCTGTGCTGATGGGCGACCTGGACACTCAGAGCCGGCCAATCGCTGAGGCAGGCGCAGCACTCCTCGGCGTCGCCTTCATGATCAAGGCCGGCATCTGGCCATTGAACTTCTGGCTGCCCAATGCCTATGCGGCGGCGGTGGCTCCGGTCGCAGCGATCTTCGCAATCATGACGAAGGTAGGCATCTACGTCCTGCTGCGGCTGACACTCCTGTTCTTCGGCATCAAGGCGGGTGGCTCCAACGGCTTCGGTGCGGAGCTCCTGTTCCTCGCCGGCCTGCTGACGATCCTGTTCGGCGCCATTGGCGTGCTGGCTTCCCAGGCACTGGGCCGGTTGGCAGGTTATTCCGTGCTCATCTCTTCGGGCACTCTTCTCGCAGCGATCGGTTTCGCGGAAGATGGTGTCACCGCTGGCGCACTGTTCTACCTGGTCACCTCGACGATTTCGATCAGCGCGCTCTTCATGCTCATCGAGCTGATCGAGCGCGGTCAGGACCCGGCCGCCAACGTGCTTGCCGTGACGCTGGAAGCCTTTGGTGAAGACAGCGAGATCGAGGAAATCCACGAGAATGAAGTCGGCCTGGCAATCCCCCAGACCCTCGCGGTTCTCGGCGTGAGCTTCGGTCTCTGCACACTGCTCCTGGCGGGCCTTCCGCCTCTTTCGGCATTCCTCGCCAAGTTCGCCATGCTGTCTGCGATGTTCAGTCCGGAAACCCTGGGTTCAGGCTCCATCCGCTCGTCCGCGTGGTGGCTTGCCTCATTCCTGATCTTCTCCGGCTTTGCGTCGCTTATCGCCATGAGCCGGGCTGGAATTCGGTCCTTCTGGGCACCGCTCGAAGGGGTTGTGCCGCGTGTGCTGCTCGTGGAAATCGCCCCGGTTGCCGCCCTGCTGCTGGTTACTGTCGGTCTGACGATCGCTGCGGGCCCGGCCATGCGTTTCCTGGATGCCACTGCAGATGACCTTCACGAACCGGACGCCTATATCGACGCGGTCATGAACGCGGTGCAGGCGGCGCCCGGACCGCGGGGAGGCATTCGATGAGCCGTGTTTTCCCTTACCCGTTGCTGATCGTCAGCCTCATAGTTGCATGGTTGCTGCTGACCGACTTCACGCCGGGCCAGTTCATCCTCGGCACCGCCGTATCGCTGCTTGCAGCTCAGGGGCTCCATGCACTACAGCCATCGACGCCGCACCTGCGCCGGTGGATCCTGATCCCGAAACTGATCGGCATCGTGCTGCTGGACATTGTGCGCTCCAACATCGCCGTCGTGCGCCTGATCCTCACCGAGGGCCACAATAAGCGCCACTCAGGCTTCGTGACGATTCCCCTGGAGCTTCGGGATCCTACGGCGTTGGCGATCCTGTCAGTCATCGTTACCAGCACACCCGGTACGGCATGGCTCGACTATAGTGACAGCCGCGGCGTGCTCATGATCCACGTCTTCGACCTCATCGACGAACAGGAGTGGATCAACATCATCAAGAACCGCTACGAGGCAATTCTGATGGAGATTTTCGAATGAGCGCCATCATCATCAGCTGGTCGATCCTGATCTCCCAGACCGCCATTGCGCTCGCCATGGTGCTCGCAGCCACGCGCTTGCTGCGCGGACCAAGAGCGCAGGACCGCGTGCTGGCCCTTGATGCACTCTATGTCTGCGGCATGCTGGAGCTGATGCTCTTCGGCATGCGCACTGGAACCGTGATCTATTTCGAGACGGCGCTGATCATCGGCGTCCTCGGCTTCGTCTCAACCGTGGCGCTTGCCAAATTCCTCATGCGCGGAGAGGTGATCGAATGAGCAACTCCCTGGAAAGCATGCCGCTCTGGCTCGCCATCATCGTTTCCGCCTTCATCCTGCTTGGTGGCTTCCTGACGCTCGTTGGCATGATCGGCGTCGTCAGGCTGCGCTCGTTCTATGAGCGAATTCATGCACCAACCCTCGGCACCAGCTGGGGCACGGGCTCCATCGTGGTCGCGTCGATGATCCTGTTCACCTGGCTCCAGAGCCGGCCCGTCCTGCATGAGATCCTCATTGGCATCTTCGTCACCGTTACGACGCCCGTGACGCTCATGCTTCTTGCCCGGGCGGTTCTCTACCGTGACTGGGCGGAAGGCGACGAAAACAGCCCCCTGTTAAAGTCTCAGCAGAAGCCACCAAAAGCGTGAGGCTCATGGCTTGAACGCATCCTCAATCGTGAAACTTGGCTCAGTCGACCGCTTGAACGTTTTTTCCACTTTCCAGCGGGTTCATCCGCTGTCAGACTGTTGCCATAAGGGGATGCTTAAAATCATTCGGAGAATCAGAGTCCGGGGGAACCAGGGTCGTCTGGGTCATTGTGTGGAGGGCAATGGCTGCACCATGGGCGGAAGATCCGAATGTCGCTCGTAATAACAACAAAAGACCACCTGGAGTTTGCGCAGTGCAGCTGAAAAAATACCTCTGGCCCGTTATAGGATTGCTCGCGGTCCTGTTCTCGGCATGGCTGCTCTACCATGAACTGCGCGGACTGTCCCTTGATGAGCTTTGGGAGAGCCTCGTTGCGATCTCGCCCACGCACTGGCTGCTCTGCATCCTCAGCACCTTCGCCGCATATGCGGCCCTTGCTGGCTACGACCGCCTCGCCCTCAAGCATCTCCGCCGCTACAACATCGGCTGGCTCTATCTCACGATCACCTCCTTCACGACCTACGCGCTATCCCACAACATTGGCGCTTCGGTTTTTTCCGGCTCTGTGGTGCGCTACCGCGCCTACACCGCGAAGGGTGTATCGGCCTCTGAGGTTGGTATCCTGGTAGCGTTCTGCTCCTTCACCTTTGTCCTCGGCATCATCATCCTCGGTGGTCTCACCTTCCTCATCGAGCCGGACGTCGTGGAGCGCTTTGTCGATATGCTCCCGATGGAGGCTTCCGCATTCACGGGCGGACTGCTGCTCCTGATCGTCGCGCTCTATCTGGCCGGTAGCCTGCTGAAGCTGCGTTCCGTGCACATCGGCAAGATTGAGATTTCCTATCCACGGCCCTCCATCGTCCTTCAGCAGCTGGTCATCGGACCACTTGAAATCGTGGGCGCTGCCGCGATCATCTATTTCGCGCTGCCGGAGGTGGGCAATCCGGGTTTCCTGGTTGTGCTGGGAATCTTCGTGATCTCGTTCTCGCTCGCCCTTCTGTCGCATGCACCAGGCGGCCTCGGCGTACTGGAACTGGCCTTCATCACGGGCTTGAGCGAGATGAACCAGGCCGACGTGCTTGCGGCATTGCTTGTCTTCCGTCTATTCTATCTGATCATTCCGCTGATCATCGCCCTCGTTGTGGTGCTGTGCTTCGAGCGTAGCCAGCTCTACGGAACGTCGTCCACCACACCGTCTGCCTGATCATTCAGGGTCGGCTGCTCCGGGAAGTCCTTCTGGCCGGTGATAGCCGGGCCCAACGGTCAGGGCGTTTTCCGGCATCACCTCATCACTCAACTGGCTGGCGTAGGTCCGTTCCGTCTGCCAGATGACATTCTTGCGCTCCCTGTCGTAGAGCCGGATCGAAACCTTGTAAGGCCGGTCAGCTTGGATGCCGTGCAGCGGTGGCGTCCGCAGCGCATAATGGTTTGTCATGGAGCTGAGCCGTTCGGACACGAGGATCGGGGCTCCCCCGTCAGGGTCCTCGAACTCGGCTTCCAGAATGGTTCCGTTTTCGACGGGCCGCACCACATTGGCGGTGAAGCCGTAATAGGCTTCCGCGTTTCGATAGTTGAAGATGAAGCCGCCGCCAGAAATCTGCAGATACGGCTCATCAGTCTTGTCCAGCCGCGTGAACCATCCGATCGTGAACAGGACCGCACACAGCACCAAAGCCACAGCGACAACTGATCTTTCCGACCATTTCCAGCGCATGGGAGCCTCCTGACCGGCTGCACCCTTATAGCGGAAAGCCACGCCAAACTCAAAAACGTCCCGCCTGCAGGGGACAGGCGGGACGTTAGGAGGAGATCAGTGTCTCGATAACGGCAGAATTTGCCGAAAGTTCCATGGACCTCAGTTGATGGCCGCCGCGTTGATGCGGCTCTCGGCAAGTTCGGTCAGCTTGTGGTCTGTTGCCTTTTCATCGGCGAGATTGCGCTTCAAGGGCGCGACACAGTCAGCATGGCCGAGTTCCTGTGCCCAGGTGATCAGTGTGCCGTAACGGGTGATTTCGTAATGCTCAACTGCCTGGGCCGCAGCAATTAGCGCAGCATCGAGAACTTCCTTGTCATCGACTTCGCTCGCAATCTCATTGCTTTCCTCGATGATGCCGTCGATTGCCGGGCAATTCACGCCCTTGGGCTCCATGCCGAGGAGCTGAAAAACTTCTTCCAGATTACGGATATGGGTCTGCGTTTCCTGCAGATGCTGCTCGAAGCCCGCCCTCAGCATGGGGTTGGTTGCCTGATCCACCATCTTGGGCAGGGCCTTGGTGATCTGGTTTTCGGCGTAGTAGATGTCCTGCAGCGTATGAACGAACAGATCATCCATGGTTTTGATGTCACTTGAGAACAGACCCATGGCGCAGTTTCCTCTTCCTCGTCTGGGGGTTGGTTTTCTGCGAGCCTAACGTTCAGGGTTCCACACTGTTCCAACTGCCCGGGCGGAGGGGCGCTCGCTACTGTTGCGAGGAAATCACATCCTCAGGAATGCGCATTGCGAACAAAAATTTGCCACGAGTTCTTCCGTTTTCAGCCCGGATGTCCTGCTTTCTCCGCAATCATGAACATCGCATTCATCGAGCATTCACGGACTTTGGTTATGATCCTCTCAACCATACGAAATAACGAAAAAGACCGGTTTGTTAGTCCGATGATCATGGTTCGAGTATTGAGCAGGGGTATCGCGAAAGTGCGCAGCGCATTTGATCTGCGCTACCATCCCGAACGGCACTACATGCGCGGGCCCGGCCCCGCGTGCCGCCGCAAGCAGCAGATGGAAGCACGGCAGGAGGCTCAGCAGTCCCGCGAAGCTACGAGCGTGACCCAGTCTCGAATGACGCCGCGATTTGCTCCGAAGGCATGACGTCGCGATTGAACGTAAAGCTTCCCTGCGAGAGCATCTCCCGTATCGCCCGCCCCAGCGCTCCATAGGTGAGCCCGGCAAGCCGGGAACCGAGCGACACCCGCTTCACCCCGGCTTCGGCCAAAGCGTTGAGCGAGAACCCCTCATCCAGCGCCAGCACATTGACCGGACGGCCGACCGCCTGGCAGACGGTCCGGATGTCCTCAATCCTTCTCAGTCCTGGCGCGTAGAGCACGTCCGCGCCGGCTTTCTCGAAAGCCTGCAGCCGCCGGATGGTATCATCAAGGTCCCGGCCATAGAGCAGGTTCTCGGCCCTTGCGGTGAAGACAAAATCCCGCTTCAGCGCTTTCGTGGCCTCTGCCGCCGCAGCCACCCGTTCCACTGCCAGTGAGAATTCGAAGATGGGATGCTCCGGGTCTCCGGTGAAATCCTCTATGGAGCACCCGGCCAGCCCTGCCGCATCTGCCGCAAAGATGGTCTCCGCTGCACTCTCGGGGTTATGACCCTTGCCCCAGCCCAGATCGCCAGAGACTGGAAGCGGCGTTGCTGCAACCATCTCCCGACAATGCTGGATCATCTGATCAAAGGGTATCGCGCCATCGGGCTGCCCGCGCGTAAAGGCGAAACCGGCGCTGGTTGTTGCCAGTGCCCTGAACCCCATGGCCGCCGTCAATCTGGCTGTGCCGATGTCCCAGGGATTTGGGATGATGAAAATGCCATCGGCCTCATGCAGTGCACGAAACGCCGAGCCCACGTCTGTCATACCTTCCTCCGGATAAGAAGAAGCCATGATCAGTCCGTGGATCGAGCTGAGTCAAGATCAGGAGAAATGCGTAGCCGGCTCAATCAGGCCGTGCCGGTAGATCCAAAACCGCCAGCGCCGCGGCTGGTCTCGGCAGCCTGCTCGCGCTCTTCAATGATCGCCTGAACCACCGGCGCAATGATCAGCTGGGCAATCCGCATGCCGCGTGTGATCGCGAAATCCATGTCGCTGTGGTTGATCAGCAGAACCTGAACCTCGCCGCGATAATCGCTGTCGATGGTGCCGGGAGTGTTGAGGCAGGTAATGCCATGCTTCAGTGCAAGTCCTGAGCGCGGACGCACCTGTCCCTCGAAACCCTGCGGGATTTCGAAGATGAACCCGGTGGGCACCAGCACGCGCCTGCCGGGCAGCAGGATGATCTGCCGGTCCTCCGGCAGCGCGGCGCGAAGGTCCATACCGGCAGCGCCCCCCGTTTCATAGGCGGGGAGCGGCAGGCCCTCGGCATGCGCAAGACGAACGAGCCCAACCGTCGGGGCGGCGGATGAAGGATTTGACGTTGTAACCATGAACCCTATCTGACCTCCCCAGTCAGGACCGTCAATCGTATCTGGCCAAGTCCCCGGGATTTTTTGCGTGTTAATGATCCGGGTTGTGTTCTGCGTCCGGCGTTCATAGCACAGCCTCAGGAATGTCCCAATTCCTGTTCAAAGGCATTTGCAATCGACACGCGCGGCCTCGGCTGGTATGAGCGCGGCGACAAAAGGATCCATCAATGGCTGAGACTTTATCTGATGCGGTGGCCCGCCGCCGCACCTTTGCGATCATTGCGCATCCGGACGCCGGTAAGACAACGCTGACCGAAAAGCTGCTGCTGTTCGGCGGCGCGATTCAGCTTGCCGGTGAGGTGAAGGCCAAGAAAGACCGCATCCAGACGCGCTCGGACTGGATGAAGATCGAGCGCGAACGCGGCATTTCGGTCGTCACCTCGGTGATGACGTTCGAATATGGCGATCACGTCTTCAACCTGCTTGATACGCCGGGTCACGAAGACTTCGCGGACGACACCTACCGCACGCTGACAGCCGTAGACGCCGCCGTGATGGTGCTCGACGCTGCCCGCGGTATCGAGCCACGTACGCTGAAGCTGTTTGAAGTCTGCCGCCTGCGCGACATTCCCATCATAACGTTCGTCAACAAGCTTGACCGCGAAAGCCGCAATCCCTTCGAGATCCTCGACGAGATCGAAGAGAAGCTGGCGCTGGACACCGCGCCGATCACCTGGCCGATCGGCCTCGGCAAAAACTTCTCCGGCACCTACCACCTCAAGCACAATACCGTCCGCCGGTCGGACGCCGATGTTGAGCCGATCGCGGTGAACGGTCCGGAAGCGGATAATGTCGCCGGCCTCCTGCCCGAGTACCAGCGTGAGGCCTTCATCGAGGAAGTCAACCTTGCGCGTGAGGCCTGCCGTCCGTTTGACATGGCGTCGTTCCGCGAGGGCCACCTCACTCCGGTCTACTTCGGCTCGGCGCTGCGCAACTTCGGTGTTCGTGACCTGATCGAGGCGATTGGTGACTGGGCTCCGGGGCCCCGTGCCCAGGAAGGCGACAGCCGCAAGGTCGAGGCGACCGAGGAAAAGATGACCTCGTTCGTCTTCAAGATCCAGGCCAACATGGACCCGAACCACCGGGACCGCATCGCCTTCGTTCGCGTATGCTCCGGCCGCCTGCAGAGAGGCATGAAGGCCAAGCTGGTCCGTACGGGCAAGCAGATCAGCCTCACGGCCCCGCAGTTCTTCTTCGCACGCAACCGCATCACGGCGGATGAAGCTGTAGCCGGTGACGTTGTCGGCATCCCGAACCACGGCACGCTGCGCATCGGCGACACGCTGACAGAGGGCGAGGACATTCTTTTCCGGGGCGTGCCTAACTTCGCGCCGGAAATCCTGCGTCGTGTGCGCCTCTCCGATGCAATGAAGGCCAAGAAGCTGAAAGAGGCGCTGCAGCAGATGGCGGAGGAAGGCGTTGTCCAGCTCTTCTCGCCGGAAGATGGCTCACCCGCTATCGTTGGCGTCGTCGGTGCCCTGCAGCTCGACGTGCTCAAGGAACGCCTCAAGATCGAATACTCCCTGCCGGTCGATTTCGAAGTCTCCCGCTTCTCGATCTGCCGCTGGATTACTTCCGAAACCAAAGGCGAAGTCGACAAGTTCATCGCCGCTCACCGTGGCGATATTGCTCGCGATCTCGACGAAGATCCGGTATTCTTGGCCCCGCATGAATTTGGGCTGAACTATGAGGCTGAGCGCTGGAAGGCGATCCGCTTCACAGCCGTAAAAGACTACCAGGTCAGGGAGCTCGCCTAGTCGGCTAACTTCCTGAAATTTCATGCTGCCAGAGCAGCGTATGTTGGTATGACTTTCTATTTTATGCACCACGCGTGAGCGTCTGGTGCTCAAATTCGTTCTGGAAACGCCGTATTTTGGGTAAAATTCAACTTCTGAACAGGGAGACCGTCATGAGCCTTCGCATCAATGACACTGCACCAGACTTCACCGCAGAAACGACGCATGGCACGATCAACTTCCACGAGTGGCTCGGCGACAGCTGGGGCGTGATGTTCAGCCACCCAAAGAACTTCACGCCGGTCTGCACCACCGAGCTCGGCGCCATGGCCGGCATCCAGGACGAGTTCACCAAACGCAACGTGAAGATCATCGGTATCTCTGTTGACCCGGTGGAAGACCACGAGCGCTGGAAAGACGACATTCAGAAGGCGACCGGCCACCGCGTTGACTATCCGCTGATCGGCGACCGCGACCTGAAGGTTGCGAAGCTCTACGACATGCTTCCGGCAGAAGCAGGCGACAGCGCCGCTGGCCGCACCCCTGCCGACAACGCCACCGTGCGTTCGGTCTACGTGATCGGACCGGACAAGAAGATCAAGCTGGTCCTCACCTACCCGATGACGACGGGACGCAACTTTGCGGAGATCCTGCGCGCCATCGACTCGATCCAGCTGACGGCCAAGCACCAGGTGGCAACGCCGGCAAACTGGAAGCAGGGCGAGGACGTGATCATCACCGCAGCTGTGTCCAACGAGGATGCCATCAAGCGTTTCGGCAGCTTCGAAACGATCCTGCCCTACCTGCGCAAGACAAAGCAGCCGGCAGCTTAAGCACACCTCCCTCTCGGGATTGTTGCAAGATGGGGCCTTTTTGGCCCCTTTTTGTTAAGTGCAGCGTTATATCCCTTTTCGCAATGCGTGGTTGCGGCTTATTCGCAATGGCGCGAGACGGGGTGATCGGTTATGGTCGCGCCGATTTCTGAGAGAGAGCAATGTCAGAACAGCGTACTACAGCCGCCGGGGGCATGGAGACAGCTTTTGGCTTTCGCCAGGTAAACGAAGGCGAAAAGCAGCACCTCGTCAACGATGTTTTCCATCGCGTAGCAGACCGCTACGATCTTATGAACGACCTCATGTCGGCCGGACTGCACCGCGCCTGGAAGGCGGCAATGGTGGACTGGCTTGCGCCTTCGAAGCGCCCCGGATTCCGGTCGCTCGACGTGGCTGGTGGAACCGGTGATATTGCTTTCCGGATCGTCGAAGCGTCCAACCGCAATGCTCATGTGACGGTTCTCGACATCAACGGCTCGATGCTCGGCGTCGGTCGCGACCGCGCGATCAAGCGCGGCATAGACCAGCACCTGACCTTCGTCGAGGCCAATGCCGAAGAACTTCCGTTCGATGACAACACCTTCGACGCCTATACGATCGCCTTTGGCATCCGCAACGTGCCGCGCATTCACGTGGCGTTGAGCGAAGCATTTCGCGTGCTGAAGCCGGGCGGGCGTTTTATGTGCCTCGAATTCTCCGAGGTCACCATGCCGATGCTGGACAAGTTCTACGATGCCTGGTCGTTCAATGCGATCCCGCGTATCGGCAAGGCTGTCGCCGGCGACGCCGAGTCCTACCAGTACCTCGTCGAATCCATCCGCAAGTTCCCGAACCAACAGAATTTTGCCGATATGATCCGCGATGCAGGCTTCTCCCGCGTCACCTGGCGTGACTACAGCGGTGGTATTGCTGCCTGCCATTCCGGCTGGAAGATCTGAAGGCAGATGAGCACGTTGAGCGCATATCTCCGTCTTGCCAGGGCGGGCTGGGTCATGCTTCGCGAGGGCGTCATCGCGGCCGCTCCGGGCGACCAGATGGACGGCCTGCCGCGCTTCGGCTGGCGGGTGGCGAAACTTCTTTCCCGCCGCAATGCCACCGGGGTCAACCGTGCCGAGCGCCTGTCCCGCGCCATAGACCGGCTTGGCCCTTCCTATGTGAAGCTTGGCCAGTTCCTGGCGACACGTCCGGACGTGGTAGGCGCCGCTCTCGCACGCGACCTCTCCTCGCTGCAGGACCGTATGGCGACCTTCCCGACAGAGCAGTCGCTGGCGCTGATCGAAGGCTCGCTCGGCGTTCCCGCCAAGGTGCTTTTCACCGAGATCGATGAGCCCGTTGCCGCCGCCTCCATCGCACAGGTGCATCCTGCCAGGATCATGCGCGATGGCGAAGAGGTGAAGGTTGCGGTCAAGGTGATCCGCCCCGGTGTCCGCCGCCGTTTCAACAATGACCTGGAAAGCTTCTTCCTCGCTGCGCGGATGCAGGAACGCCACGTTCCCGCGACGCGCCGCCTGCGGCCCGTAGAGGTTGCCCAGACGCTGGCGCAAACGACAAGGCTGGAGATGGACCTGCGCCTTGAAGCGGCAGCCATCTGCGAAATCCATGAAAACACCAAAGACGACCCGGGCTTCCGCGTTCCCTGGGTGGACTGGCAACGGACGGGACGCGACGTCCTGACCATCGAATGGATCGACGGCATCAAGATGTCTGACCTCGAAGCGCTTCGCGGCGCCGGGCACAATCTTGAGCAGCTCGCCGTCAACCTGATCCAGGCGTTCCTGCGGCACACGCTGCGCGACGGCTTCTTCCACGCCGACATGCATCCCGGCAACCTCTTTGTCGAGGCCGACGGCACCATCGTCGCGGTCGACTTTGGCATCGTCGGACGCATCGGCAAGAAGGAGCGCCGCTTCCTCGCCGAAATCCTCTACGGCTTCATCACGCGTGACTTCCGCCGCGTTGCGGACGTGCATTTTGAGGCGGGGTACGTGCCCGCCTATCACGACCCTGCAGCATTCGCCCAAGCGATCCGTGCGATCGGCGAGCCGATCCACGGCCAGCCGGCCGAAACCATCTCCATGGCGCGCCTGCTGACGCTGCTGTTCGAAGTGACCGAACTCTTCGACATGCAGACCCGTACCGAGCTGCTCATGCTACAGAAGACGATGGTGGTGGTGGAAGGCGTGGCGCGCCAGCTCGATCCATCCTTCAACATGTGGCGGGCGGCGGAACCGGTTGTGTCCGACTGGATCAGGAAGAACCTCGGACCCAGCGCCCTGCTCATCGACGCTCGCGATGGCCTGAAGGCGCTGGTGACGCTTGCGCGCGAAACGCCTGAGCTCGTCGCCCGGACCGAACGCCTGTCGCGCGAGATGGACGACATGGCGCAGAACGGGCTGCGTTTCAGCCCCGAAACAGCCGAGGCTATCGGCAAGTCCGAAGCGCGTCATTCACGTTCAGGTCGCATCGCGCTCTGGGTGATTGCCGCAGCGCTCGTCTGGATTGGCTGGCAGGTCAGCTAGCCGATCCGCCACCCAACTGCTCAATAGTGGGGCGGCCTGGTCACCGGGATTTCCGGCGCCAATTGCTCTTCAAGGGTAAGGAAACGCTCGGCCAGAGCCGCCAGCGTCTTCTCGAGACGGGCTATGGTCGCCCAGTGCTCGGTGATCTGGTTTGAGAGTTCCTCGATGGTTCGTTCGTGCTCGGTCACGAGGATCTCAAGCTTCTCGATGCGCTCACTACTCATCTCGATTACTCCCGCAGGCATGAACTGACGGCATCAGCCGCATACCCCCACATAGTGCCTGGCTACGAAGATGCCTAGCCTTCGGCATTCTCAATAGGTGGTCGTCACCCGGATGTCGCCGTCTCGATCCAGCACCTGTACCACGACCTCGGTGTCGAGCCTGCGCAGAAGCACGTCAAGTTTGCCACCGGGCAGGCTGATGCCGCGCATGACGACGGTCTCCAGGAAATCCGGCAGGTGCGGCTGATGGAAGGAAACCGCATTGCCAACCGGATCGAAGCTCATGCCGAGACAGGACTTCATGAGATAAAGGGGTGCCACCGCCGCCCATGCCTGCGGCGAGCAGGCGACCGGATAGAAGGTCGGGCCCCGGCTCCGTTGTCTGGGGAAGCCGCAGAAGAGCTCTGGCAGCCGCCGCAGATCGATATAGGTCGCCGCCGCAAATATGCCATCGAAGATGCGAGCGGCCTCCGCACGATAGCCATAGCGTGCGAAACCGGCGGCGATCAGCGCATTGTCGTGCGGCCAGATGGAGCCATTGTGATAGCTCATCGGATTGTAGCGGGCTTCTGTGGAGGCCACCGTGCGGATGCCCCATCCGGAAAAGAACGAGCGGTCCATCAGGGTCTTGACCACATGTGACGCGCGATCAGGGTAGGCGATGCCGGTCAGAAGCGTGTGCCCCGCATTGGATGCCCGTACGCGGCAGGGCCGCTTGTCACCGTCCAGCGCCAGCACATAGGTTCCAAGCTCGTGATCGAAGAAGGCTTCATCGAAGTTCTTGCGTAGCTCGTCCGCGCGTGCGCCATAGCGAAGAGCATCGTCGCTCATGCCCATGGCGTCGCAGATCAGCGATGCCGCTCTCCACGCCGCATAGACATAGGCCTGCAGCTCGCAGAGGGCGATGGGACCTCGGGCCAGCTCACCGTCGGCATGGAAGACGGCATCCCAGCTATCCTTCCAGCCCTGGTTGGCCAATCCTGACGACGTCTTCCTGCCGTACTCGACGAAGCCGTCGCCGTCCCGATCGCCATAGTGCTGGATCCAGTCCAGCGCAGCACGGATGTTCGGCCAGATTTCATGGATCGTCTGGATGTCATTCGTACGTTCGAAATAGGCGCCGGCGAGCATCACGAACAGCGGGGTGGAATCGACGCTGCCGTAGTAACGGCGGAATGGCACTTCCTTCAATTCCGCCATCTCGCCATAGCGAACCTCGTGCAGGATCTTGCCGGGCTCGGCATCGGCCTCCGGGTCTTCCTCCGTCGCCTGATTGGCTGCCAGATGTCTCAGGACGCCTCGGGCGATGGAAGGGTCCATCCAGAGCACCTGGGCCGCGGTGAGGATCGCATCTCGGCCGAATACTGTGCTGAACCAGGGAATGCCGGCATATGGGTATGGCCCCTCCGGCGTCTGCGTCACCAGCATGTAGAGGTCCGCTACCGAGCGGCGTATGACCTCGTTGAAGATGTCATTGCTGCATTCGATGCAGGCGGCGTTCTTGATCAGCGCCTTGGCTTCGCGACGGGCTTCTCGCAGGTTGGAAAAGTACTGACGACGCGCTGAGAGAGCCAGTGGCGGCCTGCCACAGGTGATCTCGATGAAGATCTGCTTGGTTTGGCCCGCATCGAGCTCGACGGCGAATGTAGCCCTGCTCTCCGTCAATTCCTTTGGCGCCGCATCGAACCGTATGGTGGTCTGACGCTTGATCCCGTCGAGCCCGGTGTAAGTCAGGATCACCTCATCACGCGCAACCTGCGGCGGATGAAGCTTTCCCCGCCGTTGGCGACGAGCCCCGCGGACTTCGAACAGGTCGAGAAAATCCGAGCCGAACTCGATTTCCATCGGCACGGTGTGCGGAACGTCGTCGAAATTCCGCAGGGAGAGCCGCTCGAAACACGTGTCACGCCAGAGGAACCTGGTACGCCTCACGTGGATCCGGTCATGCTGCAGGATGATGTTGCCCTCTTCATCCTCCAGGTCGGGGTTGGCGAGGTCGAAAATGGAAAGCGCGTTGTCGTCCCGGAGGGCTGAACTCAGGAGGAGCGGACGCTCCCCCCGAATGGTCAGTGAGAAGTGAGACAGATAGCGCGTGTCCCGATGGAAGATTCCATCGAGACTGCCGGGGCCGGACAGCGCGTCGCCGTTATGATCGAAGATGGAGAACGTATCGCCATGCTTCAGGGTGCGAGGACGTCGCTCCTGCAACGGCGCATTGCCCGCAATGAAGAATTGCGGTGTCCTCACTGTACCGATCTCGTCCGGCACCGGTATTAGCGGGTCGAGTTGTGCACCCATCACACGCTCCTTCCGGGTTATTGCGATCGCTGCCTTGCACCTATCGTGCTCGCAGCGACCTCAAGCGGCACAGAGATTGGTTTGTCCTCAAGCTGACGGCGGTAGAGCTCCAGATAGTCTGTGGCCATGCGGTTCGACGTGAACCTCGCCTCAAACGTGGCGCGAACGGTCGCGCGGTCAAGTTCTGGCAGCTTTCCAACCATCCTCACCGCTTCGTCGATGGAGTCGACGATGAAGCCGCTGACGCCATTGTCGATAACTTCCGGCACGGACCCGCAGGGGAAGGCTATGACAGGCGTTCCGCAGGCCATTGCCTCGATCATCACCAGGCCGAAGGGTTCCGGCCAGTCGATCGGAAACAACAGCCCGGCAGCGTTGCCAAGGAAGCTCGCCTTGCCGGCCTCGTTGACCTCACCGATATACTCGACGTTGTCATAACGCTCAACCAGAGGCCGGATTTCGCTGTTCCAGTACGCTTCATCCACCTTGTCGATCTTGGCGGCAATCTTCAGCGGCATGCCGGCCTTGACGGCGATCTCGATCGCCCGGTCCGGCCGCTTTTCAGGCGAGATGCGTCCCAGGAACGCCAGGTATCCATCTCCCTTGGAAGAGAAAGGCAGCAGGTTTTTCGGCAGTCCATGCAGCACCGTCCCGACGAAGTTCGCCATCGGCAGCGGCTTGCGCTGACTGTTGGAGATCGAGACAACCGGGATCTCCGAGAACATGGAATAGAATGGCAGTAGATCCGGAAGATCGAGCCTGCCATGGAGCGTTGTGACGGTCTTTCCCGCGATATCCCGGATCAGCGGGAAGTGGATCAGGTCGATGTGAAAATGCAGAATGTCAAATTCATGCGCCCGCTGCCGCACGTGTTCGAGCAGGATCAGCTCATGCGGAATGGGATCGCGAACATCCGGATTGAGCCTCAGAGCCTTTGCCGAAGCCGGTACCAGCTCGGCTGTAGTAAGTGAATCACCGGACGCAAAAAGCGTCACATCATGTCCAAGTCGGACCAGTTCTTCCGTCAGATACGAAACGATGCGCTCCGTTCCGCCATAGAGCCGTGGTGGCACACTTTCGGCCAATGGTGCGATTTGGGCAATCTTCACGACAACCCCCTCGTAAGACATTGATGGAAAAGAATTATCCAGCGATCGACCATCATCGGTGATTGCCGGCAATCACCTCTAACGAGCGACGCGGATTTTGGTTCCAGGATACAATTTTCTGCTCCCGCGAACCGTAGAAATTGCTGCTACGCCATATTATCAACCGCTCCCCGGTCGACTAAAGCCTCCCCAACCCCACCCGCCGGACTATATTTCACTAATGAACATAAGAAGGAATTTTGCTGATTATGACTGTTGATTTGCGGGGGAAGATCGTACTCGTCAGCGCGGCCGCCCAAGGCATTGGCCGCGCAAGCGCGCTCGAATTTGCACGGCATGGAGCCAAAGTGCATGCGATCGACATAAACGAGGTGCGGGTCCGGACGCTGGAGGATGAGCACGAAGGCATCGCCACCCACAAACTGGACGTGCTGGACGAAACTGCCATTCAGGAGCTGGTGCAGCAGATCGGCCCCATCGACATCCTCTTCAACTGCGCCGGCATCGTCATCAACGACACTATCCTCAACGTGGACTTCGAATATCTCGACTTCGCTTTCGACCTGAATGTGAAATCCATGGTCCGGATGATCCGCTCGGTACTGCCAGGCATGCTGGCGAGAGGCGGAGGCTCGATCATCAACATGGGGTCAGTTTCGGCCTGCACCAAGGGTGTCCCCAACCAGTTCACGTTCGGCACCACGAAGGCGGCCGTGATCGGGCTCACGAAGTCGGTAGCGGCCGAGTACGTGGGCCAGGGTATCCGCTGCAACGCCATCTGCCCCGGCTACATCGACACCCCATCGCTGCAAGACCGGCTGCGATCCACCGGCAACTTCGACGTTGCACGGGAAACCGTCATTGCTTCCCTGCCCATGGGCAGGATCGGTACACCCGAAGAGGTGGCAGCGCTGGTGGTCTATGTGGCGGGCGCAACATACGCAACCGGTCAGACCTATGTTATTGATGGCGGATTGACCACGTAGCCGCCTACGCACGCGGCATTCACTGACCTCGAACGGAGCTGAAGGATGTCGCTTGCGCTCTATGGGCACCCATTCTCCTCGTACACGCAGAAGGTGCTGATCGCTCTCTACGAGAACGGCATTCCGTTCGAATTCAGGTGCATCAGCCCCGATCATCCGCAGAATACGTCAGAGTGGCTGCGGCTCTGGCCGCTGCGGAAGTTCCCCGTGCTGGTGGAGGGCAACCGGCACGTCATCGAGACCAGCGTCATCATCGAATATCTTCAGCTGACGCGGCCAGGTCCGGTCCGCCTCGTTCCGGATGATCCGATGATGGCGCTCGATGTTCGTTTCCTCGACCGCTTCTTCGACCTTCACATCATGAACCACATACAACATGCCGTCAGCAGTGCCCTGACGGGTGACCCCGTAAAGCGAGCTGACGGTCTGGCGATCGCTGTTGAAAAGCTCGAGCTGGCCTATGCATGGCTCGAGACACACCTTTCTGGCAAACGCTGGGCAAATGGCGAAGACTTCACACTTGCCGATTGTGCGGCTGGTCCGTCCCTGTTCTACGCGGACTGGACGCACCGCATCTCCGACAACTATCCGGAGGTTCGCGCCTATCGGGCGCGGCTGCTGGCGCGCCCTTCCTTCACGCGCGCTGTGGAAGAGGCCCGCCCCCACCGCCCATTGTTCCCGCTCGGCGCACCGGATCGGGACTGACGGTAGCAGTCAAAACAGGTGACCGTCGAAGTACGCGCCTTCAGTTTACTGGATTAGCCCCTCACGGAACACAACGCCTCAGCTGAAGTTGGTAAAGCGCGACCATGTTTCTGCCTGTTTCATTGGGCATCTGCGCCGCAATAGGTAACATAGTCAGGATCGTCCAATGAGAAAGTTGTGTGCGCTCACTGCCGCGCTGGCGGCCATGTTCATCGCCGGGTGCGCCCCGCAACTTTCCAACAATCCTGTCCAGGAGGTTCACAATCTTCCGGCGCTGCGCGGGCAGATGCTGGAGCTGGTCAACCAGTCCCGAAGGCAGGAGGGCGCGCCGCCGCTCCGATACAACGCCCAGCTCAACGCCGCCGCCCAGGCCCATGCGGAAGATATGGCCCGACGCGGCTTCTACAGCCACCGTTCGCCGGAGAGACGCGACGTTGCCGACCGCTGGGCGGCCAAAGGCGGCGGCCCATGGGACGCCATCGGCGAGAACATCCTGTACTGCAACCGCTGCGCTTCCCCGTCGTCACAGGTACGCGAGTTCCATCAGAAATGGCTGCAGAGTCCCGGTCATCGCCGCAACATCATGCGGGCCGATTTCGTGGAATTCGGCTTCGGCATGGCATCCGCTGGAGGAAAGACCTACGCGGTGCAAAATTTCGTGCGCCAGCGCCAGCCGGGGCGGGCCTGGTAGCTCTGGGAAGCTGAAAGGCCACCGGCGGCTGCCGATGGCCCTTTCAAAAAGGTAGATCGCTGGTGACGCGGGCTTCTAGCCGCGCTTCTTCTTGTCCTCCTGGGCGATCTGGCTCCAGCTGTTGTTCTGCGCCAGCATGCTGCGCAGGTAGGTGACATTCGCCTGCGCCTGCTCACGGGACAGTTCCCGTGCGGCGATCTGTTCGGCCTCGGCAAAGCGTCCCTGCAGCCCGACAACCAGCGCGTAATTCTGGCGCACGCGGCTGTCGGCACCGGGAGCCTCGGTAGCCTGCTTGAGGTAGATTTCCGCGGAACGCAGGTCACGCTGCAGGAGATAGGAGATGCCAAGGTTCGACAGAACGGACGGCTCATTCGGCTGGATGTCCAGCGCCCGGCGATAGAGGGCGCGGGCCTGCTCCGGCTGCCCGAGTTGGTCGAGAATGGCGCCTTCCGCAGACAGCAGCCGCCAGTCCGGATATTCCGGCGTCTGCGCACGGCGCACAGCGTCAAGCGCCGGCTGCAGTTCGCCCGAAGCCGCCAGCGCCTTTCCGTAGGCTGCCAGAACCTCGCGATCGTTGGGATAATCGATGGCGAGCTTGCGCATCACGGCGAGCGACTGGTCGATACGCCCGCTGACCTGCAGCACATTTGCATATTGGAGTGCCGTGGCCTTGTTCTTGGGATCCCGGACATAAGCCTTGCCGATACTGTCGGCAGCGGCATCAAGCTGAGGGCCAGACATGTGTGCGAAGTTGTTACTCGTCTGGCTGGCAGGACCTGCTTGCGAGATGGAACCGGTGGTCATGTTGTCCCGACGGCTGGCTGAGCAGCCCGCGATCGCTGCCGTCAGGGCGAGCGCCACCATGACGAGCGCAACCCGCCCATGCCCCATTGTCGTTGTCTTACGCATACACCGCCCCTGCGAACTGCATGTAACCATTCGCAGAAGTCATATTTGGTTAACCCTAATGTTGGGTTAACGACCGATCCCTTCGGACGGTTGGTGCTTACGGTTCCTCTTCGAAAGCCGCCTCTTCCTCAGTGGTGTCTTCTTCTTCATCGGCCACCGCACTGACACACCAGGGGCTCGGGTTTTCTGTTGCCTCTCCGGCGGGCAGCAACAGCGCCTCAGCCAGAAGGCCGGCGGTGTAGCGCTCCAGACCCAGGCGGTTAAGATGATCCGTGTCGTAGTAGTTCTCGTCACCGGGCAGCGCCTCTGTGTGGTCGATCACGCATACACCCGCAGCCTGCGCCATGGCCTGAACACGTTCAAGGACTTCGTAATGCGCCTCCGGCAAACGGGACGTGTAACGCGGCGGCACCGGCATCTGCAGCAGGATGAACTCGCTGCCTGCCTGACGGGCGGCCTGTGCCATCGCCGCAAGACGATCCACATAGCCCTGCATCAGTTCTGCCGAGCTGTCGGAGAAGAGATAACCCACACGCTGGTCGTCGATACGGTCGTCTGGCTGGTAGATCTGGTCGAGTTTGGTCAGCTCAGCGTCCGCACTGTCAGCGTCGGCGCTGGACAGCCGTTTGATCTTCTCGAACCCTGAGGCATAACCGAGCATCGTCCCCCAGGCGGAAGGCTCCTCTCTCAGTACATCGATCAAATCCCGGTCGAACGGCGCACGGACAAACAGGTCGCCGTCATTCAGTCGCTCTTCGTTCCACCGTGGCGACAGAAACGCAAAAGTGTCGAGCACATAGACGATCGTGCGCGGTTTCGACTTTTTCAGGAGCGCGTTCAGGATTACCGCATTCGGCACCACGCCACCGTCCTTGATTGCAAGGACCATGATCTTGCGGCCAGAATTCTGTTCGACCATCGGCTGGATGCCGTCAAAGCCCAGCTGCATTGCATGCGACGCCCCCAGGACGACGACGTCTGTTTCCTGCGGCGCACTCGTAATCGTGACAAACGGGTGACGTTCGCTCGTCTCGAGCATCTTCCTCTCGGCATAGGCCGCGAGAGCAACATAGAGCAGAAGCCCAATCACAACGAAGATCAGGGCCCGTATCCAGAATGCGCGCATTGTGCTGACTTTGGTCTTTCCCTGGGGCAACGCGGTCTCAAACGCCATCGTGCCGACGCAGAATTGCATGTAGACGAATTTGGTCGCGCCCCAATGCCCCTTATGGCCAGAACGGCAAGTTCAGCTGCCATTCGACGAAGCAGAGAGCCACGATGAGTGCCAGCGGATACCACAAATGTGGTAAATAATTATACCTGCAATAGCGTCAGCTGCTGCGGTATCGCGCCCCATATGCGCCGCGTAATTTGCCCCCGACAAAGCGGTCGTCCGTTCATAATTCTGCCTGATCGCGGGCGGTACAACTCAGTCCTCCATACTGCGATAGCCTACCAGTTGATGGTTGTGCTACTCCACTCCTGCACCATTCAGTGAGGAATCAGCCATGCCGCTTGAACTTGTTGCCCAGAAACCTTCTGACTCTCTCCCCGTGTATCTGGTCCGAGGCAGCAACCTTCAGGAATCGGGCGCAGACGAGCGAGCGTGCGCCTGGGCCACATCAAACGGTTTCAACGGCAGCGCTGGTGGTGTCCTCCCGATCCCCGGCACGGACGGAAAACTGGCCGGGGCCTTTTTCGGCCTCGGCAAAAATGGCAGCGATCCGCTTGCGGTTGGCAAGCTCGCGCGCGCTCTGCCTGAGGGCAAGTGGCACTTCGCAACGCAGCCGGACAATCCGACGCTCGCGGCTCTCGCGCTGAAGCTCGGCGCCTATGCCTTCACGCGCTATGGAACCAAGGCAACACCTGCCATCACCTTCACATTGCCAGCGGGAGCGGATGGAGCCGCCGTCGAGCGCATTGCAGATGGCGCCTATCTCACGCGCGATCTCGCCAACACGCCAACGAACGACCTTCTTCCGGATGAGCTGGAAGCAGCCGCCCGCAAGCTTGCTGAGAGCCACGGTGCAAACTTCTCTTCCATCGTCGGTGATGACCTGCTCGCTCAGAATTTCCCGCTGATCCACGCGGTGGGACGAGCTTCCGCCGTGGCACCGCGCCTGATTGATTTTAGCTGGGGTGACCCGAGCGCTCCCAAGGTCACTCTGGTTGGCAAGGGTGTCTGCTTCGACACCGGTGGCCTCGACATCAAGCCGCCAAGCTCCATGCTTCTCATGAAGAAAGACATGGGTGGCGCGGCTCACGTTCTGGGTCTGGCGCACATGATAATGTCTGCAACGCTGCCCGTCCGCCTGCGCGTGCTGATCCCGGCGGTCGAGAATTCCATCTCGTCCAACGCTTTCCGGCCAGGCGACGTGCTCCCCAGTCGCAAGGGCATTACCATCGAGATCGGCAACACGGATGCCGAAGGCCGTCTCGTGCTGGCCGACGCCCTTGCTCTTGCAGACGAAGAATCGCCACAGATCATTATCGACATGGCAACCCTTACCGGTGCTGCGCGCGTCGCGCTGGGTCCCGACCTGCCGCCCTTCTATACGGATGACGAGACCTTCGCTTCCGATGTGGCGCAGGCTGCACAGCAGGTGGCCGATCCGCTCTGGCGCATGCCGCTGTGGAAGCCCTATGCCGACAAGCTCAAATCCCGCATCGCTGACATGAACAATGTCACCACGGACGGGTTTGCAGGCTCTGTCACGGCAGCGCTCTTCCTCCAGCGCTTCGTCGAAAAGGCCGGAACGTGGGCGCATTTCGACATCTTCTCGTGGACGCCCGTCGAAAAGCCCACCTGCCCCATCGGCGGTGAAGCCCAGGCAATCCGCGCCCTATATGACGTGCTGAGCCATCGTTTCGGCAAGTAGCGGAGCGAACCAGATGTCCGAAAGCAAGGTCGAAAAGCAGCTTGATCGTCGGCTGAACGCCTACAGGCCCGACCTTGCGGACGTTCGGCTGGCTGGTCAGGTGCAGGCCGACAGATACGTCGATGGCGAAACCTTCTACGTCGGCGTTCCCGTGGCCCGCGTCCATATGGCCCCCGATGCCGCGTCCGGCATGGACACGCAGTTTCTCCATGGGGAGGAACTCAGGGTCTTCGATCGCAGGAGTGGCTGGGCCTGGGTGCAGGGGCAGCGCGATTCCTATGTCGGCTATGTGCCGGAAAGCAACATTGTCGAAGGAAGCTTTTCCGCAACCCACATCGCGTGCGTTCCCCGCACGTTCGTCTATCC
>Ga0182741_1002294_pt1 | contig 22680 bp, 16 predicted proteins | sample eDN5th37CBELigOP_FD_128874 | JGI IMG/M metagenome (GOLD analysis project Ga0182741, IMG submission 128874) | Enriched Organic Plus compost microbial communities from Emeryville, California, USA - eDNA 5th pass 37_C BE-Lig OP (version 2) (version 2) ... | reverse complement strand
GGCCGACTTCGTCATCGCACGCGTGGGGGCCATCCCGACCTCCGGCTCGTCACACCCCCACGCGCCGCATCACCCGCGCCACCAGCACCGACCTCTCAACAGAGCCGCTGTCATCCCGAGCGCCGGCGAGGGATCTGCTGTCGACGGCGTGACCGCTTGACAGCTCGACAGCCGGTGGGGTCAATCCGCCCCTCACCCGTACACCTCGAACACCCCCGCCGCGCCCATTCCGCCGCCGACGCACATCGTCACCATGCCGAGCCCACCGCCGCGTTTGCGGAGCTCGTGCACGAGCTGCGTCGTGAGCTTCGCGCCGGTGGCGCCGAGCGGGTGGCCGAGCGCGATCGCGCCGCCGTTCACGTTCACCCGCGCGAGATCCATCTTCACGTGGCGCGCGACGGCGACGGCCTGCGCGGCGAACGCCTCGTTGAACTCGATCACGTCGATCTGCTCGAGGGTGAGCCCCGTCTGCTTCAGCACCTTGGGGATCGCATTGATCGGCCCGAGTCCCATGATGTCGGGATCGATCCCGGCGACGGCGAAGCCGAGCAGGCGCGCGAGCGGCGCGATCCCCGCGCCCTGCGCACGCTCGCGCGACATGACCACGACCGCCGCCGAGCCGTCGGAGTAGGGGCTCGCGTTGCCGGCGGTCACCGTGCCGTTGGCCTTGAACGCCGGACGGAGCTTCGCCAGCCCTGCGAGCGTGGTCTCGGGGCGCGGCGTCTCGTCACGATCGAACGTCACCTCCTCCACGATCTTGCGCGTCCCCTCCCATCGCACGCGCGGCACGGCGATCGGCACGATCTGCTCGCGGAAGACGCCCTCCTCCAGCGCGCGCGCCGCGTTGCGCTGGCTCTGGTACGCGAACTCGTCCTGCTCCTGCCGCGACACGGCGTAGCGCTCGGCGACCCGCTCGGCGGTGAAGCCCATGCCGATGTAGCTCTCCGTCAGCTCGGGATGCAGCCGGGTGTGATAGCCGGACATCGGCACCTGGCTCATCATCTCCACCCCGCCGGCGACGACGACCTCCTGCCATCCGCTCATCACCGCCATCGAGGCCTGCGCCACGGCCTGCAGCCCCGACGAGCAGAATCGGTTGACCGTGGCCGCGGAGGACTCGACCGGCAGCCCGGCCCGCAGCGCGGCGTTGCGGGCGACGTTGAGCCCCTGCGCCGCTTCCGGCATCGCGCACCCCCACACCACGTCGTCCACGTCGCCGGGCGCGACCCCCGCCCGGGTGAGCGCGGCGTCGATCACGCGCGCGGAGAGGTCGATCGGATGCACCGCCGCGAGCGCCCCATCGGACTTGCCGCGGGCGACGGCGGAGCGAACGGCGGAAACGATCACGGCATCGGGCATGACGGTCGGCTCACGAATGGTGAACGTGATGGAGCGTTGGGGTCTGCGGACGGCGCCCCGTTCGTCCTGCGTCCTGCGAACGGCTGCGTCCTGCGTCTTCACCCCCTCGGGACGCCCCTCACGCAGGACGCAGGACGGAGTGGTTTTCAGTTCCTCACCGGCTTTCCCGTCTTCAGCATCCCTTCGATGCGCGCCTGGGTCTCCTTCGTCCCCAGCAGCTTGAAGAACGCTTCGCGCTCGAGGTCGAGGATGTCCTGCTCGGTCACCGTGCGGGGTGGCCCGTCGCCGCCGCAGAGGACGTAGGCGATCTCGCGGCCGATGCGCACGTCGTGCGCGGTCGCCTGTCCTGCTTCGTGGAAGGCGAAGAGCGCATAGTACAGGTTGCCGATCGCGTCGCTGCCGAGCGCACGGATCGTCCGCGGCACGGGCGCGACGTAGCCGGGCGCGAGATCGAGCACGCGCGCCTTCGCGTCGGCGAGCAGCAGGTCGCGATTCATCGTGATGCGATCCTGCGGCCGCAGCAGCCCCATCGCCCGCGCCTCGAGCGCGCTCGTCGAGGTCTGCGCGGTCGCGATCAGCTTGAAGGCGCGCTTCACGGCCTCGAACGGATCCGCCTCCTCGTACGGCTCGAGCTCCGCGGTGAAGCGGAAGAGCAGCTCCTTCGTGCCGCCCCCTCCGGGGAGGAGCCCGACGCCCACCTCGACGAGCCCCATGTAGAGCTCCGCGTGCGCCTGCACGAGGTCCGCGTGCAGCGAGAGCTCGCAGGCGCCGCCGAGGCTCAAGCCGTGCGGCGCGAGCACGACCGGGAACGGCGCCTGTCGGATCGCCATGGCGGTGTCCTGGAAGTAGCGCACCGCCTCCTCCAGCCGCGTCCAGTCTCCCGCCTGCACGACCATCGCGACCTCGCCGAGGTTCGCGCCGGCGCTGAAGGTCCGCGGATCGTCGTTGCCGACGACGAGCCCCGCCATCCCGTCGCGGGCGACGCGCTCGAGGCTCGCGCGCAGCAGCTGGAGCACGGTCGCACCGAGCGTGTTCATCTTGCTGCGCACCTCGAACAGCGCGACGCCGTCGCCCATGTCCAGGAGCGCCGCCTCCGCGTTCTCGGCGAGCACCGCACCGCGCGCGCGCAGCGCCGACGTTCGCACCGCCCCCGGCACGTCGCGCAGCGCGTGATACATCCCGTCGAAGCCCAGCTCCTCCCACTCGCCGGGGGAGGAGCCGTCGCGGAAGAAGCCATCGCGCGCGCGGGCGAGCAGCTCGGGCTCCGTCAGTCCGAGCGAGCGGAACCCCTCGCGCAGGAAGTCGTGTCCCAGCGCGTCCATCTGCTGGAAGGGCCCCGCCTCCCACCCGAACCCCCACTCCAGCGCGCGATCGACGCTGGCGATGTCGTACGCGAGCGCCGGCGCCTTCTCGAGGACGTAGTGCGACTGCTCGAGGAGCAGCTTGCGCAGGAAGTCGCCGTACCTCCCCTCGAGCGTGCGCATCGCGCGGAGGCGCTTCTCGAAGCCCATCTTCATGAGCGCGCCGAGCTCCGGGCTCTCCACCCTGCGCTGCGGCGCGTACTCGAGCGTCTTCCAGTCGAGCGTCTGGATCTCCTTGCCGACCTTCTTGTAGAAGCCGGCGCCCGACTTCTCGCCGAGCCGCCCCGAGGCGACGAGCGCGTCGACCCACGCGGGCATCGCGAGATCCTCGCCCGTCGTCTGCGCGAGCCCGCGCACGACGTGGCCGAGCACGTCGAGTCCCGTGATGTCGGCGGTGCGGAAGGTGGCGCTCTTCGGGCGGCCGAGGAGCGGGCCGGTGAGCGCGTCCACCTCGTCGATCGTGAGGTCGAACTCCTCCATCAGTCGCATCACGCGCACGAGGCCGTACACGCCGAGTCGGTTGGCGACGAAGCCGGGGACGTCCTTCGCGATGACGATCCCCTTCCCCAGCGTGCGCGCGCCGAAGTCGCGCGCCGCGGCGAGCACCGACGCGTCGGTCTCCGGCGTCGGGATCAGCTCGAGCAGTCGGAGGTAGCGCGGCGGATTGAAGAAGTGCATCCCGAGGAACCGCTGCCGGAAGGCGTCGCTGCGCCCCTCGAGGAGCATCTGCATCGGAATCCCCGAGGTGTTGGTCGCGACGATCGCCGTCGGCGCGAGGATCGGCTCGAGGCGGTCGTACAGCGCGCGCTTGGGGGCGAGCTGCTCGATCACCGCCTCGATCACGAGATCGCAGTCGGCGAGCAGCTCGAGATCGTCCTCGACGTTGCCGGTGCGCACGAGGGCGGCGCGCTGCGGCAGCATGAAGGCGGCGGGGCGGGCCTTCCGCGCGCGCTCGAGCCCCTGCTTCGCCGGCGCGCTGCGGTCGCCGTCGCTCCCCGGAATGTCGAGCAGCACCACGGGCACCCCTGCCGACGCCGCGAGCGCCGCGATGCCGCTCCCCATCACCCCTGCGCCCACGACTCCGAGCTTCGCGATCCGCATTCCGGTGTCTCCTGACGTTGGTGCCGGTCGGGCGTCCACCCGCGCCGCGCAGGGGCGGACGTCGTGCCGAAAGCTATCGCGCGCACCGGCGCACGCGCAGCACGTGCGCCGCGTCACATGCCGCCGCGTGCTCGCCGTGGGGGCGTTGCGGCACGGCGCACGAGTCGTCCCGAGCATGGAGCGGCCCCGTCCGTACGCTGCCCGACCCGGCGCGTGACGGATCCGTCAAACCGCGTAACGACAAGCACTTAATCGGCAGATTCTGCATGTTGACCCTGCTGCCGCGTCGGCTAAGGTGAGACCGCATATGAGACTGCGACGTGGGTTCACGCTGCTCGAGACGCTCATCGTCATGGTGGTGCTCGGCCTCGTGATGGCGATGGCCGCGCCGCGCATGCGCGCCGGCACCGAGACGGCGAACCGCAAGGCGGCGCGGGACGTCGTCGCCAGCTACGCGAACACGGCGCGGCGGATGGCGCTCGCGCGCGCCTCCGGGACGCGGCTGGTCGTGAACGGGAACACGCTCGCCGTCACGATCGACTCGCTGAGCGCCACCTCGACCGTGGCGCGCGCGACGGATCTCCAGTCCCAGTTCGGTGCCACGTTGAGCTTCCTCTTCCTGAACGGTGCCTCGGCCGGCTCCGAGATCGCGTTCGACAAGCGCGGCATGCTGCGCGGCGGCGCCAACCTGACGCGCAAGCTCGTCGTGGAGAGCGCGTCCGGCGCGCGCGACTCGGTGTGCATCTCCGGCGCCGGGATGGTGATGCGGGGGCGCTGCCGATGAACCGCCGCGGATTCACGATCGTCGAGGTGATCGTCGCGATGGTGCTGCTCGCCGTCGGCGTGCTCGGCGTCGCCGGCGTCTCGGTGATGGCGATGCGCCAGACGGCGGATGCCGACCAGCAGAACGTCGGCGCCCTCGTCGCGCAGTCCTACATGGAGCGCTTCCGCGGCCTCGCCTGCAGTCGGATCGATGCGCTGCTCGCCTCGCCCCTCGTCACGACCGACCGCAACATCCGGGTGCGCGTCGAGCGGATCAACGCGGGCTTCGTCTCGACGCGCGTGATCGCGGGTCAGTTCGCCTGGACCACGCGGCGCAACACGCCGGGACTGATCGCGGACACGACGACGGTGGACTGCCCATGAGCGCTCCCATCCGCCGGCGCGCCGGCATGACGCTCGTCGAGCTGCTGATCGCGCTCACCCTGCTGGGGATCGTCGGGGGCGCGGTGATCGGCGTGCTGGTGCGCCAGCAGCGCCTGAGCAGCCGCACCGCCGCCGTCGTCGACACACGCGACCAGGGACGCTTCACCCTCGGCACCCTCGCCGCCGAGCTGCGCGGCCTCTCGTCCATCGGCGGCGACATCGCCGCCATGAGCGACACCTCGCTGCGCATCCGCACGAACGTCGGCACCTCGATCATCTGCGCGATCGGCGCGGGACGCACCTCCTTCACCATCCCGCCGATCCTTCCGGTGACCCCGCCGAACGGCAGCGGCGCGCGCATCGTGCTGACGAGCTTCGTGGATCCCAACGCCCCCCCGACGGCCAACGACACGGTGTGGGTGCTGAATCCGGACAAGCCGTCGTCGGCGCCCTGGGATTCCGCCCGGGTCCTGAGCCCCGGCGTCACGATGGTCGGCGGGGCAGGCACGGGATGTCCGACCGGCAGCCCGAACTTCCTCTCCGGCGGCGGTGTGGATCAGCCGGCGCAGAGCTTCACGGTCCCGGTGAGTCCGGCGCTCCCGGCCGGCATCACCGTCGGCTCGGCGGTGCGCTTCACCCGCGCGGTGCGCTACTCGCTGTACCAGGAGACCGACGACCTCTGGTACCTGGGCTATCAGAACTGCACCGGCGCCGGCGGCTGCGGCGTGGTGCAGCCCGTCAGCGGCCCCTTCCTCCCGCCGACGTCCAGCATCGCGACCACCGGATTCCGTTTCGCCTACTTCGACTCGCTCGGCGTCGCGACGACGGTGCCGACCAACGTCGCGCGCATCCAGATCATCGCCCGCGCGCTGAGCCGCGATTCGGTCAGCTCGGGGAGCAGTCGCCGTACGCAGTTCGTGCAGACCGACTCCATCAACGTGGCGATCCGGAACCGGATCTAGCCTCTCGCCCGAACCTCCTCCAGCCATGTCTCTCACGCCGACGGGGCGACCGCTCGCCCGCAACCGCGACGGCTTCGCGCTCCTGCTGGCGCTCGGCGCCATCGTGGTGATCAGCGCGCTCGTGGCCGGCTCGTTCATGATCTCGACGCGCGACGTGCGCACCGCACGCGTCTCCGCCAGTCGAGAGTCGGCACAGCTGCGCGCCGAGAACGCGCTCTTCCAGCTGCGCGAGAACGCGCAGACGCAGGCCAGCGCGCTGCCGAGCATCGGCTCCACGATCCGGTGGACCCCGACCTACGGCGGCGGCGATGCGTGGATCACGAAGCTCAGCGACAACATGTTCCTCCTGACGTCGGATGCGACGTCCGGCGGGAACCTGGCGAGCAATTCCGCGAAGAGCCGGGTGAGCATGCTGCTCGTGCGCAACATGCCGCAGATGGAGTTTCTGGGGGCGCTGACGGTGCGCGGGGCGACGCAGATCGGCGGCTCCTCGTTCATCAACGGGCACGACACCAACCCGGACGGGTGGGCCTGCCCGACGCCGGGCGCGACGAAGCCGGGCGTCGTGACGCCGCCTCCCGGCAACAACATCACCTACTCCGGGTGCAATGCCGGTCAGTGCATCGACGGCAACCCCGACGTGCTGCAGGATACGCGTGCCTCCGACAACGCGACCTACTTCCAGTACGGCAGCACGGGGTGGAACGACCTCAAGCTGCTGGCCAAGAAGATTCCCGGCAACATCGGTGCGATGTACGTGGCGCCGACCACCCGCGCCGACGGAACCTGCAAGTCGGATGATCTCCTGAACTGGGGCGATCCGCTGCGCGTGGGCGGCCCCTGCGAGGGGTATTTCCCGATCATCTACGTGGATGGCGACGCGAAGATCAACCGGCTGCGCGGACAGGGGGTGCTTCTCGTCGAAGGCGACCTCGAGGTGCAGGGTGGGTACGAGTTCTACGGGCCGGTGATCGTCAAGGGACGCCTCAAGACGACCGGTACCGGCGGCCATTTCACGGGCGGCGTCATGGCGGCGAACGTCGACCTGGAGCAGAACCAGGTGCTCGGCAACGCGGTGATCAGCTACTCGAGCTGCGCGCTCGCCACCGCGCTCCGCAATTCCGCCGCGTTGACGCCAGTCCGGCAGCGCGGCTGGGCGGATCTGTACTGAGCCGTCGCCCTCCTGACTTTCGAGCCCCCGCCGGGATCGCGATCCCGGCGGGGGCTCGTCAGTTTTCAGGTGTATACGGGTGTGGCGCTGCGGCACGCCTTCTGCCCCCCGGCAGCCGCAGTGGACCGATCACCAGAGGACCACCATGTCTCGCGCAGCAGTTCCCGTCGCGCTCGGCCGACTCTCGGCGCTCGCGACCGCCGTTGCCTTGCTCGCCGCCTGCGGGGCGCCCAAGCCCGTCTCGCTCGGCACCGATCCGGGAATCCAGCCGCAGCTCGCCCTCGTGGACTCCGAGCGGCCGCCGCGGAGCTTCGAGGTCACCCTCGCCGAGCCGGCGCACGTCGCGATCCTCGCCGTCTTTCCGGGGCGCGGCTCCACGGTGCTCTACCCGCAGGACACCACCGGCACCTCGACCCAGCTCGCCGCCGGCCCCCACACGCTCCACGCCGACCGGGTGCGGCTCCCCGCGTCGGTGGACAGCGCGATCATCCGTCCCTACGAGGGACGCATCCGCGCCTCGGCGCGCGACTCCGCGCGCGCCCGGCAGGACAGCCTCCGCGCCGCCCGCGACCGCAACGCGCCGGAGCCGGGCCCCCGCGTCATGATCGGCCCCGAGCGCACGCACATCCTCGTCTTCGCCTCCCGCAACCCGATCGACCTGTCCACCCTCGCGCGCCGCGTGCAGGGCGTCACGATCCCGATCGGCCCCGACGAGGCGCTTCGCACCGTCGCGAGCATGGTCCGCAGCGCGACCCCGGGCGGCCGCTGGGCCGCGACGGCGCGAGAGGCGGAGTTGCGGAAGTAGCGCCCGGCTGAAGTCGGAAGGAGAAACGGCGTCGTCCGGGGAGCTCTCTCCCGACGACGCCGTTTCTCACCTCTGTCACGCTGTCGAGCTGGCCAACAGCAGCTCCCTCGCATCCGCTCGGGATGACAGCCGTCGCCCCGCCCTCTACTTCGTCGTCTCCCCCTTCAGGATCCCGTTCCGGATCCGCACCGCCTTCGGCGAGGCGTTGGGGTCGGCGCGCAGCTGCATCCCGATCGGCGCGAGGCGCAGGCGGCTGTTGAGCGTCATCGTCTCGCTCCCGCGCCGGATGCGGATCGGGAGCGCGCTCCCTTCGGCGGCGTTGCCGTAGCGCTGGCGGAACTGCGCGCCGAAGTTCGCGTCCCCCACCGTGAGCTCTCCCACCGCGAGGATGTAGTCGCCGACGCGGATCCCCGCCTCGGCGCCCGCGCTCCCCGGCTCGACGCTCGTCACGCGGACGCCGGCCGAGTCGGGGGCGCTCGCGATGCCGAGCCGGGGCGCCTGCTGCACCGTCGCGACCATCCCCGCGAGCGGCAGGAGGCGGTTCCAGGGGAAGGGCTCGCGTCCGTCGATGTAGCGGGTGTAGATGCTGTCGAGGTCGCGCCCGCCCGTCGCCCGCTTGATCGCCCCCCACCAGTCCTCGGGGGTGAAGCCGCGCCCCTGCTTCCAGCTCCGCTGGTAGACGTCGCGCATCACGTCGTCGAGCGAGGCGCGGTTGTCGCTCGCGTCGCGGATGAGGATGTCGTACATCAGCCCGGCGAGGGACCCCTTGGGATAGTAGATGTAGCCCGTCCCGTCCACCGGATGCACCCAGGTGCTCACGGAAGCATCCTCGAGCGACACCGGAGGCGCGGCCATGACCTCCGACATCTTCCCCGCCGTCGTCTCGTAGAAGCCGTCGGCGTCGATGACGCCGCCGCGCACGAGCGCGAGGTCGCCGTAGTAGTCGGTGATCCCCTCGCTCACCCAGAGCCACTCCGTCGGCTGCGCCTGATCGTATCGATACGGCCAGAGGTCCGACGGCCGCATCCGCTTCACGTTGAAGGCGTGGAAGATCTCGTGCGAGTAGAGCGAGTAGAGGAAGGGATTCCCGAGGGCGAGCGGCGTGATGACGTCCACGTGCGAGTTCTGGTGCTCGAGCCCACTCGCGCCCTGGTACGACGTGTCGGCGATCTGCATGACCGTGTAGGTGTCCCACGGCGTCTCGCCGAACACCGCAACCTGCGGCGGCACCATCTTCTTGAGGCCCTCCCACGTCGCCGCACGCAGGGCGTTCGTCACGCTCCCCGCCGGGTAGGTCGCGAGCCGCATCCACTTCCCCGCCACCTGCGCGCTGTCGAGGTCGAAGCGCCCGACGAAGAAGGGCATGTCCACGAGATCGTGATAGCTGTTCGCGCCGTAGGTGAGCGGCGCGCCCGTCGGGCGCATCCCGGTCGCGACGCGCCAGTCGCTCTCCGTCTTCACCTGCACCTGCGCCGGGAAGTCGAGCGAGCGCCCTTCGGGATACAGGAAGACGTTCGTCCCGTTGGTGAGGAGGAAGTCCGGCCGCATCCAGGTGATCGCGTTGTCGAGCGTGTCGCCGACGAAATCGAAGGAGACGCGCACCGAGCGCGCGCCGCCGGGCACGACGCGCCAGCTGTCCTGGTCCACCTTGTCCCAGGCGAGCTCCTTCCCGTCCGCCGTCGCGGCGAAGTTCGTCACCCACCGCGCGAAGGGGGTGAGCTCGTAGGCGCCGGGGGTCCACGTGGGGAGCGAGAGCACCACGGGCGCGTCGCCCGACGGCGTGAAGGTCATGGCGACGCGCACCAGGTTGCGCGCCGCGGTCGTGCGGTCGTAGGTGAGCTCGTACCGGATGTCGCTCACCGGCGCCGATGGGGGAACCGGAACGGGGACGGGGCCGGCCCCGGGCGCGGGCGCGGTCGCGGCCTGTGCCGACAGGGAGAGCGGAGCGCAGACCGCGAGGGCCAACGCGGTGCGCAGGGCGGTCCGACGGGCGAAGTCGTGCATGGCGTTCTGGGCGAGGTCGTCGGCCGGCGCCGATCGCGGGAGTCGCGGGGCATCGGCGAGCGTCGGGGAAGCTAACCGCGTGCCGCCGCGCGGCGCGGTGTGCAAGTCCGGCCGGAGCACGACGTCTCCCGAACGTCCGCCACCGCCTCGCCGAGGTCCCATGCGCCACGCTCCGCTGCTCGCCCTGGTCGTCGTGCTCGCCGCCTGCGGCGATCGCTCCGAGTCCCCCGACTCGGCCGCCTCCGCCGCCGCCCACCCTCCCGGCATCACCGTCGGCTCCGCCGGGGCGGATGCGCGCGCCGCCGAGATCGCCACGCGCGGCTTCTCGGAGTCGGCACCGGTGGCCAGCCCGACGCTCCCCACAGGAATGCCTGCCCCCACCCCCCAGGCGCTCCCTCTCCCCGGCCAGGAGGCGCTGGCCGAGCCGATGCTGGTGCGGGTCGGCCAGGCCACCGTGCAGGTCGACAGCCTGGGGGCCGGCGTCGCCCGCGTGCGCGACCTCGCCCGGCGGGCCGGAGGGATCGTCGCGAACACGAACCTCAGCGCCGGCCGCGACGAGCGACCCTCGGCGCGGATCGAGCTGCGCGTCCCCGGCGACCGCTTCGACGAGCTGGTGGGCGGTCTCTCGACCCTCGGCCGCGTCGAATCGGTCCAGGTGCAGGTGCAGGACGTCGGCGAGGAGTTCACCGACGTCTCCGCCCGCGTGGCGAACGCCCGCCGTCTCGAGCAGCGGCTGCTCGAGGTGCTGGGGCGCAACGGCGGCCGCCTCGCCGACATCCTCGCCCTCGAGCGCGAGCTGGCCCGCGTGCGGGAGGAGATCGAGCGCTACGAAGGACGGCTGCGCTATCTCCGCACCCGCGCCGCCTTCAGCTCGCTGACGGTGGCCGTGCACGAGCCGCTGCCGATCGTCGCCTCCCCACCCGGACGCGGCCCCATCGCCGAAGCCTTCCGCGAAGCCTGGCGCAACTTCGTCGGCCTCGTGGCCGCGGTCATCGCCTCCCTCGGCGTGCTGGTGCCGGTCGGCGCGCTGGGAGTGGGGACGTGGGTGCTGGTGCGGCGGTGGAGGCGGGGGGGACTGACGGCTTGAGGGCAACGGCTGTCGTCCCGAGCAGCGAACGCGAGGGATCTGCGGTTTGACGGTTTGACGGTTTGACGGCTGCCGTAGTCAGCAGCTCCCTCCCCTTCGCTGCGCTCCGGGTCGGGATGACAGCCCGGCGACCAAACCGTCAAACGGTCAGACCGTCAATCCGCCGTTCAATCCGCCGTTCCCCATGGCTCAACCCGCCAATCCATGTCATACTCAGTTCACCCACCTCATCCGGATCCGCGATGTCTCAACCGAATCCGCACCACCCGGGCGCCTCCGCCGTGCAGGCGCCGGGCGCCGACGAGCTCCACAAGCCGTACGTCGCCGACACGACCGCGCTCCCCGAGCTGACCCTCGGCGCCGTCGTCCTCGGCATGCTCCTCGGGCTCGTCTTCGCCGCCTCCAGCGTCTACCTCGCGCTCAAGATCGGGCTCACCGTCAGCGCCTCGATCCCGATCGCCGTCCTCTCGATCACGATCTTCCGGTGGGTCCAGGGGGCGTTCGGCGTCACCCCGTCGATCCTGCGGAACAACATCGTGCAGACGACCGGCTCGGCCGGCGAGTCGATCGCGGCAGGGACCGTCTTCACCCTGCCGGGGCTCATCCTCCTCGGCTACGCGCTGCCGGCCACCAAGGTCGCGGCGATCGCGCTCGTGGGCGGGCTGCTCGGCGTGCTGCTCATGATCCCGCTCCGCCGCTCGCTCATCGTGAACGAGCACAAGACCCTCAAGTACCCCGAGGGGACGGCGTGCGCCGAGGTGCTGATCGTCGGCGAGGAGCGCGGGGTGCAGGCGAAGACCGTGTTCATGGGCTTCGGGCTCGGCGCCCTCTACAAGTTCCTGAACGGCGGGATGCATCTGTGGGCCGAGGTCCCGCGCCGCGCCTTCCAGCGGCTGCTCCCCGGCGGGCGCACGGAGCTGTTCGGCGAGATCCGCGCCGAGGTGTCGCCCGAGCTCACCGGCGTCGGCTACATCATCGGCCCCAAGATCTCGGGCTACCTCTTCGCGGGCGGGATGCTGTCGTACTTCGTGCTCATCCCCGCGATCAAGTTCTTCGGTGACGCCCTCACGACGCCGGTCGCCCCCGCGACGGATCTCATCGCCACCATGGACGCGACCGCGGTGCGCGCGAACTACGTCTTCTACATCGGCGCGGGCGCGGTGACGGCGGCGGGGCTCATCTCGCTCGCCCGTTCGCTGCCGACGATCTGGCGCGCGATCGTGCAGAGCTTCAGCGGCTTCCGCGGCGCCGGCGCGAGCGCGGAGGAGAGCGGCCGCCGCACGCAGCGCGACCTCCCGATGACCATCGTGATCGGCGGCGCGGCGCTGCTCGTGATCGCGATGATGGTGCTCCCGCAGATCCGGATCAACTTCGTCGGCGCCCTGCTCGCGCTCTTCTTCGCCTTCCTCTTCGTCACCGTCTCGAGCCGCATCACCGGCCAGATCGGAAGCTCGGCCAACCCCATCTCGGGGATGACCGTCGCGACGGTGCTCCTCACCGCCCTCCTCTTCCTCGCCATCGGCTGGACGAACGTCGAGCATCGCGTGCTCGCGCTCTCGATCGGCGGCGTGGTGTGCATCGCGGCGGCGGTCGCCGGCGCGACGTCGCAGGACCTCAAGACGGGCTACCTCGTCGGCGCCACGCCGGCGCGCCAGCAGATCGGCCTCGTCGCCGGCGTCGTGACGTCGGCGCTGCTGATCGGCTTCATGATCAGTTTCCTGAACGAGGCGAAGACGACCACGGTCGCGCGCCAGTACGCGGGCGTCACGATCCCCGCCGCGAACTTCGAGCGCGGGACGCGCGAGGTGAACGGCCAGCAGTACCGCGTCGGCCACCTGTACGAGCAGACCGGCGCCGCGCCGGCGGGGCGTTATCTCGTGGACCAGCAGGGGAGCATCCAGTACCTCCTCGATCCGGGGATCGGCGGCCGCGAGCCGCGCGACATCTCCGGCCGCACGATCGAGAAGCTCGACTCGCCGAAGGCGCAGATCATGGCGCTCGTCGTGGACGGCATCCTCACGCAGAAGCTCTCATGGGGGCTCATCATCATCGGCGCCTTCCTCGCGATCGCGATGGAGATCCTCGGCCTCCCCTCGCTCGCCGTCGCCGTGGGGGTCTACCTCCCCATCTCGACCTCGGCGACGATGTTCATGGGCGGGATCATCCGCTGGCTCGTCGATCGCCGGCTCGCCCCCGAGCAGCGCGAGGGCCCCGAGGCCGACTCCGGCCCGGGAGTGCTCTTCTCCTCGGGGCTCATCGCCGGCGGTGCGATCATGGGCGTCCTGCTCGCGGGGCTCACCGTCTACAAGCTCGACACGACCTACGACATGACGCGCATCGTCGGCGCGATCGGCGAGAACGGGATCGTCGCGATGCTCGCGTACGTCGTGCTGCTGGCGGTGCCGTTGTATCTCGTCGCGCGGAACGTCAGAGCATGACGGCTTGACGACTCGACGGCTTGACAGACGTGGGACGAGCGGCGTCGTTCATGGCCTCCCCCATGACGACGCCGCTTCTCATGACGCCTTCCCTGTCACGCTGTCGACCTGTCACGCTCCGCGCGCTCGCCGTCCTCGCGTCGCTCGCCCCACTCTCGCTCGTCGCGCAAGCGCCGACGACCCATCCGCGCCCCGCCGACCTGATCGTCACCAACGCGCGCGTCTATACCGTGGACGACGCGCGGCCGATGGCCGAGGCGTTCGCGGTGCGCGATGGTCGCGTCCTGTTCGCCGGCTCGGCGCGCGAGGCGCTCGCGCTCGCGGGGCCGTCGACCCGCGTCGTCGATCTCGACGGCCGGACGGTCATCCCCGGGATGGTCGACGCGCACGCGCATCTCCTCGGGCTCGGCGAGTCGCTGCGCAACGTCGCGCTCCAGGGCACCAATGCCTACGACGAGGTGATCGCGCGCGTCGTGGAGCGCGCGCGCACCGTCCCCGCCGGCCGCTGGATCCTCGGGCGGGGGTGGGATCAGAACGACTGGGGCGACACGCGCTTCCCGACGCACGACGCGCTGAGCCGCGCGCTGCCGAGCCATCCCGTCGTGCTCGAGCGCGTGGACGGGCATGCGGTCCTCGCGAACGCCGCCGCGATGCGCGCCGCCGGGATCACCGCGGCGACGAAGGATCCGTCCGGCGGGAAGATCGAGCGCGACGCGCGCGGCGAGCCCACGGGCGTCTTCATCGACAACGCGATGGAGCTGGTCACGCGCGCGCAGCCGGCGCTCACGCCGGACGAGATGCGCCAGGCGATCCTCGGCGCGGTCAAGGAGGCGAACCGCTGGGGACTGGTCGGATTGCACGACGCCGGCGCGTCGCGCGCGACGATCGACCTCTACGAGCAGCTCGCGCGCGCCGGGCAGCTCGACCTCCGTGTCTACGTCATGATCTCCGACGACTCGGCGGCGATCGCGCACTACCTCGCGCGCGGCCCGCAGAGCGCGCTGTACGACGGCAAGGTGTGGATCCGCGCCATCAAGCTCTACGCCGACGGCGCCCTCGGCTCGCGCGGCGCGGCGCTCCTCGACCCGTATCAGGACGACCCGCACAACGCGGGGCTGCTCGTGTCGACGCCGGCGCACGTGCAGGAGATCGCGACGCGCGCGCTGCGCGCCGGCTTCCAGGTCAACACGCACGCCATCGGCGACCGGGGCAACCGACTCACGCTCGACGCGTACGAAGCGGCGCTCGAGGCGGTGCCGGCATTCGATCATCGCTTCCGCATCGAGCACGCGCAGGTCGTCGCGCCGGCGGACGTGCCGCGCTTCGCCCGGCTCGGCGTCATCCCGTCGATGCAGGCGGTGCACCAGACGAGCGACATGTACTGGGCGCCCAATCGCCTCGGCCCCGCGCGCGTGCTCGGCGCCTACGCGTGGCGCTCCTTTCTCAACACCGGCGTGATCGTCCCGAACGGAAGCGACGTTCCCGTCGAGTACGTGAACCCGCTCCTCTCCTTCCACGCCGCCGTCAGTCGACAGGATGCGAACGACTGGCCGCCGGGCGGCTGGCATCCCGCCGAGAAGATGACGCGCGAGGAAGCGCTCAAGAGCATGACGCTCTGGCCCGCCGTGGCGAGCTTCCAGGAGCGCGTCGCCGGCTCCATCTCGCCGGGGAAGTTCGCCGACTTCGTCGTGCTCGACCGTGACGTCATGACGGTCGCGGAGCGGGACATCCTCGGCACGCGCGTGCTCGCGACGTATATTGCCGGGAAGGCAGTGTACGAGTCGTCCCGTTGAGGTCCCCGGGCGCGCGGAGCGCCCCCACTCGCGCGCACGAGGTGCCGATGGTTCCCCCGCTTGCAGGTCTGGGTCCGGACACTCCGGCGGCCCCTCGTGCGTCGCGCTACGCCTGGCTGACCCCCGAGCGCCAGCTCCAGGTGCGCAACGTGCTCGTCGGCATCGTGCTCTTCGTCGCCCTCGCGGTGTGGGTCTTCCACTCCATCGCCGCGAGCTCCGCGCGTCCCCCCGCCTTCGTCCAGAAGCTGCGCGTCGTCGGCGTGATGACCTGGCTCTACGCGCTCGTCCAGCTCGTGGACATCCGCTTCTACCAGAGCCGCTTCGCACGCCGCCGGCGCGAGAGCACCGGTCTCCCCGAGCCCGTCATCGCCTGGCTCTTCGGGCAGATGGTCGCCTGGTTCGGCATCCTGTATTATGCGCTCACCGAGGATCACCGCTGGTTCGTGGCGGGGCTGGTGATCGCGGTGCTGACGATGCGCGTGTTTCCGGTGGCGGGTGAGAAGTAGAGATCGCTCTTCCTCTCTCGCCCCGTCCTCGTAAGTTTCTCCCTCCCTCACACGGTCCGCTCGCGGGCCGTGGCGTGACGCCTCGGCGGGCGGCGCCCGGCCGCCCCTCCACTCACCGCGATGGCTCCAGCCGAACGGCCGCCCAACGGACGTCGTTGGATGACCCTGTCCGCCCTCGCCACGATGGCGGCGCTCGGAGCCCTGGCCTGGTGGCGGGTCGAGCGTGCACAGGCGCGGCAGCTCGAGTCGCGCCGCGCCGCCATCACGCGCGAGCTGCGCGACACCCGCGTCGAGGTCGAGCGCTGGCTGCAACAGCGTGACGACGAAGCGCGGCTCGCCGCGGAGCTCGCCCAGCCGACGCTGGAGGTCGCGCGGCTCACCGGCCTCGGCGCTCGCGCCGGCGCGAGCGCCGACCTCGCGCTCCGGGAGCTCCGCGAAGCGATGGAGGCGATGCGCCATCACGCCGGATGGACGGCGCTCTGGGTGTACGACGACGCCGGCGCGATCGTCGCCTCCACCTCGACGGACGCGCCAAGCGCCGGCGAGTACGCGGCGGTGCAGCGCGCGCTGGAGGGCGCGCTCGGACAGTCCGCGGCGCTCCTCCCCCTGCAGCACGCCGCCGACGGGGCCCTGATCGCCTCCTGGATCGTCCCGATCTCGATGACCGACGGGACGTGCGGCGCCATCCTGCTGCGCGCCGATCCGAGCAACATCCTCGTCCTCCCCAAGCAGAACGGCACCGTCTCCCGCACCGACGTCGCCGCCGTCGTGGACGGGAAGTACGTCATCGTGTCGCCGCGTCGTCCCGTGGACTCCCTGCCGCGCGTGCTGCCGCGCGAGAAGGCGCCGGCGTTCGCGCGGGCGGCGCTCGCGGGGCAGGAGCTGTTCGGCGTGTTCGAGGCCGTCCACGGCATCCCGGTGTACGCCGGCGCGGTCACCGTCGGCACGTCGGGGTGGATCGTGACGCGGCAGACCGACTTCCGCGCCGGGCGGAGCTACGTGATCGCCGACCTGCGCCACGAGCTCGCGATGTTCTCGGCGGCGATGTTCCCCGTGCTGCTCGTCGGCGGGCTCGCCGTGCGTCGGTTGCGCGTGACGCGCATGCGCGAGATGCGGCGCTCCGAGGCGAGCTACCGCTCGTTCGTCGAGCATTCGCCCTTCGGGATCTATCGCAGCACCGCCGACGGCCAGTTCTCGACGGTGAACTGGGCGATGGTCGGCATCCTCGGCTACGACTCGCGCGAGGAGCTCCTCGCGCTGCGCGACATGTCGCGCGACGTGTACGTGGACGCGGGGGAGCGCGCCCGCATCACGGCCGAACAGGTCACCGGCTCGCGCGTCCCGCCGCGCGAGGTGCGCTGGCGGCGGAAGGACGGCCGCGTGATCACCGTGCGCCTGAGCTGTCGCCCCCTGCGCGACGACGCGGGCATGCTCACGGGATGGGAGGGGTTCGTCGAGGACGTGACGCCGCTGCGCGAGGCCGAGAGCGCGCTGCGCCGCGCCGAGACATTGGCGTCGATGGGGCAGCTCCTGTCGGGCGTGGCGCACGAGCTGAGCAACCCGATCACCGCCATCCTGCACTTCTCGGCGGAGCTCGAGCGCGCCGTGCTCGCGGCGGAGGACGTCGAGTCGGTCGCGCTCATCCGCGAGCAGGCGTTGCGCTGCCGCGAGATCGTGCGCGACCTCCTCGCGATGGCGCGCCGTCGCGAGGCGGCACGCGAGGTCATCGATCTCGGGGTGCTCACCGAACGCGCCGTGCTCGCGCTGCGGCCGCGGCTCCAGGAGCAGCGGGTGCGCGTCGAGGTCCGCATCCCCGAATCCGCCGCCTGCGTCGTCGCCGATCGGATCGGGCTCGAGCAGGTCATCACGAACCTCGTCACCAACGGGGCCGACGCGGCGGGCGACGGCGGGACGATCACCGTCGAGGTGGCGCGCATCGGCAGCGAGTGCCTGATCCGCGTGAGCGACGACGGACCGGGGATCGCGCCCGACGTCCTCCCGCACCTCTTCGAGCCGTTCTTCACGACCAAGCCGGAGGGGAGAGGGACGGGGCTCGGCCTGGCCGTCTCGCTGGGGATCGTGGAGCAGCACGGCGGTCGGCTCGTCGCGGAGAACCGGACGGACGGACGGGGCGCGCGGTTCGTGGTCACCCTTCCCGCCACCGCGCTCCGTCCCTCGCCGTCGCACGGCACCACGCCGCCGCGCGGTTCGGGGGCGATCCCGGCGATCGACACGGTGGAGGGCGCGAGTGCGGCGTCGCGGCCGCGCGTCCTCGTCGTCGACGACGAGGCGCCGGTCCGCGCCGCGCTCCGCCGGACGCTCGAGCTGCGGGGGTGGCGCGCGGACGACGCGGGGAGCGGCGCCGAAGCGATGCAGCGCTTCGCGGAGCAGCACGCCGCGGGTGCACCCTACGCCCTCGTCCTCTCCGACTATCGCCTGTCCGACATGACCGGACTCGCGCTGCTCGAGCGCATGGCGGTCCAGCAGCCGGGGATCGCCGAACGGTTCGTCCTCTGCACCGGCGACCCGATGGCGCTCGAGGGTGCCACCTCCACGCGCGTCCGCTGTCGCGTGATCGAGAAGCCCTTCGACTTCGAGGCGCTGGTCCGGTTGATCGACGAGCTGCGGCCGCGCGCCGAGCCCGCCGCGGCGCTGCGCGTCTGAGCGGACGGCTCGTCCAGCGTCGATGATGCCGAGCGAGATGGGGCACGAGCGCCGGAATCCGATCCGATGCGCGTGATCTCCTTGTTGCCGGCCGCCACCGAGATCGTGGCGGCGATCGGCGCGGGCGACCGGCTCGTGGGCGTGAGCCACGAGTGCGACCATCCGGCGTTCGTACGCCGGCTGCCGCGGGTGACGCGCTCGGCGATCGACGCGTCGGCACGCGCCGGCGACATCGACGCGGCCGTGCGCGAGCGCTCCGCGGCCGGCGCGCCGCTGTTTGAGCTGGACGCCGAACGGCTCCACGCGCTGGCGCCCGAGCTGCTCGTCACGCAGGCGCTCTGCGAGGTGTGCGCGGTCGCGGAGACCGACGTCCGCGCGATCGCCGCGACGCTCCCCCTCGCGCCGGCGGTCGTGACGATCAATGGCACCACGCTGGCCGGCGTGTTCGACGACGTGCGGCGCGTCGGCGCCGCGCTCGGCCGGGTGGAGGATGCGGAGCGTCGCGTGCAGGCGCTCGAGCGCCGGGTGCGCACGGTGCACGAGCGCCTGCGTGCGGCGAGGGCGCCGCGGCCGCGCGTCGCGGTGATCGAATGGACCGATCCGGTCTACACCGCCGGGCACTGGACGCCGGAGCTGGTGCGGCGTGCGGGCGGCGCCGACGTCCTCGCGTCGGCCGGCGAGCATTCGCGGCGCGTGGCGCCGACCGAGATCGCCGCCGCCGCACCGGAGGTGCTGGTGATCGCCCCGTGCGGCTTCGACCTCGCGCGCGCCGCCGACGACGCGCGCCGCCTCCTCGCATCGCCGGAGTGGGCGTGGGCACGTGACGTCCCGGTGTGGGCGCTCGACGGGAACGCGCTGCTCAGCCGTCCCGGCCCCCGGCTCGTCGATGCGCTCGAGGTGCTGGCAGCGATGCTGCACCCCGCCCTCTTCGGTACGGCCGATCGCACCGTCGCCCTGCGATTGTGAGCGTCCGCTCATCGGCACGGGAGCGCACCGACTCGCGCGTGCGTGGATTCGCCCGGCGCCCCTGTGCTTCGCCCCGATTTCGCGCCATTCTTCGGACCGACCCGCACGAACCCACTCATGCTCAGCCAGTCTTCGCTGGACTTTCTCAAGCGCCTGCTCGACACGCCCGGACCGTCCGGCTTCGAGTCCGCACCCGCGCGCCTGTGGCGACGGGAAGCCGAGACCTTCGCCGAGAACGTGCGGTCGGACGTCGTCGGCAACAGCATGGCCGAGATCAATCCCGGCGGCTCGCCGACGATCATGCTCGACGGCCACATCGACGAGATCGGGCTGATCGTGCAGTACATCGACGACGACGGCTTCCTCTACGTGAGCCCGATCGGCGGCTGGGATCCACAGGTGCTCGTCGGCCAGCGCATCCGCCTGCTCGGCCGCGACGGCGACGTGCTCGGCGTGGTCGGGAAGAAGCCCGTGCACCTGATGAAGGCGGAGGACCGCGACAAGGTCTCGCGCATCACCGACATCTGGGTGGACATCGGCGCCGCGAACCGCAAGGAAGCGGAGGAGCGGGTGCGGGTGGGCGACGCGGGGGTCATCGACTCGCGCACGCTCGACTTCCCGAACAACCGCATCGTCTCGCGCTCGATCGACGATCGGATCGGGGCCTTCGTCGTGCTCGAGGCGCTGCGTCGCTATGCGGCGAAGCCCGGCGCGGCGCGCGTCGTCGCCACGGCGACGACGATGGAGGAGATCGCGTGGCACGGCGGCGGCGCACTGATCTGCACCTCGTGCATCGGCCCGAAGATGGCCGTCGTGGTCGACGTCACCTTCGCGACCGATCACCCGTCGATCGAGAAGAAGGAAGTGGGCGAGCACCCGATGGGCGGGGGACCGGTGATCAGCCGCGGCGCGGTGCTCTCGCCGGTCGTCTTCGATCTGCTCACGCGCACCGCCGAGGCGCAGCAGATCCCCTACCAGCTCCACGCGGTCGGGCGCGACAGCTCGACGAACGCGGAGGCGGTGGCCATCGCGCGGGAAGGGGTGGCGGTGGGGCTGCTCTCGATCCCCAACCGCTACATGCACTCCCCGAACGAGATGGTGAGCCTGGACGACGTGGACCGCGCCGCCGACCTGATCGCGGAAGCCTGCCGCGCGGTGAACGGGGAGACGGACTTCATCGTCCGCTAGTCGCGGCCCACCGCCCGCACCGCCGCCTCCTTCACCTCCTTCTCGCGGTCGTTCGTCAGCGCGCGCAACGCGCTGACGGCGGCGGCGCTCCCGACTTCCGACAGCGCCTGGACCGCGGCGAGGCGCAGCGCGGCGGACTTCTTCCGGAAGATGCGCCCGCCCGGCTGCGCGATCTGCACGAGGCGCTGCACCGCATCCGCGGTCCCCACGCGCCCGAGGGCGGCGACGATCGCGAGCTGGACCTCCTCGTCCTCTTCCGTCTCGTACGCGCCGACGAGCGTCTGCGCCGTCGGGTGATCCTTGCGCGCGCCCAGCGCGGTGGCGGCGAGCAGGCGCATCTCCCGCGACTCGTCGCGCAGCACCTCGTGCACCGCCTGCACCGCGCGCGGCGTGCCGATGCGCACGAGCGCCGTGGAGGCGGCGCGCCGCACCCGCTCGTCGGCATGGCGCAGCAGACCGACCAGCGCCTGCTCCCCCTCGCGCGCCTGCATCTCCCCCAGCAGGTCGGCCGCGTTGCGCACGACGTACCAGCGGTGGTCGCCGAGCATGTGCACGAGCGCGGAGACACCGGCGCGCAGGCGCACGAGGAGGCTGTAGTAGGTGCGCCAATCCTCGGCCGTCGTGGCCTGGGTGAGCTGCTCGATCAGCGCATCGGCGCCATCCTCGCCCGCCCGCATCAGCACCGCCTCGTACTCGTCGATGCGTCCGCGCTTCCGCGGGAGGAGCATCGCGACCTGCCGCAGGAGCCCGCCCTTGAGCAGCCGCCGCACCGTGCGGGCGAGCATCCGGCGGTCCTCCGATCCCTCGGGCGCCTCGGACTCGCGCGTCACGAGCCCCCCCGTGAGGTCGGCCACCAGCATCGCCTTCCCCTCGCGCGCGCTGCGTTCGGCGAGCAGCGCGATCTCCTCCAGCATCTGGAGGCGGTGTCGCGGCGCGGTCGTCACGTCGAACCGCGCCAGGATCGCCTGCGCGTCCCCCGCCTGCAGCAGCGGCGCGAAGCTCGCCATCACGTCCACGAGCTCCACCGGCGCGGCGGGGGCGGGCTCCGGCACGGCCGCCTCGCCGAGCTTCTCGACGATCGCCGCGTGGGCCTCCTCGGGCTCCACCAGCTCGAGGTCCATGCCGAGCCCCTCGCCGAGATTGAGGATGCCGGCGGTGGAGACGGCGGGCGCGGACGCCTGGGCAGGCTCCGCGTGCGACGCCGGCGATGGCGCGGGTGGCGGGGACGCCGGCGCCGCCGCCGGGGACGCGGCCACCTCCGCCGTCGCGGCGGGGGTCGCCCCGACGCGGATCGTCGCCAGCGCGAGGGCGCCAGCCGACGCGCCGGAGGGGTCGGCGGCGGCGAGGGCCCGGGCGAGGGTGAGCAGGTCCGCAGGGGCGACCCCCGCCTCGATCAGGAGCTCGTCGACCCCGTGCCGCCGCAGCCGCTCGAGGAGGTCGGGAACCCCGGGGAGCGCCCCGGGGAGCGCGGTGGCGTTCGCCGTGATGCCGTCCTCGCGCCGCACCAGGTGGACCGGCCCGTCCCGGGAGATCGTCACCATCGCGCGCAACGCGGCCTTCTGCTCGTCGGTGTTCGATGGCTCGTGGACGAGCAGCCAGACCAGCCGAGCGAAGTGGCGCGCGAAGATGATCGAATAGTCCATGATCGCTGAAGCGGGGAGACGACGTCCGTTCGCTGGAGTCCGGGGACGCGCCTCCCTAAGATTGAATCAACCTCTGCAGGAATCCAGCCGCATGCGCACCCTTCGCTCGCTGACGCAGCTCACACTCCTCGCCCTCGCGATCGCGGTCGCGAGCGGTCGCGCCGCCGCGCAGCCGTCGCCGGCGCCGGCGGCGGATCCCGCCCGCCTCCGCGGCGACGTCGCGACGCTCGCCCAGGACGCCTGGGAGGGGCGCGGGACGGGAACGCCGGGGAACGACTCGGCGGCGACGTGGATCGCGGCCCGCTTCGCCGCGCTCGGGCTGCAGCCGGTCGTGCCGGGCTACCTGCAGCGCTTCACCGCCCGCCCCTCGGCGCACGGCCCGAATGGCCCCGGCCTCCCGACGCAGAACGTCGTCGCCCTGCTGCCGGGGAGCGACCCGACGCTGCGCGACGAGATCGTGGTGGTCGGCGCGCACTTCGATCACCT
>Ga0182741_1002292_pt1 | contig 22693 bp, 21 predicted proteins | sample eDN5th37CBELigOP_FD_128874 | JGI IMG/M metagenome (GOLD analysis project Ga0182741, IMG submission 128874) | Enriched Organic Plus compost microbial communities from Emeryville, California, USA - eDNA 5th pass 37_C BE-Lig OP (version 2) (version 2) ... | reverse complement strand
GGGGCCGAGGCGGCCGACGTCGAGGCGTTCTGTGAGCGGTTGCGCGCCAAGGTACTCGAGCACACCGGCCTGGTTGCCTCGGTCGGCGCGGGCTCGGGCAAGCAGATCGCCAAGATCGCCTCGGGTCTGGCCAAGCCCGACGGTATCCGGGTGGTGCGCCGCGAGGAAGAGGCCGTGCTGCTGCACGGTCTGCCGGTGCGCAAGCTGTGGGGCATCGGCCCGGTGGCCGAGGACCGCCTGCATCGCATCGGCATCGAGACCATCGGCGCGTTCGCGGCGCTGACCGAGGCCGAGGCCGCCAACGTGCTGGGCTCCACGATCGGGCCCGCGTTGCACCGTCTGGCGCGCGGTATCGACGACCGCCCGGTGGCCGAGCGCGCCGAGGCCAAGCAGATCAGCGCGGAATCCACGTTCCCGGAAGACCTCACGACGCTGGCACAACTGCAGGACGCCATCGTCCCCATCGGCGAACACGCGCACCGCCGCCTGGAGAAGGACGGTCGCGGCGCCCGCACCGTCACGGTCAAGCTCAAGAAGTCCGACATGAGCACGCTGACGCGGTCGGCCACGCTGGCGTACGCCACCACCGAGGCGTCCACGCTGATCGGCACGGCGCGCAGGCTCCTGCTGGACCCCGTCGAGATCGGCCCGATACGCCTTGTGGGCGTTGGGTTTTCGGGCCTGTCGGATATCCGGCAGGAGTCGTTGTTCCCGGATCTGGAACAGCCCGAGGAGTTCCCGGATTCGGCGCCGCAGGTCGAATCCGTGCAGACCGGACCGTCGTCGCCGACCACGCAGTGGCGTGTGGGCGACGACGTGGCGCACACAGATCTCGGCCACGGCTGGGTCCAGGGCGCCGGTCACGGTGTCATGACCGTGCGTTTCGAGACCCGCGCGTCGGGACCGGGGCCCGCGCGCACGTTCCCCGAAGACAGTCCCGAGATCAGCCGCGCCGATCCGGTCGACAGCCTCGACTGGGCCGAATACCTCAGCAGCCTGGCCGACTACCAGAGCACGCCGTAGTTGGCGGCCAGGACGAATCCGTGCCCGCCGTAGCCGCGGCACGTGACGGTGCCCTGGTACCCGACGCCGCACGTGGCGCCCCAGTTGGTGAGGCGGTGCCCTTCCGGCAGCACGTCGACGTCGCGGGTGAACGTCGGGTTCTCGGAGAACCGGTACACCGCGGGTGTGCCGCCGTACTCCACCACGGTCTGGTTCGTGCCGGGCGGCGCGTCGGCCGGCACGGCGTCGCACCCGATGGGACCGCCGTTGGGGCCGATGCCGCAGTGGCGCCCGTCGGGGGTCTTGAAGAACACGTGGTAGAAGTCCGTCGGTGACGTGAAATTGCCCTCGGCGAGCGGATAGGAGTCGATCGCATCGGCGCCCGGTGGTGGTTCGGCCAGTGCGGACGGCGCCCCCGCGACACCCCCGGCAAGGGTCAGACCCACCCCCAGCACGCCGACCGCGGCAAGAATTGCGAAGCGGTGCAGCATGTTTCCAACGTTTCCGATCGGGCTGCGCGTGTCAACCCCATGAGGAGAAAACCTCGCGCACGGGCCGCTGCGCGGCGAGCGCGGCCATCAGCAGCACCCGCGCCTGCGGCGGGCGCAGACGCGGCGCCACCACGGCGCCCGCGTCGGCCAGCCGGCGTCCCGGTCCGTAGTCCGGTGCGATGACGCCGCCCGGCACCCGCGTCGACACCACGATCTCGACACCGGCATTCAGATGCCGTTCGACACCCTCGGTGAGAGCCGCACCGAGATTGCCCGAGCCCATGGCCTCAAGCACCACGCCGCGCGCCCCGGCCGCAACGCACGCGTCGAGCGCCGCGGCATCGGCGCCGGGATACCCGGCCACGATGTCGACCCGCGGTGCCGCAGCCGCAGACAGCGCACCGAGCCCGGGTCTCGTCTTGTCCTCGGTGATCTCCAAGGCGCCGTCGGCCACCGTGCCGAGCGCCGTGCCCGAGAACGCGTCGAGTTCCTGGGTGTGCCGTTTGTGCAACCCGAGCGGCGCGCGCACCGTCCCGGCGAAGCACACCAGCACGCCGAGCCCGCGGGCGTCCGGGGACGCCGCGACCGCGACCGCGTCGGCGAGATTGCGCGGCCCGTCGGCCTCGGGCGCGTCCGAGCTGCGCTGCGCGCCCGTGATCACGACCGGGGTGTCACCGGTGTGGGTGAGCTCAAGCCACAGCGCGGTCTCCTCCAGGCTGTCGGTGCCGTGCGTGATCACCACACCGTCTGGCCCGTCGGGGCCGTCGGGCCCGTCGGTGGCCTTCGCGACCGCCTCGCGGATCGCGTCCCAGTCCGACGGGGTCAGATGTGAGCTGTCGGTGGTCATGAGATCGACCACACTCACCGCGGGCCCCCTCGGGGCGGTCAAAGCCGCCGTCAGCTGCGCTCCGCGCCTGGTCGGGCGCCGGACGCCCGCGTTGTCGGTGCTCGTGGATATGGTGCCACCGGTGGTGATGAGGACGACTTGTGCGGACGGGTTCACGGTCGAGATTGTCCCGCACCGGCACTTTGGGATGATGGTCGAGTGACTGATGAAACGTCAGGCCCGGTTGAGCCGGTGACCGACGCACCCGGGGATGCCGAATCCCCCGCGCAGCCCAAGCGGCGACTCCGTCTGTTGTTGACGGTCGCCGCCGTCGTGCTGTTCCTCGACGTGGTGACCAAGGTGCTCGCGGTGCGCCTGCTCACCCCCGGCCAGCCGGTGTCGATCATCGGCGACACCGTGACGTGGACGCTCGTGCGCAACTCGGGTGCCGCGTTCTCCATGGCGACCGGATACACCTGGGTGCTCACGCTCGTCGCGACGGGTGTCGTCATCGGCATCATCTGGATGGGCAGGCGGCTGGTCTCGCCCTGGTGGGCGCTGGGCCTCGGGTTGATCCTGGGCGGTGCCACCGGCAACCTCGTCGACCGGTTCTTCCGGTCGCCAGGCCCGCTGCGCGGTCACGTCGTCGACTTCTTCTCGGTGGGCTGGTGGCCCGTGTTCAACGTCGCCGATCCGTCGGTGGTGGGCGGTGCGATCCTGCTGGTCGCGCTGTCGCTGTTCGGGTTCGACTTCGACACGGTCGGCAGGCGCCGTCCCGGCGAGGACGCCGAGCCGTCGGCAGGCGCGTCGGACAGCACACCGGAGTCGCCCGCGGCGGACGGCCCGGACAACACGGCCGGCCCCGCAGGGTCCGAGGACGCCGCCGAGGAATCGAAGACCGTCGGCCACCAGGCCGAGCCGTCATAGTGGACACCCGGTCGATGCCGGTCCCCGAAGGACTGGCCGGAATGCGTGTCGACGCCGGGCTGTCGCGGCTGCTCGGGCTGTCCCGCACGGTCGTGGCGACACTGGCCGAGGAGGGCGCGGTCGAACTCGACGGCGCACCCGCGGCCAAGTCGGACAAGCTGGTCGCTGGCGCCTGGCTGGAGGTGCGGCTTCCCGAGGCGCCCAAACCGGTCGAGAACACGCCGGTCGACATCGAGGGCATGAACATCCTGTACTCGGATGCCGACATCGTCGCCGTCGACAAACCGCCGGGTGTCGCGGCGCATGCCACGGTCGGCTGGCACGGACCCACCGTCCTCGGCGGTCTGGCGGCCGCGGGGTTCCGCATCAGTACCTCGGGCATCCACGAACGGCAGGGCATCGTGCACCGCCTCGACGTGGGCACGTCGGGCGTGATGGTCGTCGCGCTGTCCGAGCGCGCCTACACCGTACTCAAGCGTGCCTTCAAGCAGCGCACCGTCGAGAAGCGCTATCACGCACTGGTGCAGGGCCATCCCGATCCGTCGAGCGGCACCATCGACGCCCCGATCGGGCGGCACCGCGGACACGACTGGAAGTTCGCGGTCGTCGAGGGCGGGCGGCACAGCGTCACCCACTACGACACGCTGGAGATGTTCCAGGCCGCGAGCCTGCTCGACATCGAGCTGGAGACCGGGCGCACCCACCAGATCCGTGTGCACTTCTCGGCGCTGCACCACCCGTGCTGCGGTGACCTCACCTACGGCGCCGATCCGACGCTCGCCAAGCGCCTCGGCCTGGAACGGCAGTGGCTGCACGCGCGCTCGCTGGCCTTCGCGCATCCCGCCGACGGACGACGGGTCGAGATCACCAGCCCCTATCCCGACGATCTGCAGAATGCGCTCGACCTTCTGCGCCGGCACGCACTGTGAGCGGCTCGAACCGCACCGGAGTGCTCTACGGTGCAGGCGCCTACATCTGGTGGGGCCTGTGTCCCGGCTTCTTCCTCCTGCTGCTGCCCGCGGGCCCGCTCGAGGTGGTGGCACACCGCATCGTCTGGAGCACGGTGTTCCTGATGCTGGTGCTCGCTTTCGCCCGCAGGCTCGGGGATCTGCGCAGGCTGTCGCTGCGCACCTGGTTGCAGTTGCTCGCGGCGTCGGCGCTGATCTCGATCAACTGGGGCACCTACATATTCGCCGTCACCTCCGGGCACGTCGTCGACGCCGCGCTAGGTTACTTCATCAATCCGCTCGTGAGCGTCGCGCTGGGGGTGATCATCTTCCGCGAGCGCATCAACCGGTGGCAGGCCGTGTCGCTCGCGCTCGCCGTGATCGCCGTGGCGGTCCTGACCGTCGAGGTCGGTGAGCCGCCCTACATCGCGGTCGTATTGGCCGTGTCGTTCGGTGTGTACGGCCTGGTGAAGAAGGTGGTGCAGGCCGATCCGCGCGTGAGCGTCGCGGTCGAGACCCTGCTGGCGCTGCCCGTGGCAGGCGGGTACGTGATCGTCCTCGAGGTGCTCGGACGCGGGCACTTCATCGCCGAGAGTCCCTGGCATCCGGTGCTGATGGTGCTGTCCGGCGTGGTGACCGCGGTTCCGCTGTTGCTGTTCGCCGCGGCAGCGCAGCGGCTGACCATGGTGATGATGGGCCTGCTGTTCTATCTCAACCCCGCACTGCAGATGCTGTGGGGCGTGTTCATCGGGCACGAGCCCATGCCGGTGGGGCGCTGGATCGGTTTCGCGCTGATCTGGACGGCCCTGGCCGTCATGACGATCGGCACACTGCGCAACCGGCGCAGCGATGCGGTCGCCGACGCCGCACAGACGCAGCCGACCCTGCCGTGAATCCTTGCCGCCGCCGTCAGACCGTGGCAGGTTCTGATCTTGACGGCCGCGTCAGCGTGTGTTAGCGCACTTCGGATAGCGTCGTTTGCCACAGCAGATAGTTGACGATGCAATAGCTATGCCATAGCGTTCGCCCATGACCGAAGCTGGGCAACCACGGCCGCTGCGCCGCGCTCCTGGCCGGCCGGTGGGCGCCGATTCGGCGCAGACGCGAATGCACATCTTGCGCGTGGGGTGCGAGCTCATCAACGAACGCGGTTTCGCCGCGCTCACCTTCCAGGGCGTCGCCAAGCGCTCCGGCCTGAGCCGGCCGACCCTCAACTACTACTTCGCAACCAGGGACGAGCTGTTCCACGCGCTGGTCCACGAGGGCAACGCCATCGTCCAGGAATGCATCGCCGCGGCAAAACAGCAGGAAGACCCGCTCGAGCGGGTATGCGCCCTGCTCGACGCGATGGCCGATGCGTGGAGCGCGGACCCTTGCCTGTGCCAGTTCCTGGTCAACGCCCGGCTCGAGGCGGGGCGAAATCCCGCGCTGCCCAACGGTATCGCCACCGCGATCCGGGATTTCCTCGACGACGTGGTCGGCGACGCCATCGCAGGCGGCGCCCTGTCCGCGCACACCGATCCCGCACCCGTCGCGCAATTGCTGCACGCCATGGTGTGGGGTGCGGGTCTGTGCCTCGGATACGGCGGGACGTCGGATCCCAAACTGATAACCAAGCAACTCGAATCGGCCATCGCAGGCGGATTGCTGACCGAGTCGCGGCAGGCGTCGTGACACGCGAATGAAAGCCGGCCGGAAAACACGCGAACGCGACACGCCCGAGAGTGTCGGTGGGGGCCAATAGACTGGCTGACCTATGAGCGGCACAGACGGACGGTCCTCGGGGTCTTTTGTCCACCTGCATAACCACACTGAGTACTCGATGCTGGACGGCGCCGCGAAGATCACGCCCATGCTGGCCGAGGCGCAGCGGTTGGAGATGCCTGCCATCGGCATGACCGACCACGGGAACATGTTCGGCGCCAGCGAGTTCTACAACTCGGCGACCAAGGCCGGCATCAAACCCATCATCGGGATCGAGGCCTACATCGCGCCCGGTTCCCGGTTCGACACCAAGCGCGTCACATGGGGCGACCCGGGCCAGAAGGGCGACGACGTCTCCGGCAGCGGTGCGTACACGCACATGACGATGGTCGCCGAGAACGCGACGGGCCTGCGCAACCTGTTCAAGCTGTCCTCGCTGGCGTCGTTCGAGGGGCAGCTGGGCAAGTGGTCGCGTATGGACGCCGAGATCATCGCCGAGCACGCCGAGGGCATCATCGCCACCACCGGCTGCCCGTCGGGCGAGGTCCAGACCCGCCTGCGCCTCGGCCACGAGCGCGAGGCGCTCGAAGCCGCGGCGAAGTGGCGCGAGATCTTCGGCCCGGAGAACTTCTTCCTCGAACTGATGGACCACGGTCTCGACATCGAGCGCCGGGTCCGCGAGGGCCTGCTGGAGATCGGCCGCAAGCTCGGCATCCCGCCGCTGGCCACCAACGACTGTCACTACGTCACGCGTGAGGCCGCACGCAACCACGAGGCGCTGCTGTGTGTGCAGACGGGCAAGACCCTCTCGGATCCCACGCGGTTCAAGTTCGACGGTGACGGCTACTTCCTCAAGTCCGCCGAGGAGATGCGGGCGCTGTGGGACAGCCAGGTGCCCGGCGCGTGCGATTCGACGCTGCTGATCGGCGAGCGGGTGCAGTCCTACGCCGACGTGTGGGAACCGCGTGACCGCATGCCGGTGTTCCCGGTGCCCGAAGGGCACGATCAGGCGTCGTGGCTCACCCACGAGGTGAAGGCCGGTCTGGAGCGGCGGTTCCGCGGTGGCCCGGTGCCCGAGGAGTACACCACGCGCGCCGAGTACGAGATCAAGGTCATCTGCGACAAGGGATTCCCGTCGTACTTCCTCATCGTCGCCGACCTGATCAACTACGCGCGTTCGGTGGGCATCCGCGTGGGGCCCGGTCGTGGTTCGGCGGCGGGATCGCTCGTGGCATACGCCCTCGGGATCACCAACATCGACCCGATCCCGCACGGTCTGCTGTTCGAGCGCTTCCTCAACCCGGAGCGTCCGTCCGCGCCCGATATCGACATCGACTTCGACGACCGTCGCCGCGGCGAGATGCTGCGCTACGCCGCCAACAGGTGGGGGAGCGAGCGCGTCGCGCAGGTCATCACGTTCGGCACCATCAAGACCAAGGCGGCGCTGAAGGATTCGGCCCGCGTGAACTTCGGCCAGCCCGGTTTCGCGATCGCCGACCGGATCACCAAGGCGCTGCCGCCGCCCATCATGGCCAAGGACATCCCGCTGTCGGGTATCACCGACCCCAACCACGAGCGGTACAAGGAGGCCGCCGAGGTCCGCGGTCTGATCGACACCGATCCGGACGTGCGCACCATCTACGAGACCGCGCGCGGTCTCGAAGGCCTGGTCCGCAACGCGGGTGTGCACGCCTGCGCGGTGATCATGAGCTCCGAACCGCTCATCGACGCGATCCCGCTGTGGAAGCGTCCGCAGGACGGCGCGATCATCACCGGCTGGGACTATCCGTCGTGTGAGGCCATCGGCCTGCTGAAGATGGACTTCCTGGGCCTGCGCAACCTCACGATCATCGGCGACGCGATCGCCAACATCAAGGCCAACCGCGGCATCGACCTGGACCTGGAGACGCTGCCGCTCGACGACCCGGCGGCCTACGAACTGCTCTCGCGCGGTGACACCCTCGGCGTGTTCCAGCTCGACGGCGGGCCCATGCGCGACCTGCTGCGGCGCATGCAGCCCACGGGCTTCAACGACATCGTCGCGGTGCTCGCGCTGTACCGCCCCGGTCCGATGGGCATGAACGCCCACAACGACTACGCCGACCGCAAGAACGGCCGGCAACCCATCAAGCCCATCCACCCCGAGCTCGAAGAACCGCTCAAGGACATCCTGGCCGAGACCTACGGCCTGATCGTCTACCAAGAGCAGATCATGTTCATCGCGCAGAAGGTCGCCTCCTACACCATGGGTAAGGCCGACGCGCTGCGAAAAGCCATGGGCAAGAAGAAGCTTGAGGTGCTCGAGGCCGAGTACAAGGGCTTCAAGGAAGGCATGACCGCCAACGGGTTCTCCGAGGGTGCGGTCAAGGCGCTGTGGGACACGATCCTCCCGTTCGCCGGTTACGCGTTCAACAAGTCGCACGCCGCGGGCTACGGCCTGGTGTCGTACTGGACGGCCTACCTCAAGGCCAACTATCCGGCCGAGTACATGGCAGGCCTGCTCACCTCGGTGGGTGACGACAAGGACAAGGCCGCGGTCTACCTGGCGGACTGCCGGCGCCTGGGCATCACGGTGCTGCCGCCGGACGTCAACGAGTCCGAGCACAACTTCGCCTCGGTCGGCGACGACATCCGATTCGGCCTCGGCGCCATCCGCAACGTCGGCGCCAACGTCGTCTCGTCACTGATCAAGACCCGCACCGAGAAGGGCAAGTTCACCGACTTCTCGGACTACCTCAACAAGATCGACATCACGGCCTGCAACAAGAAGGTCACCGAATCGCTGATCAAGGCGGGCGCTTTCGATTCGTTGGGGCATCCGCGCAAGGGCCTGTTCCTGGTGCACACCGACGCCGTCGACTCGGTGCTGGGCACCAAGAAGGCCGAGGCGATGGGGCAGTTCGACCTGTTCGGGGGCGGCGAGGACACCGGGACCGACGCGGTGTTCACCATCAAGGTCCCCGACGAGGAGTGGGAGGACAAGCACAAACTCGCACTCGAACGCGAGATGCTCGGCCTCTACGTGTCCGGGCACCCGCTCAACGGCATCGCGCACCTGCTGGCCAACCAGGTCGACACCCAGATCCCGGCGATCCTCGACGGCGACGTCGCCAACGACGCGCAGGTGCTGGTGGGCGGCATCCTGGCCTCGGTCAACCGCCGCGTCAACAAGAACGGTCTGCCGTGGGCGTCGGCCCAGTTGGAGGACCTCACCGGTGGTATCGAGGTGCTGTTCTTCCCGCAGACCTACTCGCTGTTCGGCGCCGACATCGCCGACGACGTCGTGGTGCTCGTCAAGGCCAAGGTGGCCGCACGTGACGACCGGATCGCGTTGATCGCCCACGAGTTGATCGTGCCCGACTTCAGCAGTGCGCAGGCCGATCGTCCGTTGTCGGTCAGCCTGCCCACCCGGCAGTGCACCATCGACAAGGTCACCGCGCTCAAGCAGGTGCTCGCCAACCACCCCGGCACATCCCAGGTCCACCTGCGGCTGATCAGCGGTGAGCGGATCACCACGCTCGAACTCGACCAGTCGCTGCGTGTGACCCCGTCATCGGCGTTGATGGGCGATCTCAAGGCGCTGCTCGGCCCGGGCTGCCTCGGCTGACTTTTTCGCCGGGATCTGCGCCTACGCGTCGAGGTCGATGCGCACGATTGCGCTGTCGGGCCACACGTTTCGGTCACGGGCGCGGCGCAGCTTCTCGCGCAGCGGAAGCTCGCGGTGCACGTTGGTGACACCCGGGATCTTCAACAGCGGCACGATGTTCCACTGCCAGCCGTAACGTTCGTGCAGCGCCCGGTTGGCCCGCTGCGCCTCGTCGTCGGCGAGAACAGTGGCGCGCCCGCCGAATCGGACGGGATCGGTGACGCGGCCGCGGTAATCGCACGGGGTGAGTGTGACCTCGGGACGCGCGGCGAGACGTTTGGTCTTGGGCCCGATCTTGGTGCGGAAGAACAGTGTTCGGCCCTGCAGTACGAACCAGATGGGGGTGTCGACGGCGGTGCCGTCGCGACGGAAGGTGCGCAGCTGCGCGTAGCGGGTTCGGGTCAGGGTGTCGGTGAATGGCATGCCCCGAGTCAACAACTTAGAGTTGACTCTAAGTCAAGCCTTGGGGAGTTCACGGTGAGTACGCGGTTGACCATCGGAGAGGTGGCCCGTCGGGCCGGTGTCGCGCAGACTACGCTGCGCTATTACGAACAGCTCGGTCTGCTCCCGGCCCCGGGCCGCGTGGGTGGGCAACGCCGATACCAGGAGTCGGTGCTGGTACGGCTCGAGGTGATCCGGCTGTGCAAGGCCGCCGGTTTCGCGCTCGACGACATCGCGGTGCTGATGGACGACGACACCCCTGGCCGGCCGGCCGCGCGTGCGCTCGCGCAGGCCAAGCTCTCCGAGATCGACGAGCAGATGACCGCGCTGACGCGCGCGAGGGCGATCATCGAATGGGGCATGCAGTGCACATGCCCGTCGATCGATGCGTGTACGTGCGGCATTCACCGGGCGATCCCGACCTGACGCAGCGCGGGCAGCAGGTGCTCGGCCAGCATCCGCGGATGGGGGTCGAGCGCGCCGATGCGCAGGATGAGGTGGCGCGCCCCGGCTTCGACATAGCGGGCCAGCCATTCCGCACATTCGTGCGCCGGTCCGCCGCAGTAGGCCTGGATCGAGCTCATCACGTCCAGCGGCTGCCGGTAGTAGGCCCGGGCGTACCTGTCGAGAGCGTCGTGGGCCCGCACACGGCTGTCGTCGATGTACACGGTCGCGTACATCGCCGGCGTGATCGGTCGCGTCGCGCGCTCGCTGATCCGGTTCCAGGCGCGTGCGTACGCGTCGGCGTCGGGAAGGTACGGCAGCCAGCCGTCGTAGCCGTCGACCACCCGCTTGATGACGCGCTCGGTGTCGCCGCCGGCCAGCCACAGCGGTGGGCCGCCGGGCCGCGCCGGTGGAAGCGCTCCGCCGAGGTCGTCGATCTGCCAGATGCTGCCGCTGAATCCACCCCCGGTGGTCCAGGCCCGGCGACACAGTGCGACCGTCTCGTCGAGACGGCGGGCCCGGTCGCCGAACGGCGTTGCCAGCGCCTCGAATTCGGCCCGGCTCTCCGGTGTCGGAGCACCCGAACCGAGTCCGAGGATCAGGCGGCCACCGCTGAGCTGGTCGACGGTGGCGGCCTGCGCGGCGGTCAACAGGGGATGGCGCAGCGGGCCGACGAGCGCAGCGGTGCCCAGCGTGATCCGCTCGGTGACCGCGGCGATCGCCCCGAGCAGCGACAGCGGCTCGACCCGGGTACGGGCCAGCACGGAGTCGCCGGTCCACACCGAATCGAAACCGTAATGCTCAGCAGCCCTGGCGTATTCGAGTATCGCGGCGGCGTCGTGCCGCCCGGTCATGGCGGTTTCGCGACTCGGCAGCATGATCCCGATGAGCACCGTCATGCCCCGACGATGGCGTGTGCGGCAAGGCCTGTCGATTACCTGGCAGGTAAGCGAACCCGGATCAGAACGCGTACCGCAGGATCCGCGCCTTGCGCGCGGTGGCCTTGGTCAGCCCGGACAGCCGCGTGGCGACGCGAAGCCAGCCGGGAAAGCGGTCCACTTCGGGTTGATGTGCCAGGCTCGACTCCTCGACCAGCCGCAACCGCGGACTCCACGTCTGAGGATGCCGGGCATCCTTGAAACCGGGGTAACCCCATTGGCTTCCGACGTCCTTGTACATCTTCTGCGGGTAGAACTTGAGCGCTGCCTGGCTGACCCACCCGATCCTGCCGTAGTCGTTGAACGCCACCTCGCCGGAGGTGAAATGGTCGGTGATCCTCCGGAAGATACCTGCGATGACCGGTTCGGTGAGGAAGGCGAACAGGCCGTCGGCCACCACGAAAGTGGGCCGGTCGGAGGGGATGGGGTCGGTCCAGTCGGGATCGACCAGCGAAGCGGCGACCGTATGGGCCTGCGGGAACGGCGGCAGCACGCGGTCGCGCAGCGCGCTGACCCCCGGCAGGTCGACGCTGTACCAGTCCACGGTCGCGACGGGAGCCACGCGATGCACGGCGCTGTCGAGTCCCGCACCCAAATCCACGACAACGGCGTCGGGATGACGGGTGACGAATGCCCGGATCCGGTCGTCGAGCATCTTTGCGCGCAGCGCCGTCTGACACACCACGCTCGTCTGGACGCCCAGCCCCGAGAAGTCGTAGTCGAGCCGTGCCACTGTCTCGTCGGCGAGTGTGTCGCCGAGGACCGGGCGCGCCCACCAGCTGTCGAGTGCCCTGGCGTACAGAGTCAGAAAGGCCGTTTCCTCGACCGGTGTCAGGCCCGTCGTCGCAATACCCACGCGCCCGACCATACACCTGGCCTGCCGCTGAACAGATCGGCGAAAACGTTTACCGCCCTTGCGATCACGGGATTCGGGCGCCGACCGCTCAGGCCGTCACGTCGACTTCGGCTTTCGGGCCGGTGGTCTCCTTGACCCAGACGATCACCGTGGTGAGGGTGATCGCGGCGGCGAACATGAGGTAGAAGGCGGGCGCCGGCGTGTATCCCGATGTCGCCGTGAGCCAGGCGGCGATGTAGGGAGCCGTGCCGCCCAGCAGGCTGACCACGATGTTGTAGGGGATCGCGATCGCACCGGTGCGGATCCGCGACGGGAAGAGCTCGGCCATGCTCGCGTTGACCGCACCGTCATACGCGGCGAGCGGAATGCCCAAGGCGACCATCGCGAGCACCGCGAGCATGGCGTTGCCCAGGGTCATCAGCGCAAGCGCCGGCCAGGCCAGCACGATCAGACCGGCTGCGCCGAGGATCATCACCGGCTTACGGCCGACCTTGTCCGACAACAGCCCCGCCACCGGGATGACCACCGCGACGACCGCCATACAGATCGTCGACGCCGTGAACGCCTCAGCCGCACTGAAATGCAGGGTGCGGCTGAGGTGACTGACCATGTATGTCTGCAGCACCCAGTGCGCCACCCCTTTGAGGACGATCACCCCACCCAGGATCAGCATTGCCCTGCGTCCGGTCCGGAACGTCTCTCTCAGTGGCGATGCGGCGACTTCCCCTGATCGCTCCAACCGGATGAACTCGGGTGTGTCGTCGAGCCTCATGCGCAGATAGAGTCCGGCTATGCCGAGCGGTAGCGCGATCAGAAATGGTATACGCCAAGCGAATTCGGTCAGCTGGTCGTCACCGAAGATCAAGGTGAGGATCAGCGCAAGACCTGCGCCCGCTACGAACGCGACGAATCCGATGCTGGCCCCGAAGCTTGTGTAGAAGCCGCGTCGGTTTCGTGGTGCGTATTCGAAGAGAAGCCCGACGGAACTGGAGGTTTCGCCGCCGGCGGCGAAACCCTGCACGAGGCGCGCCACGACCAACAAGATCGGTGCCAGTGCGCCGATGCTCGCATAGGTGGGTAGCACGCCGATCGCGAACGTCGCCAACGAGGTCACGATGACCGTGATCGCCAGAACGCGGTTGCGGCCGATGCGATCTGCGAGTGGTCCGAAGTAGAGCGCACCGAGCGGTCGGATCGCAAAGCCGACGGCGAAGATCGCGAACGTCGAGAGAATCGCGGACGTCGGGTCGCCCTCGGCGAAGAAGTTGGCGGCAATGACCGACGACAGCATCCCGTAGATGCCGATGTCGAACCATTCGACGAAGTTGCCGATGGTGCCTGCTACCAGCACTCTCCGGGACGGGGTCGTCGCGGCTCCAGCGGTGCCGGTGCTCAGCGTCGTGGGGCTTGGCATGTGGTGAACTCCATCGTTCGGCGTCACGGACGTGACGAGACTGTCGGGACATGCCCCAGGTAGCCGAGGCCTGTGCTGACCGAGTCGGCCGCTTCGATGACGATTGCGCCGAGGTCGGTCTCACGTTCGGGCAGATTGATCGCGGACAGGGCGCCCGAGACGGACAGCGCCGCCACGATGCCGCCGGTGTGGTCACGGACCGGGGCGGCGATGCATGCCCGGCCGAGCGCGAGCTCTTCGACCTCGATCGCATATCCTCGTGCCGCGCAACGCTGTAGGTCTTCGTCGAGGGCATCGTGATCGGTGATGGTTCGCGCGGTGTATGACGTCAGCGGACCCGCGCCGAGCAGTTCGATTCGTTCTGCGCGGGGGATTTCGAGTAGCAGACATTTGCCCATCGCCGTCGCGTACAGCGGATTGCGTTGTCCCAGTAGCGAGTACGACTTGTGCGCCAGTGGTCCTTCCACGTTCTGCAGATAAAACAGGGCGTCGCCGCGGCGCACCGCCACATTGGCGCCGAGTCCGAGCTCCCAGGCCAGGCGCTGGGTGATCGCCCGGGACTGCCGGTAGACCGGTTCGTTGTTGAGCGCGACCCCGGCCATCGCGATCACGGCCGGGCCGAGTTCGTAGAGCTGGCTGACCGGATCGCGCCTGACCAGCTCGACCGACTCCAGCGTCGCCAGCAGTCGGGACGCCGTCGAAAGACCGAGGTCCAACGCCGACGCGACGTCCGAGACGCGGAGGGCCGGGCTTCTCCCGGTGAAGAGCCGCAACACGGCTGCCGCTCGTTCGACGCTCTGGTTCCCGCTCTTCTCGACTGCCATATCGCAAATATTGGCAGCGACTTGCAACATATGCAAGTGTCTTGCACAGTTGTGTGGGACGGACGAGACAAGATGGGAGTCGCCGGTGCGCATTGCCGACGTGACGACGTATGTGGTGAAGCAACGCGGGGATCGGGCGTACCTCGGCACCCTCGACGACGGGACGGAGCTCACCGCCGATCGCGGCTACGTCGTTCGCCAGCCGTGGCGCAGCCTCTACTCGGGCCGGTTCGAGACGATGCTCGTTGCGATCCGCACCGACGACGGGCACGTTGGATGGGGCGAAGCGCTTGCGCCGGTCGGCCCGGAAATCGCTGCCGCTGTTGTCGACCGGCTCCTTGTAGGGCAGTTGATCGGCGAGGATCCACGACAGGTCCACCCCCTCTGGGAGCGGCTGCGCAATCTGATGCGCGAGCGGGGACATCTGGGAGGGCATCAGGCCGATGCGTTGGCTGCCGTCGACATCGCACTGTGGGATCTGCACGGCAAGGTCACCGGGCTGTCAGTCAGCGAGCTGCTGGGCGGGGCGCATCGCGAGCGGGTGCCGGCCTACGTCTCGGGGTTGCCCGAGCCGACCGACCCGGCCCGGGCTGACTTGGCGGCTCGGTGGGAGTCGGCCGGAGCCCAGATGGTCAAGCTTGCGTTGGGCAAGGGGGTCGCGGCCGACCTCGCGACGTTCGATGCGGTCGCGGCGGCCGCACCCGGCCTCCGTATCGCGGTCGACGCGCACTGGGCCTACCGGGTCGGTGAGGCGGTCACGCTTGGACGCGAACTCGACGCACGGGGTGCGGTGTTCCTGGAGGCACCGCTGGCCCCCGAGGACGTCGACGGGCACCGTGAGCTGGCCGAGCGGATCACTACCCCGGTCGCGGTTGGTGAGGCGATGCGGCATCGGTATGAGTTCGCCGACTGGCTCACCCGCCGTGCACTGCGACTGGCTCAACCTGACGTCGCGCGTACCGGGATCACCGAGGCTGTTGCGATCGCGCAGCTCGCATCCGCCTTCCATGTCCCGATCGCATTTCACCACTCGGTCGGCCTCGGGATCGCGCTCGCCGCGGGGATCCATGTCAGCGCCGCGACGGTCGACTGCCCCTTCTTCGAATTCCAGCCTGACACAGTGCCCGTCGCGCAGCGGATTCTGCGTACTCCGATCGATGCGGGCCCCGCGGGCTTCGCGGTCCCCACCGGTCCTGGCCTTGGTATAGACGTCGACGTCGACGTGATCACCGATCTCGCGAAGGAGAACTGAGCAGTGCATCGCCCCGGCCCCGCCCCGACCGGCCTCGTTCCGATCCTGGCGACCCCGTTCACATCCGACGGCAGGCTTGATCTGCCGTCGCTGCGGTCGCTGGTCGAGTTCCAGATCCGTTGCGGCGTAGATGGTCTCGCAGTCTTCGGCATGGCCAGCGAGGGGTTCGCGCTGACGCGCGCCGAGCGGAGCGTGATCCTGCGAGAAGTTCGCACGATTGTCGGGCCAGACCTGCCGCTGGTAGCCGGGGTAAACGCCACCAGCACCGTCACAGCAGTCGAGCTCGCGGCGGAGGCAGTCGAGGGCGGTGCGGACCACCTGATGGTGCTGCCGCCCTATCTGGCGGTGCCGTCGTCGCAACAGATACCGGAGTTCTTCGCCGACGTCGCGGCCGAAGCCGGCGCGCCCATCATGGTGCAGGACGCGCCCGGAGTCACCGGGGTGGGTATCGCCGTAGAGCAGATCGTCAAGCTGGCTACGGTGCCGGAAATCGCGTCCGTGAAGGTCGAGGCACCACCGACGCCGGTGAAGATCGCTGACGTGGCGGCCGCGGCGCCCGCGGATTTCGCGGTCCTCGGTGGTCAGAATGCGCAGGATCTCATCGAGGAGTACGACAACGGCGCGGTCGGCACGATGCCGGCCTGCGAGTTCTCGGACCACCTCCGCGTCATCCTCGACGACCTGGCGGCAGGCCGCCGTGCAGATGCGCGAGCCGGGTTCGCTCGGTTGCAGCCGCTGATCCGGTTGGGCGTGCGCCCCGGCCAGGCGTGGGCTGTGCACAAAGAGGTTCTGCTGCGACGTGGCATCATCAACTCGGCGAGGGTGCGGCTGCCTGCCCGGCCGCTCGACAGCGTCACGCGCACAGCACTCGCCGAGGTGCTCGCCGAACTGACCATGTTCCCTCAGAAGCGGTAGCGACAGGTGGCTGAAAATGGTTACCGCCCTTGCGATCACGGATTCGCTTAGCGCGCGTACGACAGGTGCGGGCGCCTGGCGAGCGACGGCGGCCTACGGTGGGAACCATGCGTAGCAGACATGTGAGCGTCTGGATCGAGGCGGCGCCCGAGGCCGTGTACGCCTACGCCGCCGATCCGCACCACCTGGTGAACTGGGCTGCGGGACTGGCAGAGGGCGGTTTGCACCTCACTGCGCGGGGCTGGGTAGCGGAGTCGCCGATGGGTGAGGTCACGGTCGAATTCACGCCGCCGAACACGTTGGGCGTGCTCGATCACGTGGTGCACCTGCACACGGGCGAGGCGGTCTACAACCCGATGCGGGTGGTGCCTGCCGGCGTCGACGCAACGTCGTGCGAGGTGATCTTCACGGTCCGGCAGCGCCCAGGGGTGACCGAGGAACAGTTCGACGCTGATGTCGCCGCCGTGACGGCGGACCTTGAGACGCTACGCGGGCTACTCGAAGGTCACTGATCGGAGGACCAGACGCTGCCCAGGCCCAGCCACACGACGGTGGCCGCCGCGGCAGCGGACAGCACGGCGGGCGCGGCACTCATGGTCGCCACGCCGACGACCACGAGAACCAGGGCACCGATCGCCAGGGCGATCAGCTTGTAGGTCGGCCAGGGCACCCCGGCGATGTCGACCTCATGATCGGCCCGGGAGGTGGCGTCGCGAAAGTTCCCGGCGGTGGTCATGTTCTGACGATAGCTCGCAACAAAGATTTCGGCTACCCGAAACACCGGATGAGGCTTGTCACTTTACCGGTCAAGACGGCTCAGCAGCGGGCTTCCATCCGGTACTCGACCTCGGCCGGTTTGGTGGGGCGATCTGCGAACGAGCCGTGCGCCGTACCGCTCACGCGGAACGTGGTGCCCTCGACGCGGGCCTCGGTATCCGGCGCGCCCTCGCCAGAACTGCCCGTGAATCCCGCGAGTTCGCGGATCCGCATGACCTTGGGTGTGACGGTCGCGCCGGTCTGGACGATCGCGGTGAATCCGGGCTCTTTCGGCAGCGTGTCGATGGTCCAGAACCAGTCGAGTTGCCGGCACTCCACCGAATAGGTCGTCGGCATCTCCTCGCCGTTGATGAATACCCGCGCGGTGTGGGAATCGGCCGGCGGAGTGCTGGCCGTCGCGCACGCCGACACCGCCAGCGCGGCGGCCGCAGCCGTTCGGGCCGCCACCCACCGCACACGCTCCTTCGCCAGGTGCCGCATGGGCCTTGTTTTCCCAGTTCCTGGCGGTTTCAACCCTCCGCGTGCCGATTTCCGCGGTTTCCCGTCCGGCCACGCCGAGCGCCCTAGGCTGGTTTGCATGCCACTCACCGGAGAATACGAACCAAGCACATCTGACTGGGCACGCGAGAACGCCGAGACCTACATGGCGTCCGGCGGTACGGCAGGCACCGAGCTCAACGGCAGGCCCGTGATCCTGCTGACCACCATCGGCGCCAAGACCGGCAAGATCCGCAAGACCCCGCTCATGCGCGTCGAGCACAACGGCGAATATGCGGTGGTGGCGTCGCTGGGCGGGGCGCCGAAGAACCCGGTCTGGTACTACAACGTCAAGAAGAATCCGCGCGTCGAACTGCAGGACGGAACCACGTCGGGTGACTACACCGCACGTGAGGTGTTCGGCGAAGAGAAGGCGCAGTGGTGGCAGCGTGCGGTGGCGGCCTTTCCCGACTATGCCGACTACCAGACCAAGACCGATCGCGAGATCCCGGTGTTTGTGCTCACCCCGGTGCAGTGAAACGCCTGGCCGGTGGCACTATTGACCGGTGACTGCCGAACTGAGCCCCCGTACGTCGGCGCCGCTGTGCGCGGCTGACATCGACGAGGCTGCGCGGCGAATTTCGGGCGTGGTCACCCGTAGCCCGCTGCAGATCAGCGATCGGCTGTCGGAGGCCACCGGCGCCACGGTCTACCTCAAACGGGAGGATCTGCAGGCGGTCCGGTCCTACAAGATCCGCGGCGCCTTCAATCTGATGGCCCAGCTGTCCGACGCGGAGATCGCGGCGGGCGTGGTGTGCTCGTCCGCGGGCAACCACGCCCAGGGCTTCGCACTGGCATGCCGGTCGATGGGCATCCACGGCCGCGTGTACGTCCCGGCCAAGACCCCAAAGCAGAAGCGCGACCGAATCCGCTACCACGGCCGTGAGTTCATCGAGTTGATCGCCGTCGGCGCGACCTACGATCAGGCCGCGCAGGCCGCCCTCGACGACGTAGCCCGCACCGGGGCCACGCTGGTACCTCCTTACGACGACCTGCGCACCATGGCGGGTCAGGGCACTATCGCGGCTGAGATGCTCGACCAGCTCGAGGACGAGCCCGATCTCGTGATCGTCCCGGTCGGAGGGGGCGGCTGCATCTCCGGCATCACCACCTACCTCGCCGCGCGAACCGACAACACCTCGGTGCTCGGCGTGGAACCCGCGGGTGCGGCGTCGATGATCGCCGCGCTGGCGGCCGGTGAACCGGTCACGCTGGCCGACGTCGACCAGTTCGTCGACGGTGCGGCCGTGGCCCGTGCCGGGCAGAAGCCGTTCGAGGCGCTCGCGGCGGCCGGCGACATGGTGTCGCTGACCACCGTAGACGAGGGCGCGGTGTGTACCGCGATGCTCGACCTCTACCAGAACGAGGGGATCATCGCCGAACCGGCGGGCGCTCTGTCCGTGGCGGCGCTGCTGGAGGCCGACATCGAGCCCGGCAGCACCGTGGTGTGCCTGATCTCCGGTGGCAACAACGACGTCTCGCGCTACAACGAGGTGCTGGAGCGCTCGCTGGTGCACCTCGGCCTCAAGCACTACTTCCTGGTGGACTTCCCGCAGGAACCCGGCGCGCTGCGGCGGTTCCTCGACGAGGTGCTCGGCCCCGGTGACGACATCACGCTGTTCGAGTACGTCAAGCGCAACAACCGCGAGACCGGCGAGGCGCTCGTGGGCGTCGAGCTGAGCTCGGCCGCCGACCTCGAGGGTCTGCTGGCACGCATGGGGCAGTCCGACATCCATGTCGAGCTGCTCGAGCCGGGCTCTCCGACGTACCGCTACCTGACCTGATCATCGGACCGCGCGCAACGGCGGCGGCACCTCGACGGCTTCGTCGTTGGCGCAGAAGATCGGCCGGTTGGAAGCCGGGATGCCTCTTGGCCGAATCATCCCGGCCCGGCTGCGGATGCAGAGTTGACAAGGCGCAGGATCGCGAAAGAATGTCCGGCCAGCACCGTGCCGTCGGGGCGCGCCTCCGGCGTGCTCGACGCCAGCACCAGGTCACCGGAGATGCCTATGGTGACCGGTTCACCGTTGAGGTTGCACGCGATCGCCAGGTCGCCGCGGTACAGCACGATCCACCGGTCGTCTTCGTCGAAGTCGACGCGCAGGTGGTCCAGCCACATATCGGCGAGTGCCGGTTCGGTGCGGCGCAGTTCGATCAACCCGCGGTAGATCCCGAGCAGTTGGGCGTGCTCGCCCCGGTCGAGTTCGTCCCACTTCAGCTTGGATCGTTCGAAGGTCGCCGGATCCTGCGGATCCGGGATCTCGTCGGCGTCCCAGCCGTGTTCGGCGAACTCGGCCTTGCGGCCCTCGGCCGTGGCCCTGGCAAGTTCCGGCTCGGGGTGCGAACTGAAGAACTGGAACGGCGACGATGACCCCCACTCCTCACCCATGAAAAGCATTGCGGTGTAGGGAGAACCGAGTGCCAGCGCGGCCTTGACGGCCAACTGGCCGGTGGTGAGCCGCTGTGACGGGCGATCACCCACCGCACGGTTGCCGACCTGATCGTGGGTCAGGGTGTAGGCGAGCAGCCGGGTGCCCGGGATCGTCGCGGTGTCGAGCGGACGGCCGTGACGGCGGTGCCGGAAAGACGAGTACGTCCCGGCATGGAAGTACCCGTTCTTCAGCGTGGTGGCGAGGGTCTCCATGGAGCCGAAATCGGCGTAGTAGCCCTGCCGTTCACCCGAGACCGCGGTGTGGATCGCATGGTGGATGTCGTCGTCCCACTGCGCCGTCATGCCGTAGCCACCGCGGTCGCGCGGCGTGATCAGGCGGGGGTCGTTGAGGTCGCTCTCGGCGATGAGCGACAGCGGACGGCCGAGTTCTTCTGCCAGGGCGTCGGTTTCGGTGGAAAGCTCCTCCAGGATGTGGATCGCGGTGTTGTCCATGAGCGCGTGCACGGCGTCCAGACGCAGACCGTCGGCGTGGAAGTCACGCATCCACCGCAACGCGCAGTCCAGGATGTACTTGCGCACCTCGTCGGCATCGGCGTCGGACAGGTTGATCGACGCGCCCCACGGGTTGCTGCCTGCCGACAGGTAGGGCGCGAACTTCGGCAGGTAGTTGCCGGACGGGCCCAGGTGGTTGAACACGGCGTCGATCAGCACGCCCAGACCACGGGTGTGGCATGCGTCGACGAACCGGATCAATCCGTCGGGACCTCCGTAGGGTTCGTGTACGGCGTACCAGAGCACGCCGTCATAGCCCCACCCGTGGGTTCCGCCGAATGCGTTGACGGGCATGAGCTCGACGAAGTCCACGCCGAGATCGACCAGGTAGTCGAGCTTTTCGATGGCCGAGTCGAAGGTGCCCTCGGGAGTGAAGGTCCCGATGTGCAGTTCGTAGATCACCCTGCCCTCGATGGACCGCCCCGGCCAGTCGGCATCGGTCCAGGCGTCCGGTCGTGGCCGCCACAGCTGCGAGCGCTCGTGCACGCCGTCGGGCTGGCGGGCCGAGCGGGGGTCGGGCAGCTCCTTGGGGTCGTCGTCGAGGACGAACCCGTAACGGGCGTCGTCGGCGCATTCGACCTCGGCGCGCCACCAGCCGTCGTCGGACCGGATCATTTCGTGCAGCGTGCCCTCGACGTCCAGGCGCACCACGTCGGGCAGGGGCGCCCACACCGCGAATTCGGTCATGTCAGCCGCTCCAGTAGTGCCACCGGCAGTTCGGCGAGCAGTTCGTCCGCCCGCACGGTTCCGCTCCATCGGCGTCCGCCGATCCGGTCGATCCACTCACCGTCCGGTAGGGGCAATGTCGTTTCCCCCCAACCGGCTTCGGTCAGCGCGACGGTCCACCGGCTGACCGCGACCACCACGTCGTCACCACGCAGGTAGGAGATCACGTGGTCGGCGGCGGCACCGTTGGCGTGCAGTGGTGTGTGGCCGCCGGCCAGGAACGTCTGCGGACGGTCGCGACGCAACTGCAGGGCGGCTGTGGTGACGCGCATCTTGGCATCGGTACCGGCCTGCAATGCGGCGCGATGGGCGGGGTAGTCGATCGGCCTGCGGTTGTCGGGATCCACCAGGCTGTCCTCGGCGAGCTCGGTGCCCTGATAGACATCCGGCACACCGGGCGCGGTGAGCGCAAGGAGCTTCTGGGCCAGGCTGTCGCTGCGGGCGTGCCGCTCCAGACGGGTGACCAGCTCGGTCAGCCCGGCGCCGACGGGTCCGTCGAGTACGGCGTCGACCCAACTGTGCACAGCATCCTCGAACGCGGTGTCGGGATCATTCCACGAGGTCTTGGTGCCCGCTTCTCGCATGGCCTTCTCGGCGTAGGCGTGCAGCCGGCCGCGCAGCTCGTCGGTGATCTCGCCGTCGCTGGGCCAGACCCCGAAGATGTTCTGCCACAGGAACAGTCCGGTCCCGAGGTCAGGCGGTGGGGCGATCTCGCTCCACTGCGTCACCAGTTCGGCCCACAGCCCGGGCACCTGCGACAGGACACCGATGCGGGCACGCACATCCTCACCGCGCTTGGTGTCGTGCGTGGACAGGGTGGTCATCGCGGTCGGCCAGAACCGCGCCCGCGTCGCGGCGCGCTGGTGGAACTCGGCGGTGGTGACCCCGAACAGCGCGGGCTCGCCGCCGACCTCGTTGAGGCTCACCAGGCGCGGATCGCGGTAGAACAGACAGTCCTCGACCGCCTTGGCGGTGGCCGCGCCGCACAGTTGGTTCAACCGCGCCGCGACTTCCGCGCTGGTCGCGTACGCCGCGGAGACGGTGTCGAGGGCGTCGGCGAGATCCGGTGCGGCCGAGGCGGT